>Ga0207675_100003709_pt1 | contig 14880 bp, 10 predicted proteins | sample KBSSwiS42_FD_184305 | JGI IMG/M metagenome (GOLD analysis project Ga0207675, IMG submission 184305) | Switchgrass rhizosphere microbial communities from Kellogg Biological Station, Michigan, USA - KBS Switchgrass S4-2 (SPAdes) (version 2) | ecosystem: Host-associated > Plants > Roots >... | reverse complement strand
CTGACCATGGCAGTGCTGACGCGGCTCGACGCGCTTGCCGATTCCATGCGCCAGCTCGATGACGGTCCGCGGCGCGTCGCCCACGAATTCGAGGCGTTCGTCGACAGCGTCTGCGCGGGCGGCGACGAGCCGGCCGAGTTCGTGCGGGCCCGCGCGGAGCTTCCGTTCCAGGCGTTCGCTGAAGTCCAGATCCTCGAACGCAATGCGGCCTATCTGCTTGCGCGCGAGCAGGGCGGGGAGGTCGAATGGCAGTCCGCTCCTGCCGCGCCGGCGCCGGACGCGGCCGCGCCCGCCGCCCGCACCCTCGAACCGCACCTTGGCGATCCGCAGCCGATCGACGCCGGCACCACCGCCGATGTCGACGCCAGCGGCGCGGAAATCGAACCAGATCCAACCCCTTCGCACCCTGCCGCTGATGGCCGCCACGCCATTGATAATACTGCGGAATTCCGCTCCGAAGCGGAAGAGGCGGGCGACGAATGGCAGCCGTCAACTTCGTCAATTTCGTTGGACACGGAACCCCCGTCTGAATCCGCCGATCCCGTCTCCGCCGATCCGCCCGCGGCCTCGTACCCGCCCGCCGCACGAAGCGTCCCAGCGCAGTCACACCGTGCCAACCGCGTTCAACCCGCCGCCCGCGCCCGGAGCTGCGTCGCGCGCCCCGCGGATGCGGCAAGCGCGGCCGGGCTGCACCGCCTCGCGTCGCCCTTTGGCGTCCCGGGATGACGCCAATGCTGCACCCCATTCCCGGTTCTTCGCGCCCCACCGCCGGAATGCCGCGCCCGCCGCGCGCGGCTTGGTCCATCCCCGCCGCCCGAACGCCCCGCCCCCTCCGCGTCCCCCGGGCCACAGGTCACCAAATTCTAACCCCGCCGCATTATCCCGCGCTGGCTTCCTTCCCTTGCAGCGCCTATCTGCCCACCATGTCCAACCGCTTCGATTCAGTGCCGCAGCGCCGGGCGATCATCGATCGCCGGATCGTCGCCGATACGCTCAAGGCGATAGCGGCGGGCGATAGCGCGGCGATGCGCAAGGGCGCGACCACCGAATTGAAGCGCGCGATGGACGCCGGGCGCCAGGAGATCGAGCGACGGCTGTCCGAACATCCCTCGCGCGGGATCGAAAGCGCGGCGGCGGGCGCGTTCCTGATGGACCAGCTGCTGCGGCTGCTGTGGGACTTCACGATCGATCGGCTCTATCCCAACGCCAATCCCACGGCGGCGGAGCGCATGGTGCTGATCGCGGTCGGCGGCTATGGCCGCGGGGAGATGGCGCCGCATTCGGACGTCGACATCGGCTTTCTGACGCCGTCGAAACAGACGCCCTGGGCCGAACAGGTCATCGAATCGATGCTCTATTCGCTGTGGGACATGGGGCTGAAGGTCGGCCATTCGTCGCGCTCGCTCGACGAGATGATCCGGCAGGCCAAGGGCGACGTCACCGTGCGCACGGCGTTGCTCGAGGCGCGCTATGTCTGGGGCGATACGGCGCTCTATGATCAGGCAGCGGTGCGCTTCAAGAGCGAGATCCAGGCCGATACCGCGCGCGCCTTCACCGCGCAGAAACTGGCCGAGCGCGACCTGCGCCATCGCCGCATGGGCGACAGCCGCTATGTCGTCGAGCCCAATATCAAGGAAGGCAAGGGGGGCTTGCGCGACCTCCACACGCTCTTCTGGATCGCCAAATATATGTACGGCGTGCAGGAGCCGGCCGAGCTGGTGGGGGCGGGGCTGCTTACCGAAAGCGAATATGCCCAGTTCCGCCGCGCCGAGAATTTCCTCTGGGCGGTGCGCTGCCATTTGCACGTCATCACCGGCCGCGCCGAGGACCGGCTGACCTTCGACGTCCAGACCGAGATCGCCGAGCGGATGCGCTTCGCCGATCGCGTCGGCAAGTCGAAGGTCGAGCGCTTCATGCACTTCTATTTCCTCCAGGCGAAAATGGTCGGCGACTTGACGGCGCTGTTCCTCGCGCATCTCGAGGAGAAGTCGGCGCGCGCCAGCCGGTTCGGGCTGCCGCGGATCCGGCGGGCACCGGCCAAGCTCAACGGCTTCATCCTCGATCGCGGCCGGCTCGCGCTGCCCAGCGACGATTTCTTCCGCCAGGATCCCGTGCGGTTGATCGAGATGTTCCATCTCGCCGACCTCCACGCGCTCGAGGTCCATCCGCTCGCGATGCGCGCCGCGACGCGCGACGCCAAGCTCGCCGACGACGTGCGCGAGGACAAGCGCGCCAATGCGCTGTTCCTCGACGTGCTGACGTCGCGGCGCGATCCGGAAACGGTGCTGCGCTGGATGAACGAGGCCGGCGTGTTCGGCCGCTTCGTGCCCGATTTCGGCCGCGTCGTCGCGCAGATGCAGTTCGACATGTACCACCATTATACGGTGGACGAGCATTCGATCCGCGCGATCGGGCTGCTCGCGACGATCGAAAAGGGCGCCCTCAAGGAAGACCATCCGCTGGCGAGCGGGATTTTCCCGCAGATCGTGTCGCGGCGCGCGCTCTATGTCGCGGTGCTGCTCCACGATATCGCCAAGGGCCGGCGCGGCGACCATTCGATCCTCGGCGCCGAAGTCGCGGAGAAGCTGTGCCCGCGCCTGGGCATGAGCGCGGCCGAGACCGAGACCGTCGCCTGGCTGGTGCGCTTCCACTTGCTGATGTCGGCAACCGCGTTCAAGCGCGACTTGTCGGACTTCAAGACTATCCTCGATTTCGCCGAAGTGGTGCAGAGCCCGCAGCGCCTCGCGATGCTGCTGGTGCTGACGGTGGTCGATATCCGCGCGGTGGGCCCGGGGGTGTGGAACGGCTGGAAGCGCCAGCTGCTCAACGATCTCTATCTGTCCGCCGAGGAAGTGCTGCGGCTCGGCCATAAGCAGAAGGGCCGCGGCGAGCGCGTCGCCGCCAAGCAGGAAGATCTGGCGCGGCTGCTCAAATGGGACGAGCCGCGCATGGCCGCGCTGATCAAGCGCCTACCCGAAGCCTATTGGGTCGCCGAACCGGTCGACGTGCTCGCGCGCAACGCGCGGCAGATGGACGCCGCCGGCGAGACCAGGCTGTCGATCGAGGCACAGGTCTATTCCGAACGCGGCGCGACCTTGATCACCATCTATGCCGCCGACCATCCCGGCGTGTTCGCGCGCGCGTGCGGCGCGATCCATCTCGCCGGCGGCAACATCATCGATGCGCGCATCCACACCACGCGCGACGGCATGGCGCTCGACAATTTCCTGGTGCAGGACCCGATCGGGCGGCCGTTCGACAATCCCGACCAGCTCGAGCGGATCAAGGCGACGATCGCCGACGCGCTGGTCAATCGCGCGCGCCTCACCGAGCGGCTCAAGACCAAGCCGCTGCCGCGCCCGCGCGCCGATGCTTTCCCGATCGAGGCCAATGTGCTGATCGACAATGCCGCGTCGAACCGCTTCACGGTGATCGAAGTCAATGCGCGTGACCGCCCGGCGCTGCTCTACGCGCTGGCCGATGCGCTGTTCCAGTCGAAGGTGACGATCCACTCGGCGCATGTCGCGACCTATGGCGAGCGCGCGGTCGATACTTTCTATGTAACCGATCTCACGCGCGACAAGATCACTGCGCCGCTGCGGTTGAAGTCGCTCGAACGCCGCCTGCTCGACGCCGCCGCGGGCGACAGTTATCTAGCCATGGCGGCCGAATAGCGCCGCCGCCAAGCGTTACTTCCCGTCATCTAGCGGAGGGCCGATATGCCGGTATTGGGATTGGGCGGCTTGTTCTTCCGGGCAAAGGATCCCGAAGGCCTCAAGGCCTGGTACCGCGAAACGCTCGGCGTCGGCGCCGGCTGCGGCACCGATCACGAGGGCCGCAGCAGCGACTGGTTCTGGTTCGGCGAGCCGGGCGGGCTGATCTTCGAGCCGTTCAAGGCCGACACCGACTATTTCACTGCCGACAAGCCGTTCATGCTCAACCTGCGCGTCAGCGACCTCGACAGCCTGTGCGAGCAGCTCCACGCCGGCGGCACCGAAGTGATCACCAAACCCGAATGGGACTCCCCCGAAATGGGCAAGTTCGCGAGGATCCACGACCCCGAAGGCAACCCCATCGAACTATGGGAGCCCCCGGCCGAGGGTTAGGGCCCACCAAATCCTCCCCGGAACGGGGAGGGGGACCGCCGAAGGCGGTGGAGGGGGCCCTCCGCCAGGGTATCGCCCGCCGAACTCCCCCACCACCACCGGCCTGCGGCCGGCGGTCCCCCTCCCCGTTCCGGGGAGGATCGATTCGCCACCGCCACACACACCCGTCATCCCCGCGAAAGAGTGCCGGGGTTACGCAGGCCCCGCCTGCGTAAGGATCGCGCGGGGCGCGATCCGACCCCGGCGCTCCCAGGGCCATACGCAATGTCCACAATTGCTCCTGATCGCCGCCCCAACACAAGACGGCGTAGGTCGTTTATTCCGCAACGATTTTTTGCACCCCAGGGGGATTCAGCCTATTGTGCGAACCGTGCAGCAATCACCTTCCTCGATTGCATCGGATGCACACCTCGCCGAGCTCGAAGCCGAGCTGGCGGCGCTCCGAATCCGCGTGCGCACGCTCGAGGAAGCCGAACGAACGGCGCGCACGGCGGACGCGCGGTTGCGCGCGCTGCTGCAGCATTGCCCCGACCAGATCTTCATCAAGGATGCCGAGGGCCGGTTCACCGAAGTCAGCCAGAGCCTGCTCGACCGGCGCGGCTGGACGCGCGAGCAAGTGATCGGCGCGCGCGAGAAGGATCTCTATCCGCCCGATCTCGCCGAGGTGTTCGGGCGCCAGGACGCGCTGGTGCGCGCCACCGGCGAGCCGAAGATGTTCGAAGTGACCTTCGAGGACTTCAATGGCCGCAAGGTCACCTGGATCGCGCACAAGTTCCTGCTCGAATCGGGCGAACTCGCCGGGATCGCGACCGATATCACTGCGCGCAAGGCGGAGGAGGACGAGGCGCGCAGCACTGCCGACAAGCTGCGGCTCGTGGTCGAAGGCACCGGGATCGGGCTATATGAGCTCAATATGCGCACCGGCGTCGGCCCATGGGCCCTGAGCACGTTTCGGTTGCTGGGTCTCGATCCGCCCGACGACCTCATCGGCAGCGTCAAGATGTGGCGTTCGGTGGTCCATCCCGACGACCTTCCAGAAGCGCAGCGCGCGCATGCGGAGGCTGCCGATCGTCTCGGGCCATGGCAAGCCCATCATCGGATCGTCACGCCGCAAGGCGAAGTGCGCTGGATGACCGCCTATGGTCATTTCGTCGAACGCGACGGCGACCTGATGTCGATCGGCATCACGCTCGACGTCACCGAGCAGCGCGCGATGGAAGCGGCGCTCCACGCCGGTTCGGCGCGACTAAAGCTGGCGATGGATGCCGGCCATATGGCGGTGTGGGAGCATGTGACCGGCGACGATCGGATCATCGGCTCGACCGAGCTCAATCGGCTGCTCGGCCATCCCGCCGAATTCGAGATCAGCGTCGCCGTCGCCAAGGCCCATATCGAGGCCGAGGATTGGTCACGGCTGGTGGGCGCAGCATTTGCGGCGCGGGAGCGGGGCGAACGCTTCTTCGAATCCGAGTTCCGCTATCGCCTCTCGCACGGCGAGCCGCGCTGGTTCTTGCTGCGCGGCGAAATGGATCTTGCCGCCGATGGCACGGTCACAAGAACGATCGGCGTGGTCTTCGACATCACCACGCGCAAGGTTGCCGAGGAAGCGCTCGCTGCGCGCGAGATGGAATTGCGGGCGGCGGTGCAGGCCGGTGCGCTGGCGATTGCCGATTTCGATCATGCCACCGGCCGCTTCAAACCGTCGCCCGAGCTCAACCTCTTCTATGGCTATCCCCCCGACATGCCGTTGACGATCGAGCATATGCGCGCGCGCTATCATCCGGCGAATGCCATTGCCGTTCGAGAAGCAGCGCGGCGGGACGCCGCCATTCCCGAGTGCATGGCGTATCGCCGCGAGATGCGATTGTTGCTGCCGGGGGGCGTGGAACGCTGGCTCGAAGCGGTCGGCGAATATATCCGCGACGAAAACGGCCGTGCCCTTCGCTCGCGCGGCGTGGTGATGGACGTGACCGAACGCGTGCGGATGGAGCGCCATCGCCAGCTGCTGATGTCCGAGCTCAACCACCGCGTGAAGAACACGCTCGCGATCGTCCAGGGATTGGCGCACCAGACGTTCCGCGGCCCGGGCATCACCGATGCAGTGCGGCGAACCTTCGAGGGCCGGCTCGAAGCGCTGTCGCGCGCGCACAATCTGCTCACGCGCGAGAATTGGGAATCGGCGGACGTGCGCGATATCGTCGAAGGCGCGCTGATCACCCACGGCGGGCTCACCGAATCCTGCAGCGTCGCCGGCCCGCGGATGCGGCTGCAGCCCAAGCCGGCGGTCACCCTCGCGCTCGCGCTGCATGAGCTGTGCACCAATGCGACCAAATATGGCGCGCTCTCGGTTCCCGAAGGCAGCATCCATGTCGCTTGGCGCGTGACCGATGAGCACGAGCCGCGGCTGCGGATCGAGTGGCGCGAATGCGGCGGCCCGCCGGTCGTACCGCCGGCGCGCACTGGCTTCGGCATGCGCATGATCGAACGCGCGCTCGCAACCGAACTCCGCGCCACCGTGGAGATGCAATTCGCAAGCTCGGGGCTGGTCTGCACGATCGACGCCCCGCTGCCGCCGCTGGCACCGGATATTGGTGGATAGCGGCGACAAAGGCCGTCAAGTCGAGGGGGAGGGGGAATCATGGTCCGACCGTACATGCGCATCTGGTGGCTGCCGCTGGCGGCGCTTCCGGGAATCGCCGCGGCCACCGCGCCTGCCGCGCCGCCACCTGATGGCGCGGCGCTGTACAACCAGCGTTGCGCTGCCTGCCACGACCAGCCGGACGCCGCGAGCCGCGCGCCGGCCAGGGCCATGCTCGCGACGCGCTCGCCCGAGGCGATCGTCGATACGCTCGACAAGGGGCTTATGGCCGCAATGGCGAGCGGGCTGAGCCGCGAGGAAATCGACGCCATCGCGACCTATCTGACCGGCAAGGCGCCCGTCCGGACCGCGCCCGCGCCGGCACCCTTGGACCCGGACACCGCCGCTCAGTGCAAGACCTCGCCGCCGCCGACGCTCGCCGGCCCGCGCTGGAACGGCTGGAGCCCGACGCTCGACAATGCCCGCTACCAGCCGGGTCCCGGGCTCAAGGCCGGCGACGTGCCGCGGCTCAAGGTCAAATGGGCATTCGAGTTCCCCGGCGGCGTCGGCAGCCAGCCGGTGGTCGCGGGCGGGCGCGTCTATCTCGGCGCCGGTGGCGGCCGCGTCTATGCGCTCGACGCCGCCACCGGCTGCATGCACTGGCGCGCCGACGTGAAGGGCGGCGTGCGCGCAGCGCTGAGCGTCGGACCACTCGCCGGACCGGGCGGCAGCGGCGCCGGGCGCCTCGCGGTGTTCGTCGGCGACCGCAGCGGCGGCGTGCATGCGCTCGACGCTGCGACCGGCAGCGAAGTCTGGGCGACCAAGGTCGAGACGCATCCCTTCGCGACGGTCACCGGTGCGCCGGTGCTCTATCGCGGGCGGCTCTATGTGCCGATGTCCTCGTCGGAAGAGATCAGCACCTACGTCAAGGACTATCGTTGCTGCACCTTCCGCGGCAGCGTCACTGCGCTCGATGCCGCGACCGGCAAGCAGCTGTGGCGCACCTATACGATCGCCGATCCGGCCAAACCCTATCGCACCGATACGAAGGGCGGCCAGATGTTCGGCCCCGCCGGCGCGGCGATCTGGTCGGCGCCGACGATCGATCCCAGGCGCGGCGTGCTCTATGTCGCGACCGGCGATTCCTATACCGACGCGCCCAACACCACCACGGACGCCGTGCTGGCGATGGACCTGGTGACCGGCGCGCTACGCTGGGGCCGCCAGATCACTGCGGACGACAATTATCTCGTCGGCTGCACCGGCAAGCCCGGCCAACCCATGGCCTGTCCGCAGACGGTGGGCCCCGACCATGATTTCGGCGCGTCGCCGGTGCTGCGCTCGCTGCCCGGCGGTGGGGCGGTGCTGCTCGCCGGCCAGAAATCGGGCGAAGTCACTGCGCTCGACCCCGATCGCAAGGGGGCGGTGCGCTGGCGCGCCAAGGTCGGGCAGGGCGGACCGCTCGGCGGCATTGAATGGGGCATGGCCGCCGATGCCACGCGGCTGTTCGTGCCGGTCGCCGATCCGTTCGCGGCCAAGGCCGAGGCGAAGCGCGGGATGCATGCGCTGGCGATCGCCGACGGCCGCGCGCTCTGGTCGAGTTTCGCGCCCGATCCCGACTGTAAGGTCGCGCCCAAGGGATCGCTGGTGAACGTGTGCACCGCTGGGCTCTCGGCGGCGGCGACGGCGATCGACGGCGTGGTGATCGCGGGGTCAATGGACGGCATGCTGCGCGGCTATGCTGCGCGGGACGGCGGCGTTGTGTGGCAAGTCGATCTCGGCCGCGCGAGCTTCCAGCCGCTCAACGCCGCGAAGCCGCGCAAGGGCGACACGATCAACGCCGGCGGCGCGACCGTCGCGGGCGGGACGCTGTTCCAGGTCTCGGGCTATCAGCCGTCGGGTCCGCGCGCGGCGAACCTGCTGCTCGCCTTCACCGTCGATGGAAAATAGGCGGTGAGCCTATTCGCCCGCGAGCGCGAACCAGCTGGCGAGGCTATCGGCGACGAACGCGTCGAGACTGCCTTCCGGTGCGAGCGCCCATTGGATCACCGCGCCATGGAACTGCGCGTCGAGCAGCCGCGCGGCCTGGTCGGCCGGAATGCGCATTGGCGGCAAGCGCTTGATGATCTCCGCACGGAACAGCGCGAAGCGCTCGCGCGCGAGACGGTTGAGCACGGGATCGCGGATGTCCTCGCGCAGCCACAGCAAGTGATCGGCAAGGCTCGAGCTCTCGCCGAACATGGTGGTCGCGTCGGCATAGATCCGCGTAACCGCCCGGGCGCCTTTGTCCGGGGGCAAGGTCGCGAGCCATTCGACGAAGCGTTCGTTGTCCTTGGCGAACACGCGCTCGATCAGGCTCGCCTTGTCGCCAAAGCGCTGGAGCAAGGTCGCAGGCGCGATGCCGAGGTCCTTCGCCAGCGCGGCGAGCGTAAAGCCGGCCGGGCCCGCGCGCACCATCAGCGGCAGCGCGCGGTCGAGGATCTCGTCATCGCTGATCGTCTTGCGCCGCGGCATCAGGTCCGACCTGCGAGCGCCGCCCAGGCGGCAAGGCAGGCGAGCTTCTGTTCCTTGCGCCAGGGCTTTCCTGCATACGCAGCCTGGGCGGGCAGCCGGGCGTCGGTGGCGAGCGTTTCGACCAGCGACTTCTCGTCCAGCTCGAGCAGGGTCAGGCCGGTGCGCGTGACGGCGAACCGCAGCGCCTCGCGCACCGCGAGCCCCTCGGCGACAGGGACATGGTCGGCCCAGCCGAGGCTGTATTCGAGCAGGTCGGTGATCCACCCGGCGCGGTTGACCAGCAGCGCGGCGATGTCGGCGCGGTATCCCTCTGCGTCGAGCCGGGCGACGATCCGCTGCAGCCCGTCTGCGGCTGCGGCGTCCTGGCGCAAGCGCCCTTCGGCGACGGCTGCGCGTGCCTCGTCCGACGCGCGCCCGTCGGGGCCACGCGCCATGTCGAACGCCAGCCGATACGGCTCTCGCGCGAGGTCGTCGCCTTCGACGGCGGTGGCGAATGACGTCGACAGCACCACACGCTCCTCGGTGGCCGCGACGACCAGCGCGCCGCCTTTCTGGGCGCGAAGCCCCAATGCGACCGGCCGGGCGTTCATGTCGGCGCGAGACCGGGCCCGAGTGCGTCATAGCCAAGCGCCGTCGCGAGCTGCCGCGCCAGTTCGCGCCGCGCCGGATCCTGGTGAATCTGCCAATAGCGCGCCCAGACGTAATAGCGCCCGGTCGCGTCGAGCGGTGCCGAAGCCAGCGCCGCGACATTGGCGTCGAACATCGCCGGAAAGTCGGGGACGCGACCATCCAGGTCGGCGAAGCCATATTCGCGCGCAAGATCGGAGGCGAAATGGATAAGCCCGGCTTTGCGCTTGACCTCTGGGTCCGCCGCCAGCGCCGCTACCGCGCGGCCGACGAGCAGCGGTGTCTCGGACTCGTTGAAATAGGGGTCCTTGGCGATCGCATCGCGCCAGTTCGCCTCACCGACGCCGAAATGCTCGAGCACTGCCTCGGAGCGCAGGAACCCCGGCGCGACACTGAGCGCAGTGACCTGCGTTTCGGCGAGCTCGACGGCCATCGCATAGGCGTTGCGCGCGAGCGCCGCCTTGACGAGGTCATAGAGGATATGGCCGCGATACCCAGCGAAATGGCCATCGATCACTTCGACGATCAGCCCGCGGTTCGCCTCGACCATCAGCGGCGCGAGGTGCCGGCAGGTGATCAGATGGCTGATCAGCGTCTGGTCGAGATAGGCGCGCACCGCGGTCAGCTCGACTTCCCAGAAGCGCTTGCCCCAATCGACCATCGAGTCGGCGCCCCAAATGCTGTTGACCAGCACGTCGAGCCGCCCGGCCTCGCCGCGGACGTGCTCGGCGAGCGCGGCGACTTCGCTTTCCTGGCTATGATCGACTCGCACGGCGACCGCGCGGCCGCCCGCCGCTTCGATCAGCGCAACGGTCTGCTCGACGGTCTCGGGGCGATCCATGCCCTTTCCGCCGCCTGCGCTACGCCCGGTGCAATAGACCAGCGCTCCGGCGGCACCGAGCGCACGGGCAATGCCGCGCCCGGCACCACGCGTCGCGCCGGCGACGAGCGCGACCTGGCCGGTGAGGGAAGGTGGGTTGGGCATGGTTCGCACGGTCCCGCGACGAGTCACAGGATTTATAAATGAATGACCATTTATAAATCAAGCCGCGCAGCGGACGCACCGGCTCCTCGGCGCGCGCAGGTGCGGCGCCAATATCGCGAGCAGCGGGAGGCATGTCACGCGGCAGCCGCGCGACCGCGCTTATTTCGGCGCGAGCACCATCAGCATCTGGCGGCCTTCCATGCGCGGATAGGCTTCGACCTTGGCGTCCTCGGCGGTGTCTTCCTGCACGCGCTTGAGCAGAATCATGCCGAGCTGGCCATGGCTCAACTCGCGCCCGCGGAACCGCAGGGTCACCTTGACCTTGTCGCCTTCGCCGATGAACTTGTGGATGGCCTTCATCTTCGTATCATAATCATGATCGTCGATGTTCGGACGCATCTTGATCTCCTTGACCTCCTGGGTCTTCTGAGACTTGCGCGCCTGATTGGCCTTTTTCTGGGCCTCGTACTTGAACTTGCCGACGTCGAGGAATTTCGCGACGGGCGGATCGGCGTTGGGCGACACTTCGACGAGGTCGAGCCCGAACGACTGCGCCTGCTCCATTGCCTCGCGCGTGTACATCACGCCGAGGTTCTCGCCATCCTGATCGATGACGCGGACGCGGGGACTCTGGATGAACTCGTTATACCGCGGACCGTTGAGCGGCATAGCCGGCGCCATTGGACGCCGAGTCATGGGAGGACGTATAAGACTTGCTCCTGTCGTAGTTTCAGCACTATTCCAAATAACGCAGAACCGCGCGATCCGGTAGCCCGGTCACGCCGGTTCCAGCGGATTTGTCGCGCAGTGTGGCGCGGCAGTAACTGGCATGTGGTTAACCGGCGCTGACGCAGCAAGGGCGCGGGCGGTGCTTCCAAAATTTTATTTGGATTGGCCGTCGTGGCGGAGCTCGGCGGTGAGCGCGCGCAACGTGTCCGTCGCCCGGGCGAGATAGCGGGCGATCACGTCCTGCTCGGCCGGCGTGAAGTTCGAGTCGACGGATGCCATAGCGTCGCGCAGCTTCTGATAGGCAGGCGCGAGCATCGCGGCGAGCTTGGGATGCGGCAGCGGCCGGATCAGCACGCTGCGCCGGTCCTTCGGATTGGGCTCGCGCCGGGCATATCCGGCCTTTTCGAGCCGGTCGACAATGCCGGTGATCGCGCCGGTGGTGAGCCCGGTCGCCGTGGCCAGCTGGCCTGCGGTCGCCACACCCAACTGCCCGAGCGTGCCGAGACAGCGGCTTTCCGCGGCGCTCATGCCTGCTCGGCGCGCCAGCGTTTCGTGGAACAGTACGACGGCGGTCGCCAAGTCGCGCCCGAGCTGGCTCGAGGTTGCAGACGCGCTAGTTGCATTTAGCTCACTCATAAGATACTTATAGCTAAGATATATTCCGCTATCAAGGAAAATTCGATGGCGAATCAAATCGATGTCATGCGGCGCCCGTTCCTGTCGCGCGTCGCGCCGGGGCTCACGCTGATGGTCCTGGCGCCGCTGATCGCGGAATTGCTGCCCGGCGCCACGCGGCTGAGCTCGGCATTCGTGTTTCCGATCGAAGTGGTGATCTGGGGCGGCGGCGCGCTGGTCGCGCGCGAGCTGGCCTGTCGCCGGTCGCTCGGCTGGGTCGGGCTCGTCGCGCTGGCGCTCGCACTGTCCATGGCGGAGGAATGCCTGATCCAGCAGACGTCGTTCGCGCCATTGGTCGTGAAGATCCAGGGCGTCGAATATGCCCGCGCGTTCGGCGTCAACTATGTCTATCTGTTGTGGGCGCTGCTCTACGAAAGTCTGTTCGTCGTCGTCATCCCGGTCGGCCTCGCCCATCTGCTGTTTGCGTGCCGAGCGCGGGATCCTTGGCTCAGCCGGGCCGGGGCGGTCATCATCGCCTTGCTGTTCATGCCGGCCTGCTTTGCAGCCTGGTACGGCTGGAACCAGATTGCGCGAGTGAAGGTGTTCCACCTCGCCCCCTATTACCTTCCCACCCATCTGGCGGTCGCCGGTGTCGTAGCGATCGCGCTGCTGATCGGCACAGCGCTGGTGGTCGGGCCGAAATGGAGCGCGCGGTTCGCCAAACCACTGCCGCCGCCGCATCCCGCGCTGCTGTTCCTGCTCGCCGCCACGGTTCCCGTCGCGATCTTCGCGCTCGAGGTGCTCGCCTTTGGCATCGCGCCCACGGTTCCACCCGCCGCAGCCGTCGCGCTGGCAGCCATCATCGCTGCGGCGCTGCTGCTGGTGCCGCGTTGCCGCGCCGCGCCGACTTGGCGCGTGGGGCACGAATTCGCGGCGCTCTATGGCGCCACGCTGGCAAACTTCGCCGTTACGTTCGTCGGCTTCGGCAACAACCCGCTCGATCTTTACGGAAAGATCGTCCTCGACGTCGTCGCTACGCTGTTGCTGCTCGCCTTCTGGTGGCGGCGCAGAGCGATCAGCGCAGGTCCGGCGGTAGCGCTTCGGTCTTGAGCCGTTCGACCAGCGCGTCGAGCGCAACCACTTCCTGCCGCGCATCGGCGCCGAGCGGGCGCACGGCGAGCGTGCCTTCCTCGGCCTCGCGCTTGCCGACCACCAGCAGGTACGGGACCTTGGCGAGCGAGTGTTCGCGGACCTTGTAGTTGATCTTCTCGTTGCGCAGATCGGTTTCGACACGCAGCCCGGCGGCCGTCAGCTTTGCCGCGACGTCTCTGGCATAGTCGTCGGCATCGGAGACGATCGTCGCGACGACCGCCTGGACCGGCGCGAGCCACAGCGGGAAGCGGCCGGCGTGGTGCTCGATCAATATGCCGATGAAGCGCTCGAACGTGCCGAGGATCGCCCGGTGGAGCATCACGGGGCGGTGGCGCTCGCCGTCGTCGCCGACATAGCTCGCGTCGAGCCGGTCGGGGATCACCGTGTCGGTCTGCAGCGTGCCGCACTGCCACGTCCGGCCGATCGCATCGGTCAGATGGAATTCGAGCTTCGGCGCGTAGAAGGCGCCTTCGCCTGGCAGTTCCTCCCAGCCGAATTCGGGCTTGTCGCGGCCGGTGGCGTGGACTGCGTCGCGTAGCGACTGCTCGGCCCAGTCCCACATCTCCTCGGTGCCGAAGCGCTTATCCGGGCGTAGCGCGAGCTTGATCGCGTAATTGGGGAAGCCGAGGTCGCGATAAACCAGGTCAAGCAGGTCGCAGAAGCGTGTGACTTCATCGACCAGTTGGTCGGGGCGCACGAAGATATGCGCGTCGTCCTGCGTGAACTGGCGCACGCGCATGATGCCGTGCAACGCGCCGTGCGGCTCGTTGCGGTGGCAACAGCCGAATTCGGCCATGCGGATCGGCAAGTCGCGGTAGGATTTGATGCCCTGGCGGAAGATCAGCACATGAGCCGGGCAGTTCATCGGCTTCATCGCCATCAGCTCGGCCTTGCCCGAAAGGATCGGCGCATCGTCATCGGTGCTCGGGACTTCGTCGGGCACGACGAACATATTCTCGCGATATTTGCCCCAATGGCCGCTCTGCTCCCATTGGCGCGCGTCCATCAGCTGCGGCGTCTTGACTTCGACATAGCCCGCGGCATCGAGTCGGCGGCGCATATAGGCCTCGAGCGCGCGCCACAGCAGATAGCCCTTGGGATGCCAGAACACGCTGCCCTGCGCCTCGCTCTGGAGGTGGAACAGGTCCATTTCCTGGCCGATGCGGCGATGGTCGCGCTTGGCGGCTTCCTCGAGCATCGTCAGATGCGCGTCGAGCTGCTTCTTGGTGAGCCAGCCGGTGCCGTAGATGCGCGAGAGCATCGCGTTCTTCTGGTCGCCACGCCAATAGGCACCCGAGACACGCGTCAGCTTGAACGCCTGCGGATCAAGCTTGCCCGTCGAGGCCAAGTGCGGGCCGCGGCACATGTCGAGCCAGGCGTTCTCGCCCTTGCCGGCGCGATAGACCGTGAGTTCCTCGCCCTCGGGAAGCTCGGCGGCCCATTCGGCCTTGAACGTCTCGCCTTCCGCCTGCCAGCGCGCGATCAGATCGGCGCGGCTCCACACTTCGCGGATCAGCGGCTCGTCCCTGGCGATGATGCGGCGCATCTCTTCCTCGATCGCGGGCAGGTCCTCG
>Ga0207675_100003705_pt1 | contig 14886 bp, 13 predicted proteins | sample KBSSwiS42_FD_184305 | JGI IMG/M metagenome (GOLD analysis project Ga0207675, IMG submission 184305) | Switchgrass rhizosphere microbial communities from Kellogg Biological Station, Michigan, USA - KBS Switchgrass S4-2 (SPAdes) (version 2) | ecosystem: Host-associated > Plants > Roots >... | reverse complement strand
GAAGCCGCCGAATTCCCACGGATTCGAGTCGAAGCGCGCGCCACGCCCGAAATTCGGGTACGTCAAGATGTCGCGGTACGTGGTGAGCCGTGTCGAGCCGATCTGGTTGACGACGTTGTCCGAGCGCCCCGTGTAGAGCGACACGTCCCAAGAATGGTCGCCGCTCGGCAAGTCGCCCTCTAGGCCGACCGAGAAGCTCATCGTCGTCGTCACGTTGTTCGCCGACCGTCCGGCGCCGAGCGCGCTTCGCAACCAATCCGGCTCGCGGCTCACCCACAGGGTGCTGTCGCCGCCCGTGCCGACGCCAGGGACGGCCGTCGGCGCGCCGCGGCTTCGCATGAGCGTGTAGATTTGCGCCGGTACCGGGAAGGCCTCCGAGTTCGTGCAGCCTGGTTGACCGTCGAGCCACGGCTTCTGCGGTGTGGCCGGCGAATCGCAGTCCACGGCGTAGATGCCGGTGGGCGTATACGACGCGTTCGTCACGCCGACGGCGCTGCATCCCGGCCCAACCGCCGTGCACAGCGAATCCGGGATGTCGAAATAGGTATTCGAGTTGCCGCGGTACAGCGCGCTGCCGAATGGCACGCCCGCGCCCCACTGGTTGATGTTGGCGGACGAGAGCCCGAGTTGCTGCTCCACCTCGGTGCGCGTGATCGTCGCCATTCCCGTGACTTTGATGTTGTCAGAGATGTCGAAGTGGCCGTTCGCGAACGCCGAGAGCCGCTCGAGCGGCGACGTCGCCCAGGAGTACAGGTTGTTCTCCTTGATCTTGCCGTCCGCCGTCCTCACGAACACGGGCAGACCGAGCAGGTCGCCGTCGAGATCGCCGCCAGGGCTGCCCGGGTCACCGTAGACGGGACCGTTGAATCGCTCGGCGTAGGGACGCGTGAGAGCACCGTCGCCGGCCAAGCCCGTGAAAACGGTGCCGTCTCTGTTCGTCCTGAAATTCACGGCGTTCAAGCTGTTCGAGATCCGGCACAGATTGTTCGGATCGTCGTCGACCGTAACGGGCGGCGCGGGAGGTGCCGGATTGTTGTTTGGATGATTGAGATCGTTCGGGTAGCGACACGCCGTAGTCGCCGGGTTGAACAGTGCGTCGACGGCGGCCTGGCTCGGGTTGCCGGGCGAGGGGACAGCGCCCGGTTCATTGTGAAACCACGAGGCGCTGCCGAAGCTGAAGAATCCACCGGCCGTATTGGGACTCGCGTAATCCTCGATACGCCAGTCGCGTTCGTATTGGAGCTGTTTCGAACGCGTGCTGCGCTCGATGCCGAGCATGACGTTGCCGCGGTCGTCGCCGGCGTTGACGCCGAAAAGTGCCGAGATTGTCGTCGTCTGATCGCCGCCGTGCTGCGTATCGCCGAACCGGACGTCGATCGAAGCGCCCTCGTAGTTGTCCTTGAGGATGAAGTTGACGACGCCGCCGACGGCGTCGGCGCCGTACACGGCCGAAGCGCCGCCCGAGATCACCTCGACGCGCTGAATCGCGCTCGACGGAATCGAATTCGTATCGACCGTCATCGCGGGGTTGACCGGCATCGCGCGCCGGCCGTTGATGAGCACGAGGTTCCGGTTCGCGCCGAGGCCGCGTAGGCTCACCGTCGATGCACCAATCGTGTTGGTGGCTGTTTGCTGCACGTCCCCCGTTGTGAACTGCGTGACAGCGGGGACGAACTGCGGTAACCGGTTCAGGATGGTCTCGACGCCGACCACGCCCGTTTCCTCAAACGCCGTCTGATCGACGGTCTGGATCGGGCTGTTCGCCGAGAAGTCTTGTCGCACGATGCGCGAGCCCGTGACGACGACCTCCTCGAGCACCTGATCGCCTTCTTGTTGATTCTGTGCGACGACCGAGCTGACCGGCACGATCGCGAACGCAGAAGCGAGTAGCGCGCCGCCCGCTGCGGCGGCACGTCGGCTTTGCACGAGATTCGCGATAGCGAGCGAAAGGCCGCAGACGCGCGGACGCGAGCCTGCACCAGCAGTAGTAACTTTCATGGGCCCCCCCAAAAATGGACTGCGAAAACGAACCTACGAACCGGAACTCTCGAGATGTTGTTTTTGTGCTCGAAAGTCTGTGTACCCGAAGGCTAGCACTCCCCGTACCCAATCGGCAACTGCGGTCGCGATTGGTCTCGCGGCATGCGCCGACCGAGTTGTCGACACGGGTTTGGCGTGCGAGCCGGGATCGACGCTGTAGTGAAAATCCAACAGCCGCAGAGCGGCTGAAGTGATCGAGCGAATGGAGGCCGTCATCGATCTTTCAGCGATATCGGCCGCCCGGCATGGGGCGGCCGATATCGGCATAGGCCTCGACCGGGGCCGCGTCGCACGTGCCCGGCTCAAAAGCGCGGGCCGTCGCGATATTCGAGCCCCAGCGGCGCAGCCTGCTCGCGCACGGCGTCATAGATCTGCTGGTCGAGCGAGGCGCCGGCGCCGCCCGCCGCGTCGACTTCCTTCTCTATATAGGCGTCGCGCTGCGCGGCGAGGTCGGCGATCTGAAGCTTGAGCTCTTCGCGCTTCTGCGCCGTCCGCGCGAGCACTTCGCTTTGCGCCTCGGCCGGCAGGGCCGCGATGCTCGCCGGTAGTTGCGCCGGCGGAAGCGCGGCGAGGTCGACGCGGCCGCTCGCGACGTCGTCGACGAGCTCGCGCTCGCCGAGCAAGTTCGTCTCGCCGGCCGAGCTTACGTTGAATGCGCCGCGCCGCGCGCGGGCTGCGACCGACGCCTCCTCGTTGAGCCGATCCGTCGCGTCGACCTTCGCCGCCATCGCAGCTTGTTGCTCCGCCGTGCCGTAGAAGAGGCGCGTGCCGTCGAGCTCGGCCGCGAGCGTCGCGATGCGCGCGTCGAACGGCGTCTCGATCGCGACGGCGCTGCCGGCCTGCTCGACCGTGAAGTAGCGTCCGTGCCCGAGCGCGGCGATCTGCTGCCACGGCGCGACGGTGTCGCTCAAGCCGCCGCATTGGATCGTGTTGACGACGATGCCTTTCGCGGCCGCGGCCGCGACGACTTGCGGGTATTTCGCGTCGTCTTGATAGTCCATGTGCGGCGGCGCGTCACCGACCAAGAACACGACCTTGTAGGTGCTCTGGTCCTGGCTCCATGACATGCGATTGACCGCGGCCTCGAGCGCTTCGTTGACGGCCTCCGGCCCGTCGCCGCCGCCGTCGGCCGCGAAGTCCATCAGCTTCACGTACATCGAATCGAGGTCGCGATTCAGATCGACGACCTGGGTGACGTACGCGTCGCCGCGGTCGCGATAGGCGACGAGACCCATCGAGATCTCGGGTGCCTGCTGCGCTTGCGCGAGCGTGCTCGCGATCGACCAGATCTTCTCTTTCGCCGCGTGGATGAGGCCGCCCATGCTGCCCGTCGTGTCGAGGACGAATACGACCTCGACGCGTTTCGCGCCGATGGGCGCCACGACGTGGCGAGGCGGCGGCGTGACCTCCGCATTGCCGCGAATGGTCGGATAGAGCAGCACCGCGCCGACCGTGGTGAGCACGACGCCGGTGACCAAGATGTTCGTCTTCATGTTCGAAGCTCCGTTTTGAAGTAGGGGTGTTGGTTCAGCGAGTCGACGAGGACAAGCGCCGCACGGCGGCCTCCGCGGCGCGATGCGCGCGCGCGAACGCGTCGTCCGGCGCGTCGGCCGCGTTGCCGCGCGTCAGCGAGGCGGGAATCGAGACGTGGAACGCCTGCACGAGGAAGAAGCACCAGAACGCGAGCCACGCGCTGTCCGCGCGCTGCGCGGCCCACACGGCGAACGCCGCGCCGAGCAATGTGAGGCCGAGGTCCGCGAGTGCCGGCAGTAGGCCCGAGTAGTAATAAAGAGAGCGAACGAGCCAGACTAAGCCCACGTGCACGAGCACGTACGCCACGAGCGGCAGGTCGACCAGCCACGCGGCGCTCGCGATGGCGAGCCAGCAGGCGATGGTCGTGATGCGTCCGACACGCTCGCCGCTGCGGCCGATCGCATGGATCACGTAGGCGAAGCCGAGCAACGCGATCACAGCGCGCAGCGCCAACCCAAGCCCGAGCCACGGCGCGAGCGCCCCGAGCAGCGCGGCGCCGCACACGCTCAAGATCAGAGCGGCGACGAGGCCCACCCCAAGCGACGGCATCTTGCGTGCGGCGCTCATGACCGATTCCTCTTCTGCCGCTCGCGCAACAACGCGACCTCGACCTCGGCGTCGCCGACGGCGAAGTCGTTGCGGAGCTCGTCGCCGCCGCCCGTCGTCGCGAGCAGCTCGGCTTTCTGCCGCATCACGTCGAGCCGCTCGCGCTGCTCGTCAACCGTGGCGCGCAGCGCGGCGAGCTCCTTGTCGAGCGCCGCGCGACGCTCGCCGACGTGGCGTTCGAGCCGCTCGGTCTCGAGCCGGCGCTTCAAGACCTTGCGGGCCAGCTCCTCGTTGCTGCTCTCGAAGCAGACGTCGAGCTGCTGATTCAGCTCCGCTAGACACGCCCCCGTCTTGCGTTGCCGCTCGCCGAGCGTTTCGTGCTCGTGCGTCAGCGCGCGTACTTGCTGCTCGCTGCGCGCGAGCTCCTCTTCCATCTCGCGCACGGCGTGCTTCAGCAGCACGTCGGGCTCCTCGATGCGGTCGAGCACGGCATGCACGTCCGCCGTGAACAACCGCGACATTCGATTGATGAGCGCCATGAGATCCGCCTCCTCGCGACAGTGATGAAACTTGGGCCGCACTTTAGGAACCGGCGACGCGGCGCTCTATCACGAGAATGCAAAAAAACTCGGGCAGCATTTACATGCGCGTTACATCCGGTTGAGCCGGCGCGGTGCGGGTGCCGGTCGAGCTCGCACCGTATTGGTGTGACTGCCGCGCCGGCGCGCCCGCGGAAGCCGCGCCGGCGCGGGCCCGGCCGATTGGCATGGGGCGTGCACGAGTCTCGTCGAGCATGGCCAGGGACGGCCTGCTCTTGCCGCGTTTCGCGAACCGGTACGCGCTTTTACAAAGGATTTACACGGTGCGCGGCCGGTAGCTGCTAGCCTCTGGCTCAGCATGGAAACCGCGAAGCCACGCATTCTCGTCGTCGAGGACGAGGCCGCCATTCGCGACGGCCTCACCGACCTGCTCGTCTACCACGGCTTCGAGGTCGACGCGGTCGGCGACGGCCGCGACGGGTTACAGAAGGCGCTGTCGGGCCAGCACGACTTGCTGCTGCTCGACGTCATGCTGCCGGGCCGCGACGGTTTCGCCATCTGCGACGAGGTGCGCAAGGTCGATCGCGACGTGGCCATCATCATGTTGACGGCCAAGACGAGCGACGAAGACATCGTCAACGGCTTGGCGCTCGGCGCCGACGATTACATCGCTAAACCATTTTCGATCGCGCAGCTCGTGCTGCGCGTGAAAGCCGTGCTGCGCCGCTCGCGCGCTCTCGCGGCCGCCGCAGCGCAGATCAAGCTCGCCGGCGACGTCGAGATCGACGTGCAGAATCTGTCGGGCCGGCGCGGCAAGGAATCGCTCACGTTCACGCGCCGCGAGATGGAAATCCTCGAGTACTTGCAGCGCAACACGCAGCGGCCCGTATCGCGCGACGAGCTCTTGACTCGCGTCTGGGGTTACGACCGATCGGCCGAGATCGAGACGCGCACCGTGGACATCCACGTCGCGAAGCTGCGGCGCAAGATCGAGCTCGACGCCAAGGAGCCGCGCAGCCTGATTACCGTGCGCGGCGCGGGCTACAGGCTCCTGGTGAGCGCGTGATGCGCGGGGCGCGCAAGCGGTTCGACGAGCGCGCGCTGAAGATCGTGCTCGCCGCTTTTTTCCTCGCGCTCGCCATTCCGGCCGGAGTGTTGATCGCGCAAGCGTACGACCAGCTGAAATGGCAGGCGTTTCGCAGCGCGCAGGTTGCGGCCGAGGAGCTGGCGGCGCGAATCGACTCGGATCTGCGCGTGACCATGAGAGTCGAGGACGGTCGCTCGTTCGGCGCGTATTCGTTCCTCGTCGTCGAAGGCGACGCCGCTGCGAACTTCGTGCAGCGCTCGCCGCTGTCGATATTCCCCGTCAATAGCGCCTTGCCCGGAGTGCTCGGCTGGTTCCAAGTGGACGCGGCCGGCAATCTCACGACGCCGCTGCTGCCCGCACCGGGCGTCGCGGCCGCCGACTACGGCATCACGCCGGCCGAGCAGGCGCAGCGAGTAGAGCGGGTCGCGCAACTCCGCGAGCTGCTCGCGCAGAATCAGCTCGTGCGTGCCGCGCGCGACGAGCCGCCGGCGCGATCCCCGGCCGCCAACGCGGCCGAGAAGCTCGAGGAAGAAGGCGATCTCGCCGACGCTCGCGGCGAGCGCCGGCGGACACAGGTCGTCGCGCCTGCCGTCGACGCGCCGGCCGCGAGCCCGCCCGCCTCGATCGCGTCGACTCCTTCCGCGCAAGAGGGTTTCGACGAGCTCGCCAGGCAAACCCCGCAGGAGGCCGGCGGCGCGCAGTCGCAGTCGCTCGACGAACGAGCGGAGATCGGAGCAGCAGCTCGCGGGTCCGTCGTGGCGGTGCTTCGCAGCCTGGAGGAGAACGATATTGCCGCGTCGGAGCGGCAAAAGCGCGTCGAGCAAGCGCTCGTCGCCGAGCCGGTGGCGATCGACGCTGCAAGTCGCTCGGACGCCGACGAAAACGCGCCCAAGGCCGAGGTCGCCGTGCGCACGTTCGCGAGCGAGATCGATCCGTTCGAGCTCGGCGTGCTCGACACGGATCACCTGGTCCTGTTTCGCAACGTCTGGCGCGAGGGTCAGCGCTACGTGCAAGGCGCGCTCGTCGACCGTGCAGTCTTCGTCGAGCGCGCGATCGAGATGCCATACCGCGCCAGTAGCGTCGCGAGCACCAGCCATCTCGACGTGGCCTTCCAGGGCCGCGTCTTGAACAAGATCGAGGCGACGATCAATCGCTACGAGGGACCCGGGTTGTCCCGAGATCTCGCGGGCGACGTGCTGTACCGCGCGCGATTGTCGCCACCGTTCGGCGACGTCGAGCTCACGTTCGTCGTCGATGCGCTACCGACCGCGCCGGGTACCGCGCTGCTCGCGTGGGTCGCCGTGACGCTGGCGGCCGTGCTCGTCGCCGGCTTCTATCTGATGTATCGCTTCGGCGCCGGCCAGATGCGGCTCGCGCGTCAGCAGCAGGACTTCGTCTCGGCCGTGAGCCACGAGCTCAAGACGCCGCTCACGTCGATCCGTATGTACGGCGAGATGCTGAAAGAGGGTTGGGCCGACGACGCGAAACGCCAGACGTACTACGACTACATCCACGGCGAGAGCGAGCGCCTGTCGCGCCTGATCGAGAACGTGCTGCAGCTCGCGCGGCTGACGCGCAACACGCAGCGTTTCGATTTGAAGAGCGTTACCGTCGCCGAGCTCGTCGATATCGCCCGCTCGAAGGTCGCGACGCAGGTCGAGCGCGCCGGCTTCGCGCTCGTCGTGCGCAACGAGGCGCCCGAAGGGACGACCGTCGTCGTCGACCTCGATTGCGCGGCGCAGATCTTCATCAACCTCGTCGACAACGCGCTGAAGTTCTCGGCGGGCGCCGCCGTCAAGAAGATCGAGATCACGGCGCGCCGCAACAGCGACGGCGCCGTGTTGCTGACGGTCCGCGACTATGGCCCCGGCGTGCCGAAGACGCAGCTCAAGAAGATCTTCGAGCTCTTCTATCGCGCCGAGAACGAGCTGACGCGCGAGACCGTGGGCACGGGGATCGGCCTCGCGCTCGTCCGGCAGCTCGCCGCGGCCATGGGCGCGCGCGTCGACGCTCGCAACTGCGAGCCGGGCGCCGAGTTCCGCGTCGAGTTTCCTCCCGACGCGCATTGATCGCTCGGCGTACACTTCTCTTCGACGAAAACTTGAAGGGGGGAGGGGTATGAACGCCGTCATCGACGACCTCGTCGCGTCTTTCGATCGAGGCACGCTGTCGCGCAGGCATTTGATTCAGGGGCTGACCGCGCTCGCGGCCGCGGGCGGAACGCTTCCGGCGGCGGGGCAGACGACGCCGTTCCGCTCTACGCGCATCGATCACATCAGCATTCAAGTGACCGACATGGCGCGCTCGCGAGAGTTCTACGAAAAGATTTTCGGCCTCAAGGTCTTGAGCGAGGACAAAGAGAACGAGATCGTCCGCATGGGCGTCACTCGCATCATCGTCTCGTTGCACCACAAGCCGCCCGTCGGCATCGTCGACCACTTCGCAATCGCGATCGACGATTTCAATCGCGAGGCGGTGACCGCCGAGCTCGCGAAGCATGGCCTCAAGGCCGAGCAGAATCTCGACTACGGGTTCTTCGTGCGCGATCCCGAAGGCATGCCCGTGCAAATCGTCGGCACCTGACCAGCCGCCATGCCGGCAATTGCAGCGAAGCTCGAAGCGATGGGCCTGGTGCTGCCGAAGGCCGTCAGGCCGCCGCCCGGCATCACGCTGCCGTTTCGCCTCGTGCGAGTGCGGGGCGATCGTGCGTACGTCTCCGGGCACGGCCCCCTGAATCCCGACGGCACATTGGCGCCGCCGCTCGGCAAGGTCGGGCGAGACTTGTCCGTGGAGCAGGGTTACCGGGCCGCGCGCCTCACGGCGCTCGCGATGCTCGGCAGCATCGAGCGCGAGCTCGGCGACCTCGATCGTGTGCGCGCCTGGATGCGCGTCTTCGGCATGGTCAACTCGGCGACGGGCTTCAATCAGCAGTCGCGCGTCATGAACGGGTTCTCGGACCTCATCCTCGAGCTGTTCGGGCCCGACCGCGGAGCGCATTCGCGCAGCTCCGTCGGCATGGCGGAGCTGCCGTTCGATCTGCCCGTCGAGATCGAAGCGGAGCTCGAGATCGAGCCGTAGGCTATCATCGTTGCCGACGTCATCGTTCGGGGGAACGCCATGCTCACGATGTTGGTTTCTCGTCGCGCGCTGCTCCACGCTTGCGCTCTCGTCGTGGGCGCCGCGGCGCTCGGCGACGCGCCGCCGGCGGCGGCACAGCAGCCGCTGAAGATCGGCATCATCGGCACGGGCAACATCGGCGGGGCGCTCGCGCGGCACTGGGTCGCCGCGGGCCACGAGGTCTTCGTGTCGTCGCGGCATCCCGAGGAGCTCGCGCCGCTCGTGAAGGAGCTGGGCCCGCGCGCGCACGCCGGCACTCCGCGCGAGGCGGCGGCGTTCGGGTCCGTCGTGCTCGTCTCCGTGCCCTTCGGCGCGATGCCGCAGATCGGCGCCGATTTCGCGAGCGAGCTCGCCGGCAAAGTCATCATCGATACGAGCAACCCCGTCGAACGGCGCGACGGCGCCGAGGCGCTCGAGTGGCAGCGCAAAGGGGCCGGCGTCTCGACGGCTGAGCTGCTGAAAAGCACTCGCGTCGTGCGGGCGTTCAATTGCATTCCGGCGGCTTCGCTGAAGGGGCAGGCCAACCGTCAACCGGCGCGTATCGCCATACCGATCGGCGGTGACGATGCAGCCGCGATCGCAGTCGCCGAGCGCCTCGTGCGCGACGCGGGGTTCGATCCCGTGATGGTCGGCACGCTCGCAGAGACGCGAAAGTTCGATCTCGGTCAGCCGCTCGCGCAAGGCAATCTCAGCGCGGCGGAGCTGCGCGGACGAATGAATCGCTAGACCCGCCGTGCCGCGCGCTCAGTCCGCGTGGCTTTCGTAGATGACGGGAATGTTGTGCTCGGCGGCGTAGCTGCGCGCGATGAACAGCGCGTCTTCCTTCGACATGGCCTCGCCGTCGACGACCGTCGTGCAGCTCCAGCCCGAGCGCTTGCCGGCGCCCGCGGCCGTATACGAAAGGTGCTCGATCGTCGCGAGCCGCTGACCGCTGGATTCCGGTTGCTCAGCCGTATAGACGCGTAGGAAGTTCGGTTCCGTATAGGTCTCGGTGGGCCTGATGCTCGGCTTCACTTTGGCCATCGCTGCTTCCGCCCTCGCCATCCGCTGGCTACGCAACGCCCGAAGCAAGGGCCGTGCCAGTCGCTGCGAGCCCGCCAATGCGGCTCGTCGCTGTCGGTTATGTCAAACGCCGACTGACGCGATCGGTCACAAGTGGACATGGCGTCTCATGAAACTAATTAGCGACCCAAAGCGGATGGTCGTGACTCCACTCACAGCCGGAAATGCGCGATTTTGCTCAAATTGCGATCCGGGTCTCTAGCAAGAAGCTAATGGGATTTCCCGTGGCCGAGGCTGAAGAAGAAACCAGTTCCGGAAAGAAGCCGAGCTCGCGCACTCGATTCATCGAGCAGTTTCTGCGGCAAGGGCAGCAGGGCAGGCTCGCGGGATTGGTGCTGGGTCAGCTCGACGCGTTCAATCGCATCGCGACTACGTTCGGTCACGAGCAATGCGAGCTCTTCTGCACCGACTTCACCGACAAGTTGCGCGAGATACTCCCCGCGCGCACGCCGATCCTGAGGCTTTCGGAACGTCGCTTCGCGTTGCTCATCGATTGCGACTCGATGTCGGCGGTCATGGACGTCGCCGTCGCGCTGACCGAGCAGAATCCGCCTCAGCTTACCGTCGGCGGCGACCAGTTCGTCGTCGACATCACGCTCGGCATTGCGGTGTACCCGTCGCACGCCGACGATGCGGCGACGCTATTTCGCCGCGCCGAGCTCGCTCTCAAGGAAGCGCGCGACAAGGACATCGCGTTCGATATCTATCGGCCCGATGCGACTCAGCAGCAGGCCGCGCTGTGGAAGTTCGAGACCGAGTTGCAGGCCGCCGTCTCGAAAGGCCAGCTCGAGGTCTACTACCAGCCGAAGGTCGAGATCGCGACCAATCGCGTCTGCGGCGTCGAGGCGCTCGTCCGCTGGCGCACCGACTCCGGCAACTTCGTGCCGGCGAGCGACTTCATTCCGTTGGCCGAGACGAACGGTGCGATCGTGCCGCTCACGTGGCTGGTGTTCGACCGCATCGTCGCGCAAGCCGCGAGCTGGACCTCGATGCCCGAGGGGTTCTCCGTGGCGGTCAACGTCTCGCCGCAGATCATCGCGCATCCGGAGTTCACGCCGCGAGTCAAAGCACTGAAGGCGGCCCTCGACGCGCACAAGCTCAAGCTCACGATCGAGCTGACGGAGGATAGCTTGGTGCAGGGCGACGCCTCGTCGCTCGCCAGCATCGAGCGTTTGCGAAAGCTCGGAGTCGAGCTCGCCATCGACGACTTCGGCAAAGGCTATTCCTCTCTGACCTACCTGAAACAGATTCCGGCCACCGAGATCAAGATCGACAAGCGTTTCATCGGCACCGTCGCCGTCGACAAGACCGACAAGGAGATCGTGAAGACGATCATCTCGCTCGCGCACGCGCTCGGCATGCGCGTGGTGGCGGAGGGCGTCGACAGCGCCGAAGCGATCACGGCGGTAGCCGAGCTCGAGTGCGAGATGGCGCAAGGCTTCTACATCGGCCGGCCAATGCGCGGCGATCTCGTTCAGGAGTGGATGGCGCACTACGCCGCCGCCACGATGCGCCGCAGCGCCGCTGTAGTTCGCAAGCTGCCCGAGAAAGCGCGCCGCCAATAACCTTTGGCTCGTTCCGCGTCGCGACTGCGGTAAACTTCGGGCGCCTCTTGAGGCGCGTCATGAAGTTGCCGATGAGATTTCTGCTCGATTTCGTCTACCTCATCGCCTGCATCCTCCTCTCGCCGTGGCTCGTCTATCGCCTCTGCACGGCGGGAAGGCGCGACTTCGCGCTGCGCTTCGGCGTGGGCCTCCGCGACTCTTTGCCGTCGTGCATCTGGCTGCACGGCTCCTCGGCCGGCGAGGTGGCCGTGCTGAAGCCGCTCGTCGCGATGCTCGAGCGCGACCATCCCGGGATGACGCTCGTCGTCTCGGCATTCACCGCTACAGGGCTCGCGACGGCGCGCAAGCTCTATGCGCGGCATCGCGTCGTGCCGCTGCCCGTAGACCTGTCGTTCGTCGTCGCGCGTTATCTGCGCGCGCTAAATCCGCGGCTGCTCGTCGTCGCGGAATCCGAGTTCTGGCCGAACTTGATCGGCTGCGCTCGCGCGCGCGGCGTTCCGGTCGCGCTCGTGAACGGCAAGATGTCGGCGAAGTCGTTCCGCGTGCACGAGCGAACGCGACTCGCGTCGAGCGTGCTCGCGAGCTTCGCAGTGCTCGCCGTGCAGACTGAGGAGCACGCCCAGCGCTTTCGGTCCCTCGGCGTGGAGCGCGGGCGATTGCATGTCACCGGCAACATGAAGTACGACCTCGCCCCGCCGAGCGGCGACGGCGCGAGCGGTGCGAAGCTGCGGGCGGCGCTCGGCTACGCGCCGACCGACGTCGTGATCATCGGCGGCAGCCTGCACGACGGCGAGGATGAGGCGTTGCTCGGCGCTCATGCTGCCGCGCGCGAGCGCGTCGCCGATTCGGCGCTCGTCATCGTGCCGCGCTATCCGGCCGACGCCGACGTCGTCGAGCGCCGCGCGCGCGAGCGCGGATTCGAGGTGACGCGCAAGACCGCGATCGACGCGGGCGCTGCCGAAGCGCCGGGCCGCCGCGGCGTGCTCGTCGTCGACACCGTCGGTGAGCTCTCGCGCATGTACGCCGTCGCCGATCTCGCGTTCGTCGGCGGCAGCTTGTTTTTCCGCGGCGCGAACAAGGGCGGCCACAATCTCATGGAGCCCGCGATCCTCGGCGTCCCGGTGCTGTTCGGTCCCTACAATTTCAGCTTCAAGGAAACGGTAGAAGATCTGCTCGCGGCCGACGCAGGCAAGCTCGTGCGCGACGCGGATGAGCTTCGCGCGGTCGTCGTCTCGCTCGTCGCCGATCGATCCGCGCGGCGCGCGCTTGGGTCTAGAGCGCGCCACGTCGTCGAGGCCGGGAGAGGTGCGACGGCGCGCAACTACGCGCTGCTCGAGCAACTACTGCGCGTGCGACCTTGAGTCTATTGCCAGCTGCCGACCCTGGGCCCAGAATGCCCGGTACTTTTAAGGACTTGGACGCTCCATGGAAAAAAAGCACGTCATGATCGGCGACATCGACTGCGGCGCGGATCGGCTGTTTCTGATCGCCGGCCCGTGCGTCATCGAAGAAGAGTCGCTGATGATGCGTACGGCCGAGCGGCTCAAGAGCATCTCGAAACGACTCGAGGTCCCTCTGATCTTCAAATCGTCGTTCTCGAAGGACAACCGTAGCTCGCTCGAGTACTACCAGGGCCCGGGCCTCGAGGCCGGTCTTCGTCTGCTCGAGAAGGTGAAGCGCCAGTTCGATCTGCCGATACTCACGGACATTCATTATCCCTATCAAGCTGCGCCGGCTGCCGAAGTCTGCGACGTCATCCAGATTCCCGCGTACCTGTGCATGCAGTCGGAGCTCGTCGTCGCGGCCGCGAAGACGGGAGCCGTCGTGAACATCAAGCACGGCCAGTTCTTGGCGCCCGAGAATATGGCGAAGCCCGTCAAGAAGATCGAGGACTCCGGTAACGATCGCATCATCGTCACGGAGCGCGGCTACACGTTCGGCTACAACGATCTCGTCGTGGATCCGCGCAGCTTCTATCTCTTGAACCAGATCGGCTACCCCGTCGTCTTCGACGCGGGTCACTCGATCCGCAAGTACGGAATACCCAGCAAGGACCCGCGGGGCAGCGCGCGGCAATTCTTGACGACGCTCGCGCGCTCGGCCGTGGCGGCCGGCGTCGACGGCTTCTTCATCGAATCGCATCCGAATCCGCCGGAAGCGCTCTGCGACGCAGCGAGCCAGTACGCTCTCGACGATCTCGAGAGCTTCATGCGGCCGCTGATCGACATTCACAACCTGGTTCGCTCGCAGACCGTGCACTAGAGGATCAACATGGAGCTCTATCTCGACTCCGTAGATTTCAAAGAGATCGAAGCCGCGCTCGATTTCGGTTTCATCAAAGGGCTCACCACGACGCCGACGTTCATGCATCGGCACGGCATCACGGACATCGACGGCGCGATCGTCAAGCTTTCGAAGATGGTGCCCGAGCTGCAAGTCGAAGCACTCGGCGACACGCCGGACCAGATCGTCGCCGAGGCCGAGCGGCTGGTCGGGCTCGGGCTCGACACTTCGAAAACAGTCTTCAAGGTGCCAATCGCCAACGACGGCGTGAAGGCGTGCCATCGCCTGCGCACGCGCGGCTACAAGGTCAACGTCCACCTCATCTACACGCTGAATCAGGCGTACATGGCGATGGAGGCCGGCGCCTCGTTCATCTGCCCGCTCGCGGGCCGCATGCAGGATCAAGGTCACGACGCGATTCAGCTGTTCGAGCACTGCGTCGACGTCATCGACCGTTACGGTTACAACAGCAAGGTCATGTTCTCGTCGGTCCGCCATGCCGAGCACGTGCGCCAGGCGATGCTGACGGGCGTGCACGTCTGCACGATGCCGTTCTCGGTCATGAAGAACCTCTGCGAGAACACGCTGACGTCGCTCGGCACGGCGCAGTTCCGCGAGCACACGGCGCTGATGACGCAGCGCGTGAAGGACGTCGTTCGGAAATCGAATCCCGTTTGCGAGGCCAGCGAGACGCTGTCGTCGGCGATGGTCAAGATGACGGAGTCGCGGCTGGGCCTCGTGACGGTCGTCGACGGGAAGGGCGCCGTTGCCGGCGTGTTCACCGACGGCGACTTGCGCCGCAAGCTGCAGTCGGACGGCCGCGCGATCCTCGACAAGACGCTCGCCGCGATCGGTTTCTCGAAGACGCCGCACACGCTCGATCGCGAGAGCTTGCTGAACGACGCGGTCAAGCTGTTCAAGAAGGCCGAGGTCGACAGCATCGTCGTCGTCGACGGCACTCGCCCGGTTGGCGTGCTCGACGTGCAGGATTTGATCAAGCTCGGATTGCTCGGCCAAGAGCATCTCTGAAATGAAGCCCGAAGCCGAGCTCGCGGTTTTCTCGAGACTCGGCGGCACCTTCGTAACGCCGATCGCCACGCTCGTCGAGCGGATG
>Ga0207675_100003697_pt1 | contig 14903 bp, 10 predicted proteins | sample KBSSwiS42_FD_184305 | JGI IMG/M metagenome (GOLD analysis project Ga0207675, IMG submission 184305) | Switchgrass rhizosphere microbial communities from Kellogg Biological Station, Michigan, USA - KBS Switchgrass S4-2 (SPAdes) (version 2) | ecosystem: Host-associated > Plants > Roots >... | reverse complement strand
CGGGCGTGTGGGATTTGTGGGGACGCACGGCACTCTATATCGCCATAGATAGAAAGGACGGTGGCAGCAGCGGTGGCGGCTTGAAAGTTGCCGTGGACCCTAGCCATTCAGCGCGCTTTTCAGCCATGGACATCATCAAGACTCTACTGGCCGCAAATGTCGATCCCAATCCCGAGCTCCGTATGCATCGCCCCCCCAGGGGAGGCTACACCGGGCGCTTCAGCGAGCCCCTAATGGACACAGGATGCACACCTTTGCTGCGCGCCGTCTTGGGCAACGATATGGAAGTGATTCAAGCCCTTCTAGCTAAGGGCGCCTCACCCGAGATCAGAGCGATGGGTGTCACGTCATTCCTGGCCGCGGCTGGGGTCGGAAACGCCCCACGCGGAGGAGCTGCGGCAGGAAGCGCCGGTGGCGCAGCAAACACAGCCCTTATGGACCTGCTCCTTCAGCACGGCGCGGATGTGAACGCTCAAGTCACTGGTACGAAGACATACTCCATGCGTAACGCGCGCACACCCGCTACGAACGAAGGCATGACGGCTCTTCACATAGCGGCGCAAGCGGGCCGGGCCGATCTCGTTCGCTACCTGCTTACGAAAGGCGCCAAGACCGATATCGCCGATGCCAGCGGGCGTAAGGCGATTGACTTGGTTGGCGCGTCGGCGGGCGCTACACCTTCTGCCGGACGCGGCGGCCGAGGTGGATCTCAAGACGGATTTGCAGCATCCGCCAGCGCGGCCGAGATTCGTGCCTTGCTGGAGAACGCAGCCTCCAGACAGTAATCTCGAACGCTACGGATTCTATCAGGGTCGCTTTGCCGGCCCCGCATCACATGCCTTTATACGTCCACCGGTACACGCGCTGCCCGAAGGACTCGCCGATGTAAATGTTGCCTTTCGAGTCGCTCGATATGCTGTGGATGTGAAAAAATTCTCCGAAGCCGCGCCCGCCGTACCCGCCAAAGAATCCGATCACTTCTAACGTGTCCCGGCTCACGATCTGAACCTTCTTATTAACCAGGTCTGGCACGTAAATGAACTGCTGCTGTTTATCGGGCGAGAAGGTGAGATCGAAGGTGGTGCCTCCCTCGGCGATGGTGCTCCGCTGGACGTAACCCTCCTTCACGTAGGTGCCATCGGTCTGAAAAACCTGGATGCGGTTATTCCGGCGATCTCCGACGTAGACCAGGCCATCGTTCGATACCCGGATTCCGTGCGGCGTATTGAACTGCGCGGTTCCGGGACCGTCGAACGTGCGATCGTTGGAAGCCTTGTCGTCGGGCTTCTTTCCGTACGCTCCCCAGTGGCGCTTATAGGCGCCAGTATCAGCGTCATACACCATCACGCGCCTGTTCCCATAACCATCGGCGATGAACACTTCATTGAGCAGCGCAGCCGTCGCCGTGAACACTTCCTCACGGCTTTGCACGGCGTCCAAAGCTTCGGTGACGCGTGACCATTGCGCGCGATAGTCGTACCGGTTCACGTAGAAGTTCCGGTCGATGAAGCGGCGAACCTGCCGCTGGAAACGATTGGACACGAAGAACAACACCGCCACGAGAACGGACAGGAAGATGAGCGTAAGCGTCACCACTTGATCCGGCGACCAATGGGTAAAGTTCGAAAGCTGTGCCACCGCGCCGATTGCGAACACATACAGGCCGGCCGAGAGAGCGGTAAAGGAGGAATACACCACGCTGCGGGACACCGGCGCGCCGCGGTCCGTGAGCGATCCCCGAACGAGGCCATACGCGAGGAGCAAATCAACGAGCATGAACGGAACGGCGGTCACGACCAGCTTCTGGGTGTCGATACGTGAATACAGGATGGCGAGGGTCAGGATGTAGGTCAGGTATCCCAGAAGCGCAAAGAGAGCGAGGAACGGGGCCCGAAGCGGCTGGCGAAATGCTGAGGACGCGGTGCGATAGGTGCTCTCCAGGTTGTATCCGATGAACACCATGCCGATGAGGAGATAGGAGAGATACGCTTTCCCGAGCGCCCCAAACCGAACCGACGCGGAATCATTGGTCCACTCGATGCGGGACAGGAACGAGGGGTGTTTCAGAAAAAACAGAAACCCAATCCCAACCATTCCGAGGAGGGCAAACGTGCGGCGCAAATAGCGAATGGATTCTTCGGGGCGTTCACGTCCCAGCCCGGCCGTCAGCAGATATCCGGCTAGGAGCAGGGGAGTGGTGGACACCACGAGGAGCTGGACCCAAGGCACGAACCGAGACGTGGCGCCGCTTTCCAGCACCTTGAGGAGCAGGAAGAGAAAGATCATCGACGCGGTGGCCGAGGTCAGAATGCCGGCTTGCAGGAAGCGTGAACGTTGGCGCAGAAAGGCGACCGACATGGGGAGGATGGCGGCAAGCATCCCCGCCCCGAGCAATGTGGTGGACGGGTTCATCTCTACTGCATGCCTTTACGCAACCGAGCTGCTTCCTCCGATGCCCATCGTCCCACCTTACGATTCGCGTATTGGGTGGCGGTGCGATCGAGAATTTCGGCGGCCTTCGTGGTGTCGCCCAGCTGTTGCAATGCGAGTTGTGCCGCGGCAGTCAGGTACTGTGCCCCGGCGGGATGTTGTCCGAGCGCTTCCCCCAACCGTACGAACTCGGCTACGGCCAGGTCGTAACGTTTCTCCTGCGTCAACGTGCGGGCCAGCTTTTCCTGGGCCATCACGGACACAGGACCGGTTGGATAGCGGTTCAGGAAGTCTCGGTACGCGGTTTCGGCCTTAGCTAACGATGCTTGGGTGCCTTCGGCATCACCCATCCGCTCGTAATGCCGCACGACTTCGATTGGAGCGAGCAGCGCAGCCTCAGTGAGCGGATGATCGACGGGAAGCGAGGTCAGAATTTGTTGGGCATCGGTCCACTTGCCCGTGTGGTCGAGAATCTGGGCCTTCAGCAAGAGCGCTTGTCCGGCCAGATCCTCGGTGGCGTTTTTGCTTTTCCCGATCGCATCCAGAGACGCGAGCGCCTGATCGAAGTTGTTGCTTTTCGAATAGCTATACGCGAGCCCAAGGTTGGCCTGGTTGGCAAACGGACTCTCCGGATAGTCCTTGACCAATGCGGTAAGCGTCGCCTGAACGTCTTGCGCCGGAGCTTTGCTGCGAAGCTGGAGCTGGGCCAGTGCATAGCGGGCGCTCGCCGGATCCTTGGGCGCGGGCTTCATGACGCTCAGGATTCTCTCTAGGTTTTTGAGCTGTGACGCGGCCTCGTCCCATTTGGTTTGATCGGCGGCCACGTCGGCCATGTAGGCGCGCGCGTCGAGGGATGTAAGCGTGTCCGCCTTGGCAATCATGTCCCGGTAGTAGGTCTCGGCGTCGCGATACGCCTGGGCGCGAAATGCCAGCGAGGAATCGTGGGCCGCCACGACCCGAATCCGCGCCATGCGCAAGGGAAGCTCGATCACCGCGCCCGCAACGCCGGCGTCCCCCGATTTGGGAGCGATGCGAGCCAGAGACTCTCCGTACGCGGACAACGCAGCGTCCCAGTCGCCCTGGCTTTCGGCGATGCGACCGCGCGCGAACGCAACTTCACCGGTGATGAGGGGCAGGTCCTTGTATTCGTTCTCGATCCGCGAATACACGTCCAGCATGGCCACCGAATCTCCGAGCGAACCATAGATACGAGCGGCGGCAAGCAGCGCATGCGCGTGTACACCTCGGAGCTCGACCGCCGCGGCGCGCTTTCCTTTGGCCGGATACTCGGAAGGTATGGCGGTGAACGTCTCTACCGTCTTCCGCCACGTGGCTTCGCTCACCAGTTCGGGACGAATGCTGAGTCGCTGCACTTCGGCGCTGGCGTTCCACAGGGCCCGTTCGGCCCGGAAGCGCGTGCCGAGATCAGGGTCTCCGGCGCATCCGGCCACAAACGTGGATAGAAGCAGAGCAAGAGCCAAGGCGCGCTTCATGCTGCTTCCTCGGTTTGGTAAATGAAGATGCGAGTGGTGGCGCCCACGAGCAAAAAGCCGAACAGAAGCTCGAGGACAATTTGCACCAGCATGAGTCCGGTCACCGCCTCGGGGCGGAATTTGGTCACGAACAGATCTCCTCGCGAGTCCAGAAAGCTCAAGGGATACATGAGCACGGCGGGGAGTCCGACGAGCACGACGGTGGGCACAAACGTGGCAAGAGTCAGCCGGCACGAATCGGCCACCGCCTTGAACGCGTGCTCGTTACGAAGCAGGACCCACGCCGCGGCGTAGATCAGGAAACTCTGGACGAGAATGGACAGGAGGAGGAGAACGCCTCGTGTTCCCCAGCGGACCATGGAGTTGTTGAGCATGGCCTCTTTGGGAATGAGCAGCGATAGGTAGGGCACCGCGAACAACGTGATGGCCAGGATGAGCGTGGCGATCAAGAGCGCGGGATACCGCTTTCTCGCCACCTTCCAGGGCTTCATGTTCTCGACGCGCCCGAATGCCTGGGCGAAGAGAACGATCGCCGCTCCGACCATGATGCAGGTCACCAGCACGGACAGGATCAGTGAAAACCTCGAAAAGACTACGGGTAGGGCGAGATAGAAGTTGGGGTAATGCGTTGCCGCCGGCCCCGCGAATCCCGTTATGAGCGGAACAACAACGGGTGACAGAATCCCCCAGTGGAAATTCAGCACCATGGCTAATGCAATAAGCTGTACGCCGGCAATAGCCGCAAAGGCCAACCAGATGCGGCCTCGCAGCGCACACGCGGCGGCGCTGCGCACGGCCCATATGACCATACCAGCGGCGCGGAAAAGGTTCATCAGATGGGGCTCCCCTGTATCCCCGAGTTGAAACCTCTTCCGACAACCGTAGGGCCCCCCAGACCTTGGTTGCGGCAAGAAGGATTTACAGTTTAGGGGATAGGAAATTACAGGTCAATAGAAAGTCAGGATTTTCGTCGACTTAGGCTAGGGTTTTTTTCTGTATTTTCACCTCTGCGTATAAATTCAGATAAACTATTGGACACCCTATGTCGCTAGACTTACCTATTGCTGAGAGGAGAGCTGACAGATTCTTCGTCCATCGACTCGGCTATAAAACCGAGATCCCGGAGAATATCCAACTGGCAACGGAACTTAGTCAATGATAAAAAAGCCGACAATCGGTTTTTCGTTAGATTCAGGTTGTGGTAATGGGTCCATTTCGTACGGGCCCCTACGGGAAATCGAGGTTGTTCCGGATCCAGTTCCCAAGGATGCACGTTAACCACGAAGGGCCGCCGGGTCTTGATCAGACCTTTGAGCGCTCGGGTCTGAAACGACATAGGCAGTAAACGTAAGTATGCCCCTCCTGTGGCTGGAGCATTGATCCAGCCCAACTTAACTGTAGGCAGGGGATACTCAACCAGGGTGCGACCCTTCCCCAGATCTATCTGATGCGGCCACCGCGGCGCTCCGGGGATCCCATAACGAAGTCGTTTGATAGGAAAGATGCTCGAATCGTATAGATATCCTTCCTGGGCAAGGATATCGAGCGCCCAGCGCGTGCTGGATACGATCGTATACGAGGGCGCCCGATAGCCGACCACCGGTTGGCCGCATAGATCCTCGAGCAAGCGCTTGGCGCGTTGCACGTCCGCCCGAAACTCGACCGGTGTCTGCCGCGTGACCAGCTCGTGCGCGTAACCGTGCGATGCAATTTCGTGACCCCGTTGGGTGATTTGGCGCACCAGTCCCGGATGACGCTCGGCGGACCATCCCAACACGAAAAATGTGGCGCGCGCTTGGTGCGCGTCGAGAACGTCCAGAACGCGATGCGTGCTGGCCTCCGTCCGATCCTCGAATTCGGGCCAGCGATCGCGCGGGCAAAACCGGCGCAAGGATTCGACCTGAAAATAGTCTTCTACATCGACCGAGAGCGCGGCCAAAGAGCTCATTGGAGTCCCGCCGAGCCCAGGACGCCGTTCAGCGGTTGTTGCAACGTCGACATGACGTCGCGCATGGCCGCTTGATCCCGGGCGACGTAACGCACGAACACCGCGTCGGTGGGACGGCGGGCGAGCGAATTGCGAACCAGGTCGAACTTCAAGGCGTATTCACCGGTCACACTCCCGCTTCGCGTGCGGAACCAGTACAGCATTTGCTCCGAAACGCCTTCCTGCTGCAACACCATGCGCGTGGCGGGCTGGCTTTGTCCGGGCAGATCCACGCGCGTCGGTTCGGTGGACACAATGGTCCAGCCAGCCCCGGGGAGGCAGTGCTTGGGGGAGTGAATTTGCGAGTTCACCGCTTGTTTCGAAAAATAGGCGAGAAACAACTCCACCCGTTGCCGGGACGAGTTCTCGTAAACGCGCTGGAGCGTCACGTCCGCGCCCAAAACCTTGGCGATGTTGGCCGGCATCGGGATGTCCTGCGAACGCCAGTCGCCGAACGCAGCGGGAAGCTGGTCGAGCTTTGGCGGCACGACCGCAGCCACGCGATGCGTGTCGAGCACTCGCGCGTACGCGCCCGCTCCGGCCACGATCAGGAGGGCGATGAGGTAGCGGAGGGCCACAGGACGCGCACTCCTTTCCGGATCAGCAAGAACACCAGGATCGCGCCGGCGAAGATAATCAAGCCAAAGACCTCATGGACGGTACCCTCGACGGCCTTGGGGCCGGCGAGATGGGCGCTGATGCCGCTTCCCCAAACGCGCACCGCGTTGGCGGCAATGCTGAGCGGGATCGTGGAGAAGAACACGATCAACTTTCCCCACATCGGAATCGACATCGAATGGGCGAAGAGCGCCCCCAGGGCAAGGAAGGCGTACAGGGAACGAATGCCGCTGCAGGCTTCGGCGACTTCGAGGCTCGTTTCAGGAAGATGAATGATGTTTCCCTGGGCCACCGCCGGCACACCTACCCAGCCCAGGCCAGTGACCGCGGCATGAGCAGCGAGGGCCTGCATGGGCGCGGTCAAGCTGTAATAGACGAGATAGGGCAGGGGAATGGCGAGAAGAAGAAACGCCAGGGGAAAGGCGGCTTTCTTGAGCCATCCTCTCCCGGCGAGAAAAAGAACGAGAGACGCCAGAAGCAACACGAAGCTGACCCGTTGCGTGAATACCTCGGCCCCCGCCGCTCCGACCACCAGCAACACGGCCGCCGCCAGAACGCCCAGGAGCCCTGCGTTCATGGGCACTGGCGGAATGGCCCGAAAGCCTTTCCGCGATCGCCACAAAAGAAACCCGGACACAACGGGAACCAGGAGCCCGTGGCTGTAGTTGGGATCGTGTAGCCAGTCGCCGGCAAGCTGAGCCAGCACGGGCGCATAGACGGCCGCGACCACGAGGACCAACAGCAACAACCACGGGGACACCGGCCACTTGGGGCGGGTGGATGCCTTGACCTCGTGTTCGAGTGCGGCGGATTGGCCCATGTAACGTTCCTGGAGCGGCTGAATGACCCATGATCGTACCACGCCCCATTCTCCTAAATGCCCATCGAACACGGGTCGAACATAGAATGGTTGAATCTTGGGAGGTAAGCGCATGCGAATCGGTCCGGGACGATTGCTCCTCGTCTGCATGATTTTGGGCGCGCGACTTGGGGGCTCCCCCAGCTCGGCCCCCGCGAGCCCCAGCACGCCGTCCTGGGCTCAGGGCACCTGGGCCTACCGCATCCCAGTCACCGTCAAGCCCGATTCCATTCAAGGGACCGGTGCCTTGCTCGACATCTCGTTGCTGTTAAAACTTGGACCCGCCCAGGCGTCGGTGTTCACGCATGCCAACGCGAACGGAAGCGATGTGCTGATTACCAAAGCCGATGGGTTCACCGCGCTGGGACACGAAGTGGTCTCCTTCGATCCCGGCTCGCAATCGGGCGAGATCTGGTTTCGTGCCGATTCGCTGTCCAAGGGAGTGAACCGGTTTTACTTGTATTATGGAAATCCTTCCGCCACTACGCTCCCCACCGCCGGTGCGGCGTGGAACTCGAAATATCTGGCCGTTTATCACTTTTCGGAAAATCCCGGGCTTCACGTGCTCAAGGATTGGGGGCCCCATGGGAACAATGGCAACGCGGGCGTGGCCAACATGCAATGGACGTCGGGAGACGTCACTCCGGGGCAGGTCGGCCAAGCGTGGAACTTCAACGGCACCTCGCACTATATCCAGGGATTCGGCATCAGCACACCCGACACCTCATATGTCATCAGCGCCTGGCTCAACCTCACGAGCCATACCACCGATTTCACCTTCCAATCGAATCCCGGTTTCTGGCACGTATCGGCGCAAATCAATCAGCAGGCCCGCCGGCCCCATTACAACCTTGCCAATCCGTGGCGGGATTTGCGCTGGGGACCAAACCCTATTCCAGACGACAACACATATCACTGGTACACGTGGGTCTTCGATGGGCAAGCGGACACGGTGCTGTTCTATTTCGACGGCGTGCAACAGCCCGGCGTCCCCTGGGCCATCGATGCCGGGGTGCCGCACTTTTACACCGGCATCCCGATCAACCCGCTTCACAATCAAGGCGTCGGTGTGCTCGGACCGATCTATTTGAACCAGTATGACCTCATGACCGGTCCCGGTGACGAATTCAGGTTGAACGAACGAACCCATTCGTCCGCGTGGATTCGAACCGAATATCGCAACCAACACGACCCGCAAACGTTCTATGTGTTCGGCCCCGAGGAACCGGGTGGAGTGGTTGCGGTAACGCTGCTGGACGCGACGGCCGTTCGGGCCGACAACACCGTGCGTTTATGGTGGCACGTGGGTTCGGGCGGCGAGGGGGCAGCGTTCCGTGTGTACCGGGAGATTGCCGGAGCCCGGGTGCAGGCCAATTCAATTAACATCATCGGTGAAGGACCCGAATACACTTGGGTGGATCCCAATCCGCCGTCGTATGCATTTCGGTACTGGTTGGAGGGAATCGATCGCACTGGTGGAACCAGTTGGCTCGGCCCCATCATGGTCGCTGAAGCAGAGGCCCGATTGCGTCTGGTGGCTTCGCCCAATCCGTTTCGTGCTCGCACCCGGTTGCAAGTGAATGTGCCCCAACCGGGACGCGTCACACTCCGCGTGCTCGATCTGTCCGGCCGTGAAGTGCGGATGCTCATGAACGGTGTCCCGGCGCAGGGTTCGGTCGAGGCGATTTGGGATGGACGGGACAACTCGGGCCGTCGCGCGTCACCAGGTCAGTATCTGGTCGTAGCGGCACAGACGGACCGCATTCAGTCGAGAAAAATCCTGCTTCTGCCGTGACCGAAGGATGCTAGACTTTTCCGGCATTATTCACTGACCGGAGACGATCCGCACCCTTCCAATCGCCAAGTCGGCGCGGCAATATCCCATGCGCATCGCATTTCTAATCGGACGAGACGCGCCCTCCACGCGACTGTCGATCGAGGCCGTCTGCAGCGTATCGGGTGTTGTCCCGGCCGCCATCCTGATCGACGTGTACCAGCCGCCTCTTTCGAGGCGGGTCCGGAACATGTGGCGAAATATCCGGCGGGAGGGCATCGTCTATCTTCCCCATCGCGCGGTCCTGGGACTCCATGCACTGTTGGAGCGTCTCGCGCGACGCGTCGTGGACCGGGAGGCGGTGGACGAGCTGCTTCGCGCCGCATTTCCTGATCGCAGCCAAAACTTGACTGAACTTGCCGGGCGCTATGGGATACCGGTCGTTTCGGTCAACAATTTGAACTCTCCCGCCGCCAGCGCGGCGCTGAAAGATTTGAACGTGGATTTGGGAATCGTTCTCGGTACGCGGATTCTCAAGCGATCCACCTTCGCCGTACCACGTTTGGGTTCAATTAACCTGCACAAGGGCAGCGTGCCGCATTATCGCGGAATGCCTCCAGGATTTTGGGAGCTCTACGATGGCGTGAAGACGGCGGGGATCACCGTTCATTTCGTGGATGACGGTCTCGACACTGGTGACGTGGTTGGAACCAGAGAGGTCGAGATCACCGATGCCGACACCGAGAACACGCTCCGCATCAAGTTGGACCGCGAAGGGGCTCACCTCTTGGCCTCGTGCGTGGGTGGGCTTCGGGACGGGACTCTGGCGCGCACGCCGCAGCCGCCAAGCACCGGCAAGGCGCGAACGATCCCTACCCGGCGCCAGCGAGAGGAACTCAGGCGGCGCGCGCCGTCTCGTTTCGTTCCGGCTTACGCCAAGGGGCATCTTCTCAAGACGGCCGTGTACCTGAGTTTTTATTACGCCGGCATCTACCATGGCGTGCGTTGGCTCCGGCGCCGGTCCGGATCTTCACGCGCGGTGGCGCTCTTGTATCATCGCGTCAACGATCTGAATTCCGACGGACTTACGGCAAGCACGACGGCGTTCGCGGAGCACATCGTCCTCTTGCGGGCACGTCATCGCGTGTTATCGACATCGAGCTTGCTCGACCACCTGGAACGGGGAGAGCGCTTTCATCCCACGTCAGTGGTCATCCATTTCGACGACTGCTATCGAGACGTATGGTTGAACGCCGCGCCAATCCTGCGCGCGGCCGGACTGCCGGCTACGTCGTTCATTGCCTCCGGTTTCGTGGGGACGGATCGTTGCTTCGATCATGATCGCAACCGCTCACCGTTTGTGCTCGAAAACCTGAGTTCCGACGATGTGCGTTCGCTCGCCGCGGACGGGCTTGAAGTGGGCGCGCACACCATCAACCATGTCAATTTAGGGAGCATCCCCCAGGACGACGTCTTGCGCGAAGTCGTGGGGAGCCGCCGTGATCTGGAGAGCATTCTGGGAAGCCCCGTCGTTCTTTTTTCATTTCCGTTCGGACGAATCTCTGACATTTCCGATGCGGCGAGAGGCGTGGTGGAGGAGGCGGGATTTCGCGCCCTATTCTCGGCTCACGGAGGCGTGATCGGGAAGAACTGCAATCGGTTCGATATTCCACGCCGGGGAGCAAGCGCCCAACACCGGCCTCTGGATCTCATGATGGAAATTGAAGGGCTGGCCCCCGGAGACTGGTTGCCGGCCTGGGTTCGCTCGATCCGGGGTTAGTCCTGGTCAGCCCGGGTAATAGTTCGGAGAACGGGCCAGGCCCGGGTGTTGTTCCAGAAGCAGAGCATCAATGAAGAATTTCGTTGCCCAATTGGGAAAACGGTTGCGGCAGTAGTCTCCCCAGATCGGCTCCGATCCGGCCAACCCGCCTCGCCAGCCCGGGTGCCGCGTAGACACGTTTTGCACACTGCGCAGGTAACTATTGGCCAAGGCCCTGGCCTCCGCAAACCGAGTCTCACCGGTAAGATCGGCGAAACGACTCCACACGATCGACATTTGCGCGACCCCGGTGAGACATACCCAATCCGCGGCTTCCTGCCAGCGCATATCGAATCTCCCCGCGAGCGAGCCGTCCTTCCGAAGACAGGGAAGAAGCGATTCGGCGGTTCGTCGCGCCGCGGCGATGGCTTTGGCGTCGTCGAGACGGACGCCAGATTCCAAGAGTCCCTGGGCAGTGTAGGCAATCGTGTGCAGGAGAGGATGCTCCTCATCATTGAGACAGTTGCGGCCGAACCACCCCGGGGCTTTCTCCTGCTCCAGAACCCAAGCGATGTTCCGTTGCATGAGCTCGCGAACGCGCGCGTCGGGGCAGACATTCAAGTATTCGAGAATGGCCCAGGTCACCCGCACGTTGTACGTGTGTGACAGCGGCCGGCCCATGTTGCCATGCGTGTTCCAAGTCGCTGCGTCACCCAGCTGTTCGATCATCCATCGAACCGCGCGTTCCGCGCTCGCACGATACGCATCATGGTGTGTCTCCCGGTATGCGGCAACGAGTCCGAATACGACCTGGCCGGTGTTGAACACCACCGGACCGAGGGAGGGCCGGTTGGTGACCGACCCCCGAATACCTCCCTCGGGAAATTGAATCTCCATTTCCCAATCGGCCATTTCCAGCGCGCGGGAGCGGGTCTCGGTCGATTCCGATACACGGGCGCAATTGAGCAGCGTGGGTACGATGTAGCCGGTCGTCTCCGGATAGGACGGCAGCCATCCCCGGCCCAGCTCGTAGCTATGACTCACCCCCCGATCTTGACCGGCATCTTGAGCCCGGGCGATCCATCCCAACGCTTCCTGCAACGCGAGGGAAGGCGCCGCGGGACGACGGAGCCTCAAGTAATTACGAGCGATGAAGAGTGCCAGCTCCGGACGAAGCATCATTGCGGACCACTTTGGGGAGCAGAGGTTGCCGGCGATGAAAAGAAACGCGCCATCACCCAACGCCGCTCGTCCGGTCTCAAGCCAATCAGGAACACGAGCGCGGCGTAAATGAGAAGCCCTCCCAATGTGCCCATCGCCATGCGCCAGTAGGTATCCGTACCCAGCCAGCGTGAAAAGCCGGTCAAGACGAAGAACAGCATTCCCGTGGATAGGTAAGGTCTCAAGTGTATGTCCATGAAGAGCTGCGGCCAGGAGAGTTGCAGATACGAACATGAGTATTGCGTGTTGATAAGCTGTGCAGCCAGTGTGGTAATGAAAATTGAAAACGTCACGCCCGAGATGCCGAAGGGGTGAGCCAAGAGAAACGCGAACACGAGCGACAGGAGGGAACAGGTCACGGAAACGGCCACCGGAAAGCCCACGCGACCCACACCGAGGAACAAGCGCCACAAAAGCGGTTGAGCGCCGTCGGCTATCGCAGCCCCAACGAGAAACACGAGGGGCCATCTCGCCTGGGCAGCATACTCGCTGCCCAGCCAGATCGCGATGAACGGCCGCCCGTACACCAGAATCAAGATCCAGAGGGGGGCGGTCACGAGGAGAATGTAGCGTGAATAACGCAAGTAGATCATGCGCAGAAGATCGTGTTGTTTCCGGCTCTCCAGCTCGCTGAACATCGGCATGAAGCCGGTGGCCAACGCGGAGCCAATTTCGCGTGAATACTCGGCCAGGCGAGATGGGATCGAAAAGAACGTAGTCGCGGAGGAAGAAAGCCGCGAACTGATGATGAGGGGATAGCCATAAGCAGCCAGTCGAGTGGTAGTGGCGGACATGAATATCCGTCCCCCAAAGCCGAACAAATCGACGAAGGAACGGCGTCCCACCCGGGCACTCGAGACGATCTCGGGAAGGACGCGACGCGCGATGACCATCGTGGCGATAAGGGCGAGGACGTCGGTTATCGTCTTGGCCACCGCGAGGGCCAGCAATCCTCCCCTGGTGACGAGCGTCAACACCAGAACTCCATTCATCACCCACGACGCGATATCGATCATGTTTTTCGCGTGGTAGAACTGGACTCCGTAAAGCACCCCGGCAAAGAAACGGTTGACGAAGAGAACCAGGATGTCGACCGCCATGAGCGCCAGAGCAACACGGAAGTAGGGTGTATGGACGGTGTCCCGAACCAGGTTGGGAATGAGATGAGGCAAGAAGATCAGGAACAGAACCGAGGTCAGCAGCCCAAGTAACGAAAAGAAGAGAAACCCCGCCCGGACCAGCTCGCTCAGCTTTTCGGGATCGTTCCGGTGCTGGCCGATGAACTTGACCATCGCCGGCTGCACGCCAAGCTCGAATATGGCCGCATACCCCATCACGGACAAAATAACGACCCATACGCCGTAAACCGAATCACCGAGCGAGCGCAAAACGATCGGGGTTAGAAAAAACGTGATGCCGACGGAAGCCACATACCGAAGGACGTTGGAAATGGAATTGAGGGTGAGCCGCCGATGCAAGCCGCGGTCGGGCGTCCCCCGTCCGGTGGGAAGCGTTCCGGTCAATGGTGGGGTTGGGGCGGCAGTGACTCGGAAACCGGCTCCGAGTCGATGTTGGACCGTTCGTGCTGAAGAAGACGGTAGACGGCCAAGCCGAGACCGGCGTACACGTACCAGGTGCGCCGATACAAGCTGTGGCCAAACACACCAGATACCAAAAGAACGATGAAGCCCCCAAAGAGGCCGTTGATAATGGCCGCTTCAACCCGGCGGCGGTTCCCCATCCGAGCCAGGAGCACGGCCGTGCGGCGGTTCAGTTTCAAGAATTGCCGTTGCATGATCACGAAGGCGATGGCTCCGAACACTCCGAGTTCGGCGAGGACCTGGATGTACAAGCTGTGGGATTCGAGCCAATTCCGATGGGCACCCGACGAGTAGCCCATCGCATGCGCCACGCCGAAGCAGCCCGCTCCGACGCCAAATAGGGGTCGGTCCATCACCATCACCAGTCCCGTCTGCCATGCTTCAACACGGCCCATGGACGAGCCATCGAGTTGCTTGTGAAGGATGGTGCCATAGCGCTCTTGGTATTGATGCGGCATCACGAAGAACGCAGCGGTAACCATGATGAGTCCCAAGCCACCCACCAGAAGTTTGTGCCGGGAGCGCGTCCACAAATAAACCAGCCCGGCAAGCAGTCCCAGGAGCGACGCCCGCGAACCGGTGAGCACAACTCCCCAGACGGCGACTAAAGCCGCGGCCGCCGCCATCCATCTCCGTATCCGTGCAGATTCGTTCTTAGCCAGGAGCAGAAGCAGGGGCACGGACGTGGCCAGGGTTGTTCCGAGCTCGTTGTAGTTCCCCGCCGCGCTGTTGGTGCCGGTGGCCCGATCGATGCCCTGTTTGAACGCGTATTTTCCCTCGTAGTAGTTGATCAGCGCCGCCACGTTGAGGTAGAGAATCAGGAAGATGTACACCCAGACGAACGTCTTCACCTTGCGCGGCGAATCGATCAAGTAAACGACCATGAAGTAAAAACCCAGGATCTTCAGCATCTCGGTGAATGTCGCCATGGCTCCGCCTGCCCAGTAGGAAAAGGGGATCGAGAGCGCGATCGCGACTAAAAAAAAGAAGAGAGCCTTGGTTTGGGGGCTTTGGTCGATGGTTAGGCCTCCATAGCGCCGGACGATGACAAGCACCATGACCAATAACGTAAAGGTCCCGATCAGTCGCTCCAGATGCAACGCCCCGAGAATGGGATACATCTCTCCTGGACGCGTGATGAAGAGGACCGCATAAAGGAGG
>Ga0207675_100003693_pt1 | contig 14905 bp, 14 predicted proteins | sample KBSSwiS42_FD_184305 | JGI IMG/M metagenome (GOLD analysis project Ga0207675, IMG submission 184305) | Switchgrass rhizosphere microbial communities from Kellogg Biological Station, Michigan, USA - KBS Switchgrass S4-2 (SPAdes) (version 2) | ecosystem: Host-associated > Plants > Roots >... | reverse complement strand
TCGTCGATCGCCGCTCCAGGTCGTTAGACATGCCTCGCGCCAGCCCCGTAAACAGCATTACCAGCGCCACACCAAGCGCGACCCCCACGACACTAATCGCGGAACGCAGCGGCCGCTGGCGAATGTTTGAAGCAACCAGGCTGTCGAATATTTTCATTCTCAAATCGCGAACGCAAAAGTTTAATACAAGCGCAGACGAACGCCTAGCGAGTCATTTGTGACCGCGGGACGAACGCAGGCTATGCTTTTCTCTGGATCAGGGCTTCTTTGGGGCGTCGAGATCGACTTCCGGCAGGCTAGTTTTGTTTTCGAGCACGAACACCTCGGGCTCGTATTGTTTATCCAGAACCACAGATTCAGGAGACTGATAGGTGAGACTGATTTCGTAGTGGTCCTGCGGCCTTGTCAGGCTGATTTTCGTAGGCAGGGTGACGTTCCGTTCGCCGACAGGTTTGAAATCTGAATAGACCACGTCGGTGGTGAGGACGCCGTCGTCGTCGAATGTCTGCACGCGCGCGAATTGCACTGCGTTCACGCGATTGAACCAGAATCTTCGCAACAAGCGAGCTGAGCCGTCGCCCTGTGTTTGCAGCTCATCGAGAAAATAATATCCTCGCACGATACGCTTCTTGCTGCTCGGATCTTTTTCAGATTGAAAGAACTCGCTGCGGGCATAAACCAATCCCTGCGCATGTATGTCGATCGGTCGAATCAACACGGCGTCAGTCAGATGCTGCGGCCGCAAATTCGACAAAGCCTTCACTGTCTGTGCTTCGTTTTTGGACTTTCCGTTTGTCGCCGTGTCGCTGGTGCCATCCAGTTTCGCATACGCGGCAGAGTTGGTGCCGCGCACGAACTTTCTGTATTTGTCATCGCCCTTGAAAATCGCAATGCGAAAGTGTTCGCCGTCCGAAGTCATCTGTGCGATATCGGAAGCGATTAGCGGTGCCTGCACAATTAGATAAACCTTGCCCGGACGCTGCACGATGATTTGTCCGTCTGCGGTCCGATACTTTTCCGCGACGCCGGAAGTCGCGAACGAAGTGTCTTCGAATTGGATGTCGACCTTGGCGCGGATCGATTTCACGTCCACCAGCTTATTGACCATCGCGATTAACTGCGGAGTGTCTGCGTCAGCCAGTGGCGTCAGTAACTTTTCAACTTCGACCGATTTCTTAACGATGTTGCAGGCCGGCTGCGTCACAAGACACAGCATTAGAGCAAGCACAAGCGTGAGGTTGCTGGCCACAATACGGGCGACTTTAGTCGGCATAATGAAGGCCGGCGCTTTGTCGAAAAACGCCGGCAAGCCTGTTGTAATCTCGGCGGTGTCACGCTAACAAAGCAGGTTCGTCATTGTCAACGAAGTGAGGCCGGACCCTGAAAAGAAAAGCGGCGACGCGAGTGATCGCATCGCCGCAGTTGGCAAGAGAGCACGCGGAGTTTCCTATTGCGGTCGGCCCGCACTTGCGGAGCTGCTCACAAGCAGATGGAACGTGGTTCCACTCTCCAAATGCAAATTGCCGCTATCTAAGCTGAGCGTTGAGCCAGCATCGGCGGAGGCGCTGCTCGATTGCGTGATTTGAAGGCCGCGCAGAGAACCCGTCAGGTTGCCGGCAGTGCTGGAGGTTGCGCCCACTGTGCTGCCGACTGCGTTGGTTGTAGTGCCGGTGACGGTACCGACTGTAGACGTCGTCGTGTTGACGACTCCGCCAACGGTGTTGCCGACACCGCCCAGCAAGCCGCCGTTACTGCTCCGTTGCCCGCCCGAGGAACTCGCTCTGCCGCTCGACGAGGACATCGTGTCGGAATCGATTGACGAGTTCGCGGCGCGCGTGTGCGTTTGCGCTTGAGTGATCGAAACGACCGTCGCGGTGATCGGCAGGTCAAGTGCGCCCTTTTGTAAGCGGTCAAATGCGACGCCAATGCGTGATTCACCATTCTCTTTTGTGCGCTGCTGAACTTCGGTTACGTGACCGAGCAGCCGCGCGCCCTTCGGTACAACAGTCTCACCGCTCTGTTTCACGGCGTCAGTCGTTTTCAGCACAACGCGGTCGCCGACTTTGGCGTGGCGTGCGTCCAGAGAATTCTCAAGCTGTGCCGCCAACGATGTGTTGGAAGCGAGATTCACGTCGCGCTTGGTCGCAGAAGCTGACGTTTCGTTGTTCGCCGAAGCCGCGTGCGTGCTGCGGACTTTTTGCGCGAACGCAAAACTTGCAGACATACTCACAGCGAGAACCATCATAAGCAGTCGTTTCATGTTTACCCTCCGGTAGCTGGCGCAGTGGCGCCTTCTCTAAAGAATGGAACCACGTAGCAACGGGGAAGACGTGAGTCGGGATTACGCTGCGTGGACCGCGAAGAATTTTATGAACAGTTGCCGTCCGGTCAGAGGCAGTTTGGTTGCAATTCTGTTGTAACCGTAGCGCAGAGGTAATTCGCGGCCGGAAAGGGCTTGCGGGTTTGGCTCGGATAAAGCCGTGGGCGTCAGCGGCAGCCGTCGTGCTCGCAGCCGCAGCCGATTTCCATCACATGTGACTTGTCAGCTTCCTTGCAGTACTCGCCGCAGTACTTGCTGTCCTGCTCGGCCGGACAATCGCACGGCCCGTGCTTGCATTTGTTGGAAACTTCGTCAGCCATGATTGGCCTCCTTCGCTTCTCAAGCGATTCAGTTTTTCAGGGGAATGGTTAACCGTATGCTAGGCGCGATCAGCTTGATGGTCAAGCAACCTTCGATGTTGTCAGTGTCTCGATGTTCGGTCGTGTCCTGATTTCGCTTCGCTCTGTGTTTCTGTGAAAAGCTCCGTGTCTCTGTGGTGAGTTTTTTTGTTTAGATCTTCTTACCACAGAGGCACCGAGGACGCACGGAGACACAGAGAAAAACTAGACTGCTTTGCGGGACTTATTGTGCTACGAAGTTGTAGACGATGACACCAGTTACTTTCACCGGCTGTCCGACAAGAAGCGTCGGAGTAAACCGGCACTGCCAAGCTGCAGCGACTGCAGCTTCTTTCAAACTTTCTGGACCATTTAGCGCCTCCGCGCTCTGCACGTTTCCGATTTCATTAATCACAATCTGCACCTTGATTTGACCGGAATCGTGCGTCTTGCGAGCAGCCTCCGGATATTTCGGCTGTACGAGTCTGATCGCCCTTCCGTTGACGACGCCACCTGTAATCGATCCCGGCACATTGGCCCACGGTTCGGGTGGCAGGTTCTCTTTACTCGGATCTTCGCTTGGAGAAACCAATGCAACAACACTCTTAGCGGCAGGGTTTGGTTCCGTTGAGGATACTGGTTTCGTTGACGCATCTTTCACAGCGGGAGCTAGTGCGTTGCCTGAACGACTATTGATGACCCCGCTGATGGCATCATCCGTATTAACCGCTCCCGCGCGGAAGGAAGAAAAAAAGTGCTCAGCGTCGCGATCATCCCGATGGGAGCCGATGACGAATAGGGCGTAGAGTCCTTTCTTACCCTCGAGAAACCGCGCAACTCCTGGAGATCGACTTAGCGTAAGCTCGTACTGTTTCCCCCGATTGCCTTCGATCGATAGGTCACGATCGAATTTCAACGATTCGAGATTGCTGTTCGCCCTTAAACTTGCCTCCATACCCGCGACAAATTGTTCATACGCAGAGAGTGTTGGCGATGTCTTCTCGTCTACCTTGTAGAAACCGGCGGCCACAAATCGTTTGCCCTCGGAAACCGAATAATAAACACTCGCCGGAATCGTTTGGCCGTTGGAGACTGGAATGCTCCGATAGATCACTTTCGCTTTCGTCGGCATCAGCACCGTGAATGTATGTCCCAAGGGCGCAATCTTTTGCCAAGAGTTGTTCTGCGACTGTGATTTCACCGATGTGATGCATGTGATTAGGACCACCGAAACAACGAGTAATCGGAAATGATTGAGGTTGAGGCTCAAGTGGGATTCCTTCATCTGTTGTCGGCCAACTACCTGTTCAGTTTGCTGAGTCGCTCCGCCGCCAGCATCAATGTCTCGTCCTTCTTGCAAAAGCAGAACCGCACTTGTTGCGAGCCGAGCGCCGGGTCAGAATAGAAACTCGAGCCGGGAACACAGGCGACGCCGATTTCACGGATTAAATGGCGCGTGAATTCGACATCGTCTTTGAAGCCGAACCCGCTGATGTCGGTCATCACGTAGTAAGCGCCGTCAGGACGGAATGTTTTGAATCCAGCCTTTTCGAGTTCCGGCAAAATCAAATCCCGTCGCGCTTCATAATCCTTTTGAAGTTGTTCGTAATACGACGCGGGCAATGCCAACGCGTATGCGCCTGCCGCTTGCAAAGGCGCAGCCGCGCCGACGGTGAGAAAATCATGTACCTTGCGAATCGCGCTCGTAATTTCTGGTGAAGCGACGCAGTAACCGACGCGCCATCCGGTGACTGAATAAGTCTTCGACATCGAATTCACGATCACCGTTCGGTCGCGCATCCCTTCGATTTGCGCCATCGAGATGTGGGCTATCTCTGCTCCTGCGCGCGGATAAAGGATGTGTTCATAAATCTCGTCGGTAAAGCACAGCGCGTCGAATTCCTGACACAAGCCGGCGATGAATTCCATCTCGTCGCGCGTGAATACTTTGCCGGTCGGGTTGTTTGGATTGCAGATAATGATCGCTTTCGTCTTTTGATTGAAAGCTGCGCGCAATTCGTCGCGATTAAAACTCCAGTCAGGCGCGCGGAGCGGAACATAACGAGGCGTTGCATCCGAAAGAATCGCGTCCGGCGCGTAGTTCTCGTAATACGGATCGAAGACGATGACTTCGTCGCCAGGATCGACGGTTGCCATCATCGCCGAGATCATTCCTTCAGTTGATCCGCAGGTGACCGTAATTTCGGCTTCAGGATCGATTTCGAGCCCGAGATACCACCTCGTCTTTTTCGCAATCGCATCGCGAAAATCTTTTGCGCCCCACGTAATCGCGTATTGATTAACGTCGTCAGCAATCGCCTGCATGGCTACGCGTTTGATGTCTTCCGGCGCCGGAAAATCCGGAAAGCCTTGCGAAAGATTGACCGCGCCGTATTTCATCGCTTCGCGCGTCATCTCGCGAATGACGGATTCTGTGAAGCGACTGGCTTTGCGCGAAATGCGATGGGAAGCGGATTGTGCCGGTGAACTCATGGAATTAGCCACAGATGAAAAACCAAGCTAGTTAATGAGCCCGTTGATTATTTCACCTGCTTTTATCTGTGTCTATCCGTGTCTATCCGTGTCCATCTGTGGCCTTTTCACGGCTGTTCGGATTTTAGTTGCTCGATGATCGAGCGCACGGCGGAAGCCTGCGGTCCGTTTGGCGCGAGACGAAGATAATTCTCGTAAGCGACTATCGCCTCTTTCCGATTGCCGCTCTTTTCGTGCGCCGCGCCGAGCAATTGATAAATGATTGGTTCGGTATCAGCGAGTTGATTGACGGCGATTTGAAATTCGCGTGCGGCGAGATCGTATTGCCCTTTCTCTTCGTATGTGCGGCCGAGCCCGACGTGCGCTTCAGGTTGAAACCCATGACTTTCGCGAATCGCGCGATTGAAGCTACCGATCGCATCTTCAATCTCTCCCGTCTCGCGGTAGATACGCCCTTCCACCGCCGACGCTTCTGAATACGACAGTCGATAACGACGCGCGGCGGCAATTTCACTGAGCGCGCCGTCGGTGTCGTTCAGATCAAGGAGGACTCGCGCGAGCCCGACATGAGCTGCTGGATTAGCAGCGCGAATTCGCAAAGCCTGACGATAGAGGTCGGCGGATTTCTGCCGGTCGTCGGCGCTTTTGGCCGAGTCGCGAGCTGATTCCGCTTGCTGAAACAGCAACTCAGCCTGATCGGTGGTGCGCAATAATCGAACTCTAATTTCCCCACGCGCAGCGGCGGCTACCGGGGAGGTTGCTTCTTTGAAGCCGTTGGCCCGAACGCGCAGAGTGTGGGCGCCTGTCGCGACATTTGAAAGTAACAAACGCCCATTCGTATCCGTTGCACCGCGTCTGATTTCATCGAGCCAAACCATTGCCGCCGGCTCAGTCAGCACGGTGAGCGTACGCGATGACTTAGGTTGATCCTCTGTTTCGGTTCGTGGTTGCGCGAACGTCGCAGGCGCAGACAACAGGACGAGAAGCGCTACGAAGGGGATTGCTGCCTTCATTTCTTGCTAGCTTTACCGCAACGCATTGGGTGCCGCAAGCGGTTTAGCGCGATTCCTACCTTGTAAAAGTGTTGCATCATGCGGCATTGCGGTGTAATCTTCGCTCGCATTACTCAACAATTTTGCTCGATCCTTTGTCAGTCCCTACGGTCCGGACTGACTTGCCGCTGGAGGAACGTATGCTGATAGAGTCAACGGTCCATCTTCCCGTCAGTTTTGCCATGCTCGACAGTTTGTTCAAAGCGCCTGACTCAGCCGAGTTGGGGCGGATCATCTTGCGCTGGTTGCACTTTGTCGCGGGTATCACCTGGATTGGCTTGCTCTACTTCTTCAATCTGGTGAACGTTCCGCTGCAGAAGAAGATCGACGCGGACACAAAGAAAAAAGTCAATCCCGATTTGTTGCTGCCCTCGCTTTGGTTCTTCCGTTGGGGCGCGCTGGTGACAGTGCTGGCGGGATTAACCTATTTCGCGATGTACATCTTGAAATCCGATGTGACGAACGCGAACTCGCTCGGCAATGCCGGCCTAAACATTTGGGTCGTGTTGATCGAATGGCTCAGCTACCCAATCGTTCTGTTCCTGGTCGAGTTTCTGATCATCAAAAAAGTTCCGGCGCTCACTAAAGACGGCCGCGTGTTCGCGATCGTCATGCTGATTCTCGTTGGTATCGTGACGTGGGGAATTCTAAGTTTCTTAACGTCCAAGTTCTCAGTGGGCGGCTACACACCGAGCAACAAGTTGTATTCAATCGGTGTGGGCGGCGCGTACGGTTTAGTGATGCTGCTGAACGTGTGGGGCATCATTTGGCCGGCCAACAAGAGAATTATCGGCGCTTTGCAGGGCGGTCCGGCCGCGGACGCAGCTTTGCCGCGGCAGGCATTCATCGCGTCAAGAACGAATGCATGGATGTCTCTGCCGATGTTGCTGTTCATGGCGACATCACACGGCGATTGGCTAATCTTCAGCGGCAAGAGCGGCTAGGTCGCGTACAACAGGCTGCCAGCCTGTCAATCACAAATTCGCGCGACAGGCTAGCAGCCTGTCGTACAGGGCACGGCGCGCGTCGTGCCCTTTTTATGTTTTGGACGTAACACGATTAGCGGAAGGTCTCCATGCCTTTGCGACAATTTCGATTCATATTTCGCTAAATTGTTAACTGTCGCAGTGTGATTTCACTTCAAGGGAGGCATCATGGGAAATACCTATAACGCACGGAGCTTTAATCTCAGTAACCTGAAAGGCATTTCGGACGCAACGCTCGAGATGCATTTCAAGCTTTATGAAGGTTACGTCAAAGAGACAAACAAGCTGAACGAGAAGATCGCTGACTTCATCAAAGACGGCAAAGTCGATCAGGAAGAGTTCGCCGAATACTCAGAGCTGACGCGCCGCTTGGGATTCGAATACAACGGGATGGTCTTGCACGAATACTATTTCGACAATTTAAAGAGCGGCGGCGGCACTGGCGATCCGACCGGGCGCACCGGATTTCGCCAGGCAGCGGAAGATTCATACGGAAGCTACGATATCTGGAAGGCGGATTTTGTCGGGATCGGAAAGATGCGCGGTGTCGGCTGGGCCATTTGCAATCAGAATCCATCGAACGGCAAGCTGTCGAACCACTGGATTACTCTGCATGAGACGGGCAATGTCGCTGGTTACGATCCAATCCTGGTGATGGACGTCTGGGAGCACGCTTTCATCCTTGACTATAAGCCTGCTGACCGCCCGAAATACATCGAAGCGTTCTTTTCCAACATTGATTGGAGCGCGGTCGAACGCCGGTTGCACAGCCGCACAGCACAACCAATCGCGGCGTAGAAATTTGGAGTGCGGTGGCAACGCCGATTTATCGACAGCGACACCGCTTTGGATTCTATTTCCAATTGCGGATCCAAAGCGCCGTCGCCGTCCCCCTCAAGGCGGGGCTCTGCCGGCGCACTCCAGAATAGTTGTTCCCCGCCTGAGTTTTGTGCTAAAGCATCATCAATTCAATCCATTAATTTGCGGGAGGCCATGATGAGAATCCTGACGTTTGCTCTTGCCCTGTGTTTTGCCTCGTTCTGTTTCACGAGTTGTCAATCTACAAACGAAAACGCGCACACGACTGCGACCACCACCGCGTCTCCGCCGGTGACTCAGGAACTGTCAGTTGTTCCTCGACCACAGACCATCGTCGACCTGATGAAGCAGCGCGGCGAGCAGGACGAGGCGAAGCCCACTTTGAAGGTGCTCGCGCCCGCGAACAACGCGACGATTAACGGCGCCACGGTGGAAGTGAAATTGGATTTGAGCGGCGATTTGAAAGGCTATATGCCGCACAAAGATCCTGCCACCGGAAAGGGAAATCACATTCATGTGATTCTCGACAATCAGCCCTACGAGGCGTACTACGAACTCAATCAACCATTCGAGTTGCGCAATGTCGCTGAAGGCAAACACACACTCCGCGTGTTTCCTTCGCGGCCTTGGCACGAGAGCTTCAAGAACGACAGCGCGTTTCAGCTGGTCACATTCACCGTGAAAGGCGGCGGGGATGCGTCGAAGCCGACGACCACGAACAAAGGCGAGACGATGGCGAGTCCGTCCAAGAGTCCCGCGGCAAGCGCCAGCCCGACACCCGCGCGCGAAGGCAAGGACATGGCCAAAAGCAATGCCGGCGAAATCGATCCGGCGAAGCCGCTGCTCACTTACAGCCGGCCGAAAGGCGAGTACGCGGGCGCCGACGCCGATCCAATCATGATCGATTTCTGGTTGAAGAATGCGAAGCTTCAAAGCGAAGGCGGTGACTATCGGGTGCGTTACACCGTGGATGGCGGCGCACCACAATTCATCGATTCATGGAACCCGATTTGGCTGGCGGGATGGATGAGCGGGAAGCACACGGTGAAACTAGAGCTGGTGGACAAGAACGGCCAGCTCGTTGACAACGGTGGCTACAACGCAACCACGCGCGAGATAAACGTCGTGAAGAAATGAGTTTCTTACGCGAGAAAACCGTCACGTCTGGAAATTTCGCAAAGAGCGCGTTACAGAACCGCGAGCGGTAGCGAGCGGGATAAGGACGCGAGATCGGCGAAAGGGTTTGAGAAAACTCGTCACGACTATTTCGATTGCGTGTTGATCCCGCTCGCTACCGCTCGCGGTTCTGTAACTACTGCGCTGTGACTTGATGGCAAATCCAGAAGAAATAGTCATTTTTCTTTTGGTTTCAGACTGACTGTGACACACTGCTGCGCGCAATTTGACTAAGCTGTCGAAGCGAGGGTCCATATCTTGAAAAAACTAGTAGCGCTGGCATTCCCGATTGTCGTGGTGCTTGCATGCTCGTCACTCACGCAAAAGTGGGAGACGGTTTCAGAAGACGGCATCACGGTGGAGATGCCCGGCAAGCCAACGAAGCAAGCCCAGGACGTTCCGAGCCCCGCCGGAAAAGCAACTGGCCAAATGTTTACGCTCGACAAGGGCAGCGAAGCTTACATTCTGGCGTACCACGAATTTCCCGAGTCGATTTCCAACCTGAACATCGATCCAAAGGTGCTACTGAAAGGCGCGTCGGACGGCGCAGTCAAGAATATCGACGGAAAAGTCACCACCGAGCGCGATATCACGAATGGTTCTTACCCGGGCAAGGAGATTGTCGGCTCGGGGAGCAAAGAGGGCAAAGATATCGAGTTCACGATTAGGCTTTACTGGGCCAAGTCAAGACTCGTGCAGACGTTGTATCTGGCGGAAAAAGGGAAGACCAACGAGAAGAATGCTACGAAGTTTTTGGATTCGCTGAAGATTTCCTAGCGACGATTCTTCCGGGAAGACTTCTTTGGGCGCGTTGCCGCTGCGGTGGGCGCGCCCAATTGTTCGCGCACTCTCTTCGGTAACTTCTCGACGACCAGGTCGTAGGACTTTCGCAGTAGCGACTTCAGTTCTTTGTCGCTTAGCACATTAAGTCGTTCAATCGCCACCCACTTGTTCCGCGCCATGTAGGGCGCTGGATCCATTCCTTCCTGCTCGATCAACTCGTTGAACTTTTCTTCGGTGCATTTGAAGGACATGATGTATTTCACGGGACCTTCGAGCGCCATCACCGCAAACATCTTGCCGGCAATCTTGAAGACAAGGTCGTTGCCCCACTGCACGTTCTCAGTCGCGTGTGGAAACGAAAGACAATGTGCGCGTACCGATTCGCTATCCAATCTACATGGCCTCCAACACGAGCAAAGCCGTCTGACCACCGCCGGACGTTACATTCAGAAGCGACGAGGACGACAGACGGATCAAAGCACCTTCGACTTCGTTATGGAACAGAAACGGATTGAAGTCAACGAACATTTCGGCGAGGCGCAGGCCGCCAGAAAACGTCGGCATCGCGACTTTCTTGAGTGGCACACGTTGTTGAACTACGTAAGGCCGCGCAAGCGCCGAAGCAATCGCGCGCTCCCAATCGTCCGCTGAAGTTTCCCAGCCGAGAAAAACGCCGTGACCGCCATAGTCGTCATTCGGCTTTAGCACGAACCGTTCGCGTTCGCGGCGAATGAGTTGGATCAGATCATGGTCTTCGCCTTCGAAGTTGGTGCTGCCCTTCGTAACTCGCCGCGTCCATGGAATGTGACGGCGTAGAACTTCAACTTCTTCAGAGGTGAAGAGGTGCGCGTACTGCGGATCGCTTAGAATCGCGAAGCTCGCCTTCTTATGCGCGACTTTTGTGCGGAATGAATTGGCGATGCACACGCGGGCATCGGCATAGGCTTGCGCGAGCGGATGATCTTCCGCGCATCGCTCCAGAAACTCGTGAATGATCACGCGTTTGTAGACGATATCGATTACGAAATCACCAACTGCGAGTTGACCGTCGCGGTAATTCAGTTCGCGCGGATCAGCAATGATTGTTGGATGGCCTTCGGCAGCAAAATACTTTTGCAGAATGCGAAACTCGCTTTCAGTCGAGACGCCTTTCCAATCAACGATGGCGACCTGCGGATACTCTTTGTCGCCACCCCACTCGCGATATGCCTGAAGCAACGATTGTAAAAGTCTCTTGTGTGGTTCGGGCCGCCAGTGTGCGTGCTCGCCGAGGAACTGCTTCATGTGCGCAAGTTCAAACAGCACTTTCTCGAGCTGCAGCTGATCACCCACGCCCGCGGGCGATTCTGCGTTGTACTCAAGAAACTTGAACCCATCGTCTGAAACATAAGCATCAAGCCGGCTGGTCACGCACAGTCGCGAATAGCCCGGATCGATGCGGGCCATCTGCTCTTCACGCGCGGTGAGATCGAGCTGCCTTAATAACTCATCGTCACTTAGCGCGCGTTCGACCACCTTTTCGATGGCGACCGCGATGGTGCATGCGGCGCGCGCGACTTCCTCGTACTGTGTGCGCGTGATGATGTGCGGCCGCAGAAATGGGCAGGTGGGCCGATCGCCAAAGACCAGGCCAAGTTTCCGCTGCAGATCGGTTAATTGTGCGAACACCGACTCGTTAAGCTCAACGTTTCGCATGATACGATCGTCGAACTCTTTGAGCAGGGGAACGAGCATGGCTTCAACTGAAACTACTTGAGCAATGAAACTAAGAAGGCGGGCCCTGGCCCGCCTCTAACAATTCCCGAAGTCGTTGCGACGCGACTATTGACGAGCGCCGTTGCCGTTTGAGTTTCCGAGATCTTTCAGGCGCTTAATGACTTGATCGATCAGCCAGTTCGGAGTTGAAGCGCCGGCGGTGACGCCAACACGCTTGGCGCCATTCAGATCGTCGGGGTTGATTTCGTCCTGCGTTTCGATCAGAAAACTTGTTGCGCATTGTTCCTGACAAACCGCCAGCAGCTTAATGCTGTTTGATGAGTGCTTGCCGCCGATGATGTAGAAGACGTCGACCAAACCGGCGAGCGCGCGCGCCGCGTCCTGACGGTCGCGCGTAGCGGAACAGATCGTGTTGACGACCTGAGGTTCAGCGTCGGCTTTGGATTTTACTGCTTCAGCGACTTCGAGAAATGTTTTGAGCTTGAGAGTTGTTTGGGAAACCACCAGCGGCGCGTGCAGCGGAGGCAGAGCGGCCACTTCATCGGCATCGCGCACCACGAAAGTGTTGTGCGGTGCGTAGCCCACCACACCGATCATTTCAGGGTGATCAGGATTTCCGGCGACGACGACGTGCCTGCCTTCAGTGGCGGCGCGCTCGGCGAGTCGCTGGACGCGAGTTACGAACGGGCAAGTCGCATCGACAACCTGCGCCGCGCGGCGTTCAAGTTCGGCTTGCACGTGCGGAGTTACGCCGTGCGCCCGGATTACCGCAATTTCGTTTGGCCTTACCTGCTCGGGATCCTGAATTGTCGAGACGCCTTCGCACTCCAAACGCTGCATTTCCTGCGTATTATGGATTAACGGCCCGAGCGTACGCACCGGCGCGCCGACTTCCAAAGCGCCCTCGACCATTTCCACTGCACGTTCGACGCCAAAACAAAACCCGTATTCGTTTGCGAGAAGAACTTCCATCGTTGAGTGAATCTTAGCACAGCACCCGACTGCGTCAGAGGGGCTGCTCACCGGATTGGCTCGCGCAGGATGATTTCCGCGGTGCGCGATGCTAATTCCGCTGCCAGCGCATGTGTTCCGCGCAGACCGGCAATTTGCAGCAGTGCCTCGCCGGTGCGTGAAAGCATACGTACCAAGTCGCCTTCTTCGGCGCGTGTTTCGCGCACCAACTCGTCCCAGCCGACGCCGTTTGCCCAATGCGCAGCAGCGGAAGCGGCGGAAAAATTTATTTCCGGGGCAGCCTCGATGCCTTGCTTCCATTCTGCTGTGGATACCTCGAAGGAAATCTCTTCGAACTTAACGAGCAGGCTGACGATTGCGTCTTCAAGTTCCAACTCGCCGTAGTCGCGATCTTCGTCCGCGGCCAATGCGGCAATCAAAGCCGCCGCGTGCGTCGTCTCCAGGGAAGCAAACAGGTTTCGTTGGAGGGCTTCGCCGATCAAGAGCGGCCGGTCGACGCGCAGGTCGGCGAGCCACTTGCCGCGCTCGGTAACTTTTTCTTTGGCGAAGTCCAGATAGCCAAAGTGATCGAGCACCCGCGCTGATCGCTCGAACGGCTCCCAAATTTCCGCGCGCAGATTCTCGATCTCGCGATTGGCTTTTTCCATGGCAGCGGCCGGCGCTTGCAAGGACCACAATGTGGTCACGACAGCTTCTCGTTCAGCAGTGGCCGCCTGCGCAGGTGCGAGGGCATCGATCGCGTCATTGATTAATTTGATCGCGTCATCTTCACCCGCCTGCGCGTCGCGCAATTTAGGTTCGGGAAGTGCGAGCTGATCGCCACGATCGTGAATCTCATCGAAAGCTTCTTCAGCGCGTTCTGGCCGAGTTGAAAATATCGGCGCAAACACGCGCCCGACGCGTTGCAACGGAAACGACGAAAAGCGGCCGTCTTCGCGCATCGCGGTGACGCCGTCGAGCGTGCGCGAATAGACCAGTGCGAGCCGCCGACCGCTGCGGCCAATCGCGACAATCCGTCCGGGCTGCACCACCTTATTCAGCCATTGCTGCCGCATCTCGCGCCGAGTCTGTGGAGTTCCTTCGAGCAGACGCGAACGGGCGCTGGCCAGCCGCTCGAGCGCGAGCACTGACTCAACCGGGAGATTGATCGCCCTGAGTTGAAGCTCTGCGCGAATTTGGTTCACATTTGCTTCGCGTTGTTTTTCGAGATGATGAATGCGCGGCAGCAGGTTGCGAAATGCGAAGCTACGCTCGGCAATGTCACGCACTTGGGCAAAGCTGCCGAACGCATCAAGCAAATTCAACAGCGACGTGTAGGTCGCGCGAAATTGACTTTCGAGATCGTCAGGCGGGGCCGCGAGTAATTCAGCGATGCGTTGTGGATTTTGGTGTGGCCCTGGCGCGGCGATGACGAAACCGACTTTGTCTTTTCCGCGACGGCCTGCGCGCCCGGTCATCTGCTGCAACTCTGAAGCAGTCAGCGACTCCCAGCCGCGGTTCGTGCGTCGATCTGCGACCGTGATAACGACTGTGCGCGCCGGAAAATCGACGCCCGCAGCGACTGTCGCGGTCGCGAAAATCGCATCAAGCAAACCCGCGCTCATCAATTTTTCGATGACTAGTTTCCATGCGGGCATATGACCGGCGTGATGCGACGCGATCCCGCCGCGCACTATGGTGTCCCAATGCCGATGATCCCGGATCTCGGGATGTTGCTCGACATAGCTGCGCATGAAATCGCGTCGCGCTTCACGGCGATCATCGGCGGTAGCGCGACGAGATAAGGCGGCTTCCGACGCCGCTTCATCGCAGCGCCGCCGCGTCGGCAGAAACACAATCGCCGGCAGCAGATTGTACGAGCCCAGCGCCGTCAGCATAGTCGCGGGCGGCATTTCCGGCATACGGAGTTTCATGATCGGAGCGCACGCATTCTGCGTGCGGGTCACCGGCACCCTGCCGGTCGTTGCCGACTTACGGTCGGGCTTCTGACGTTATCGGCGTCGATAATCGCGACGCCGCCGATGTGTTTCATCTCCCTGCTCCACGATCGTGGCAATCTCTCGATGCAACTTTCCGTTCGGTCCGAGCAGGGAGACCAACGTCTTGTCCGGTAACAGGAACGCAGCGCGAAGTGGCACGGGCCGATCGCCCGGACGGGTGACAACGCGACATGGCACGCCACGCAATTCTTCAATCCATCTCGCAAGCTCGCGGGCATTACCGACTGTCGCCGACAAGAGCAGCATGCGA
>Ga0207675_100003690_pt1 | contig 14912 bp, 12 predicted proteins | sample KBSSwiS42_FD_184305 | JGI IMG/M metagenome (GOLD analysis project Ga0207675, IMG submission 184305) | Switchgrass rhizosphere microbial communities from Kellogg Biological Station, Michigan, USA - KBS Switchgrass S4-2 (SPAdes) (version 2) | ecosystem: Host-associated > Plants > Roots >... | reverse complement strand
TGTTCCACTGGCCTTCGATAGCGAATCAATGCAACCGCGTACATCATTTACTCCACTGACTGTCGACTGTTGACCGTCGACTGCCGACTGCCGACTGCCGATTGTCGATTGTCGACCGTCGACTGTTATTGCCCATACCCCGCGAACGCCAAGCCCAGCCCGTAGGTGATCGCCGCTTCGATGATGCCGACGATGGTCATTTCGGTGCCGCTGGCCCACCACGACCGGGTCGTGATGAGCGCTTTCGACGCGCCCACCGCGAAATGCGCGATCGTGCTGATGATGAACGACGCGATCACCGCGGGCATGCCCACCGTGAAAAAAAACGGGATGATCGGAATGAACCCGCCGATGGCCGTCGAGATCGCTGCCGAGATCGTCGACTTGATCGGATTGGGAAACGTTTCTTCCGACAACCCGAGCTCCTCGTGAAGCAGAGCGCGCAGGAATTGCTTCGGCTCCTTTTCCAGCCGGGACGCCATCGCCGACGATTCTTCCGGCGACAAACCCTTCAACTGATAGAACAGCTCGAGCTCGAGCCGCTCCTCCTGTGGATCCTCCTGGATTTCCTTGCGCTCGCGCGAGACTTCCGACTCGTACACCTCGCGCTCCGACTTCGACGCCAGATAGGCGCCGGCGCCCATCGACAGCGCGCTCGCCATGGTGCCGGCGAGCCCCGCCGCGAGCACCACTTCGCTGCCGCCGGTATAGCCGGCCATGCCCGACACGATGCCGAACACCGCGCCCAGCCCGTCGTTGACGCCGTAAATCGCGTCGCCGATCCAGCCGGTGCCTCGTACATGCCACCGCTCGCGAAGCAGAATGGAATCGAGCAGCGACTTGGGCGTCGGCGCCGGTCCTGCCAGCATGCGGAGCGTAATCGCGTGATCCCGCTCCTCGTTCATCGCCTGCTCGGCGATCTGCCGATCGACGGGATCCTTGAGGCGCCCTATCAGCTTTTCGTAGTCCTCTTCGACGCGCGATTCTTCCTGCTCGAGGCGGTGGAGAATCACGTTCTGGTCGGTGAAACGCTCGATCCAGCGCAGCGACGATCGCACACTCGTGGGATCGGGCGCCTGCCCGGTCATCAGTTGAATGCGGCCGGACCACTTGGCGGCGTGACGGTCTTCGCACTCGGCAAGCCGGATCAGAATATCCCTCCGGCGCGAATCGGTCTCCCGCTGCGCCAGCACGCGGTACGTCCCGGCGGCTTCCACTTCGCGCCGCCACATGTCGCGCACTGCTGACAGATGTTCGGTGTCGGCCATCAGTGCTCCCCGAGAAGTGTGTTCAGGGCGACCACGGTAAAAATACCGGCGACGGCGAGGACCAGCTCGCGCAGCGTGCGGGCGTCAATCCGTCCACGATGGAGATCGGGAATCAGATCGGCCATCGCCACGTAGAGAAAGCTCGCGGCGGCGACAGACAGAAGGTACTGATTGATCCGGGGCATCCAGTCGAGCGCGACCACCGCCAGCACGGCGCCGAGAATGGCGGACGCGCCCGAGAGGAGATTCAGCGCCAGCGCCTTCTGCCTTGAATATCCGGCATCGAGCAGGATCGCGAAGTCGCCGAGCTCCTGGGGAATTTCGTGAGTGGCCACCGCAAGCGCGGTGCTGATGCCGAGCGGCACCGAGGTCTGCACCGCGGTGCCGATGACAACTCCGTCGAGAAAATTGTGAAACGCGTCGCCGAACAGCACCATCGGCGCCGCCATGCCGTGCGCTTCGCAGTCGTTGGTGTGACAGTGACGCCATAGCACCAGCTTTTCGAGCAGAAAGAACAGCATGATGCCGCCAAGCAGGGCGCCGAGCACCGTGCGCGCGGGCAACTGACTGAGCGCTTCGGGCAGCAGCACGAGCAGCGCAACGCCCAGCAGCGTGCCGACAGCGTAGCTGACGAGCCACGGCACGACTTTCAGGCGAATCTGATCGTTGAAAAGAAGAAGGGCCGAGGCGACCAGGACTCCGCCGAGGCTGCCTATACAGGTCAGCCCGACGGCCCACGCGAGCGAACGCACGCTGGGATTATACCGTGTAGCTTTGAGCTGCCAGCTTCCAGCTGCGAGCTTCGAGCTGCGAGCTACCAGCTACCAGCTGCGAGCTTCGAGCTACCAGCTGCGAGCTTCCAGCTGCGAGCTACCAGCTGCGAGCTGCGAGCTACCAGCTACCAGCTGCGAGTTCGCTACTGGAAGCTGGAAGCTGAGAACTGGAAGCTGAACTACGGCGTTGCGATGTACCCGCGGCGAGCCCTGACACGCAGAGCCGGATCGCGCAGCTCGACGCGGATCGCATGCCACTTGCCGTCTTTCTTACCGGTCGACGCATAGCCAAGGTAGTACTGACGGCTCAGCTCGTCGGCGATGCTGGCGGTGGCCGGGTCGAGATCGCGGCCGGATCGGACGATCTCGGTACGGCCGCCGCTGTCGTCGGTGATCTCGCGCAGCGCATTCGCGTTCACGCGGTCGCCCATCGTCCGCACCGTCCGGCTGCCGCCGCCGCCTTGCGGGAACGGCCATTGAATTTGCGGAAGCATCACGCCACCGCGCGGGCGTCGTCCGCCAGGAATGGGAATCGGCGTCGGAATAGGGCGGCGAATCGGCGGCGGGCCGGGGAGACCGAACATGCTGGTTTCGGCCTGGCCGTCGATGCCGATGGCGTACACCATGACCTCCGAATTGCGAATCAATTGCTTGATCTGGCCGAGCGTGCTGTTGCTGTCGGTATCGTTGCCGTCGGAAATCAGCACGATCGCTTTCTTACGGTGTTCGCCGGTTTGCGCCATGGGCACAGCCTCGGCCAACGCGTCGAGCATGGCGGTGCCGCCGGCGGCATTCAGCCGCGCGACCGCACGACTGAGACGCCGGCGATCGGTCGTCCAATCCTGCAGAAGCTCGGGGTAGGACTGGAAGTGCGTGATGAAAATCTCGTCCTGCGGATCGAGCAGCTCGCCGAGGAACCGGTCGATGGCCGACTGGGCGTACTGAATCTTTTCGCCCGCCATGCTGCCGCTGGTGTCCAGCACGATGCCGAGACTGACCGGCACTCGGTCGTTGCTGAAGTGACTGACGTCCTGCCGCACGTTGTCTTCATAAATGACGAAGTCGTCCTGGTGCAGTCCAGGGACGAAGCGTCCGCTCTTGTCGATGACCGTGGCGGTAACGTTCACCAGCTCGACGCCGCTGCGAAAGCGGAAGTCGTCCTGGTTCTGGCCCGCCACTGTCGAGCTGCCGGCGACCGCAACGGCAGCGGCTGCGATGACGAGAGCGATTCCGGGGCGAAGCATGTTTTTCATAATCTATCTCAAGGCGCTGGCCAGCTTTGTCTCCGAACGTCGATCGACGTGGGGAACCACTTCGGTGCCGGCGCGAAAACTGACTCGATATCTTGCGATGGCCGCGGGATCGGGCACGCTGACGGTGAACGGCGCTTCTTCGCCTGGCGCGAGCGCGCGGTAATCGAGCGGCACGTCCTTGGTGGAAATCAATGCGCCCTTGTTATCGAGCAGCGAGACGACTGCCGTCAGCCCTTCGAGTTTATGTCCGGTTGCCGGGTTGCGAACGGTACCGCTGATTGTGAGCGATTTTGCCTCGCGATTGTGGCCGAGCGACACGAGCTCCAGTGGATTAACGTTGCGTGCCGCTGCCTGCGCCGTGGTCGTTCCGCTTTCCTGAGATGAGGTCCGCAGGAACAGCATCGCGCTGCCAAGAACAAGGATAAGCACTGCCGCTGCATATAACGGAAGGCGACCTGTCGTCGCTTCGCCTCGCTCGACCGTGCCAAACGCGATCACGGGAGCGGTTTCAACGTCGCTCTCGACCATCGGTCTCGATATGGTTTGCAGGGTTTGCAGGGGTTGCGCGGATTCCGGCTTGAACCGCATCTCGTCGAAACGAACCGGCTGAGATGCGGCGAAAGAATGGCTCGCGGCCGGTGCCGGGGTAGAGGCCGTGGCGACCCACTGCCACTCGCCGGCGACCTGCTTCCATCCGCCATCGCCAGCGCCGTGAGTGTCGGCGGCTGCTGCCAGGGCGGCGACCCGCGCTTCCGAACGTTGACGCTCGCCCCGCTGTAACCGCAGGACGGCGGTCAATGCAGCCACGGCGACGGCGACCGAAACAGACGTGATGACGATCAAAATGGTTTCCATGGTTCTTACCTCAATTTGAACTCAACGGCGACTTCGACGATGACATCCACTGGCGAGCCCAGGCGCTTGGCCGGGGAGAATCGCCATTGCTTCACCGCCGCGATGGCGCGGTCGTTCAACCCGCTGCCGAGACCGTTCAGAAGCTTCACATCGCCAACCGATCCGTCTCGTCGCACTACGATCTCGAGTACGACTTCGCCTTCGATGTTGCGGCGTCGTGCTTCCTCGGTGTAGTCGGCCTTCACTTCGCGAAGGATGCTTGGCGGCGTGATACCGCTGCCGGGACGATACGGACCGCCGCCCATCCCACCACCAGACCCGGGACCGATGCCTGTTCCCTCGCCGCTGCCCAGTCCGGTTCCGGTTCCGGTTCCGACCCCGCCACCAGCGCCAGAGCCGCGGCTGTCGCTCTTTGGCGGTGCGGGCGTATCGATGACGCCAGCCTGATCGCGGTCGTTGGCGGCTACTGTCGCCACGGGAGCGACCACCGGCGGCAACGGCTCCGGTTTTACCGGTGGTGGCGGTGGTGGAGGCTCCGGTTTCGCAACAGGCTCAACCGGCTTTGGCGCCTCGCGTACGGGTATCGGGCTGTCGAGCTTGGACTTACCCACTCGCATCGCCTTGGGCGGCGGCGTCCGCTGGCGAAGGCCGCCACCGCCGCCACCCCCACCCGGACCAGGCGTCGCGAGAAAGACCAGGCGAGTGGTGACCGGTTCGCTGCGGAGCCGTTCCGGCTCGGCCGCGTGCGTGAAATCGATGGTGCTCGCAAGAATCAGCGTCGCCGCAATGCCGGCGTGAACGGCTGTGGAGACCGCGACGGGCAGCTTGGCGGACGCGTGTTGAAATACCGGCTGATCGAAGAGGAGCGCGGCGCGGCGGCTGCTATCGTCTCGAAGAGCGCGCACCGCCTGCACCGCTTCTGCGAACGAGAAGAACGGTGCAGCCGCTGCCACCGGGTGGAGCTGGCCGACGGCGAGCAGTGCCTCGACCCTGTCGAGAGGGACGCCGGCCGCCTCAGCGACCTCGCTCGCCGAGTACACGTCATCCGGGGATTTCTTCAATGGGTCAGTCATTTAGGGATATGCCTGCCTAAACGAAGGCAAAAGGCTTGCCGGTTTGTACTGGTGTTTTATTGGGGAATTTGAGGCACTGTCCGAAGAACTGAACGGTTTCTGGACCTAACGTACGCCTTCGAAGAAGGACAGCCCATCGCGGTCGGCCAGATGCCGGGCCGCTTTGAATCCTTCGGCGCTCAGTGCCTTGAGCGCCCCGCCAGACGACTCGTAATGCGGATCGACCGGGCGGCGGCTGCGCAGGAGCCCCCCCAGTCCGGCGCGGGTTCCCTCCTCGATGACGACGATGCGTCCCCGATGGGCCAGCGTGCGAAGCGCCTGTTGAAGACATGCGACGCGCTGTTCGGGTTTCATGTTCGACAGCAAGCCGTCCTGATTGTCCACCACGACAAGATCGAACGACGCGGCGTCGAAGGGAAAGGCATTGAGACTGCTCGCGGTTTCAATCTCCAGCAGCATACCGCCGATCTCGACGCTCTTCCGCGCCCGCGCGGCCTCGGCTTCCGACGACACAATGGCGCAGGCGCGACCGCTGAGACCGACCTTCGACGCGATCGCCGCGAGCAGCGACGCATCTGTGCAACCGATTTGCAGATAACGATCGCCCAGCTTGATCCCGGTCATGGCAATCGCTAATCCGTGCTTTTCGCCGCTACGCCTGAAAAAAGCCATATCAATTTAAATGATATAGTTGCCGGCTGTGAAAAACGTTGAAATCGCTCCGGCAAAAGGGAAATTGGGCATTCTTCTCGTCGGCCTCGGGGCGGTCAGCACGACCACCATTGCAGGCGTGCTTGCCATTCGCAAGGGCCTCGCCAAGCCTATCGGCTCGCTTACCCAGATGGGCACCATCCGGCTTGGCAAGCGTACCGAAGGTCGGTCACCGAAAATCAAAGATACCGTCCCGCTCGCCGATCTCGACAACATCGTCTTTGGAGGCTGGGACATCTTCGCCGAAAACTCCTACGAAGCGGCGCGCACCGCGGGCGTGCTCGAATCGTCGCTGCTCGACAAAATCAAGCCCGAGCTCGAAGCCATCAAGCCGATGTCGGCCGTCTTCGATCAGCGCTACGTGAAGCGGCTCGACGGCCCGAACGTGAAGAAGGGCAAGAACAAGATGGATCTTGCCCAGCAGCTGCGCGCCGACATCAGGAATTTCAAGAAAGACAACGGGCTCGATCGACTGGTAATGGTGTGGTGCGGCAGCACAGAAGTCTTCATGAAGGAATCGGCTGCCCATCAGTCGATTGAGGCATTCGAGAAGGCACTCGAGGCGAATGACCCGGCCATCCCCTCGAGCATGGTTTACACCTATGCGGCGTTGATGGAAGAGGTGCCGTACGCGAACGGCGCGCCCAACCTGTCGGTGGATATCCCGGCGATGATGGCGCTCGCCCAGCAGCAAAAGATGCCCGTCGTCGGGAAGGACTTCAAGACCGGCCAGACGTGGATGAAGACGGTGATTGCCCCCGGCATCAAGGCCCGGCTGCTTGGCATCGAAGGCTGGTATTCCACCAACATCCTCGGCAACCGCGACGGCGAGGTGCTGGACGACCCGGAGTCGTTCAAGACGAAGGAAGAGAGCAAGAAATCGGTGCTCGACTACATCCTTCAGCCGCAACTCTATCCCGAGCTCTACAAGGATCTTTGCCACGTCGTCCGCATCAATTACTACCCGCCGCGCGGCGACAATAAAGAAGGTTGGGACAACATCGACCTGGTTGGCTGGCTCGGCTACAAAATGCAGCTCAAGATCGACTTTTTGTGCCGCGACAGCATTCTGGCGGCGCCTATCGTGCTCGATCTTGCGCTGTTTCTCGACCTCGCCAGGCGGGCCGGCATGTCGGGCATCCAGGAATGGCTGTCGTTCTACTTCAAGAGCCCGATGCACGCCCCGGGGCTCTATCCCGAGCACGATCTGTTCATTCAGTTGATGAAGCTGAAAAATACCCTCCGCTATATGGTCGGTGAAGAACTGATTACGCATTTGGGGCTGGAGTACTACGACTAGGCGCAATTTTTCCTATCGGTTAAGGCTTAATCAGCCGAAACAAGTGTCGTGAAACTCCGTTCGAGGGGAAAGATGCGTCTTGCCACCTTGGTTGTGTATCTCGCCGCCACAATCCACGGCGCGGCGCAGGTCCAGAGTCAGGCGCAAGCCGGCCAGGCGCCAGCCGCGCAGCAACCGCTCCGCCCACTCGCGGTCACGCAGCTCGACGAGCGGCAGGATGGCAGCGGACTCGACAGCATCCGGCCCCTCGACATCACCTTGAGCGACCCGACCTCCATTTTGGATTTGCTCATGATGCTCGTTCGCGATACGCGCATCAGCATCGTGCCCGACCCCGATGTCACCGGAACCTTCCAGGGGGATCTAAAACGGGTAACCCTGCGCCAGGCGCTTGAAATGATCCTGCAGCCGCACGGCTACGACTATTCGGTGCAAGGCAATCTGATTCGCGTCTTCAAGCGCAGACTCGAGACGCGCCGGTTCGACCTCAACTACGTCATCACCCGCCGGACCGGGTCGCGGACCCTGGCCGCGTCCAACAGCGTGACGCCTTCCGGGTCCGGGATGACTCCGGATGCGAATTCGAACTCGCAGGGCGGCTCTGCGCAGGTGACGGGCGTCGACGAAGGCGACATATTCAGCGACCTGGCGACCGGCGTACAGACGCTGATGTCGCCTGGGGGCAAGTTCAACATGGATAAGAAGGCCGCCATGCTGCAGGTGACCGATTATCCGGATCGGCTGGACCAGGTTCAGCTGTACCTTGACGCAGTTCATAATCGCGCAACCCGTCAGGTGCAGATTCAGGCGAAGGTTATCGAAGTCGTGCTGAGTGAGGAGTTTTCCGCCGGCATCAACTGGAACCTTGTGGTCCGGCGTGCGGGCGACGCTGTGTCGGTGACTCAGCGCGTCGCGCCGACGACGTCCGGGACGGTCACCGTGGGTTTGCACATCAAGGATTTCACCGGGCTCCTGACGGCGCTGGCGACACAGGGCAAGGTGAACGTCATGTCCAGTCCAACGGTGAACGCGCTGAACAACGAGCCGGCCATCATGCGGGTGGGCACCCAGGACGTGTTTTTCAAGACGACCGCTCAAACCGATGCGGTGACTGGCCGGATTCTCCAGACAACCGTCGAGCCGCAGGCGATCACTGAAGGTGTCGTGCTGAGCGTGACGCCGCAAATCTCCGGCGACGGCATGATCAACATGAGCATCAGCCCGAGTCTCACCGAGCGCACCGGCGAGGCGACATCGCGCTTCGGCGACACGGTCCCGATCCTGAGCGTGCGCGAGACGGATACACTGGTGCGCGTTCACGAGAACGAGACGATCGTGATCGCCGGCCTCATGGAAGAGCGGATGCGCCGCGAGGAGCGCAAGGTCCCGTTCATGGGCGACCTTCCCGGCGTGGGCCGGTTGTTCCGCGGCCAAGTGACCAACAGACGCAAGACCGACCTGGTGATTCTGCTGACGCCGACGGTGATGACGCCGGCGCGCGTTCCCGAGTCGGCGACGCAGGAACTCAAACGACTATCGGAGGCGAGGGGCGACACTCAGCCCTGACGCCAGGAGCAACGAAATGTACGAGGAATACTACGGCTTCACGGAAAAGCCGTTCAGCCTGACGCCGGATCCGAAGTATCTCTTCAAGAGCGAATCGCACGCCAATGCGTTCGAGCTGTTGCAGTACGCGGTGCGGAGGCGCGAAGGCTTCGTCGTGGTGACCGGCGATATCGGCACCGGCAAGACGACGCTGTGCCGCGCGCTTCTCGAGGAGATCGATCGGAACACGTTCACGGCGCTCGTGTTGAACCCGTTCCTCACCGAAGAGGACCTGTTGAAGCTCATTCTGCAGGACTTCGGAGTGGTGTCGCGCGAAGACGTGAAGAGGGGCCGCCTCGCGAACGTCAGCAAGCAGGAGCTGATCGAGACGATCTACGATTTTCTGCTGGGACTTCTGCCCCTTCGAGCGAGCGCGGTGCTGATTATCGACGAGGCGCAGAATCTGCCGATGGCCGTGCTCGAGCAGATTCGCATTCTGTCGAACCTCGAGACCGACAAAGACAAGCTGCTGCAGATCCTGCTGGTCGGCCAGCTGAATCTGAACCCGATCCTGAAGGCGCCGCAGATGCGCCAGCTCGATCAGCGCGTGTCGATTCGATACCAGCTGCGCCCGCTGAGCCGCGACGAAGTGGCGGCTTACGTGTCGCACCGGCTGAATGTAGCGGGAGGAGCGGCGTCGGTGACGTTTCACCCGAAGGCGCTCGATACCGTGCATCGCCGCTCGTCGGGAATTCCGCGGCTCGTCAACCTGCTCTGCGATCGCTCGCTGCTCGCCGCGTATTCCGCACGAACCAATCGCGTGTCCGCCGACATGGTGCATCAGGCCGCGGAGACGCTCGAGCTTGCCGATGTCAAGCCATCACGGTTCAACTGGTTTCGGCGACATGCGTCGGTGGTGGTCAAACTCTAGATGAGCCTCATCCTCGACGCGCTGCGCAGAGGACGCACACGCCAGGCGCCGCATCCCCACTCGAACGCGGCGCAAACCGACGCGGTGCTGGCGACGCTCGGATACGGGCGCTTCAACCCAACGTCTCCGGCGAACCGGCTCAAGCGCATCCTCACGATTCTCGTTCTCACGATCCTGTTCGCCATCGTGCTCTGGGGTGTGATTATCTGGGTGATACCGCCGGCGCCGCCGATGCAGGTTCTCGCCACGGCGCCCAGACCCGCGCCGCCGACGACCCCGCCGCCCTCGTCCACGCCTGCTGCTCGCGTTGGGGCGCCGGCGACAAGCCCGGTAGTGACGTCAGCGCCATCTGCATCGCAACCGCCGCCTGTTGCGCCACCAACAACAGCGCTGCAACCAACCGTTCCGTCGCGCGGTGCGAGTGCAGCGCCGCCAGCAGCCGGCCCGACAGTGCCACCTGGCGCGAGCGTTTCAAACGAGCCTCGCGCGGCGCAGCCGATTGTAAAGATGTCCAGGCGTCCGGACGCTTCCGATACCCTGCCGCCTCCTCCTACTGGCGCCCCGACGTCCACGGCGTTGTCGAATGCGGCGCGAACAAACGTCGTATCGCGGCCGGACGATCATTTCGCGCTCGCGGTTTATAACCAGCGGGTCGGCAATTTCGAGGAAGCGCTCGTGCAGTACCGGGAGGTCATCAAGCTCGACGAGCTGAATGCCGAGGCGCACAACAACCTTGGGTTGCTCTATCGCGACAAAGGCCTGCTTGCCGAAGCCGCAAAAGAGCTGCAGCGCGCCATCGCCATTAATCCGCAGTACGCGAAAGCGCACAACAATCTGGGCGTCGTCTATCTCAGTCAGGGGAGGTTGGATGCCGCCAGCGCGGAGTTTCGAGAAGTGCTGGCAGCCGACCCCAAGAACATCGAGTCGCTGGTAAACCTCGGCGTCGTCGAGAAAGAAGCCGGCCGCCGCGATCAGGCGCGTACAGCGCTGAAGCGGGCGCTCGAAATTGCCCCGCGCAACCCCGACGCTCATTACAATCTCGCGCTCGTCGAGGACGAGTCGGGCAATGCCTCCCAGGCGGTCAGCCACTACAAGGCATTTCTTCAGTACGGCGCCGTCGCGCACGCCGACCTGATGGCCGAAGTCCGCAAGCGCATCGACACCCTCAATCGAAACTAAATTGTTGTAACCTACCCGGCTATGCCGGATCCCCAAAACCCTGCCGAAATCTCCGCGCTCCTGCACGAGGATCGCGTGTTTCCGCCGAAGTCCGAGTTCGCCGCACGTGCGCACGTTCGAGACGAGAACGCGTACGAGGAAGCCGAACGCGATCCCGAAGCGTTCTGGGCCGGATTCGCCGCCGAGCTCGAGTGGAGCCGCAAGTGGACCACCGTGCTCGACTGGAGCGATCCGCCGAATGCGAAATGGTTCGTAGGCGGCAAACTCAATGCGTCGGTGAATTGCGTCGACCGCCACGCGCGCACCGCCCGCCGCAACAAAGCCGCGATCATCTGGGAAGGGGAGCCCGGGGAGCGCCGCACACTCACCTATTGGGATTTGTTCCGTCAGGTGAGCCAGTTCGCCAACGTGCTGAAATCGCTCGGTGTGAAACGCGGCGACAGGGTCGCGATCTACATGCCGCTTGTTCCCGAGCTCGCCATCGCGATGCTTGGCTGCGCCCGCATCGGCGCCGCTCACAGTGTTGTGTTTGGTGGATTCAGCGCCGAGTCGTTGCGCGACCGGATCAACGACGCCCAGTGCAAACTCCTCATCACCGCCGATGGCGGAATTCGCCGAGGATCTGTCGTCCAGCTGAAGAAGATTGCCGACGAAGCCGTTCAAGGCACACCATCAATCGAGCATGTGATTGTCTTCCGGCGGTTGGCCGCCTCGGTGCCAGTGGAGAACGCCCAAAGCCCAAAGCCCAAAGCCCAAAGCCACGACTGGCACGCGTTGATGGCGACGGCGCCGCTCGAGTGCGAGCCCGAGGCGATGGACTCCGAAGATCTTCTCTACATTCTTTACACGTCCGGCACCACGGGAAAACCCAAAGGCATCATGCACACGACCGGCGGCTATCTCACCGGAACGTATGCGACGGCGAAGTGGGTTTTTGATTTGAAGGAAGACGACGTGTATTGGTGCACGGCCGACATCGGATGGGTCACCGGACACAGTTACGTGGTGTACGGCCTGCTGGCCAACGGCGCCACTGTCGTGATGTACGAAGGTGCGCCGGACTGGCCGCAGAAAGATCGGCTGTGGGAAATCATCGAGCGCTATGGCGTCACGATTTTCTACACGGCGCCGACGGCGATTCGCGCGTTCATGAAATGGGGAATCGAGTGGCCGCGGCGGCGCGACTTGTCGACGCTCCGGCTGCTGGGTTCCGTTGGTGAACCCATCAATCCCGAAGCATGGATCTGGTACTACAAAACCATCGGCGGCGAACGATGTCCCATCGTCGACACGTGGTGGCAGACCGAGACCGGCATGATCATGATCAGTCCGCTTCCCGGAGTCACACCGTTGAAGCCCGGCTCCGCCAGCAAGCCGTTTCCAGGCATCAAGGCGGAGATCCGCCGGCAGTCTGGCGAAGTCGTTGAGGTTGGCGGAGGCCTGCTCGCGCTTACAAGGCCGTGGCCGGCAATGCTGCGCGGAATCTACGGGGATCCGGAGCGCTTCGTCAAACAGTATTGGAGCAAGTGGGATCGCGCCACGTACTTCACCGGTGACGGCGCCAAGCGCGACGAGGACGGCTATTTCTGGGTGCTGGGCCGAGTCGACGATGTGATCAACGTGGCGGGGCATCGCATCGGCACAATGGAGGTCGAAAGCGCGCTGGTCGATCACCCCAAGGTGGCGGAAGCCGCCGTCGTCGGGCGCGCGCACGAGTTGAAAGGCCAGGCGATCTCGGCCTTCGTGATTCTGAAAGAAGGCAATCCGCAAGACGCCGGGCTTGTGGCGGAGCTGAAAGAGCATGTGGTGAAAAAAATCGGCGCCATCGCCAGGCCCGATGACGTGCTGTTCGCCGCCGACCTTCCGAAAACCCGCTCGGGGAAAATCATGCGGCGGCTGCTGAAAGACATCGCCGAAGGGAAAGCGCTCGGGGACACGACGACGCTTGCCGACCCGGCAGTGGTTGCCAAGTTGAAGGCAGACTACGAAGAAGACGCCGGTTAGCACAAAATTTCACGTAAGTTACCAATATCGACTACCCAGCCTACCGGACGCGGGGTTGGGCGCCGAAATGACGAAGGGGAGATAGGTGTGCGACGAACTGGAATAGACCTCTCACCAACACGCTGCATCGTCGTCGATGCCGAGATGCCTCGCGGCTTTCGCACGCGCCGCGGGAGGACACCGGTGCGCGTCCACAGCTATGCCAGCCTCCATGTGGGCAGCTCCCAGGATCTGGCGATCGAGCTGAAAGGGCTCGCCGCCCGCAAAGGGCTTCCGAAACGAGCGTGGGTGAATCTCTGGGATATGCCGAGCATTCATCAGTACGTGCTGCTGCCGACCCGCCCGCGCGCCGAGCTCGATGAGACAGCGCGGTTTCGCGCGGCAACGGCGCTGACCATGGACCCGCACGATGTCGCCATTGGCACAATCGTCGGTCGATCCACGCATCGATCGCCGGGCAAATTACGCCGGTCCGGCGATTCGCAATCGAAAAAGACAGAAGTCGTATTTTTTGCGGCGGCGCTTCAGGAGATTCGCACACGCCTGCGGCCGATCGTCGCAGCCGGATTCGTTGTCGACGGCGTCACAACGCCGTGCGGGGCGCTTTGGTCGCAAGCCCGGCTGCGCCGCCCGACGTCGGCCGGAGACGTGCACGCGTTTGTCGCGCTTGGCGCGCAGACGTCGGCGCTCGCGATTTTCGCCAACGGGTTTTTTCTCTACGGCCGGGATCTGAACTGGGGCCACGGCGGGATCGGGATGCCGGACGGAGTTCGACCGCCGGTGGATCGGGACGAGCTTGCCGATCGGCTGGCACTCGAACTGCGGCGATCGTTTCTGTACGTGAAGCAGTACTGGGAACCGGACGTCACGCAGCTGCTGCTGTGCGGCGACATGCCCGAAATCCGATCGCTTACTGCACCGTTAATCGATCGGCTCAACCTCGAAGTCGAAACGCTCGACACCCTCGACGGCATCGATCCGATGAGGCTTCCGGAACCGGCGGATCGATTTTCCGAACAGGTGGCGGCATTCCGTCTCGCGTCGGCTATCGCTGTCGAGCCGCTGCCGGTGAACCTGCTGGCATCGACTGACCAGACCGGCTATGTCAACCGCACGAACCGGCGGCTGGTCGCCGTGGGATCGGCCGCGGCAGTTGTATTCGCCGCGTTGGCGTATACCCGAATCGGCGTCGATGTCGATAGTGATTACGGCCGTGGCGAAGGACAGATCGTCGCGGTTCAGCCGGAGCAGGTCCGGCCGCAACGGGCGCCCAACGTCGTCGCGAGTCCACCGAGCGCGCCGGCAGCCGCGGCGACCACCCCGCCGGCCAGCCCGGCGGCGGCAACCCCGCCGGCAAGACCAGCGCGTACGCGGGCCCCGGCATCAGCCATCGAACAGCGACGCGCGACATCCGTCGAACAGCGACCCGCGACATCTAGCTCGACACGGCCGGCCCCGACGCGTTCGCTGCCGGCTGAAGTGCGCGTGCCGCCGGCTCAAGCCGCGCCTGATCCCGTTGTGAAGAGCATTCTGTACTCGGCGTCGCGTCAGGTGGCGCTCATCGATGGACGCATCGTGGAACCGGGCGATCGGGTTGGTCTGATGTTCGTAAGCGCGATTGAGCGGGACGGCGTGATTCTGACGACCCCGGCCGGCCTCAGAAAGCGAATTGGACTCGATCGACCGACAGTAAAAATCGGACGGCAGTAAGAGGACAGTTGCGTAAAAAAATCGGCGAATGTCTCATCCAGGCAGGGCTGATCAGCGAGACCGATCTGCAAATCGCCCTGGCCGAGCACAAGCGTACGGGCGATCGCCTGGGCGTTGTGCTCGTACGGATGAACCTCGCCTCCGAAAAGCAGATCGCCAAGGCGCTGGCGCATCAGCTTGGCTTTTCGTTCGTGAACCTCGCCGAAAGCCTGCCGGAAGCCCACGCGGTGGTGCTAATCCCGAAAGATGTGTCCATCAAACGGGTGTGTATCGCGACCAAGCTCGAGAAGAATCTGCTGACGGTCGCGAT
>Ga0207675_100003684_pt1 | contig 14932 bp, 10 predicted proteins | sample KBSSwiS42_FD_184305 | JGI IMG/M metagenome (GOLD analysis project Ga0207675, IMG submission 184305) | Switchgrass rhizosphere microbial communities from Kellogg Biological Station, Michigan, USA - KBS Switchgrass S4-2 (SPAdes) (version 2) | ecosystem: Host-associated > Plants > Roots >... | reverse complement strand
CTTCGCGAACCGCGGCGGGGCGTGGGTGCGAGACGGAAATGTCCTGATCAACGTGATGCAGCAATCGGGGCGGGCCGAATTCGGCGGGATGCGAATCTACGAGCTGACGCCCGATCACCAGCTGGCCTCGGTGGCCACCGCCAGCACGGCGACCGTGCAGCCCGATGGCAGCTGGAAACTGTCGCGTTACGCCAGCACCCGCTTCGGCGGCGACGGCATCGAGTCCGAGCGTCTCGCCAGCCGCGAGTTCACCTCCACGGTGGGAGGCGACTTCCTCGGTCTCACGGTGGCGGCTCCGAACCAGCTCGAGACTCGCGTCTTGTGGCAGCTCATGCACCACCTGAAAGAAAACGGGCTGGATGCGGCACCCCAGGAATTTGCCTTCTGGTCGCGAATCGCGCGCACCAGCGCCATCCTGTTCACGGCCTTGCTGGCCGTGCCGTTCGTATTCGGCGGATTGCGATCCGCCGGCGCCGGCGCACGCCTGTTGATCGGCGTGCTGATCGGCGTGACGTTTTTCTTCGTGCAGCGGGTACTGGAAAGCGGCGCCGTGGTGTTCGACGCCAGCCCGATGGTGCTGGCGTGGACGCCGACCGTGCTGCTCGCCGCCGCGGCGCTCATATTGATCGCGCGAACGCGTTAAAAGGCTGATCGCGAGGACGCGTCAAAGGGCTGATCGCGCGGACGCGTCAGGGTTTCTTGCCCTTGCTCTTGTCCTGGGCCACCGGCTCGGGCTTCTTCTCGAGCAACTCTTCCTGCGGCTTGAACAGCGACTCGTATTTATAGAGCGGAATCTCGTATTCGACATTGGCGCTGCGGGCCGCAAGCCGCTCGACGGTCTGATCGGCGGGAGCGGGCGCGGGAGCAGGCGTGGGCGTCGCAGCGGCAGCCGCCGGTGCGGGCTTGGCGGCACCCGGCGCCGCTGCCGCGGGCACGACCGGTGCGGCGGGTGCCGGTTTCGCTTCGGGGAACTGCGCCGCCAGGGCCGCGTCCCGGCTCGCACTGACACTGACGAACGCCTTGTTGGCGTCCTTGTGCCCGGTGAATTCGAGTACCTGGCCATCGAAGGTGCGTACCGTGGCGCGCTCGACATTGGCCGGCGGCGTCGCCGGGGCTGCGCGGACATCCTCGAACACGAATGCCGTCAGCGTGTCGGCCTGCCCGTTGATGGACATGCTGCTGGCCGGCTTGCGTCCCTTCGGCACCGGGCTCAGCGCGAGGTCGGTATCGCCCTTCTTTGCGCGCGTCAGTAGATAGGCCGGACCGGCGGCGGGTTTGACCGAGATGTCGTGCACGTTCGCGCCGGGGATGTCGGTGAGCTGCCGGTCGAGCCAGCGCTTCTGGTCGGGGTCCACCGTGATCACCGGCTCGACCAGTGCGCTGGCCGCCTCCGCGGGCTTGCGCGCATACACGGCGCGGCCTTCGGCATTCTTGCCGACGATCAGCGACCAGGTTTTCTTGCCGGCGACCACCTCGACGAGCGTGCTCGTGGCGGTCGGCTTGTCGGGCGCTTCGACGCCGAGCTTCGGGTAGTTGGCCGGATCGCTGGTCTTGCGTTCGACGATTTTCAGCTTGTTGAGCGCCACCAGCAGCTCGCGCACGCGCGTCGCGTCGGCCGGATACTGGCGCTCCACCACCGTCCAGCCGGCGGATTCCCGGCGCAGGGTGGTGCGGCTGCCGTCGCCTTTCGAGAGGCGGATCTCGCCGACTTCGGCGAGCGCCGGGGTCAGGTCGGTGAACACGTTGCCACCGCCGACGCCGGACTGCTCGCCGCTGCGGTGCATGTTGATCGCGACGCCGGCGCCGAGCAGCACCGCGGCCATACCGGCGAGGATTCCCATCTGTTTGCGCGTCATGCCGGCGCTCCCTTGCGCAGCATCGCCATCGCCTGGCGACGGCGGCGGCGCCACAACCAGACCAGGATGCCCGCGCCCGCGACCAGCAGCGGCATCAGCACGATGTTGAGCATCTTCAGCGTGACGCCGAGCGAGCGGATGTGGGACTCGACTCCGTACTGAACCGCGCGCAGTTCCTTGCGGACGCTCACCTGCTTGGCGGTGAACCGCTCGATCTCCTGCGCCTGCTCGGGCGACAGCAGGCTGTCGCCGCCGGCCGGCCGCAGGGTCTGCAGTTTCTCCAGCTTTTCCGTGGTCTCGTTGAGCTCGGTCTCGAGCTGCTGCTTCTTGGAACTGATCTGCGCGTCGGCCGCGCGCCGCATCTCGGCGACGCGATCGAACGGCCGCGCATAGGGGGCGCGGGCGCGGATGCTGATGAGGTCGTTGCTGCCGGCGAGATTTTCGATGGCGTTCCACACCAGCGCGCCATTGTTGGCGAAAGGCTGGGCAATGACCTGGCCCATGAAGTTGGTCTGCTGCACCCACAACATGTCCGCGAGCATGTCGGTGTCGGCGATCACGATCACGTTGAGCGGCTTGGCCGACGCCATGAGCGCTCCCGGCTCGGCGCTCACGCCCGCCGGCGGTCCCTTGGCGAAGGCGCTGGTGGCATTGCCCGATACGCGCGCGCCCAGCACGAGTTCACCCGTCGGCTTGAAGCCGTCACGCAGCGTCGCGGGGTCGTTCAGCATCACGAAACGCTGCTTCGGGATCAGGCCCGCCTGCTTGCTGGTGTGAATCAGCGCTTCGAACTTGAGTTTCGATCCCGCCACCGGCTTGAGCGCTCCGGCCGTCAGCAGGTACATGTTGGCGAAGTTCGCGGTGGTCACGTCCTTGGCGAAGCTCGAAGTGTTCAGGTCGAGGATGGCGATCTGCTGGACGGGCGGCTCGCCGCGCCGCATCGGCTGCACCAGTCCGCGCTCGAGATCGCCGACCACCTGGTCGGACTTGAATTCGATGCCCCATGACGTGAGCAGCGGCTCCAGGTGCGAGGACTTGTCGGCGGTCAGCTGCGACATCGGGTTGTTGGGATCCATCCCGGAGTGGTCCTGCTCGGCGTCCGGATCGACGAACACCAGCAGGTGTCCACCGCGCATCGCGTACTGATCGATGGCATACAGGGCAGCCGGCGGCAGGTCCTTGGGATGCACCAGCACCAGCACGTCCACGTCGGCGTCGACGCGCGTCAGCGACGGCTCGAGGGCGCGAATCGTGTAGAGCTGCTCGGCCTGCGCGTACACCACCCACGGCGAGCCCGGCTGGCCGGTCTGCGGATTGAAGTCGCCCTGCATCGGCAGCGAGGACAACCAGCCGATGACCGGCTTCTTCGCGCTCGAAAGCTTGTGGATCAACTTGGCCACTTCGTACTCGAGCTGTTCGTCGAGGCGCGGGTCGAGGTAGGGGATCGATTCCTTGCCGTCGGTGGAATTGGTGGCGGCGAGCCCGAGGTACATCTTCTCGCCGAGGGAGCCCACCGGCTCGGCGCTGATGCCGAGCTCCGAGGCGCGATCCTCTTCGTCGGTGAAGGGCTGCGGATCGATGACCTTGAGCGTGAGCTTGCCGTTCGAGCGGCTCACCAGTTCCTCGAGCAGCTCACGCACGCGCTTGCCGTAGTTCTTCTCCTCGTGGCGGTTCGCCGCGGCTTTCTCGGAGAAGAAGAAGTACAGATTCACCGGCTCCTTGAGGTTGCCGATGATGCGCTTGGTGCCGTCGGACAGGCTGTAGAGCCTGTCCTGCGTCAGGTCGAGCTGCGCGCCGCGCAGCAGGGTGCCGGCGAGCAGCATGATGCCGATGAACAGCAGGCCGATGAGGGCGAGTCCGCCAATACCCAGATGAGATTTCTTGAACATCCCGGTTATCCGTTATTTCGACTTGCGTGAGTCGAGCACCACGGTGCTCGCGAGCAGGAAGAAGGTGGTGATCAGCGCGAAGTACAGCATGTCGCGCAGGTCGAGCACGCCCTTCGTGATGCTCATGTAGTGCGTGTAGAAGGACAGCGAGCTGACGCCGTCGGCGAACCACTGCGGCAGGTGGTCGCGGAACCAGTCGGTGGTCCCCGGGAAACCGACGACCACCAGCAGGAAACAGATCACGGCCGAGCCCAGGAAGGCGATGAGCTGGTTGCTGGTGACACTCGAAGTGAACGAGCCGATGCCGAGGAATCCGGCGGCCATGACGAAGCTGCCGACGTAGGCGGCGAAGATGGTGCCGTTGTCGGGGCTGCCGAGGAAGTTGATGGTCAGCCACACCGGGAAGGTCAGCAGCAGCGCGATGCCCACCACCAGCCACGCCGCCAGGAACTTGCCGAGCACCGCCTGCCACAGCGTCACCGGCTGCGTGAGCAGCAGCTCGATGCTGCCGCTGCGCCGTTCCTCGGCCCACAGGCGCATCGACAGTGCCGGGATCAGGAAGCAGTACAACCATGGAAAGAAACTGAAGTACGGCTGCAGGTCCGCCTGCTCGCGTTCGTACAGCCCGCCGAGCCAGAACCCCAGCAGGTTCATGAAGAACAGGAATACGACCAGCACCACGTAGGCGATGGGCGTGACGAAATAACTCGCGAGCTCGCGCCGCAGGATGATACGCACGTTCAAGAAGTTCTCCCGGAAAGCAGGTTCAGGCGGCGACGGCGCGGAATACGTCTTCGAGGCGGCCGGACGGCGCGCGCGATTTCAGTCCCGCGGGCGTGTCGTCGGCCACGATCTTGCCGCGCGCGATGATCACCGCGCGCGTGCACACCGCGTCCACCTCTTCGAGGATGTGCGTGGAGATGACGATGGTCTTCTCGCGCGCGATCTCGCCGATCAGCGTGCGCACCTCGTGTTTCTGCATCGGGTCGAGGCCGTCGGTGGGCTCGTCGAGGATCAGCACCTTCGGGTCGTGCACGATGGCCTGGGCCAGGCCGACGCGCCGCTTGAAACCCTTCGACAGGGTCTCGATGGGCTTGGCGAGCTCCGGCTCCAGTTGCAGCTTGCCGATCACGTAGTCGAGCCGTTCCTTGCGGTGTGCGCCTTCCAGGCGGCGCAGGTCGGCGATGAACCTGAGGAAGCTGGCCACCGTCATCTCACCGTAGTGGGGCGCGCCTTCCGGTAGATAGCCCAGCGCACCCTTGGCGGCCAGCGGCTCGGTGCCGACGTCGTGCCCGCAGATGCTGGCGGTGCCGCTGGTCGGGGTGATGAAACCCGCCAGCATGCGCATGGTGGTGGATTTGCCGGCGCCGTTCGGGCCGAGGAATCCCAGCACTTCGCCGGGTTCGACCGAAAAGCTCAGATCGTCGACGGCCATCAGGCCGTCGTAGTTCTTGGTCAGGTTCTGGGTCTTGATCATGGCGCCTGCTGAGATCGTGGGCTCCCGGGATGGTTCCCAGGGGGCGCCGATTTTGCGCAAGGTAGCGAGGTCCGCGCAAGCCGTGGCGCGGGGCCGCGGCTCGCCGGATTACAGGCTTGTAATCCTCGCCGGAATCAGTCTTTCCGGCGCGACACGATGGCGTCGATGTGTTCCCGGTAGGTCCGCAGGACGCGGCGGATCTCGGAGGGCGCCGGCCGCTCGGCGAGCCGTGCGATCATCTCGGCGATTTCGTGCCACTGGCGTCCCCAGCCTAACAACCGCACGGCGTCCGCGATGACCACGTGTTCGGCCTGCGTGATGTTGCTGGCGGGTTTCTTCGGCTTGATGGTGGCGGGACGCGGGGCGTCGCGGCGCACTTCGCGGCGGGGCGGGGCGTGCGCGGCCGCCTGCCGCGGGGCGGCGCCGACACGTTGCGCGGCCAGCTGGCGTTCGGCGCGCGAGTTCGGCAGCACCGGCATCTGGCGCGTGGTCTCGGCGGTGCGCTTGTGCTCGCCGGTGCGCGCCGCGGGTTCGCGGGCCGCGGGCGCCGGGCGGGCGCGCGGCGCCTCGGGAGCCGCGGCGGCTTCGAGTTTTTCCGGCTTCGCGCTCAGCACCTCGCGACGTTCGGTCTCGCGGGTGGCGAGCGGAATGTATCGCTCCACCGATGTCAGGCCGACGAGCGTGGCGAGGAAGGCCATGGTCTCGATACCCTCGATGAAGGCACGATCGCCCTCGGCCTGGCGCTGCGTGACGATGCGTTTGAGCGCCAGGATGCGCTTGCGCGCGAGCTGGATGATCCAGCGCTGCGGACGCTCGTGTTTGGGCCATGGCTGCACGTGCCAGTAACGCGCGTCGTCGAGCGCGGCGTAGTGGGCGTGCAGGTCGAGACTGACCTGCCAGCGGTCAATGAGACCTTCGATCTGTCCCGGCTCTTCGCCCGGTAGGGGATGATTTGCCATGCATCGCAGGGTAGCGCCGGGACGCGGCCCGCCACGCGATGTGGCGCACATCCAGGCACCTTTTCCGGCCGCTTTTGTGCAGAACAGCATGATCGCGGCCGGTACGACACCGAGGAAAGCCGACCGAAACCAGACCGTTGCCGGACGACTTTCCCTGTGGCGACACTCAGGATGGCGCCATCGAAAAAGGCACCGGGAGAGGACAAAAACGATGAACCCGATGGGCAAGACCGCCCTGGCCTGCGTCGCAGTGATGGTTTGCGTGGCGACGCCGGTGGCCGCGCGCGACATGCGCGTGGCGGTGGTCAAGGACGGGCCCGCCCTGCGACAGGTGCTGTCGGTGGCGACGCTCGAGCGCGAGATCATCAACGTGGCCGCACCCGACGTGCGCATCGTGTTGTCCGAGGACGAGCGTTACACCGCCGACTGGTCCCTGGCCGGCGCTTCCGCCGCGCTCGACCGGGCCCTCGCCGACAAGGACGTGGATGTCGTCATCACGCTCGGCGTGTTGTCCTCGCAGCAGGCGGCGCGCCGCACCTCGCTGCCGAAGCCGGTGATCGCCGCGCTCGCCATCGATCCCATCCTGCAGGACTATCCACTCGCCGAAGGGCGCAGCGGCCGCCACAACTTCGCCTACGTCGCCGATTTCCAGAGCGTCGCCAACGAAGTGCGCTCGTTTCACGACATCACCGGCTTCAGGCATCTCGCCGCGGTGGTCGACGAATCGCTGCTGGACGCCCTGCCGCGCATCACCACAAAGGCCAGCGAGCTCGCCACGCTGCTCAAGGTGCGCATCTCGCTGGTGCGCGCCGGTGCCGACGTGAACGCGGTGCTCGGCGGCCTGCCGCAGGGCGTCGACGCGGTGTACGTGACGCCGTTGCGTTTCACCGAGGCGCAGCTGCGCGAGCTGGCGCAGGGCCTGATCACGCGGCGCCTGCCGAGTTTCTCGGTGGTCGGCCGCAGCGAAGTCGAGCAGGGCCTGCTGATGAGCACGGGCGGCGCCGAGCGCGACGTCGAGCGGCTGGCGCGCCGCGTGGTGCTCATGGTCCAGCGGGTCGCGGGCGGCGAGGACCCGGCGCGCTTCGAAGTCGCGTTTCCGACCGAGCAACGCCTGCTGATCAACATGCGCGTGGCGCACCAGATCGGCTTCTCGCCGCGCTGGCAGTACCTGGCCGATGCCGAACAGATCGAGGCCGAGACGGCCGGAGCCCAGTCGCTGACGCTGCTCGACGCCATGCGCGGCGCGCTCGACGCGAACCCCGCGCTGGCGGCCAGCCGTGCGCGTCTCGGCAGCGCGCAGGACGACGTGCGCATCGCGCGCAGCGACCTGCTGCCGCAGCTCGGCGCCAATGCCAGCCGCACGCGCATCGACGCAGACCGCGCGAGCCCGCTGTTCCAGCCCGAGGACAGCACCGCGGTCGGCGCTTCGTTCAGCCAGGTGGTGTACTCGGAGCGGATCTGGGCCGGGTACTCCATCGCGAAGTCGCTGGCCGAAGCCCGGCAGCAGGGCGAACGCACCGACATGCTCAACACGCTCAACGATTCGGCGGCGGCCTATCTCGATCTCCTGCGGGCGCGTTCGGTGGAGCTGGTCCGCCGCCGCAACGTGGAGAACACGCGCAAGAATCTCGAGACCTCGCGGGTGCGCGAAGAAGTCGGTCTCGGCGGCCGCTCCGACTACCTGCGCTGGGTGTCGCAGCTGGCGAGCGACAAGCAGTTGCTGCTCGCAGCGGAATCGCAGCGCCGCCAGGCGGAGACCGAGCTGATGCGCATCCTGCATCGTCCCGCGAACCAGCCTTTCAACACGGTGGAGACCGGTCTCGACGATCCGCTGGCGCTGGTGTCGGACGCGCGCGCCCAGGCCTTTCTCGACACGCCGGACAAGTGGGCGGTGTTCATGGAATACGCGGTGGCAACCGCGCTCGAGCGTTCGCCGGAGATCGCCCAGGCCGGGTACGTGGTCGACGCGCGGCAACGCGCCTTCGATTCCGCCGGGCGCGCCTACTATCTGCCCGATCTCGCGCTGGTCTCGAATGCGTCGAAGATCACCGACAAGAGCGGCGCCGGCTCATTGTCGCTGCCCGGCGCGCCGGACGACGAATCCTGGAGCGTGCAGCTGCAGGCATCGCTGCCGGTATTCACCGGCGGGCTGCGCAATGCGCAGCGCTCCCAGGCGCGCCACGAACTGCACGCCAGCGAATCGGATCGCGCCTCGGCCGGCGACGCGGTGGAAGCGCGCACGCGCGCCGTCCTGCACCGCACCGCCGCGTCGTGGCCGTCGATCGACCTGTCGCGCCAGGCGGCCGATGCGGCCGATGAAAATCTCACCAACGTCACCGAGGCCTATGCGCGCGGCGCGGTGTCGGTCACCGACCTGATCGACGCGCAGGAAGCGGCGTTGTCCGCGGGCCTCGCGGCCACCGACGCCAAGTACGGCTTCCTGGTGGACTTCGTCGGCGTGCTGCGCGCGATGGGCGACTTCGACCTGCTGCTCGACCCGGCCTCGCGCGAGGCCTGGTACACGCGGGTCGAAACCTGGTTCCGCGAGCATCCACAGGCTCCATGAGGATTTTCTGCATGACGGTTTCTGCACGTGTGTTGCTGCTGGCGATGGCATCGGTTCTCGCGGCCTGCGGCGGCAACCAAGAAGTCGAAGAGGTGGTGCGTCCGGTGCGCTCGGTGGTGATCACCGGCGGCACGAGCGCCGAAAGCGCCACGTACACCGCCGAGATCCGCTCGCGCGTCGAAACCGACCTGAGTTTCCAGGTGGGCGGCAAGGTCATCCGCCGCGACGTCGACGTGGGAGCCAATGTGAAGCGCGGCCAGGCGCTGGCGCAACTCGACCAGACCGACACGCAGCTCGGGGTCGACGCGGCGCGCGGCGGGGTGCCGGCGGCGCAATCGGATCTCGATCGCGCGCGCAGCGAAGAGGCGCGGTTTCGCGACTTGCTGGAACGCGGCCTGACGACGCGCGCGCAGTACCAGGCGCAACAGACCGCGGTGCGTTCCGCCGAGGCCAAGCTGGCGCAGGCCACGGCCGAGCTCAGGCTGGCGCAGCAGAAGGTCGGCTACACCACGTTGCGCGCGGACCAGGACGGCGTGGTCACCGGCGTGCAGGTCGAAGCCGGCAGCGTGGTCGCGGCGGGCCAGCGCGTGGTGAGCATCGCGCGGCCCTCGGAGCTCGAAGCGGTGTTCGACGTGCCCGATGCGCGCATCGACGAAGTGCGCACGGCCTACGCGGTGGTGATCAGCCCGCTGCAGCCGGCGAGCGGTGCGTGGGCCGGACGGGTCCGGGAAATCAGCCCGAGCGCCGATCCGGTCACGCGTACCTACCGGGTGCGCACCACCATCGCGAATCCGCCGTCTTCCCTGCGGCTCGGCATGACGGTCACCGTCACGCTGCCGCGCGTCGGTGGCGCGCCGAACGTGGCGCTGCCATCGACGGCCGTGTTCCAGAAGGCAGGCAAGCCGGCGGTCTGGATCGTCAAGGACGACAGCACCGTGGAGCTGCGCGCGGTGGTCGTGGAGCGTTACGACAGCGACCGTGTCTACGTGGCCGATGGCATTCGCACCGGCGAACGCGTGGTCACCGCCGGGGTGCACCGCCTGTCGGAAGGTGAAAAGGTGAAGCTGCTCGCCGAGAAAACCACGTGAATTCCGCGGCGCCCGGCGAACACGGCCGGTTCAACCTGTCGGCATGGGCGCTGACCCACAAGCCGCTGATCGGTTTCGTGATGGTGATCGCGATGCTCGCCGGCCTGCGCGCCTACCAGGACCTGGGCCGGGAGGAAGATCCGCCGTTCACCATCAAGGTCATGGTGGTGCGCGCGTTGTGGCCGGGTGCGGACGCCGCGCAGACCGCCAAGCAGGTGACCGACCGGCTGGAAAAACCGCTCGAGTCGCTCGAATACATCGACTTCGTCAACAGCTACACCAAGCCGGGCGAATCCACGCTCATGGTGACCCTGCGCGACAACACGCCGCCCGGGGCCGTGCCCGACCAGTGGTACCAGGTGCGCAAGAAGATAGGCGACATCAGGGGGCAGCTGCCGCAGGGCACGATCGGACCGTTCTTCAACGACGACTTCGGCGACGTGTACGGCGTCGTCTATGCGCTGACCTCGGACGGCTTCACCTACCGCGAGCTGCGTGACCAGGCCGAGTTCATCCGCGCCGAACTGCTGCGCGTGCCGGGCGTGGGCAAGGTCGATCTGATCGGCGTGCAGGACGAGGTCATCTACGTCGACTTCAGCCTGCGGCAGATGGCCGGCCTGGGCATCGACCCGGACCTGGTGGCCGCCACACTTTCCAGCCAGAACGCGGTGATCGCCTCGGGCGAAATCCAGACCGGGCAGGAGCGCATCGAGGTCCGCGTGACCGGCGCGCTCGACTCGGTCGCGACGCTCGAGAACGTCGCCATCCGCGTGGGCGAACGCCGCGTCCAGCTCAAGGACATCGCGCACGTGTGGCGCGGCTACAAGGATCCGCCGACGCCGATGTATCGCGTCAATGGCGAAGGCGCGATCGGCATCGGTGTGTCGATGCAGAAGGGCGGCAACATCCTCGATCTCGGTGCCGGGCTGGAAAAGGCAATCACGCGCATCGAGGCGGATCTGCCGATCGGCATCGACGTGCATCGCGTCGCGGACCAGCCGGTGGTGGTGGAGGAATCGGTCGGGCATTTCACCAAGGCGCTGGGTGAGGCCATCATCATCGTGCTCATCGTCAGCCTGGTGAGCCTGGGCCTGCGCGCCGGCATGGTGGTCGCGATCAGCATCCCGCTGGTGCTCGCCATCACCTTCGTGTTCATGCAGGGCTTCGGGATCAGCCTGCAGCGCATCTCGCTGGGTGCGCTGGTGATCGCGCTCGGCCTGCTGGTGGACGACGCCATGATCGCGGTGGAGATGATGGTGAAGAAAATGGAGGAGGGATGGGGCAAGTTCCGCGCCGCCACTTTCGCCTACACCTCGACGGCGTTCCCGATGCTGACCGGCACGCTGGTGTCGTGTGCCGGGTTCCTGCCGGTGGGATTCGCGAAATCCGGTGCCGGCGAATACTGCTTCACGCTGTTCGCCGTGGTCACGATCGCGCTGCTGGTCTCCTGGGTGGTGGCGGTGATCTTCACGCCCTTCATCGGCGTGGCGTTGCTCAAGGAGAAGCCTGGTCAACACGCCCACGAGGAAAGCGCCATGACGGCCCGCTTTCGCCGCGCGCTCATGTGGTCCCTGCAGCACCGCGGCCGCGTGGTGGCGGGAACCGCCGGGCTGTTCGTTGTCGCTCTCTTGTTGTTCGGCGTGGTGCAACAGCAATTCTTCCCGTCATCCGATCGTCCCGAGCTCATCGTCGACCTGCGGCTGGCACAGAACGCCTCGATCAAGGCCACCGAGGAACAGGTGAACCGCTTCCAGAAAGTGCTGCTGGCCGACAAGGACATCGCCTATCACAGCTTCTACATCGGTTCGGGAGCGGTGCGCTTCTATCTGCCGCTGAATCAGCAGCTCGAGAACGCCAACTTCGCGCAGGCCATCGTCATGACGAAGAGTTACGAGGTGCGCGACCAGGTGCGCGCGCGCCTGGAGAAAGTGCTGGCCGAGGACTTCGACACGCTGATGGCGCGCGTCGAGCCGCTGGGCCTGGGGCCGCCGGTGGATTGGCCGTTGCAGTACCGCGTCAGCGGACCCGACGTTGCGCAGGTACGCGCCATTTCCGAACGGGTCGCGGCCACGCTGCGGGGCAACTCCAATACTCGGGTCGTCAACTTCGACTGGAACGAGATGACCAAGTCGATGCGCATCGTGGTCGACCAGGACAAGGCCCGGCAGCTCGGCATCAGCTCCGAACAGGTGGCGCGCGCTCTGAACGCCGCACTGTCGGGGCGCGTGGTCACGCAGATGCGCGACGACATCTATCTCGTCGACGTGCAGGGACGCGCCGAGGCGCGCGACCGCGCGGATCTCTCGCGCGTGCGCGATCTCGAGATCGGCATCCTCAGCGGCAACTCGGTGCCGCTGGCGCAGATCGCGAGCTTCGAATACGGACTCGAGGAGACCATCATCTGGCGCCGCGACCGCCTGCCCACCATGACCGTGCAGGCCAAGGTGGTCCACGGTGTGCAGCCCGCCACCGTCAACAAACAGCTGCAGGGCGCCATCGACGCGCACATCGCCAAACTACCGCCGGGATACCGCATCGAGGTCGGCGGCGCCGCGGGCGAGAGCGCCAAGGGATCGGCGAGTATCGTGGCGGTCATCCCGGTGATGTTCGTGATCATGCTGTTCATCCTCATGCTGCAGCTCCACAGCACGCAGAAGCTGCTGCTGGTGATGCTGACCGCGCCACTGGCCATCATCGGCGTCACGTTGTCGCTGCTGATTTTCAACCGGCCGTTCGGCTTCGTCGCCATGCTCGGGGTATTCGCGCTGATCGGCATGATCATCCGCAACTCGGTGGTGCTCATGGCGCAGATCAAGGAATGCGAAGACGCCGGCATGGCGCGCGACGCGGCCATCGTCGAAGCCACCATGCATCGCCTGCGGCCCATCCTGCTGACCGCCGCGGCCGCCATCCTCGGCCTCATCCCGATCGCGGGTGAAGTGTTCTGGGGTCCGATGGCGGTGGCGATGATGGGCGGCCTGTTCGTCGCCACCATCCTGACGCTCATCTTCCTGCCGGCGCTGTACGCAAGCTGGTACCGGGTGCCGCGCCCGGCGCAGGCCGGCTAACTTTCGACGGTTCGGGGGAGGGGCTGGGTCGCGGGCGGATCGAGCAGCCGGCTGCGCTTGCGCTCCGCGCGCTGCGGAGTGGCATCCGAATCTCCGCAGGCGCGGGCATCGATCGGGTGCGGGTTGGGCCGCATGGCGGCTTCGAATTCCCGAATCGAAGCATCGACGGCGGCCAGCACCTTCTGCTGGCTTTCCGCTGCCGATGAGCCCTTGCTGTAGTCGTTCCACAATTCGCGGGCGCGCCGCAGGTCGGTCAGGCCTTTCGCGATTTCGCCGAGGTTGCCGTACGCGCAGGCGCGTTTGGCGTATGCCCAGAAGTAATCCGGCTGATCCTCGAGGCCTGCACTGAATTCGCTGACCGCACCGCGGTAATCCTTCAGCCCCGCCAGCGTCCGGCCGCGATGATAGTGATACATCATGCTGGGTTGCGGACCGTGTTCCGTGACCAGGTCATCGAGCGTCCGCAGGGCGGCGGGGTAATCGCCCATCAGTCGATAGGTGAGACTGCGCCGGATCTGCACGCGGAACAATTCGGCCGGCCAGCGCCGCAGGATCTCGTCCTGTTGCGCGAGCGATTCCGCGTATGCGCCCAACTTGTCGAGCGTCCGGCCTTCTCCCAGAAAATTGCGCCGGTCGTCGGGATCCAGCGTCGTAGCCCGCCGATAGTCGTCACGCGCGTTCACCAGCAACTGGTCGTCGCGATCGTTGACGTCGCCGCCATGCGGATACGCCTGGTATTCACGGGCATTGCCCCGTGTCCGGAGGGCGAGCGCCAGTCTCCTGCCGCTGAGGCCGCCCGTGGAGATCGCGGTGCCGAGCTCGCGTTCCGCCTCGACGTGCAGTTCGGCGTCTTCCAGGGCGATGCCGCGCAACAGGCTGCCGATGCCGGACGTGACGCTCGCCTCGCGACCCGGTGCCGGCAGCGGAAACCTGCCGTAGGTCTTGCCCTCGTAGGTCAGCGATTCGACCCAGTACTCGGCGCGATTTTCGCGTGTATTGAAACGCGCGCGATCGAGGTACACGCGCAGAGCCAGCATCTTTCCTGATGACTTCGCATCCAGCAGCGCCAGGCGCAGGGACAACCGCGGGTCGATCGCGGCCCGATACAGAGTGTCCGCGTTGTTCAGGACGATCCTGACTTCGCCGTGCGATGCGCGGGTCCAGTCGATGCTGCCCAGGGTCGTCAGGATGCGCGTCTCACCCCGCAATTCCGCCGGCGGGGTGGTCCACAGCACGATCTCGCGAACGATGAGCAGGCCGAAGATGACGGCCAGGGCTGCCTTCAGCGTCTTCATGACGCCAGCTTATCCGACCTTCCGTCGCTAACGCATGGCGTCGGGCGCCGGGCGCGCGCGCAGAGTCACTTCGGCGTCCAGGGCGCGTTCGATGACCCCGCGGTACTGCTGCGCGAGGTGCGGCCAGCGATAACGCTCCACGCGTGCGCGCTGCGCCACCACGTCGCCATTCAGGAAATTCTCGAGGGCGCGCTCGAGGCCGGCCGCGTCGTCGCGTGCCACGCACAGGCCGGCGCCACTTTCCGCGAGCAGTTCGAACAATGCCGCACCCGCGGGCGCGATACCGAGAATGGGGCGGCCGGCCGCCATGTAGTCGTAGACCTTGTAAGGCGTGGAATACACCATGTGTTCGCCCACCACGGCGAGCAACAGGTGCGCACGCTGCAGCTCGGCGAACAGGTCCGCGAATGGCACGCGCGGCCGCACGGTGATGAATTCCTCGAGTCGCTCGGCGCGGATGCGCGCCAGTTCCGCGGCCGGGAGTTCGCCGAAGGTGATGACGCGAATCGGCCGCCCGGGATGTGGCGCGCGGAGAAACCCTCAACGCCGGCGACGTCACGACCCTGGCGATCCAGGGCGAGGCGCCGCCCGGAACCCTGACCGCCGCGGCGCAGGTGGTCGGCCGCATCGCCGCGACGGACATCGCCGCCAAACGGCTGATCCTGACCTCCGACGTTTCCGCCGACGCCGGCGCGGCGGGCCTGGCCCTGCTGGTCAAGCCCGGCTACCGCGCC
>Ga0207675_100003683_pt1 | contig 14936 bp, 10 predicted proteins | sample KBSSwiS42_FD_184305 | JGI IMG/M metagenome (GOLD analysis project Ga0207675, IMG submission 184305) | Switchgrass rhizosphere microbial communities from Kellogg Biological Station, Michigan, USA - KBS Switchgrass S4-2 (SPAdes) (version 2) | ecosystem: Host-associated > Plants > Roots >... | reverse complement strand
CCAGATCGACGGGATCCGAGTTGGCGAGCTCGGCGATCGTGCTGATGCCTGCCTCCATGAAGCGCTCCGCATTCGAGCGGCTTACCGACTGCAACTGTTCGAGCTCAATGCCCAAGCGCGAATCGTCCTCTCCGAGCTGGAGGTTGCGGGTCACGATGCGCTGTCCGGCCTTGGATAGCGCGCCCGTCGGAAATGTACCGAGCAGAAAGGCCAACGGCACCCCGAAGCTTTCCGTGGCCCAGGATGAAAACGCGTACCCGAAGGGAATCGCGACCAGGAGACGCAGCACACAGACTGCAACGTCGTGCTGCGTGAGGTCTCCCCGTCGGAGACGCTGCAGCTGGTCCGTCACGACCCAGGTGAAGGCGCCGAGAAAGCTGGCTACGGCGATTCCGGGCAGCACCATCATGGCCGCCGCCCCTGTCGCTGGCTTGATCCAGTAGGGGCCGGCGCCTTGCCAGATCAGGATCGTGCCGGCGGTCGCGCAGAACCCGCAGCCCGACACGACCAGCAGTAGCGCCAGGGGTATGACATACCGCCGACGGCCGTACACGTGCGCAAAGTACCGTTCGAAGTGACGCGCCGGCGGCACATCCTTCGGCATCTCGGTCGGCGCGAAGTAACGATAGTAGAGCCGAATCTCCTGATCGCGCAGCTGCTTGAAGACACGGTTGCGTCCTCGATACCAGGTCATCGACAAGTGCACGAGGGCCGGTAGCCACACGAGCGCCCAGGACACCAGGCAAACGGACCAAATCAGAATTCCGTAGTGATGTTGGGTCATGACTGGGCCGATGAGCAGGCACGGGGCTACGCTCGATATTCCCACTCGAGGACGGCGGTCACGGGCCCGCGTCGCAGCATTTCTTGCCACTCACACCCCCGGCTGTCCGTCCGTCGGCTCGAGTGCGCCGCGCGCTCCCGAAAAACTAGCGCACCCGCACGAGCTCCCGCATCCGCCGCTCGAGGTTCGCACGCGCTCGAACCTCCAGCTCTTCGTGCAGCGCTGGTGTCTGGTAAATGCGATCGCGCTCGAGCAGCCGCCGCAGCACGCGCCACCGCCCCAACCGGAACGCGATCGGTTGCACGTGGGCGTATTCTCTGCGGATGCGCTGCTCGAAATCGTCGAACAGCTCGGGGCTCGTGCCGAGGATGCTGGCAGAGGCGATCCGCAGCCCGGCGCTGTTCGCGCAGATGCGCCGGCTGATCGACGCAGAGATTGGCAGCATCCAGCAGCGCTCGGGCGGGGCGTTCGATGAGCGCGCAGCGGGCGCGGTGCTGGCCTTCGTGATCGGCTCGCTCGTGCTGGGCGCCTTTGCTCCACGCAAGACGGCGGGGTTCGCCGCCCCGGGCCTGCGCTGCCTGGTGGCGGCGTTGCGTACGGGCGTTTGACGGTAGTCCGATCGCGCGGCGCGTGTTTCTGCCACGGCGCTGCACTGCCTCGAGCGGCTCTCACCCGCCCGGAGTTTTCTAGCCTCCCCGCTCCCTTGTGCTGCTGGTGTTTACGCCCGACGACAGCGCAAGGGGACGGCTGGTGCTCCGTCGAGGCCCGCGCTATCGTCGGGCATGAGCCAGCCTGAGGCCGAGCGCCGGATCAGCCGCGTGTTTTCCGCCCCCGACCTGGCGGTGCCCGGCGTCGTGCTCAGCGCCGCGGAAATTCGCTTCTTCAAGGACCAAGGCTTCCTGGTCAAGCACGCCCTGCTCGATCAGGGCGCCATGGCCGAGGCCGTCGAACGTGTTTGGGACCAGCTGCTCGAGGTCGTGCCGCGCGATCCGCACAGCGCCTGGCGGCTCGACCGGAGCGATCCGAGCACATGGCTGAACCCCAGGTGGGCGCCCATGCCGCCTCACCCGCAGTCCGGCCCCCACGAGGGCCGCGCGCCCGTCGAGTACTACGGCGGGATCGTCAAGCTGCACACCCTCGGCCAAGCCGACTTCTTGCTGCGCGACTTCGCCAACCACCCGAGCGTGCGCGGCGTCGCCAACGCACTGCTCGGGCCACCCTTGCGCGCAACGAGCTTCATGCGCGGCGTCTACGCGATTTTTCCGACGCGCGACGGCACCAGCGCGCAAGCGGAGCTCGAGCGTCGCAGACCGACGCCGCACACGGACCAGGTGTGTCAACAGCTCAATGCGTGCGCCTACCTGGACGACGTGGGCCCGCGCGCTGGAGGCTTTACCGTGTATCCCGGCAGTCACGCTCGTATGTTCCGCGAACACCGCTACGAGTCCAACTGGTCACCCCTGCCCAGCTATGCGAGCGCTCTGGGTGAAGTCGCCTGCACGGTCGAGCCGCTCGAGCTGACCGCCGCGCGAGGGTCGGTGATCTTCTGGCATGGGCGTCTCGCCCACACTCCGGGCATTCATCTGAGTCACACCATTCGCTGGGCCGCCTTCGCCGACTACACTCACGACCGGCCGGTGTTGACGGACGACGAACACCGCGCGCTCGGCCAATACGAGTGGTTCAAAGACACGAAGCTGTTCCGTCAGGACTTCGAGACCAGCTCCGCCATGTGGCGTCACTGGGCCATCGACGAGCCCTGCGAGCGCTGAGCACACCCGGATGCTGAACTCGCCTATGGCTGGGCTTGCTGGGTGAGAAAGTTCGTGAGCCAGGTCATGGCCGGACGCATTTGTCCGTCCGCCCGCATCAGACCCGAGTTTGTCTCCCAGGTCGAGCCCACGATATAGCCCCAGATCGTGACACCCTTCACGTTGGGATCGTTCCAGAACATCGTGAACAGGTCCTGCATCACGGCCAGCTGCCTCTGATCATCGGCGATATTCAGATCGAACTCGGTGATGTAGACGGGAAGGCCGGTCTTGGTCGTGATGTTGTCGATCAGTCGCTTCACGTTGGCGCTCGTCGCGTTCGCCAGACCATGAGATTGAGCGCCAACTCCGTCGATGGGCGCACCAGCGGCCTTGATGCGAGTGACGATGTCGATGGTGTGGTTGTTGTCGCCGGTGAGCTCGATGTTGTTGTAGTCGTTCAACAGCAGGATTGCGTTGGGACACGCCTGGCGCGCCATCTTGAATGCATTGGCGATCCAGTCAAAGCCGGAAGCCCCCGTGCCGCCGAGCCCGTTGATGTAGCTCGGTGTGGTGTGCGGAGGTGGCTCATTCACGACGTCGATGATCTTTACGTCGGGATAGCGCTCGCAGAATGCATTCATCCAGTCCTGGACCGCCGTCTGCGCGTTGCCGTTGTTCACCCAGTTCGGCTGCTGCGACCCCCAGATGAAGTTGTGTTCCTTGAAGATGATGTTGTTCTGTTGCGCGAAGGTATGCTCCCGATCGAGCGCGGCCCAATTGAACGTCCCCGGGTTGCGCTGAACCGAGCCCCACTTTCCCTCGTTCTCCGGGCTGAACTGGTTCCAGAACTTCGGGAAGTCGGGGCGAATCTGGCCTCGGGTGCTGATGTTGCCGACGAATTTGCGGCCCAGGGGCGGCGCACCACCCATGGCGGGCGGAGCGGCCATTTCGCCAGCTCCTTCGGGACCAGGCTCTCCCCCTCCCACGAGCCCGATCGGCTGGACCGCTTCGGGGGCGCCCGTTGGGTCGGTACTCGCCGGGTCTTCCGGAGCGTCCGCCGCCGGCAGATCGTTGACCGCTGCGCCGGGTGAAGAAAACGGCGGCACCACAGCGCCGCCCGAAGCGTCTCCGCCATCGCCGCTCGACGAGCCGCAGGAGGCGAATTCGACGGCTGCAATGACGAGCGCGGCGCAGCGCGCTGCAGCCGACCCGGACAGAGCGAGATCTCTCATTTTGGTTCTCCTAAATTCGAAGCAACAGGGAGGCCTCAAACGACCGTGCCCGTGGGATCATGAGTGCTCTTCCTCGGGCCGAGCGCAAACGTGCTCGGCCGTTGCGTTCAGCCATTCTACGGCCCGTACACTCTGGCCCGTACACTCTGGCCCGTACACTGAGGGCCGGAAGCGGCCGGCAACTAGAGGACAAACTCTCACTCACATGCTCGACGCAATCGAGACAGAAGTCCATCCGTTTCGAGCCGAGCGCACGCGGAGACCTAGATCGGGTGCAACACTCTCGCGCTGCTGTTGATCGCGGCACGCGCACGTGCGCCCACACCGTCGTGAGCCGCCCATGATCTCTAAAATGGGGTCGCCATACTTTCGATTTGCGTCGAGCGACACCGAGGGCGGCCGCAGCTGTGTGGTCACAGGCTCGCGCCGTGACGACCTTCGCGCCCGTGACCGACGGCGCGCGCTTCCGCGCTTCGTCCAGATCGCGGGCGCCCGCGTGCTTTGGGCCGACGCTGCAGCGATCGCCTGCCACGTGTACACCGTGCGCAGCCGGAGCACTGACGGTGCCGCAGCGGAAAATTCCGGCCCCCCTTTTCCGCTGGGCAAGGCCACTGCCGGAGCAACACCGCCGCGTCTCAACGCTATCGCCGTGCGCTCCCCCGCGGTTTCGCGGCTCGGATCTTGAGCGCCCGCAGCCGCGATGCGAGGGTCGTTGGATTGATATCCAGCAGCGCGGCGGCGCCGCCCTCGCCATAAATGCGACCATCGGCCCGCCGCAGCGCCCTCATGAGATTCGCACGCTCGCGCTCTCGACATTCGCGGTCCGTCAAGACGACATCTGCCACGTCGGATGCCGAGGTCGGCGCCTCAGGCGGGTCCGCGATGCGGAGGCGTTTTGTCTGTGATGCCGAAAATGGATTCGGAAGGACGCCGTTGTCCGAGCGGATCACGGCCCGCTCAACCAAGTTCTGTAGTTCCCGGATATTGCCGGGCCAGTCATATGCGGAGAATGCAGCCAGCGTTGCTTCTGGGACGTGCTCGATCCGCTTCCCCATGCGCCTGGAGAACAGCTCTGCGAAATGCAGGACCAGTTCACGTATGTCACCGCGCCGCTCGCGTAGCGGTGGCACGACGACAGGAAATACGTTCAGCCGGTAGTAGAGATCGTTTCGGAATTCGTCGAGACCGACCATGTAGGCGAGGTCGCGATGAGTGGCGGCCACCACGCGAACGTTGGTGCGATGTGTGCGACCGCTTCCCAATCGCTCGAACTCCTGTTCCTGCAAGACGCGCAGGAGCTTCGGTTGCAGCGCCAGCGGCAAATCACCGATTTCGTCCAGAAAGAGGGTGCCGCCATCCGCCATTTCGAATCGGCCCACTCTCTGCGATATCGCGCCGGTAAAGGCGCCTCTCTCGTGCCCAAACAACTCACTCTCCAACAGATCGAAGGGAATCGACGCGCAGTTCAGCTTCACGAATGGACGCCCACAGCGTCGGCTGATGTTGTGAATGGCGCGGGCGATCAACTCCTTGCCGGTACCCGTTTCTCCCAGCACCAGCACGGTGGAGTCCGTTGGCGCCACCCGCTCCACTTCGGCCAGGACAGACTCCAAAGCATCGCTCTTGCCCACGATTTGGTCGAATCCGCGCTCTCGTTCGTCCGGTTCATCGAGAGAGGCCATAGACGCGCGCCCAAACGCTCTGCCAGCAGCAGGATGAGCCATCAACTCCCCAGCGCTACTCGAACAGCCTCGAGCAGGAGCTCGCCGTCAAAAGGTTTCGCGAGAAACTTCACTGCACCGCCTCGCATGGCCTGCAGGCGCATTTTTTCGTCACCATGGGCCGTGATGAAAATGGTCGGGATCGGGCAATGATCAGAGTCTAGCTTCGACTGGAGCTCCAGCCCTGACATTCCCGGCATCTTGATGTCAGCGATGAGACACCCGGTTTCGTGCTGCCGGCCAGACTCCAGGAAGGCTTCGGCGGAGCCAAACGATTCCACCGAGAAGCCTGCAGCCCTCAGCAAACGCTGCACGGCGCCTCGATACGAGTCGTCGTCTTCGATGACGGCGACGAGTCTTTCCGTCCGCTCTCTGGCCATCGCGAGAGAGGATCGCTCCGCTCACCGCAGCATGCTATTATTGAAAATGATAAGAGCGCTGATGTGTACGCATAGGGCCATCCCGGACGGGCGTCGGGAGGTTGCGTGGGCGATCAGCGATCGAGAGCCAGTCCGACTGCCGGCAGCTTGAGCTTCTCTGCCATTCTTCCCAGTTCGGCGGGGGAGCCGGCCTGCATCTTCCGCATCACGTGCCCGCGATGGACGGTCGCGGTGATCTCGGCGGTGCCCAAACTCGAAGCAATTTGCTTCGTGAGCATGCCAGAAGCGATGAGGAGCATTACCTCACGCTCTCGCGCGGTCAACTGCGCGTAGCGTTGCCTCAGCTCCGCTAGCTCGTTCTGCTGCTCGCGCGCCTCTCCGTCACGCTTCAGAGCTTGCTGGATCGCGTCTAGGAGATCTTGGTCCCGGAAAGGTTTCGTCAGAAACTCCACTGCGCCCGACTTCATCGCCTTCACCGTCAACGGTATATCTGCATGGCCGGTGATGACGATGACTGGCATGTGGACTCCCATCTCGATCAACCTACTTTGGACCTCCAGCCCGCTCATCCCAGGAAGTCGCAAGTCCAGAACGAGGCAACTGGGACCATTGGGCAGCTTGTGCTGCAGAAAGGCCTCCGGCGTGGCAAACGACAAGGCCTTGACACCTATCGTCTTCAGAAGACGCTGGATCGCTGCACTCATGCGCGTGTCATCGTCCACGATCAGCACGATAGGTGGATCAGCGGCCGTCATGCGCTAGCTGCCTTGCTCGTGGGCAGCGTGAAGCAGAACGTCGCCCCTGATCCGGGATTTGGGCTAGCCCAAATGTCGCCGCCGTGCGACTGGACAATGGAACGAGTGATCGCCAATCCCAGACCCGTGCCGCGCGGTTTCGTGGTAAAGAACGCGTTGAACATTTCAGATAGCTTCTCGACGGGTAGTCCCACTCCGGTATCACTCACGGAGACCCGCAGTCGACCATCTGGATCCAGCTGGGACTCTATCTTGAGCTCACCGCCCATGCCCTGCATCGCCTCAATGCCATTGAGCATGAGATTCATCAGGGCCTGTTGCAGCTGCACACGGTCTGCAGTCGCACGGGGAAGAGCTAGCGCGAGATCGGTGCGGATCGTCACTGCATGCCGACTCGCCTCATCGCCCATCATGGTAGCCATCTCGTCAATCACTTGATTGACATCGACCGTCTCCAGCTGAGAGGAGCTCTTTTGGTACAGCGACCGGACGCGCTCGATGATGTCGGCGGCGCGCCGGGCATCGTTGACCATTTCCAAAGCAGCTTCTCGCGCCTCCTGCAGGTCCGGCTCCTGGCGCTCGATAAATCGTAGGCACGCTTCTGCATTCGTGACGGCTGCCCCAATGGGCTGCCTGATTTCGTGCGCCAGGGAGGCGGTCAGCTCGCCCATCGTGCTCACCCGAGTGACGTGCGCAAGATCCGCCTGCACTCGCCGTAGCTTCGCCTCGGCGCGCTTTTGGTCGCTCAAGTCCAGAGCGAACGCAATGCCATCGCCACTGCCCTCCGTCAGCAGTGCGGCGGCGACCAGCACCGGCAGGCGGCTGCCATCCCTCCGGAAATACTCCTTTTCGTACGGCTGAACGGTGCCGCTTTCCTTTAGCACCAAGAGGGCGTGCTCGTCGTGCTGACGCCATTCAACCGGTGTCAGATCCGGCCAGCGCACACGACCGGAGACGAGAGCATCGCGGTCGTACTGCAGCATCCGGAGAAACGCGTCGTTGGCTCCGACGATCGCGCCTCCTACGTTCCAGATGAAGACTCCCAGGATGTTGGCATCAACGAGCCGCCGGATCTTCGCCTCACGGTCCTCGAGATCCCGGTAGAGCCGCGCATTTTCGAGCGAGATCGCCGCTTGCGAGACAAGTACCCTTAGCACCGTGATCCGGTCGGGGGTGAACACGCGGGCGGCGAGGTTGTTCTCGAGATAGAGAACCCCCGTCATTTTCGCTTGGTTGATCAGGGGCAAGCACAGAATGGAGCGAACGCGCTTCTGGAGAATGTAGGGATCGGCGGTGAGCTCGTTGCCGGACGAGGCATCGTCCAGAATGACATCTTGTCGAGTGCGCATCACATAACGAACGACGGACTCCGGCAACAGGGCTGCGCTGACCAGGTCACCTCGCTGGTGCACCGTGACGTCGTGGTCGCCCGTGGCGGCCTCTGCCTCGACCAGGAGCTGGTCACCTCGTTGAAGGATCAGCAGACCTCTCTCAGCGCCGGCATGCTCGAGCGCCGCGCGCATGAGGCGATCGAGCATCTTCTCCAGGATCATCTCGCCCGACACGGCCTGCGAGACTTTGAGCACCGTAGCCAGATCCAAGAATTCGGCAGGCGCGGCGACGGTGCTGGTCGCCGTCGCGACCAACGCTTGCTTCTCGAGAGCAGGATGCAAGTGCTCCAGCTGCGCCACCTTGCCATCGGCGCCCCAGCGGTGATAGCAATACCGGGCCTCGAGCAAATACGTGTCGGCAAACTTTTGCAGACCACGGGCTGCGTAGAACCGCGCGGCGAGCTCGTAAGCGATCGCCTCATTATTGACGAAGCCATTGCTGTGCGCTGAGCGGATGGCCTGTTCGTACAATTGCTCGGCATCGAGCACGCGGCCTTCGATCCGAGCCATCTCCGCGCCGACAAGGGCGGCGCGATTCTCAAAATTGGTCGGGCAACTCTCCGCCCATATCTCGAGCTGCCTTTGGTGAGCAGCCAGAGCCTCGACGTGCCGCTGCCGCGCGTCGTCCGTTGCAGAATCCACGGACGCGGCGCGCGAGAGCGCAGCGTAGAAGTGAAGCTCCGCCACCTCGAAGAATGAGGGCGAAGTCCAGAGCAACCTCTCTGCATTGACTGACGCCTCGAGCGCTGAAGGGTAATCTCCTGCAAGGAAGCGTGCCTGTCCCTTTCGGATCCAATACCAACACTCCGGCATCGCCAAGGCAGGGGCGCTTGCCAGATGACGTTCGAACCGCTGCTCGTCGAAGTGTTGGTCATTGAACGAACCGAACTTCGCCGTCAGGCCACGAAGTGTCCGGATGAGCCCGAGCTGCCCTTCGATGCAATCCATGACGTGACCGAACCGGATCTTCGTCGCGAACTCCAGCCCCGCCTGGACTTCGCCTTGCACCTCGGCCAAGGGGTCTCCCGCTGCGAGAAGATTTGTGTTCAAGACGGTGAGGTCGTACGCGGCAGAATTGAGATCTCCGATCCTGGTCAAAGCGCTGAAGGTGCGCCGCACGACCTCTCGCCCGGTCTTGACATGTCTCGTCCACGGCGTGATGAGACCCGCAAACATCGCATGGGTGCGGTATTGATAGCGCTGCAAGCCGCGCTTTTCCACGAGCTCATAGGCCAGCTTGCCAAACGCGAATCCCGCTCCATAGTTTCCGAGTTGCGGTCCTGCGAGCACACCCAGCCATATGTAGGCATAGCACGATGCATCGCTGTTGCCGTGCTCCAGGCTGAGGCTGACCATCCGACAAGTCACGAGAGCAAAGAGCCTGCCGTCGGTGAACAGCGCAGGGGCCACCACCTCGGTCAGGACCTCCAGGGCGTCGAGCACATCCGGATCGGTCATCAAGGGCGCGTCCACGAGGTCCTCGATCTGTCGGTCTCCTAGCAAAGACCAGATCTGGCCGTACTCTTGCGCTACTTCTTCTTTGGTAGGGTGCGGGGACCATACCGTGCCGCGATCTCTCCAGAACGCTAGAAAGACCTCCACGGCGCGATCGCTGCGGTCCACGGCCGTATAGAGCGTCAGGCGTAGACGTGTGACGAGGGCGATGTCGTGAGCGCTCTGAGCACGTTCGGCCAACAGCTGAAGCCGACTCTCTGCGGAAGCCATATCCGTGCTCAAGAGCTCACACTCCGCGAGGAGATACTCGATGGAGAAGACCAGGTCGTAGTCATGAGTCCAGGTCTCGTCCGTCAATACTGCACGTCCGGCGCGGAGGTACTTGAGAGCCGAGGAGTACGCCGTTGAACTCTTTGCGCGCCTGCCAGCAATCAGGTTGAACTCTGCCAACTGTTTCTTCTCGTCGCGCGAGCTGATGAGAACGGAACCGCGGTTGAGCTGATTGACGATCTCGAAGATCCACTCTTCGCGCTCGCTCGGAGAGATGTGCGCCGTCAACAGCCTGCCGATTCGGACATGAGCCTGCGCCCGCCCATCCTCTGGGATCAGGGAATAGGCGGCTTCCTGAACGCGATCGTGAAGGAAGCGATAGGAATCTCTCAGGCGTAAGATGAGCCCTGCCCGGACCGCTTCGGCAAGCTGGGCATGCATTTGCTCCATTGCGTCCTGGTAGACCACCCCTAACATCGTGAGCTCTGCGCTGTTGCCGAGGCAGGCCAGCTGCTTCAGTGCCCTCTGTGCTTCAGGGTCCAGGCGCGCCAACTTCCTGACCATGAGGTCGACCACATTGTCGGTATACCCCTTGGCGCGAATCCGATTCAGGTCCCAACACCATCGCCCTTGGACACGATCAAAAGTGAGCACGCCCTCTTCGAAGAGTGCAGAAAGAAACTGGATCGCGAAGAAGGGGTTGCCGGACGTCTTGTCGTGAACGAGTCCCGCGAGCGGGTCAGCATGCGGCTGTTCACAACGCAGAGAGTCTGAAATCAACTGGTCGAGGTCTTCACGAGTGAGAGGCGTGAGCACGATGTCCTGCAGCAACGCTCCAGCCTGGCTGATGGCGTCGAGCTTGCGAACCAGCGGATGTGTCGCGTCCACTTCATTGTCTCGATACGCGCCGATCAACATCAGGTGCTCGACGTCCGGCTGCGTGAGCAGGTCCTCGATCAGGTCCAATGTTGCCGCGTCGAGCCATTGCAGGTCATCGAGAAAGAGAGCCAGAGGATGTTCCGGCCGCGCGAACACCCCGATAAACCGACGGAATACGAGGCGGAACCGGCGCTGGGCATCCTGTTGCGGCAGCTCGGGAACCGGTGGCTGCCCGCCAATGACCGCCGCCAACTCTGGAACCAGATCCACCATCAGTTGTCCGTTTGGATCCAGCGCCTCATGAAGGGCGTTGCGCCACCGGCTCAACTCCTGCTCGCTCATCCTCAGCAGGGGACGGACGAGGCTCTGAAAGGCCTGCGCCAAGGTGGCGTAGGGAATGTCGCGCTTGTACTGGTCGAACTTGCCCGAGGCAAAAAGTCCGCGCGGAGGAACGAGCGGTTTGTGCAACTCGTTGACGACGGCGGACTTGCCGATGCCGGAATAGCCGGAGACCAGCACCAACTCCGGCCTGCCACCAGCGACCACGCGATCAAACGCCGCGAGCAGGGTCTCGATCTCGCGCGCGCGCCCGTACAATTTCTCGGGGATCAGAAGACGATCCGGAGCGTCCTCGAGGCCTGGTGAGAATTCGGCGATTCGCCGGTGAGCTTGCCATTCAGCGCCGCAGCGCCGAAGGTCTCTCTCCACGCCGGAAGCAGTCTGGTAGCGTTCCTCAGGGGTCTTGGCGAGCAGCTTCATCACGATCGCAGACACGCTAGCCGGCACACTCCTCACTCGCTCGTGAGGAGGCACCGGTTGTCTGGCGATGTGGCAATGAACCCATTCAAGCGGATCGGAAGCTGTAAAAGGCAGGTGCCCCGTCAGCATCTGGTAGAGCGTGACGCCGAGCGCATAGAGGTCGCTTCGCGAGTCGATCGATCGATTCATTCTCCCGGTTTGTTCGGGCGCCATGTAGGGAAGTGTTCCCGCGATGAACTCGGGAGGCTCGGGCGCTTGGTGCTCCCGCGCAAGGCGGGAGGCGATCCCGAAGCCCATGAGCCGGACCTGCCCCGTCGCGGAATCAGCCAGAACATTGGTCGGGTTCACATCCTTATGAATCAGCGCTCTCTCGTGCGATCTGCCGACTGCCGCTGCGAGACCGACAGCGAGACCCAGAAACTGCGTCATCTCCATCGCCCCCGAAAGGAATCCATCGAGGGTTTCGCCGCCAGGATCCTCGAGCACGAGCGCGATCTGGCCGCCTCGCTCGGAAAGGGCGAGGGGCCGCACCGCCCAGGCCGAGTCCAGTTCGCTCCTCAAAGAGTATTCGTGATCGATCTTCTTGAGTGTCTCGGAGCTGGGCCGAGCTGAAGCCGGGGATAGCAGCAGAACGGAAGGTCGTTCTGGCTGTTTCGGGCGGGCCCGATAGAGGATCAACTCTCCGTCATCACGGAGGCCGTCAAGGAAGTACTCCGAGAGTTCCACGAAATCCCCGTGCTGGTTGGCCTCGAGTGGTCCCGACGGCGCACGAGAAACCAACTGCTGCGTTCTTGCGCGATTCTAGAGCCACATTCCGGAGGGAATCAACCGCGTTCAGCGAAGGGATGTCACGGGGCAAGGCGCTGCGCGGTCCTGACAGAGAGGAGGACTCATCGCCTGAACGGGGGGCCAAGCGTCGACGATCGTTTCCGCCGAGGCACGCGGCGGCCGACAACTGTTCGCCGTGCGGCGCGCGCCGCGCCGCCTCCGTCCGGACGGGAGCGCCACTCGACGCAAAGAGATCTTCCAGTGCGGCGAGAGCGCCCTGCTGAGCGGCGCCGACGAAGGCCTCGAGCAGTCGGCGTTGTTCAGCCTGGCTCACGGACGCACGGCGCTCGTCCACGATGCGCTTGCGACCACGCGCCACGAGTTGGCGGCTGTTCACTTCGCTGAGGCGAAGGATCTTCGCAATCTTTGAATACTCATAGTTGAAGGCTTCACGTAGGACGTATGCGGCCCGCTCCATGGGTGAAAGTTTCTCCAACAGTAACCGCATCGCAAGGTTCAAGGCCTCGCGCCGCTCGGCGCCGAAGGTGTGGTCAGCGCTGGTGTCGACCGGCTCCGGCAGCCCGGTTCCGACGCACACCTCCCGCCGCGAGCAGGCGGATTTGGTCCGATTGATCGCCAACCGTGTCGCCGCCGTGGTCAAGAACGCATCGGGATCGCGGACGACACTACGATTGGCGGTCTGCCAGCGCAACCAAACGTCTTGCACGATGTCCTCGGCCTCGGCGGCGTTGCCGAGCATTCGGCGCGCGATGCCGAAAAGGCGCGAACGCACGCCGACGAAGGCCGCAAGTCTATCGTCAGTCGCGCCAGGTCTACTCGCGCCAGGTGTCGAACGCAGGCTCGTCTCCGAGGCGTGCGCTCCGGTCCAGCGCGAAGCTTCACTCACCAGCTTTCTTTCGAGAAGCCCGCCCGCTCCCGTGTCTACACTTTCCATCGGTTCTCTCCTGATTTCCTGGATGCGAGGGCATCTGCCATCGATACGCAGGCGTTCCCCGCAGGTGACGTCCAAGAGGGGGCGCCCATGTCGCTGCGCACTCGCAACAATCAGGCCGGCTTCCGAAACGACACGACCAGCCATTTTTGCCCGTCTGCACCTTCTCCCTCGGCGATGAGATCTCATGACCCCGAGAAGTCGTGGTGAAAGCGCGCCGCCAGCGCAGCCGAAGCAACTGCTGTCCGAAGGGGTGAGCGGACCATCGAAGTGCACACCCGGCGACCCAGAAGTCCGTGCTCGCGACCTGAGCTTTTCGAAATGCGCGCTCGCGACTCCCGAGCGCGTCACGAAATCGAGGTCTCTCCGGTCTTGCTGGGCAGGACCGGCGTCACTCCAAACCACGCGCCGGGGAAGGACGAAATGCAAACATGAGCACCATCGAGACCACCGATGACACCAGCATCTTCTACAAGGATCGGGGCGAGGGGCAACCCATCGTCTTCAGCCATGGCTGGCCGCTGAACGGCGACGCCTGGGACGAACAGTCGCTGTTCTTCGCCGAGCGCGGCTATCGCTGCATCACCCACGATCGACGTGGCCACGGCCGTTCGAGCCAGACCTGGCAAGGCAACGACATGGACACCTACGCCGACGACCTCGCACAGCTGATCGATCAACTCGACCTGAAGAATGCAATTCTGGTCGGGCACTCGACGGGCGGCGGAGAGGTCACGCACTACCTGGGTCGACACGGCACACGGCGGGTGGCCAAGGCAGCTCTGATTGGCGCCGTGCCACCCGTGCTGGTGCAGTCGGCAAATCCGGAGGGCATACCGCTGAGCGTGTTCGACGGCCTCCGCGCCAGCGTCGCCAGCGATCGGTCCGCGTTTTACAAGGAATTCAGCAAACCGTTCTACGGCGCCAACCGAGCAGGCTCAAAGGTCTCCGAGGGCCTACTCCAGCAATTTTGGCTGTCGTGCATGCAGGTCGACCTCAAGAGTGCGCTCGACTGCATCAAGGCCTTCTCGGAGACGGACTTTACCGAGGACCTGAAGAAGATCGACGTTCCGACGCTGATCCTGCACGGCGAGGACGATCAGATAGTGCCGATTGCGGCATCGGCGTTGCGTTCCGCGAAACTCGTCAAGCAGGCAACGCTGAAGGTGTATCCAGGGGCGCCGCACGGCCTGACGGCGACGCATCGGGAGCAGTTCAACGCGGACCTGCTGGCCTTCATCAAGAGCTGATCCGACACCGCTCGAGTGCATCCGGCTGCGGTGCGAGGTGCGATGTGCGCACCTGCGCCGGATGCAGGCTCGGCTGTCTGGTGTCCTCCCGGAGGGGACGCCCAGCCCTGCGCCAACAACAGGAGTTTGAAATGTTTTCCAAAGCGCCCCAGCTATCGAGCCGCGCGCTGCGCGCTCACGCCATGAAAAATTGCCTATCGATCGTCAGTGCCGTCCACAGCTTGCTCGAGCCCGAGGTGGGAGAGGCAGCCCGCCAGCGCGTGTCGCGTTCGCGGACGGCGGTACAACGCATCTTGCAGCTGCTCGAAGCTGACCTGCTGCCCGACAGCGACTCGCCGGAGTCGCGCGAGGCAGCGCCTGTGGCAGCGGCACAGGTGCTGGGCGCCGTGCTCGCGCGAGTGCAAGATCTCGCTCAGGTCCGGCGCGTCCGGCTTGCGTTTGAAGCCGGCCCCGGCAGCGTCAGCGGCGATGCGGACGAGCTCGCCGAGGCCCTGGGGAATATCGTGGTCAATGCGATTGAGTCGAGCCCGCCCGGACGGACCGTGGTCGTCACGAGCCTCCAGAGCCCCGATGGGAAACAGCTCTG
>Ga0207675_100003682_pt1 | contig 14937 bp, 6 predicted proteins | sample KBSSwiS42_FD_184305 | JGI IMG/M metagenome (GOLD analysis project Ga0207675, IMG submission 184305) | Switchgrass rhizosphere microbial communities from Kellogg Biological Station, Michigan, USA - KBS Switchgrass S4-2 (SPAdes) (version 2) | ecosystem: Host-associated > Plants > Roots >... | reverse complement strand
TCATGGGCCAGCTGACGCTGTTCCAGGAACAGATGAACGATTTCATCGCGCAGGGCGGCGGTGAGGAGCTGATGGCGATGAGCCCGGAGGAGCTTCGGCCGGCGATCGCCGCCTATCTCGACAAGGGGCCCGATTTTCTGAAGTTCGGCGGCACCAGCCATTTCGCCGAACCGACCTTCATCGGCTTCTCGGCCGAGGCGCAGCGCGTCATCGTCGACGAGGCGCACCGCCGGAATCGCTCCGCCGAAACCCACTCGACGAGCGTCGAAGGACTTCGGGTGTCGATCGCCGCCGGCATCGACGCCATCCAGCACCCGGAAGTGCTCGACGGCCGCGAGCTGCCGGACGACATCGTCGCCACGATCCGGGACCGCGGCCTGATCTGCTCGATGCTCGCGAGCACGATCGCGGGGCCCGCCTGGAAGAAGCATCTGAAGACGAAGGACGAAGCGGAGAAGAAACGGCTCGAGGCGGAGAAGGATGCGCCGCCACCGAAACGCGACAAGACCACCGCGGAGCGGCGGAAGGAAGCCGTGGAGCGCGGCGCCGATCTCGAGGCCAGGCGCGCCAACGCGCAGAAGCTGATTCGCGGCGGCTGCCGTGTGACCCCCGGCACCGACAGCTATTGGGCGGCGGCCCCCGAGTTGTCGCGGACGCCGAAGCCGCCGGAACAGGACCACGGCCTCGGCACGATCATGGCCATCGAAGGGCTGGTCGAACTGGGGATGACCAACTCGCAGGCGATCGTCGCCGCGACGCGCAACGGCGCGATCGCCTCGCGCCGGCTCGCCGACCTCGGCACGATCGAACCGGGAAAGATCGCCGATCTCGTCGTCCTCACGGGCGACCCGCTCGCCGACATCGGCAATCTTCGCAAGGTCTCGATGGTCTTCAAGGAGGGTCGGACCGTCGACCGCACGCGTCTCCCTGAAGTGCGCGTGCTTTCAGTTGCGCCGCCTGCCGCAAAATCTGGAACCAGCCGGAAATAGAGGGCCGGTTGCGACCGGCACCGCTGAAGCGGTGCCCTACGTACGAGCAAGGGCGAGACTTGGGGTCGTAGGGCGCCGCTTTAGCGGTGCCTCAGCGAAAGAGGGACGATGAGATTCAATCGCCGTAGGTTTCTGAAGTTGTCCGGCGCCGCGGGGCTGGCGGCGGGCGCGGCAGGATGCGCCGATTCGCAGACGCAGGCCCAGAGCACCACCCCGCCGTCGCCGATCGCGGCGCTGCGCCCGATGACCGCAGGGATCGTGCCGATCACGCTCGACGAGCGGCGCGCGCGCATCGACAAGGCGCGGCGGCTGATGGCCGACAACCGCATCGACGCCATTCTCGTCGAGGGCGGCACGAGCATGTTCTATTTCACCGGCGTGCGCTGGGGCCAGAGCGAGCGTCCCTTTGTCGCCGTCATCCCGGCGAAGGGCGAGTTCGCGTGGGTGTGCCCGGGGTTCGAGGAGGCGCGGGCGCGCGAGCTGATCAAGTTCGGCACCGACATCCGCACCTGGCAGGAAGACGACAGTCCCTACCGCGCGATCGCGCAGATCTTCAAGGATCGCGGGATCGCGACCGGCCGCATCGGCGTCGAGGAACGGCTGCGCTTTTTCGTCATGAACGGCGTCAAGACCGAAGCGCCGGCGCTCGAGTACGTCAGCGCCGACCCGGTCACCGCCGGCTGCCGCACGATCAAGTCGGCGGCGGAGATCGCGTTGATGCAGCGCGCCAACGACATGACGATTGCCGCCTACAAGGCCGGGCTCGCCACGCTGCGCGAAGGCATGACCCAGCGCGACCTGGCGAACAACATCATCGCGGCCTATGAGGCCATCGGCGCCGACAACCCCGATGTGATGGTCAGCTTCGGCAAGTACACCGCCTTTCCACACGGCAGCATCACGCCGCAAAAGCTGAAGGAGGGCGACGTCGTCCAGATCGATGACGGCTGCACCGTCGACGGCTACTGCTCGGACATCACGCGGACGGTGGTCTTCGGCAAGCCGACCGCGCGGCAGATCGACATCTGGAACCTCGAGCACCGGGCGCAGGCCGCCGCGTTCGCCGCGGCGAAGCCGGGCGCGCCGTGCGAAGCGGTCGATGCCGCCGCGCGCAAGGTGATCACCGACGCCGGGTTCGGCCCGGACTACAAGGTGCCCGGGCTTCCCCACCGGACCGGGCACGGGATCGGCCTCGACATCCACGAGTGGACGAACTTCGTGCGCGGCAACAAGACGCCGCTGCAGCCGGGCATGTGCTTCAGCGACGAGCCGATGATGACGATCTACGGGGAGTTCGGGATCCGGCTGGAGGACTGCTTGTACATCACGGAGAGCGGCGCGAAGTTCTTCACCGAACCGAGTCCAGCGATCGACAGGCCGTTCGCGACCTAGGCGGGTGAGGCTGGTGGGGCGGGTAAGGCAGGTGGGTTCTTTCCACAAGCCCCTTCCCTACCTGCCCTACCTGCCCTACCTGCCCTACCCGACCTACCTGCCCTAGCTAGAAGTCGATGCTGAAGCCCACCCGAATGATCCGCGGCGCGAGGATCTCGCCCGGCGCCAGGTAGGTCGCTCCCACCGAGGGGTTGTAGCGGACGACCGTCGCCGCGTTGCCGATGTTGAAGATGTCGAGCTGCGGCACGAACTGGCGCGTGCCGAACCTGATCGGCCGCGAGATCCGCAGGTCGACCATCGTCACCGTGTCATATCGCTCCTCGCCGCGCTGGCTGAGAAACACGGTCTGGCTCGCGCGGGTCAGGGCGACAGCCGGCGCCACGGACGCCCGGGTCACCGAGTAGGTCGACACGTACGGATAGCCCGAGTTCGAGATCAGCGTCCCCGCCAGCTCAATCGACTTCGGCAGCCGGTAGCTTCCCGACAGCCGGAAGGCGACTTCGGAATCGTTGCCGATGATGCCGTTGGAGAAGCGTGTGTTGTTCGGATCGTTCAGATCGCCGCCCGAGAAGCCCGCCAGCGTGGCGGCATCGCTCTGGCCGGGATTGGTGCCGCCGGAGTTGAGTCCGCCGGTGTTCTTGCCGATGGTGAGCCCCGCCACCATCTGCCAGTTCCGCGACAGGCGCTTGTTCGCGGTGAACTCGACGCCCTGGTACTTGGTGTCGAGATACGGATCGTTGTCGAGGATGTTGTTCTGCAGCCCGTTGAATGCGGGGTTCAGGTTGTAGACCGTCATCGTCGTGGCGCCGCTGGGGCCGCCCGGGATGGTGGTCGTGAACGGCGTGTACGCGCTGGTCGGCACGGCGCGGTTCCGCACGCCGAGCTGGTCGCGGTTGGTGCGGTAGTAGTACATCGCGCCGACACGCATGTCGCGCATCACCTGGTGCTCGATCCCGGCCGTGACTTCGTCAGAATACGGCCAGCTGGGACCGTCAGCGTCCGGATAGAAGGTGGAGATGCTGGCGAAGCCGGGGCAGGTGCCAAGCTCGGAGGCCTGGAACTTTCCGTCGCGGTTCGGGTCGGTCCAGCCGCAGTCCTGGGACGAGTTCGACAACGGGTTGACGCGCGTCACACGGTCGATCCCCACCTGCAGGCCGTAGCGGCTGTAGCTGCCCTTGATCGCGGTGCGGCCGTTTCCCGTCAGGTCGTACGACGCGCCGGCGCGCCACACGGCGACGTTCTGGTCGATCACCGTCGCCTCGGGCTGAGTGCGGGGGGCGACGAAGGTGCCGCCCGGGTTGGACTGTTCCGGGAGGAGGCCGGTGTTCTTGTCGTAGCGCATGCCCACGTTGAGCGTCAGCCGGCTGGCGATCGACCACGCATCCTGGATGAAGAACCCCAGCATGCGATCGATGTTCTTCGGGTTCGCGGGCGTATTGAAGATGCGCACCGAGGTCGGCACGTTGTTGTTGTAGATCAGGTGATAGTCGCCCTGCACGGTGTAGCGCGACTCGTAGTACAGGCGCCCCCACTGCAGGCCGCCCTTGAGCAGGTGCTCGCCCTTCGCGCTCTTGCTGTACGACACGATGTTGTCGAACTGGTGCCGCGAGTTCGGCTGCTCTTCATGGCGCGACGCCGCGAAGTTGGCGGTCGACAGCGTTCCGTCCTGCACGCGGATCGCGTCGGCCGGGGTGCCGGGCTGATAGCTGTAGTTGGTCTGGCCGTCCATGACGCTGAAGTTCGACTCGAACACCAGGCGATTGCGGATGCCGGTGTACTTCGCCTGCGTCGTCTGCGCCGGGTTGGTCTGCACCAGCGCGGCGATGTCGGGCACGTTGTCCGGCGGCGTGTCGCGGCGATGGCCGCGAATCTTGTTGTTCCACAGGTACGAGACCGACAGCCGGTTGTTGCTCGACAGCGACGCGACCGCCTTGCCCGAGTAGTTCTTCAGCGTGTTGTCGTCGAGCGCCTGCGTGCCGTCGTCGTTCTTCGCGTTGGTGAGCTTGTTCACGACCCAGCGCCGGATCGTGCCGTTGACCCACAGCTTGTTCTGGATCAGCGCGCCGCCGCCCGACAGGTTCGCGTCATAGGTCTTCTGCGTCGGGTTGCCGAGGAAGTTCGTCCGGGCGCCGCTCGGCAGGAACTGCAGCTCGTCGCCGAGGTGATTCTCGGACTGGAGATCGTTGTTGGCGAACGAGTAGCGCATGTTGCCGCGCCATTTGTTGCCGCCGTCCTTCGTCACCATGTTGATCGAGACGCCGCCGGCGAGCACTTCGGCGGGGATGGCCGAGGTCATGTAGTTGACCTCTTCGAACATCCCCTGGTCGTAGTACAGCATCGTCGCGCCGCCGCCGCCGCCCGGCCAGTTCACCGTGGCGCCGTCGATGTTGTAGCTGACGTCGTTGGTATTCGAGCCGTGCGACGACAGGCTGCTCTGCTGAATCGACTGGGTGCCGCCGACGTCATAGGTGGCGACCTGCACCCCGGGGATCAGCTTCGCCAGCGACCACGGATCGCGGCCGGTCGGCACGCCTTCGAGAATCTCCTGGTTCATGACCGTCTGCTGCACGTTCGACTTCGTGTCGATCGTCGGCGACTCGCCGGTGACCGTGATCGACTCGGTGACGCTGCCGACATCGAGCTTCCCGTTCACGGTCGCGACAAACGACGCGCTGATGCGGATGTCGGATTGAATGACGGTCTTGAAGCCCTGCAATTCGAACTTCACGTTGTAAGCGCCGGGCGAGAGGCGATCGAACCGGTACACGCCGGAGGCATCAGTCACCACCGACTGGTCGCCGCCGATGAGCCGTTCGCCGCTGACCGTGACGGTCGCGCCCGGCAGCACGGCGTTGCTCGAATCGGTCACGGTGCCGGTGATCGAACCGGTTTGCACCTGGGCGTACGCGGGCGCCGTGGCCAGCAGGCAAAGCCCGCACAGCACGAGCCGTCTGAAAGTAAGCATATGTCTCCTTCGAATTGCCATCTCAATTGGAAACCGGGGCGGTGCCGGCACAATACGCGGCAACCGATCTTCCGTCAAGATCGCTCGGCGATTCGCGGTAAGTCACACACGGAGCGGGACATTTTCCTGGCGATCCAACATTCCGGATTGTATGGTTCCACCGCCGAAAACCGGGGCCCGGGTGGCCGCCCAATTCCCGAAATCGATCCGTGCGCGGTGTACTATTCCGCCTTCCGGAACGATGCACGGAGGCCCCATGCGTGATTCAGGAACGGGTCGGATCTTCTTGCTGGTGCTGGCCACGATGCTGGCGCCGCGGCCTGCAGTGGCCCAGCAGACCGGCATTCTGTCGGGGGTCGTCCGCGATGCCCAGGGCGGCATGCTCCCCGGCGTCACGATCACCATCGCGAGCCCGGCGCTGATTGGCGGCGCGCGCTCGACCGACACGGCCGGCACCGGCACCTATCAGTTCACGGCGCTGCCACCGGGCGTCTACGAGGTCAGCTACGAATTGAGCGGCTTTTCGCCGCTCAAACGGGCCGACATCCGCATTCAGGTTGCCCAGGTCACGCGTCTCGACGTCGAGCTCAAGATCGGCGGCCTGCAGGAAACGGTGGTGGTCACCGGCCTGTCGCCGGTCGTCGATGTCGGCTCGACGACGACGCAGACCAACGTGTCGAAGGAGATCTTCGACACGATTCCGACCGGCCGCAACCCGTGGGTGATGGCCGGACTGGTCCCCGGCGTCGTCACCGGACGGCTCGATGTCGGCGGCACCGAAGGGATGCAGCAGTACAACGTCGAGGCCTTCGGCTCCGCCGACAGCCAGAAATCGTTCTCGATCGACGGCCTCAAGACCAACTGGGGCGGCGGCTCCGGCGGCGCGACCATGCAGTACTACGGCTTCGAGATGTACGAGGAGTACAACATGCAGACGGCGTCCGGCACCGCGGAGAGCGATGTCAGCGGCGTCTACATGAACATGGTCACCAAGTCGGGCGGGAACCGCTTGTCGAGCGACAACAATTTCTATTTCATGAACGACAGCCTGCAGGGGACCAACGTCGACGATGAGCTGCGCCGGCGCCTGGGACTCGGGCCGAACCAGCAGACGGGCGCCGCCGGCAACCCGATCGACATCTCCTACGACTGGAGCTCGACGCTCGGCGGCCCGCTCAAACGCGACAAGGTGTGGTTCTTCGCCGCCACGCGGCGGTGGCGCCTCGACCAGCTGCAGATCGGCGCGCGCAACGCCGACGGCAGCCAGGCGATCGACGACAACCTGATCGAGAACTACATGGGCAAGGCGACGTGGAACGCGGCGTCGACGACGAAGGCCTCGTTCATGTTCAACCGGAACCTGAAGTTCCGGTTCCATCGCCGGGACGCGCCGTACCTCTTCAGCGAGGACAAGGCCTCGGTCCTGCAGGATCAACCGGCGCAGAACTACGTCGCGCAAATCAACCAGGTGCTCGGCAAGGCGGCGGTGCTCGACGCGCGGTTCGGCCGGATGTGGGGCGTGTTCCCGACGCGGTATCAGAAGGAAGTGACGCCGAACGACATCGCGATCCGCGACATCGTTCAGAACACGCAGTCCAACGCCGCGACCGAGCAGTCGCTGAACCCGAATCATCGCTACCAGGCGAACGCGACGCTCAGCTACTTCGCCCAGAATCTCGGCGCCGGCAGCCACGACTTCAAGGTCGGGACGCAGCTCTCGTGGGAAAAGATGCAGTACGACCGCATCCGCAACGGCGACCTGTTCCTCGAAACCAACGACGGCGTCGCGTTGCGCGCGCAGATCGCCAACACGCCGGTGGCGTCGGATCACCGGCTGCAAACCTGGTCGGCCTTCGCGCAGGATCGGTGGGTCATCGGCCGGGCGACGATCAACTACGGGGCGCGGTTCGACGGCGTGAAGGCGTTCCTGCCGGCGCAGGCGAGCCCGGCCGGCACGTTCGTCGCCGCGCGTTCGTTTGCCAGGAACGATCTCTACAACTTCAACCTGAACGTCGCGCCGCGCGTCGGAGTGTCTTTCGACATGTTCGGGAAGGGCCGCACCGCGCTGAAGGCGTACTACGGCCGCTTCTACAACCAGTTCGGCTCGGAGATCGCCGAGGCGATCAACCCGAATGCCCGTATCAACGTGCAGATTCCCTGGATCGACCGCGACAACGATCTGCAATTCGATCCCGGCGAGCTGAACCTCACGAACTTCACGGGGTTCACCGGCGTGTTCCCGCGGATGGACGCCGATGCGACGCGGCCCTACAGCGACGAGATGAACCTGGGCGTCGATCACGAGCTGGCGAAGAACTTCGGCGTCTCTGTGAGCTACCACCGGCGGCAGCACCGCAACGGCCTGGCCATCGTCGACCTCGCCCGCCCGGCGAGCGCGTACACTCCGGTGTCGCGGACTTACGTCGATCCGGAGCGGGGCACGCAATCGATTACGGTCTACAGCCTGGATCCCTCGCTCATCACGCGGCGCGATCGCGTGGTCACCAACGTCGACGTGCTCGAGAGCGACTACAACGGCGTGCAGTTCAGCTTCAACAAGCGCATGTCCAACCGCTGGCAGCTGCTCGGCGGGCTTTCGCTGCAGAAGCACGAAGGGTTCAACCACAGCGGCACGTTCACCGACCCGACCAGCAGCACCGACCTGAACAATCCGAATTACCGGCTGAACCGGGACGGGTCGGCGATCTTCACCGACATCCCGTGGTCGTTCAATCTCTCGGGCAGTTATCAGTTCCCGTACGATGTGACCTTCTCCGGCAAGTTGACGGCCCGCGATGGCGATCCGCTGCTGCGCACCATCAACATCGCCCTGCCGCAGGCGTCGGAAACGATCTACGTGCAGCCGCGCGGCGTGGATCGGACCGAAACGGTGACCCAGTTCGTCGACATCCGTGTGGCGAAGCGGTTTGCGCTGGGGTTCACCCGGCTGGAGGGCTCGGTCGACGTCTTCAACCTGCTCAACGCCAACCACGTCCTGGCGCAGAACGAAGCGATCGGCACGACGATCGGCCGGCCGTCGCGCATTCTGACGCCCCGAATCGTGCGCCTCGGCGCGACGTTCAGGTTCTAGAGGTCGATCTCATAACGGACGTAGTGTCCGCCTTTAGGCGGACCGTCACGGTCCGGCTGAAGCCGGACACTACATCCGTTCCTGACCCGGTTTTGGCGACAATACGTGGCAATTGCCCCGCGGCAAGACCGTATACTTGTTACTCGATGCGAACATGGGTCCTGAGCGCAGCGGCCTTCGCTCTTCTGGGGTTGGGTGTCTCGGCAGGAGCCCTCGACCAGGCCCCACGCACCTCCCCTCCCGCACCCCCGGTCCCGGCCGCAGCAGCGACACCTGATCCGTCCGGACCTGCCGCACAGACCGCCGTCGTCAAACAATATTGCGCGGGGTGCCACAGCGAGCGCGGCAAGGCCGGCGGGCTGTCGCTTGCCGACTTCGATGCCGCCGCGGCGGCCGACCACGCACCGGCCGCGGAAAAGATGATTCGCAAGCTCCGCGCGGGCATGATGCCGCCGCCGGGGGCGCGCCGTCCGGCGGAGACGACGCTGGCCGCGCTGGCCGACGCGCTCGAGACGCGCGTCGACAAGGCCGCGCTGCTCAACCCGAATCCGGGCTGGCGTCCCTTTCAGCGGCTCAACCGCGCCGAGTATCAGTACGCGATCAAGGATCTGCTCGCGCTCGACGTCGACGTCAACGCGTTCCTTCCGCCCGACACGATCAGCCAGGGCTTCGACAACGTGGCGGACGTCCAGGCGTTTTCGCCGGCCCTGATGGAAGGCTACCTGCGCGCCGCGAGCCGGGTGACCTCGCTGGCGGTCGGCGATGCGGCAGCCGAGGCGACCGAGGCGCGCTACCGCGTCCCGAAGACGGCGTCCCAGCTGCAGCGCGTCGAAGGGGCGCCGTTCGGCACCCGCGGCGGCATGTCGGTCGTGCACACCTTCCCGGCCGACGGCGACTACGTGTTCCGCATGGAACTGCACGGCAACGCGTGCGGCTTTCTGTTTGGCGGCCCGGCGTCGGGCGAGCAGCTCGAGGTCTCGATCGAGGGCGTCCGCAAGGCGATGATCGACATCGACCCGCGCATGGCCGACGTCTCCGAGGGCGGCCTGGTGCTGAAGACGCCGCCGATTCGCGTGGCGGCCGGCGCCCAGCGCGTGACCGCGGCGTTCGTGCAGCGCTCCGATGGCCCGGTCAACGACCTGTTCGCGCCGATCGAGCACACGCTCGCGGACACGCAAATCGGCGTGGCCTACGGCATCACGACGCTGCCCCACCTGAAAGACCTCAGCGTCGTCGGCCCGCAACGCGTGACCGGCGTGTCGTCCACCGCGAGCCGCCGCAAGATCTTCACGTGCCGTCCGACGACGGCGGGCGAAGAGCGCCCGTGCGCGTTGCAGATCGTCAAGAGCCTGGCGACGCAGGCCTTCCGCCGGCCGGTCGCCGACCGCGATGTGCAGCGGCTGATGCGCTTCTACGACGAGGGGCGCACGGAGGGCGACTTCGAGCACGGCGTCGCCGCGGCCATCGAGGCGACGCTGGCCAGCCCGCAGTTTCTCTTCCGCATCGAAGCGGCCGAGCCGCGGCGGACCGCCGGCAAAGCGGTGCGCGTCGCCGACCTCGATCTCGCGTCGCGGCTGTCGTTCTTTCTCTGGGACACGGCGCCGGATGCCGAGCTGATGACGGTCGCCTCGCAGGGCCGTCTGAGCGCGCCCGGCATGCTCGACAAGCAGGCGAAGCGGATGCTCGCGGACCCGCGGTCGGCCACGCTCGCGACGCGGTTCGCCACGCAGTGGCTGCGGCTGAACGACGTCGACCACATCCTGCCGGACGCGATCCTCTATCCGTACTTCGACCGTACGCTCGGCGATTCGCTGATTCGCGAGACGCAGCTCTTCTTCGAGAGCATCGTCCGCGAAGACCGCAGCGTGCTCGACCTGCTGACCGCGGACTATACCTACGTCAACGAGCGCGTCGCCAGGCACTACGGGATCCCGAACGTGACCGGCACGGCGTTCCGCCGCGTCGAGGTGCCCGACTACCGCCGCGGCCTGCTCGGGCACGGCAGCATGCTGCTGCTCACCTCGGTGGCGGATCGCACGTCGCCGGTGATGCGCGGCAAGTGGATCATGGAAGTGGTGCTGGGCTCGCCGCCGCCGCCTCCGCCGCCGGACGTGCCGGCGCTCGAGCAGACCGATGCCAACGTCGGCGGGAAGATCCTGTCCACCCGCGAGCGCATGGAGGAGCACCGCAAGAACCCGGCGTGCGCCTCGTGCCACCGCGTCATCGATCCGCTCGGCCTCGCGCTCGACAACTTCGACGTGACCGGCCGCTGGCGCATCAAGGAAGCCGGCAAGCCGGTGGATGCGACCGGCGTGATGTACGACGGCACGAAGCTGGATGGCCCGGCGACGCTGCGCGCGGCGCTCCTCAGCCACAAGGACGTGTTTCTCGAGACCTTCACCGAGAACCTGATGACCTACGCGCTCGGCCGCCGGGTCGAGTACTACGACATGCCGACGATTCGCGCGATCGCGCGGGCGGCCGGCAGGAACGACAACCGCATCTCCGCCTTCATCCTGGGTATCGTCAACAGCGGCGCGTTTCAGATGACCCGATCGGATGTCACCGAGACGGTTGCGCAGAGGCATTAGCTCGGTCCGTAGTGTCCGGCTTCAGCCGGACCGTGACAAGTCCGCCTGAAGGCGGACACTACGGCTTTATGGGATAGGGTCCAATGTTCATCACCAGACGACACGTTCATCGCCGTACCGTCCTCAAAGGGCTCGGCGCGACCATTGCCCTGCCGTTTCTCGACGCGATGTCGCCGGCCGGCACGGCGTGGGCGCAAGACACCGCCTCGGCGCGCAAGCTTCGGCTGATCGCGATGGAGATGGTGCACGGCGCCGCCGGCAGCACGGCGTTCGGGCTGAAAAAGAACCTGTGGTCGCCCGCCGACGCGGGATCGCGCTTCGACCTGAGCCCCACCACCCTCGCGGCCCTCGAGCCCTATCGTGACTACCTGACGATTGTCAGCAACACCGACGTCCGCAACGCCGAAGCGTTCGTGCCGCCGGAAATCGGCGGCGATCATTTCCGATCCGCGGCCGTGTTCCTGACGCAGTCGCACCCGCACCAGACGCAGGGGTCGGATCTGCAGGCGGGGACGTCGCTCGACCAGATCTACGCCCAGAAGTTCGGGCAGGACACGCCGATCCCGTCGATGCAGCTCTGCATCGAGAACGTGGATCAGGCCGGCGGCTGCTTCTACGGCTACTCGTGCGCGTACACGGACTCGATCAGCTGGGCCTCCCCGTCCGAGCCGCTGCCGATGATCCGCGACCCGCGGGCCGTGTTCGACCAGTTGTTCGGCGTGGGATCGACGCCGGCCGCGCGCTCGGCGCGGCGAAAGCGCGATCGCAGCATCCTCGACTGGGTCTCCGAATCGGTGGCGCAGCTGAAGACGACCATCGGCACCGCCGATCGCGCCCGCCTCGACGACTACCTCTCGGACGTGCGCGAGATCGAGCGGCGCATCCAGAAGGTGGAAGCCTTCAACACCAGCGGCGAGGTGCGCGACCTGCCGACGGCGCCGAACGGCGTGCCCGACTCCTACGAAGATCACGTCAAGCTGATGTTCGACCTGCAGGCGGCGGCGCTGGCCGCGGACGTGACGCGCGTCTTCGCGTTCAAGTTGAGCCGGGACGTCTCGAACCGGGTCTACCCCGGGACCGGCGTGACGACCGGCTTCCACATCGCGTCGCATCATGCGGACCGCGAGGAACGCATCCTCGATTTCGCGAAGATCAACGCCTACCACGTCGGGCTGCTGCCGTATCTGCTCGAGAAGCTGAAGAACACCCCCGACGCCGAAGGCTCCGTGCTCGACAACACCGTCATCGTCTACGGGTCGCCGATGGGCAACTCGAACGTCCACAACCACAAGCGGTGTCCGCTGCTGGTTGCCGGACATGGCGGCGGGGCAATCAAAGGCAACCAGCACCTGAAGGCGCCGGACGGCACGCCGATGGCCAACGCCATGCTCTCCGTGCTGCAGACGCTCGGGTGCGAAATCGACCGCTTCGGCGACAGCACGGCGCCAATGGATCTCAATCGGAGTGGGGACTAGTCTCCTCGTACGTAGTGTCCGGCTTCAGCCGGACCGTGACGGTCCGCCTAAAGGCGGACACTACGTACGTTTATCTCGGGACTGACACTATGCGAACCACAGCCTTCGGAGCGATCGCGGCGCTGGTGCTCTCCACCCTGGTCTACGGCGCGGCGCCTGGCGCAACCACCGTCGCCGACGCCGCGATGGCGCAGGACAAAGACACGGTCCTCAGCCTGCTGAAGCAGGGCGGCGACGTGAACGCGGCCCAGGGCGATGGCATGACGGCGCTCCACTGGGCCGCGATGCACGGCGACGCGGCGCTGGCGGGCACGCTGCTCTACGCCGGCGGCAACGTGCGGGCGACGACGCGGCTCGGCGGCTACACGCCGCTGCATCTGGCCAGTCAGACCGGCACGCGCGACGTCGTCGACGCGCTCGTCGGCCGCGGCGCCGACGTCAACGCCCGCGCTTCGTCGGGCGCGACGGCGCTGATGCTGGCCGCCGCGGCAGGCAATGCGGCCGTGGTCCAGACGCTGCTCGAACACGGCGCCGACGCGAACGCGACCGAGTCGGCCAACGGCCAGACGGCGCTGATGTTCGGCGCTGCCGCAAATCGCGCAGAGGCCGTGCGCGCCCTGCTGCAGCGCGGCGCCAGGACCGAGATCGTCTCGAAGGTCGTCGACCTCACGGGCGTGATCGCGCCGGAAGACAAGATGCAGCAGGAAATCCGCGACGCGCAGAATGCGAAGACCGCGGCCGAGGCGGCGGCGAAGGCCGTCCCCGGCGCAGCCCCCGCGCCGCGCCCGCGCGGCACCCCGGCCGCCGGCACGACGGCCGGCGTCAACCGCGCGTTCACCTACAACGAGTTGATCGGCAAGCAGGGCGGATTGACCGCCCTCCACTTCGCGGCGCGGCAAGGCGCGGTGGAGACGGTGAAGACGCTTGCGGACGCCGGCGCCGACATCAACCAGGTGAGCCCGGCCGACCACACGAGCCCGCTGCTCATCGCGATCATCAACGGCCATTTCGACACGGCCAAACTGCTGCTCGACCTCGGGGCGGACCCGAACCTCGCGAGCGACGCCGGCATGGCGCCGCTCTACGCGGTGCTGAACGTCGAATGGGCGCCGAAGGCGTTCTACCCGCAGCCGCGGGCATCCCTGCAGCAGAACACTTCGTACATGGATCTGACGCGTGCGCTGCTCGACAAGGGCGCGGATGCCAACCAGCGCCTCAAGAAAAAGATCTGGTACACCCAGTTCAACTTCGATCTGCTGCGGATTGACGAAATCGGCGCGACGCCATTCTGGCGGGCGGCCTACGCGAGCGACATCGAGGCGATGAAGCTGCTGGTCGCCCACGGCGCCGACCCGACCTTGCCGACCAGCAAGCCGGCAGGGCGGACGCGCGTCGGCGACAACGAGCGCGAGGACCGCGACATCTCACCGCTGCCGCCGGTGCCGGTCGGCGGCCCCGGCGTGCCGCCGCTGCTCGCCGCGGCCGGACCGGGGTACGGCGAAGGGTTCGCCGCCAACGCCCACCGCTTCGCGCCGGGCGGGATGCTCGCCGCCGTCAAGTACCTGGTCGAGGAGCTCCACGCCGACGTCAACGCCACCGACGCCGACGGGAACACCGCGGTCCACAACGCAGCGTCCCGCGGCGACAACGAGATGATCCAGTACCTGGTCTCGAAGGGTGCCGACGTGAAAACGGTCAACCGCTCCGGACGTACGACGGTCGACATGGCGAACGGCCCCGCGCAGCGCACCCAGCCGTACCCCGAGACGATCAAGCTGCTCGAAGGGCTCGGCGCGAAGAACAACCACAAATGCGTATCTTGTTAGTTGGTGAATTGGGTGAGTTGGTGAGTTGGTGAGTTCGCTAATGCTTGCGGATGAACCCAAGCACGGCGGTGTTGAAGACCTCCGGCTGCTCCCAGTACGCCGAATGCCCCGCCTCGGGGACGACCAGCGATTCCGATCCCCTGATCCGCTTCACGAATAACTGCATCACCGGCGGCGGCGCATAGAGGTCCGCTCCGCCGGTCAGCAGCAGCGTCGGCATCCTGATCGTCTGCAGGAGCGCAAACGTGACCTGATTGCGCATCGTCTGCGCGGGCGGCGGCGCTCCTGGCGCGCGGCTCAGCCGCTCCAACTCCATCCACCGGCGGGTGCCGTCCGGATTCTCCGCCCGGTATGACGGGCTGAGCTCGCGGACATCCGCCGGCAGCGCGTTGAACTCCGGCGGCCGGATCCGGCGGCCGAGCGCCAGATAGTCCTCGTCCTGCACCCCGCCGATGCTGTTGGCGACGACAAGGCTGCGCAGGCGCTGCGGGAATGACAGCGCGTAGTCGAAGGCCACGAATCCGCCGGCCGCGGTGCCGAGGAGGTGGAAGCGGTCGATGTGCAGAAAGTTCATCAGCGCCTGGAGATCGTCCGCCGCCGTCCCGGGC
>Ga0207675_100003680_pt1 | contig 14943 bp, 9 predicted proteins | sample KBSSwiS42_FD_184305 | JGI IMG/M metagenome (GOLD analysis project Ga0207675, IMG submission 184305) | Switchgrass rhizosphere microbial communities from Kellogg Biological Station, Michigan, USA - KBS Switchgrass S4-2 (SPAdes) (version 2) | ecosystem: Host-associated > Plants > Roots >... | reverse complement strand
AGAACGTGAACTCGCCGGTGATCGAGATGTTGGGCGCGACGTAGCCGCGGCCGATGAAGCCGACCGCGGGGATCGGCGCCCTGGCGTGGACGAATTCGAAGTCCACGGCATTGGTCAACGATGCCTGGACGTCGGTGTACTTCGCCTCCAGAACGAGGCCGACGAACCCTCGGTCGCGATAGAAGAAGTCGTACTCATAGGAAAAGCGATAGGCGTTCCACTCGAGGTCGGCCTCGACGGGAATGCGGAGCGGGAATTCGATGCCGTTGAAGATCAAGTCGCGGCTCAGCACCGCTGTGGCCTCGTAGCGGATGGGCGTGTACTCGAAGCGGAACTTGTGCTTCGTCGCCGGGCGCAGGACCACTTTGAGCTGCCTGAACCGCGACTGCTCGATCCCGAGGTCTTTGACGAAGTCGATTCGCGATCCCGGGATGCCGGGCAGTGATTCGCTGGTGATGGCAATTTCGGGTGACGGATTCCAGAAGTACCCGCCGATCTCGACGTGATAGGTCTCGCCGGTCGCGCGATCGGAGGGGGCCTTCGCGCCGTACTGGGCGCGGGCAGGCACGGCGGTCAGGCCGAACAGCAGGCAGAATACGGATACCGTAGCGACACGTGTGCGCATCTATGTTCTCGCCCCGGGAGGGTTATCGAGGGGTCGAGCCCTCAGCCGAAGAGGGCCAGGCAGCCTGCTGGGAAAGGCACGGTCAGAATAACACAGCCGCCGGGCCGTCCAGCTCGTTCCGGCATCCAGCTTGCTGAGGTGGGAACGCCGGCGGCTCGAGGCCGGCGTTTTCTACGGGTTCACGGCGTTCTTGCACGTTATCAGTGGACGAAGATCCAAGATCCCGCTCTCACGCATCCAGTTTTTTGCAGCCGCCTGCCCGCGGGATTCGACGGCGTCACGACGGCGTGTGCCCGGGTACTTACCGCGCCGGTAAGCCTTTTCGCTGAACGTAATCGGACTAAGAGGGACATCGTATGAAATCACGTGTAATGGGCCTCGTGCTGATGGTGCTCCTCGTCGCCACGGCTGCGGCAGCGCAGCAGGGCACGACGGAATTGCGCGGCCGGGTGATCGACGCTCAGAACGCCGTGCTCCCCGGCGTGACCGTCGTCGTGAGAAACCAGGAGACCGGGATGTTCCGCGAAACGGTGTCGGGGTCAGACGGCACCTTCAACGCCAGCGGGCTGGTGCCGGGCACGTACCAGATCTCGGCCGAAATGGCGGGCTTCAAGAAGTTCGAGCGCCGGGACCTCCGACTCGAGGTCGGGAAGACCTCGAGCATCGACGTGGCGATGAGCCTGGGCTCGGTGGAGGAAACGGTCACGGTGACGACCGAGTCGCCGCTGGTGGACGTCACCTCGAAGGAGATTGGCGGCAACATCACCAGTGAGACGCTGGTCCAGCTCCCGAGCGTCAACGGGAACTTCATCGGCTTCGTCGGCCTGCTCCCCGGGATTGTCCCCTCGATCAGCACGGAGTCGTTCGGCAGCGACTCCATCAGCGTCAACGGGCAGGACCCGCGCAACAACAACTACATGCTCGACGGCGGGAACAACAACGACGACGTCATCGGGCAGCGCGCGGGCACGCAGGCCCGCACGCCGATCGAAGCGATTCAGGAATTCCAGGTCATCACCAGCCAGTACGACGCCGAGTTCGGCCGCACCGCGGGCGCGATCGTCAACGCGGTGACCAAGCAGGGCACGAACCGGATTCGCGGCAGCGTGTTCGGCTACTACCAGAGCGGCAAGCTGACGACCGAGGACTTCTTCGTCGCCCACGACACGACCGGCAAGCTGAAGAAGCCCAACACGCAGTATCAGCGGTGGGGCGGCACGATTGGCGGACCGATCGTCAAGGACAAGCTGCACTACTTCGGCAGCCTCGAGCGCTTCGCGATCGATCGGCCCAACACGATCAACATCCCGGCGCGGCCGGACCTCAACGCCACGACGGCCACCAAGGATCGGGTGTGGAACACGATCGTCCGCGGCGATCACCAGGTCAACGCCAGCAATACCTACAGCGTCCGGTGGCTGCGGGAGCAGTCGCCGCAGCTGAACCAGATCATCGGGCCGTCGGCGACGCAGTCGGCCACCCTCGCGTCGGCGCGCGAGGAGTCGGACGTCGACCAGACGCTGTCGGTCAACGTCAACACGGTGCTGTCGAACACCAAGGTGAGCACCCTGCGCATGACCTGGACGCGCGAGAACGTCACGTTCGCGAACCACTGTTTCAACACCAACGGCCGCGATCTGTCGAAGTGCCCGGTGTCCCTGCTGTTCCAGGACTTCATCGACCAGCAGGACAACACCGCCCAGGCGCGCATCAACGACGGCCTGCAGGTCGAAGAGACGATGGCCTGGTTCCTGCCGGGGAAGCGCGGCGATCACGACATCAAGGCGGGCGCACAGTACGAGTACTCGGGCGCGGCCAACACCAACCAGGGCAACATGAACGGCACTTTCAGCTTCGCGCTGAACGATTTGCCGTTCTCCTCGTCCAATCCCCGGACCTATCCCGATCGGTTCTCGATTCGCGTCGGCGGCCCCAGCAACATCTACGAGAAGGTCCACTATGTGGCGGCCTTCGTCCAGGACAAGTGGCGGGTCCGCCCGCGTCTGACGCTCAGCCTGGGGCTCCGCTACGATCTCGAGGTGGTTCCAATCCCGGAGACCGACGACCCGCTCGTCGACACGTATCCGGTGGACAAGAACAACTTCGCGCCTCGGCTCGGGCTGACCTACGATCTCGACGGCGGGAAGAGCGTCATCCGCGCCGGATACGGCCGCTTCTACGACAAGTCTCACCTCGAGACCATCGGCGGCCTGTTCACCGCGACGCCGTTCACGAGCTCGTTCGTCTTCACCTCGCCGGTCGCCCAGGCCGATCTCGGGCCGCGCAACGGCAACCTGCCGACCGATCCGTTTCTCGTCAACGGCCCGGTCATCAACACGGCGCTGTTGAACCAGATGTTCCCCGGCGGCCAGCTGCTGCGCAATACCGGCGCCACGTGGGACAATCCCGACCGCAAGAACCCGTACACGGACCAGGTGACCATCGGCTACGAGCGTCAGCTGCGCGCCAATCTGGCCGTGAGCGCGGACTACGTCCACTCGAACAGCCGTTCGATGCTGATGCTGCTGAACCTCAACCCGCAGCAGCGCTCCAATCCGAACGTCAACGCGTCGACGTTGACCCGCATCGGCAGCCCGACGCTCTCGCTCGCCGTCGCCGAGCTGCAGCAGAAGTATCCCGGGTTCGCTCCGTTCACCGCCGCCGTGAACCAGTTCGTCAACGTCGGCCGCACCGATTTCGATGCGTTGCTGATGCAGCTGAAAAAGCGCTTCAGCCAGAACTACAGCGCGCAGGTCTCGTACACCTACGCCAACGCACGGGGCAACACGTCCGGCAACAACGCACCGGCCAGCAATTTCCAGGTCGGGCAGGACATGCACCTGGAACTGAACGAAGGGCCGACGGACTTCGACATCCATCACAACTTCACCGTCAGCGGCACCGCGCTGGTCCCGCGCACCGGCGGGCTCAACCTCAGCTGGGTGGCGCGCGCGCTGAGCGGCGCTCCGTTCAGCCTGGTCAACGGCGCGGTCGATCCGGACCTGAACGGCATCCAGGCCGAGCCGCTGGCCGCCGCCGAGTACACCGGTACGGGCAACAACCCCTACACCGTCAAGAACTACAAGACCGAGCGGAACGGCGCGCGCGGCCCCGGGTTCTTCGACCTGGACATGCGGATCGGGTACCGCTTCTCGCTGTCGAAGAACCGGCGCCTGGAGCTCGCGGCCGATCTGTTCAACCTGACCAACCGGACCAACTTTGCGGTCCCGACCGCGAACCAGACGTCGCCGCAGTTCCTGCTGCTGACGGGGTACAGCACAAGCTACGCGCCGCGCAAGCTGCAGCTCGGCGCGCGGGTCGAGTTCTAACGATCCAGGATTCACGGCTCTGCGATAACGGGCGGGCCTTTCCGGCCCGCCCGTTCTTTTTTTATGCTCGCGGGGCCCCATCATTATTCAAAATTCAAAGCGCCTGGGGGCCCCACCCCCCAAGCGCCGCGGCTCGACTCGCTTCGCTCGCCGCAGACACTTTTCCCCGCTGTTATACTCGACTGAGATGGGACCCGCACTGCACCCCAGCGTGCACAAACCGCACGCCGGGGGCCCCGCTTTTCGGCGCCTTCTTCCCTTCGTCCTTCGCTACCGCCGTCAGTTCCTGCTGGGGCTCGTGTGCGTCGTGCTCTCGTCCACGTTCCAGCTGCTGGCGCCGTGGGTGCTGAAGTTCGCGATCGACGATCTGTCCCGCGCCGTGACGCGGCAGAAGCTCGCGGCCTACGCCGCGCTGATCCTCGGCGTCGCGTGCGTGCGCGCCCTTTTCCTCTTCCTGATGCGGCGGATCATCATCGGCGCGTCGCGCAATATCGAGTACGACATGCGGAACGCCTTCTTCGCCAGGCTGCAGCAGATGCCGCTCGGCTACTACCAGGCCCGCCGCACCGGCGACCTGATGTCGCGCGCGACCAACGATCTCAACGCGGTGCGCACGATGATCGGGCCGGCGATCATGTATTCGGCGAGCACGGTGCTGGTGTTTGCCGTCGCCATCGTCCTGATGACGTCGATCGACGGCCGGCTGACCCTCATCGCGCTGATCCCGCTGCCGCTCGTGTCGATCAGCGTCAAGTACTTCGGCAGCGCCATTCACCGCCGCTTCGAGGCCATCCAGGCGCAGCTCGCCGATCTGAGCGCGGTCGTCCAGGAGACGCTGTCGGGTGTGCGCGTGGTGCGCGCCTACAACCAGGAACCGTACGAGGTCGAGCGTTTCGCCGCCGCGAACGACGAGTACATCCGGCGCAACCGCGTCCTCATCCGCCTCCAGGGCCTGTTCTATCCCAGCATGACCCTGTTCCTCGGGTTCGGGTCGCTGCTCGTCCTGTGGGCCGGCAGCCGCGAGGTCATCCGCGGGCGCATCACGCTCGGCGAGTTCGTGGCCTTCAACTCCTACCTCGTGATGTTGAGCTGGCCGATGATTGCGTTCGGCTGGGTCACCAACATGCTCCAGCGGGGGATGGCCTCGTGGAAGCGGATGCTCGAGATCCTGGACGCGACGCCCGACATCAGCGACGCGCACGTGACGCCGGCCGGCCGCGCCGCCGTGCCCACCGGGGCCATCGAGATCCGCGATCTCACCTTCATCTACCCGGGATCCGACCGGCCGGTGCTCGATCGCGTCTCGCTGCGCGTCGAGCGGGGTCAGACCGTCGCCCTCGTCGGCGCGACCGGCTCGGGCAAGTCCACGCTCGTCAGCCTGCTGCCGCGCCTGCACGAGCCGCCCCCGGGCACGGTCTTTCTCGACGGCGTCGACGTCCGCGAGATTCCGCTCGCGACGCTGCGCGGCGCGATCGGCGTGGTCCCGCAGGAGCCCTTCCTGTTCTCGGACGCCATCGCCGAGAACATCGCGTTTGGCGTCCAGGTCCCCGGCGGCAACGGGGACCACGACCTCGAGCGACGGGTGCGGGAGGCGGCCGCCGTGGCCCGGCTCGACAAGGACGTCGAGTCGTTTCCCAACGGCTACCAGACCGCGGTCGGCGAGCGCGGCATCACGCTCTCCGGCGGACAGAAGCAGCGCACCGCCCTGGCGCGGGCGCTGATGGTGGACCCGCGCGTCCTCATCATGGACGACGCGCTGTCGGCGGTGGATACGTACACGGAGGAGGAGATCCTGACGCGCCTCGGCGGCGTGATGCGGCAGCGGACGGCCATCATCGTGGCGCACCGGATCTCGACCGTGCGCGGCGCCGATCAGATCTTCGTGCTCGACCACGGCCGGCTCGTCGAGCGGGGATCGCACGACGCGCTCGTCGCCCACGGCGGTCTCTACGCGACGCTGTACAAGCGGCAGTTGCTGGAAGAGGAGCTGGCGGCATCATGAGCTTCCAGCTGCCCGCTACCCGCTACCCGTTCACAGGGGCTACCACCCAGCGCAACCGAGCTGAAAGCTCGTTGTTGCGGGAAGCTGGAAGCCGGAAGCTGGCAGCTGGTAGCTGACTGATGTCCTTCCACGAAGAAGAAGTCCTCGGCAAGGCCTACGACGCGCGCCTGATGCGCCGGCTGCTGAAGTACCTGCGGCCGTACAAGCCGCAGGTGGCGCTGGCGCTCGCCGCGATCATCTCGGCCTCGGTCCTGCAGCTGGCGCAGCCGTACCTGATGAAGCTCGCCATCGATCGCTACATCGCCAACGGCGATCTGGCCGGGGTCAACCGGATTGCGATCGCCTTCCTGGCGATTCTCGTCGGCTCGTTCGGGCTCGAGTTCATCCAGACGTGGACGCTCCAGATGACCGGTCAGCGGATCATGTACGACCTGCGCCTGGAGATCTACCGCCACCTGCAGCGCATCGACCTGCAGTTCTACGACCGCAATCCCGTCGGCCGGCTCATGACCCGCGTGACGACCGACGTGGACGTGCTGAACGACATGTTCACGTCCGGCGTGGTCTCGATCTTCGGGGACATCTTCACGCTCGCGGGCATCATGATCGTGCTCGTCTCGATGGACTGGCGCCTCGCGCTCGTGACCTTCGCCGTCCTCCCGCTCATCGTCCTCGTGACGCAATGGTTCCGGCGCAACGTCCGCGAGTCGTACCGGACCGTGCGCGCCTGGGTCGCGCGGATCAACGCGTTCCTGCAGGAACACATCACCGGCATGCCGACGGTGCAGCTCTTCCGCCGCGAGCGCCGCAGCTTCGACCGGTTCGACGAGATCAACCGCAAGCACCGCGACGCGAACATCGATTCGATCCTGTTCTATGCCGTGTTCTATCCGGCCATCGAGGTGATCGGCGCCGTCGCGTCCGCGCTGATTATCTGGTTCGGCGGCGGCTGGACGCTGCAGGGCACGCTCACCATCGGATCGCTGGTCGCGTTCCTGCTCTATTCGGGCCGGTTCTTCCGCCCGATCAGCGACATGTCGGAGAAGTTCAACGTCCTCCAGGCCGCCATGGCGTCCTCCGAGCGCATCTTCGGCCTGCTCGACACGCCCGCCAGGATCGTGTCGCCGCGCTCCCTTCCGCCCTATGAAGGGGCCGCGGCCGGCTCCGTGCTCTCGAACGCCGTCGAAGGCCACATCATCTTCGACCACGTGTCCTTCGCCTACGACGGCGAGAACGAGGTCCTCCGCGAGGTGTCGTTCGAGGTCCGGCCCGGCGAGCGCGTCGGCATCGTCGGCGCGACCGGCGCCGGCAAGTCGACGCTCATCAATCTCCTGCTGCGGTTCTACGACGTCACGCGAGGCCGGATCCTCGTCGACGGCGTCGACGTGCGCGACATGGATCTCACGCGCCTGCGGCGCCTGTTCAGCCTCGTCCTGCAGGACGTGCACCTGTTCTCGGGAACGATTGCCGCCAACATCCGCCTGGGGGAGGCCGCGATCGGCGACGCCGCGGTGAAGCGCGCCGCGGAGGCCGTGCACGCGGACCGGTTCATCGACCGGCTTCCGGGCGGGTACGCAAGCGCCGTCGCCGAGCGCGGGGCCACGCTCTCGGTCGGCCAGAAGCAGTTGCTGTCGTTTGCGCGCGCGCTGGCGTTCAATCCGCGGATTCTCGTGCTCGACGAGGCGACCTCGAGCGTCGACACCGAAACGGAGCTGTTGATCCGCGACGCGCTGCACGTGCTGATGGCCGGGCGCACGACCATCGCGATCGCGCATCGGCTGTCGACGATCCAGGACATGGACAAGATCCTGGTCCTGCACAAGGGAAAGCTGCGCGAATCCGGGCGCCACCAGGATCTGCTGGCGCAGCGGGGCATCTACTACAAGCTCTATCAGCTGCAGTACCGGGATCAGGAGAGCTCGGGGAGAGCGGAGCGCGCGGAGGCGATCAGCGCTGATTGAGATCGTCGAGGGGACGGAGATCAGCGGAGAGTGAATCTATTCAACATCAGTTAACACGGAGGAACGGAGTAACGGAGACTAAAAGAGAAAGAACCCAAAACCAAAGCATTCTCCGTGTCTCCGTTTCTCCGTGTTTTTGGGATGCTGAATAGATTGGCCCCTTCGTTCCCTCCGTCACCTCCGGTACCTCACCCCCCGGTTTCTTTGGCAGCCGGCACGATGGGGACAACCTGCGGCGGCGGCGGCGGTTGGGCCGCCTCGCGCTGGCGGAAGAGGCGATCGACCAGCGTCGGCGAGCTGGCCTTCGGGTTCCAACCCAGCCGCAGGACGGTGATGCCGGCGGGCCGCCGGCCCAGAGCCAGCGCCTCGTTACAGCTCCACATGTAAATATCGATGTGGCGTCCCTGGACGGCCGGGCCGGTGTCCATCACCGTGTAAATCCCGTTATAGCGTTCCCCCAGCCGCTCGACCTGGATGACCGACCCGACCGGGAGCAGATCCGGATCGGCGGCCGCAATGCCCGTCCTCACGTTCACCCCGGACGCGGTCATGGTTCCCTTGCAGTAGGCCGTTGCCGTGAACCGGAGCCGGGCGCCCGGAGACGGGATGGCGGTCGACTCGCGCAGCTCGGCCTGGCGCGCCGCGTAGCGCGAATCCAGAATCGTCACTTCGTACAGGAACGCGAAGGCCACGGCGGCTGTTCCTGTTGCGACGATCTTGCGGCCGAGTGATCGGGACAGCAACATAAGTGGGAACTGCGTCAACGAAACTACGGAAGAGCTTCGCGAGCGGCCGGGGAAGAACTCCACTATAAACGTCCCGGGGGGCGGCGTCAAAGAGGAAACCGGGTTGTTTCGGGCCGCAAAAGAGCTGCAAGCCCTTATTTATCAGTGTGTTGACGATCCTGTGTCGCCGCAGCCAGGCGGCGGTGGGCCACGATCATCGCGAGAGACGCACGGTATGCGACCACGGAGAGCCCCACGGCCCCGATCATCGAGCCGAGCCCGTACGCCCAGAGCAGGGGGGTCAGGCTTCGCGCGAGGGTCCTGAACTCGCCCCACGACGCGTCACTGAGAGACTCGCGCAAATCCTTCAGCAGGCCGGGCGGAACGTCGACGCCGAGGAGCGTTGCGCCGAGCAGGGTCACGAGCGAGTAGTAGGCGGGGAGGATCCAGGGCAGGTTCGAGTAGACGCCGAGCAGCACCGCGACCCGGTTGAGGCCGAACGCGAACGCGACGACGAGGCCGAGGATGGTGTGCAGGCCCAGGAAGGGCGAGAAGCCGAAGAACACGCCGACCGCAAACGCCGCCGCGGTTCGCTGCGGGGTGTCGTGCGTGTGAAGCAGATGATCGAGCCAGCGGCGGGCGCGTGCGGATCGCAGCATACCGGTCAGAAGTGGACGAAACCGGCCGGCAGCGGCTCGAGCGTCCCGTCGCGGAGGAGTCCGATCGAGCGGCCGGCGGTGACCTCGCCGATGCGTGTCACGGGAACGCCGCGCGCCTCGCGGATGACGGCGCGCAGCCGTCCCCGGGCGCGCCGCGGCACGGTGAACAGCAGCTCGTAGTCGTCGCCCCCGGCCACGCACGCGCCGACCGGATCGCGCCCGGCTGCCGCGAACCACGCGCGCGCGCCGCCGTGCAGCGGCAGCAGCGCCGGGTCGATGGCGGCCCCGGCCCCGCTCGCGCACGCAATCTGCGAGACGGCGTCGGCGAGGCCGTCGCTCAGGTCCATGCAGGCGCTTGCCGCGCGGTTGCGTCCGAGCAGCGCCCCGAGGCGGGCACGCGGCTCGGGCCGGCAGTGCCGCTCGACGCACGCCGCGAGCCCGGGATCATCGGGACGCGCGAGCCGCTCCGCCTCGGCCGGCTCGTCCCGGCTCGCCGCGCGCAGCCATTCGAGGCCGGCCGCCGCCGCGCCGAGCTGCCCGGTGACGTACAGCGCATCGCCCGGCTTCGCGCCGTCCCGCTTCAGGATCTTCCGCGGCTTCACGCTCCCCACGACTGTGACGTCGACAATGAGCGGCCCGGGGGACCGCGTGATGTTGCCGCCGACAAGCGCGACGCGCGAGGCCGACGCGAGCTCCATCAGGCCGTCGAGCAGCCCGTCGACATGCGCGACGAGCGTGTCGGGCGGCAGGATCAGCGAGAGGAGCGCGAACCGTGCGGCGCCACCCATCGACGCCACGTCGCTGATGTTGACGGCGAGGGCCTTGTAGCCGATGTCGGCCGGAGAGGAGAAGCGTCGATCGAAGTGGACCCCTTCGACGAGCGCGTCGGTCGTGAGCACCTGCAGCGCGCCGCGATCCGGGGCCGCCACGGCCGCATCGTCGCCGACGCCGACCAGGAGCGCGGATGGAGCGGGGGGCAGGCGCCGGCGGATGCGTTCGATCAGTGCGCGCTCGCCGGTGTCGGAGACGCGCGGGCCGTCGCCGCTACCGGGCAAACTCAACGGCGCGGGTCTCCCTGATAACAGTGACCTTGATCTGCCCGGGATACTCGAGCTCGTTCTCGATCCGTTTGGCGATGTCCTTCGACAGCCACACGGTCGCCTCGTCTGAGATCCGATCGCTTTCGACGACGATGCGTATCTCGCGGCCGGCCTGCAGGGCGAACGACTTCGAGACCCCCTCGAACGAATCGGCGATGCCTTCGAGCTTCTCGAGCCGCTTGACGTACGACTCGAGGATGTCGCGCCGGGCGCCGGGACGCGCGGCGGAAATCGCGTCGGCCGCCTGGACGATCATCGCCTCGAGCGACGGCCAGTCGATGTCCATGTGATGGGCCGCGACGGCCATCAGGACCGGCTCGCTCTCGCCGTGCTTGCGGAGGAACTCGAGGCCGAGCTCGAGATGGGTGCCCTGGAGATCGCGGTCGATCGCCTTGCCGATGTCGTGCAGGAACGCGGCGCGCGCCGCCACGTGCCCGTTCAGCCCGAGCTCCTTCGCCATGATGCCGGCGAGGAACGCGACTTCCTTGGAGTGATTGAGGACGTTCTGGCCGTAGCTCGTGCGGAACTTCAGGCGTCCCATCAGGCGCAGGACTTCGGGATGGAGATCGAAGAGCCCGAGCTCGAAGGCGGCGGCTTCGCCTTCCTTGCGGACGGTCTCCTGCATCTCGGCTTTGACCTTTTCGACGATCTCCTCGATGCGGGCCGGATGAATGCGGCCGTCGGCGATCAGCCGCTCGATCGCCTGGCGCGCCACTTCTCTGCGGAACGGATCGAAGCTCGAGAGGATGATGGCGCCCGGCGTGTCGTCGACGATCAACTCGACGCCGGTGGCCGTCTCGAGCGCGCGGATGTTGCGTCCCTCGCGCCCGATGATGCGTCCCTTCAGATCGTCGCTCGGGAGATCGACGACCGAGACGGTGGTCTCGATCGCGTGCTCGGCGGCGCTGCGCTGGATGGCGTCGGTGATGATCTGCTGGGCGCGGGCGGCGGCGGTCTCGCGCGCCTCGGTCTCGAGCCGCTTCACCATGTTCGCGGCGTCGCGGCGGGCGTCTGCTTCAATCTGCTTGAGCAGCAGCTCCTTCGCTTCGTCGGCGCTCAGACCGGCGACGCGCTGCAGCTCGCGCTGGCGATCGACGGCGAGCTGTTCGACGCGCGCGGCGGCCGCGGCGGCGCGCTGCTCGTGGGCGGCGAGCGCCTTTTCGCGCCCGCGGAGATCCTGCTCCAGCCGGTCGGTCGCCGCGAGGCGATCCGCGAGGGCCCGCGTCTTGTCGGCCAGCCCCTCTTCGAGCCCGACAATCTGCTGGCGGCGCTCGCGCGCCTGGCGTTCGCTGTCAGCGGCCAGATCGTGCGCTTTTTCGCGCGCCTCGAGGGCCGCTTCCTTGCGGAGGCTGTCGGCGTCGCGCGCGGCTTGCTTGAGCACGCGCTGGCATTCATCCTGGGCTTTGGAGAGGGCCTCGGTCGCCGCCCGGCGCCGCGTCGCGGCCCCCCACAGGAGCGCCCCTGCCGCCAGCCCGCCGGCCACGATGACGGCGATGGCGGCCAGCCCATATGGTGTCCCCATAGGAAGATCCCCGAAACCTGGCCTTTCTGAGGCCAGGGGGTCAGCTCGTTTGCCGCTCAGAAATGGAGAAGAGAAGGATAGGGCCCCGCTTTGCCGTGTGGGGAGGTCGGATGAACCTGCGTAGAGCAGGTGGAACCGCTGCACAAGCCACGCTTCAGGCTTCCTCTTACAGAGGCATGCACACCACGCAGCGTCGCGATTCTCTTAGGTGAAACGTTGGCTCAAACGAGCCTCCGAGCCATCACGCGCAAAGCAGGGAACTCAAACTCCGCGACGATCTTACTTCAGTCAGGGGCAGGAGTCGAGCGGATGATCGGGCCCACCGCTGGCTGAATGTGAGGTTATGCTCCGCGTACGCTGTCATGCCCGCCGGACAGAAATGTCCGACGGCACGACGTATGCCGGAAGCCTCATGCGCATAAGGATCTCCAGAATTGTCCTGACGCTGGTCGTCCTCGCCCTGCTGGCGGCCACCAGCGTCCTGGTGACGATCACCCGGCGCCTGCTCGCGACCGGCGGGCTGCACGCCCAGTACTGGACGGGTAACGCTATCGATCGCGGGCTTCTCCTGGAGACCATCGACGCAGACGTGTCGCCCGAGCTCGTCCGGCGGCGGGCTCGGACGTTCAAGTACCGGCCGTTCAGCGCCGAATGGCAAGGCTATCTCCTGATTCCGGAAACCCGCCGCTACCGATTCGCGGCCCCCGCGGACGATACCGCATCGCTGTACCTCGACGGCAGGCTCGTCGCCTCTGGCGAAATGCCGGCCGGCAGCCGGGCCATCGATCTCTCCCGCGGTCTCCATCGTCTGCGCCTCGAGTACGCCGAATATGGCGGCCAGCAGGAGATCGACGTGACGTGGGCGACCGAATTCGGCGCGTTGATCCGGGTGCCTCGCATCCTCTTCGTGCCGGAGATTCCGAGTTTGCGCGAGGTTCGCTTGCGACGGCTTGCTGCCGCGGTCAACCCGATCGTTCCCTGGTGCTGGTGGGCGCTGCTGTGGCTTGGCGTGGGATGGGTCGTCCGACAGGTGTGGGTCCGGGTGTTTCCGGATCGTACCGCGGCCGGCCGCGAGGCGTGGTTGATACGGCTGCTGCTCCTGGGCAGCGCCTTGTTGTTCGCGACCGGCTTCTGGTGGGGAGCGCCCGAACAGACCTGGGCGCCAGATGAAATCAGCCCCGCGGACGTTCTGTTGGCGCTCGAGTTTCGGTTTGCCGGTGGCTGGGCCACCAAGTACCCGCCGCTTCACTACGCGGCGCTCGCGTTTTTCTACCTGCCGTTTCAAGCGGCCGCGGCTTTCCACCTCATCGACGTCGATTCCACCGGCCAGTCGCCTCTCGTGATCGCCGGGCGCATGCTGAGCGTCGCGATGGGGGTTGGCATCGTCGCGCTGACGTATGCGATCGCCAGGGAGAACTCCGGCTCCCGCGCGGCCGTCTTCGCGGCGGCGATCATCGCCGTGGCGATGCCGCTGACCTACTATTCGAAGATCGCCAATCTCGATGTGCCGTACGTGTTCTGGCTGTCGGTGTCGCTCGTGTTCTACCTCCGCGCCTGCCGCACGAGCCGCCCACGAGATTTTTATCTCTTCACCGTTGCCGGGGTGGCGGCCATCTGCACGAAAGATCAAGCGTATGGGTTCTTCGTCCTTCCGGCCGCCGTCATGATCGCGGGATCGATTTATTACGGTCCACGATCGGCCCGTCCCGCAGGTGTGCCAACTCGCGAAACGCTCTTCCGCATGGTGGCGCTCGCCGCGCTGGCCCTGGCGGCCGGCTACAACCTGTTCTTCAACTGGAGTGGCTTTGTCGAGCATGTCCGGCTCATCACGGGGCCGGACAGCGAAGGCTACCGGATGTATCCGTCCACTCCCCTGGGCTTCCTGCACCTGTCGGGCGACGCGTTTGTCCAGCTCGGACATTTCATGAGCTGGCCGCTGTTCGCCGCAAGCGTCTGTGCGGTGATAGCGTCCATCTCGGGATCGGATCGAAAGTTCAGACACCTCTTCCTGCCGGCCGTCTCGTACTTTCTCTTCTTCATTTGCGTCGTGATGTATCACTTCGATCGTTTCTTTCTCGGGATCGTGGTGATTCTGGCGCTCGTGACGGGATGGTGGCTCGACCGATGGACGCAACAGGGAGTGACCGCGCGCCGTCTCAGGCTGACGCTCGTGTGCGTGGCGCTGACGTACGCGTTCGCACGCTCGATTGCTCTCGACGCGCTGATGATTCAAGACTCCAGATACGCGGTCGAGCGATCGTTGGTCTCCGTCGTCAAGCCCGGTGATGTCGTTGGCGCGGTGGGCCAGTACCTGCCGCGAGATTCTGTGATTCCGTGGGCGCTCCTGCGCCCCGACCCGGTGGAGCTGGAGTCCAGGCGTCCCACCTATCTGATCGTGAACGCCGGCTTCAGCCTGCGCGGGGATGCCGAATCGGACAGCCGGCGCTTCTACGAAGCCCTGTCGGCCGGGGCAACCGAGTACAGGTTGCTGCTGCGACAGCGGACGCCGCCGCTGTTTCCCCTGTCCCTGGATCGGCGATTTCTTCGGGTCGAGGAGGATCCGTTCAGCAACCTGACGAAGATCGATCCGTTGATCGAGGTGTACGTTCGGAAGTAGAGGGTGGGACGCCGTAGCGAGCGCGGCGATTCAGCGGGCGACGGCCTGCGGAGGCTCCAGCCCCAGGGCGAGATCGAGCATGCGCTCGAGGGCCTCCGCGCGCTCGGTGACGCTGTCGTTCCGGCGGCGTCCTTCGTCGCGGACCCGGAAGTACTCGTCGGCGATATTCAGCGCGGCGAGGACGGAGAGCTTCAGGGTGTCGCCGGCCGGCGATTCGATCGCCGCCAGGCGCATCTTCTCGTCCACGTACGCCGCCAGCTCGGCCACGTAGGCCGGATCGAGACCGCTGCGGATCGGGTACTCCTGCCCGTGGATCTCGACGCTGACGACGCGGGACGAATCGGACATTCTGTAAGGGTTCCTCGGGGTTCCGCCGGGTTCCACCAGGTTCCGCAGGGTTCAG
>Ga0207675_100003679_pt1 | contig 14945 bp, 10 predicted proteins | sample KBSSwiS42_FD_184305 | JGI IMG/M metagenome (GOLD analysis project Ga0207675, IMG submission 184305) | Switchgrass rhizosphere microbial communities from Kellogg Biological Station, Michigan, USA - KBS Switchgrass S4-2 (SPAdes) (version 2) | ecosystem: Host-associated > Plants > Roots >... | reverse complement strand
AGAAAGTCCCGCGGCTTAGTCATTCTAAGCAAGGGACCTTTCGACAACGCCATGGGCCAAAACTCGTGCCAGCCCGAAGGGTTGCAGCCAGAATCGGCGCTATCAGCGTTGCTCGTCTTGGCAATAGAATGACTATTGCCTTCACCGGGCGCCTTGCTATCACCAATTCTGGCTGCAACGCACACGTGTTTCATTAGGTTAGGGACTCTAAAGATTACCGGATTCCGGCGTGCGCCGAAGCGGTACACAGCTTACGCTGTACCGCCGACCGTCAGTCCGTCTATCCTCAAGGTCGGCTGGCCGACGCCGACCGGCACGCTCTGCCCTTCCTTGCCGCACGTGCCAACGCCGGTATCGAGCGCCATGTCATTGCCTATCATCGCGACGCGCGTCAGCACGTCCGGCCCGTTGCCGATCAGCGTCGCGCCTTTTACGGGATAGGTGACCTTGCCGTTTTCGATCATGTACGCTTCCGACGCCGAGAACACGAATTTACCGCTCGTGATATCGACCTGCCCGCCGCCGAAATTCACCGCGTAGAGCCCGTGCTGTACCGACTGGATAATCTCCTGCGGGTCCCTGTCGCCGTTGAGCATATAAGTATTCGTCATGCGCGGCATCGGGATATGCGCGAACGATTCGCGCCGCCCGTTGCCGGTCGCGGCAACTCCCATCAGGCGCGCGTTCAGGCTGTCCTGCATATAGCCTTTCAACACACCGTCCTCGATCAGCACGTTGCGCTGCGTCGGGTTGCCTTCGTCGTCGATGTTGAGCGAGCCGCGGCGTTGCGCGATGGTGCCGTCGTCGACCACTGTCACGCCTGGCGCGGCGACGCGCTCGCCGATGCGCCCGCTGAACGCGGAGCTGCCCTTGCGGTTGAAATCGCCCTCCAGCCCGTGCCCGATCGCTTCATGCAGCAGGATTCCCGGCCACCCCGGTCCGAGCACGACCGTCATCGAGCCCGCGGGAGCGGGCCGTGCGTCGAGATTGGTGAGGGCCTGCTCGACCGCTTTGCGCGCGTAATCCTCGACGATGGCATCGGTGAAGTATGCATAGTCGAAACGCCCGCCCCCGCCGCCGCTGCCCTGCTCGCGGCGGCCGTCCTGCTCGACGATCACCTGCACTGAAATGCGCACGAGCGGGCGCACGTCGGCGGCGGTCACGCCGTCGCTGCGCCGGACCAGCACGACTTCGTATTCCCCGCCGAGATGCGCCATAACCTGGGTCACGCGCGGGTCGAGACTGCGCGCGTAACGCTCGATCTTCTCAAGCAATGCAACCTTGGCCTCGTCGGCAAGGCTCGCAAGCGGGTCGTGCGGCAGATAAAGCTGGCGCCCGTCGCTGCGCCGCGCCACCTGGGTCTTGGTCTCGGCGCCCTGGCGCGCGATGGCACGGGTCGCCTGCGCGGCCGCCGTCAGCGCCGTCAGGCTGATATCGTCCGAATACGCGAACGCGGTTTTCTCACCGGCCACTGCGCGCACGCCCACGCCCTGGTCGATGTTGAAGCTGCCGGATTTGACGATGCCCTCTTCGAGGCTCCAGCCCTCGCTGCGGCTGTACTGGAAATACAGATCGGCGTAGTCGATTTTGTGCGAGAGCATCTGGCCGAACACCTGCTCCAGCGCGGTGTCGTCAAGGGAGTACGGCGCGAGCAGCGTCGCCTGCGCGGTATTGAATGCGGCCTCGAGCTCGGGGCCGCGGGTTTTGCTTTTGCGGGTCATCAGGTCATCCGGTGGCAATTACTATTGATAGATCGTGGCGGCAGGCGCTCGATTCAAGCCCGCCGCCTGCTTGGCATGCTACACGCGATGCAGCGTCCGGTGCGCGAGCGCCGGCAGGCTTTTGCGCAGCCGCTGCACGTATTCGGGATTAATGCCGGCGGTCACGACGCCGGAGCCGCGCGGCAGGCGATCGAGCACGACACCCCACGGATCGACGATCATGCTGTCGCCGTGCGTTTCGCGGCCGTTCAGATGGTAGCCGCCCTGCGCGGGCGCGATCACGTAGGCGAGGTTCTCGATCGCACGCGCGCGTATCAGCGTTTCCCAGTGCGCTTTACCGGTAGTCTCGGTGAAGGCGGACGGCACGAGAATGATATCGACGTCTTTCATCGCGCGGTAGAGCTCGGGAAAGCGCAGGTCGTAGCAAATCGACAGCCCCAGGCGGCCGAATGGCGAATCGATGACCTTGACCTCGCTGCCCGGCTCGATCGTGCGCTGCTCGGAATAGTGTTCCTTGCCCATCTCGAAACCGAACAGATGGATCTTGTCGTAGCGCGCGACGAGCTTGCCCTTGTCGTCGTACACGAGCGAGCTGTTGCGCACGCGGTTGGGATCGCCCGACATCAGCGGAACGGACCCGCCGACCAGCCAGATCTTGTGTTTTTTCGCCGTCTCCGCCAGAAACTCCTGGATCGGGCCCGTGCCCTCGGCTTCGCGGACCTTGACCTTGTCGGTGTCCTGCATGCCCATGATCGCGAAATATTCGGGCAACGCGACCAGCTTCGCGCCCTGCTTCGCCGCCATCGCGATCAGCCGCCGCGCTTCGTTCAGGTTGGCCGCGACGCTGGGTCCGGAGGCGAGCTGGACGGCGGCGACGCGCACCACCGCGGCGGGCTCGTCCTTGCCTGCCGGCTTCGTTTGCGGCCGTGCGCGGCCGAATGACGAGGCGTTTTTTTCGCTCATTGGGTCACTTCAATTTTCAAGGGTTCCTGCGGCTTGACGTCATTGATCAGCGACACGCGCGCGCCGTCGATCGCGAGCGCCATCAGCCACATGCGCAATTCCTCGGCCTGCAGCAGCGCTTCCTGGCCATAACCATGGTGGATGACGAGCCGGGCCGCCGGCCGCGCGAGATACTGATCCAGCGCTTTGCGGACCGCGGGCTGGTCGAGCACCGCGCGCGCACTGCGCGGCCGGTCCCACAAGTCCGGCGCCACGGAGAATACATCATCGGCGCCCGCACCCATTGCGGCCGCGATCAGGCACAACCCTGCCGCTGAACGCTTCAATCGCTGCGCTCCGAGCCGGGAACGATCGCGTTCCTGCCAGGCGACGACTCGACCTTCGCGACCTGCGGATCGGCCCAGGTGCCCGTGACGTCGTATTCGTACGCGGCCATCTTGTCGATCGGGTCCTTCAACAGTTTTTGCGCGACGAACGTGGCGATGCCGGCGATCGGCCCGCCGATCAGCGCGCCGGCCACCGACAGGCTGTCGCTCATGCTCGGAAACACTTTTACGCGCAATTTCTGCGTTTCGCGCGCGAGATCAACGTCGCCAGTCATCTGGATGCGCACGGCGGGCCCCTGGATGCGGAAGTTCTCGGTGTTGGCAATGCCGCGGTTGACTTTCACGGTACCGACGATTTCGTCGAAGGCGAGGCCTTCGCTGAAGATGTCGCGAAAATCCAGCGACAGCCGCCGCGGCAATGACTGCAGGCTCAGCACGCCCAGGAGCTTGCCGATGCCCGGGTCGAGCTTGATGAACTGGCCCTTATTCGCCTCGAGCACGAAGTTGCCCGACAGCGTCGCATAGTCGAGCTCGCTTGGATTGCCGTTCCACGCGAGAGGCCCCTCGAGTTTCGCCGTGCCGCGGCGCACGCCTTCGGGCTGGCCCATGCGCACGAGGAACTTGCCGATGTCATTGACGTCGAGCCGGACGTTAACCATCGTGCGCGGCTGTGTGAGCCAGCCCTGCCAGATGCCTTCGATGTGCAATGTCGCTTCCGGGCTCGTTATGTGCAGCCGCTCGAGCTTCCAGTCGCGCCCGTCGGGTACCGCCGTGAGCTCGAGCTTGCCCATGTTCGCCTGCCGCACCTGGAAATTGTCGGCTTTGATGTCGAGCGCCGGCAGTTCCTGCGGCTGGTCTTTGTCCGCTACCACCGGCGGGCGGTCGGGCGTCAGCGCCGGAATCGTCAAGGTCTTCATGCGCGCGGTTACTTTACCCTTGCCTTGCGAACGGTAGTTCACTTCGCCGACGAGCTCGCGACCGGCGAGCGTGGTCTGCCACACGCCCGTCTGCACGGTACCGTTTATGGCGACCTCATTGAAGCGCCGGCCCAGCACGTCGAGCGTCCCGAACTTGACGTCGAGTCCCGCGAGTTGAGCGCGTCCCGCATCGCCGCCCGACGATTTCATCAAGAGCAGCCATTGATCGAGGTCGAGGCTTTTCAGGCCGCCAGTGACCCACAGTCCTTTGCGCTCGGGTTCGCCGGCCGGCCCCCCGCCCAGATGGATGAGGCCACGCTCGATGACTGCGTCAATGCTGTCCTTGCGCCGTAACAGCTGCACCGACACTATGTTGCCGATGCCGAACGCGATGCGATCCTGCTGCGGGCCAGTGACATTGCGCTCCAGCTTGAAGGGCAAGGTTTCCGGCGCCGTCTTGGCCAGCGGGGCTGGCAGGTCCGAGGCGATGCCCTGCAACGTCGACTCGAACACCATGTCGACCACGCGTTTGCGCACGGCCACGCTGCTTTTCCATTCGGTCGAGCCATGCAGTGTCTGCACGAACGGCAGCGTGGCCACGCGGCGGAAATTATCCATGTTGGCGCGCCCCGCCAGGTTGAATCGCACAACACCGTCTTTTTGCGTGCTGCCGTTCAACGTGGCCGGACCGCCGAGTATCACCATCGTCGTCGCAGGCATCCGCACGGACGCCTCGGTAAATTCGATGTGCCCGTTGACCTGCTCGAACGGGAAGAACAGCTCCTCGCTTTCAACCCGGTTGTTCAAAAACTGGAAGTCTCCGCCTACCCGGGTGCTTTTCGGATTGGCCAGCGGTATGTTGAGCTTCAATGCGAGCTTGCCGCGCCCTTCCGCGCGGAAACGCTCGGTGAAATGATTGATCGAATCGGCGACCGGGCTTTTCTCGATAAAACTCAGAAATTCGCTCGTGGGGCCTTCCGCTTCGCCAGTGACCACGACCACGCGCTCGGGATTCATGAGGTCGGGAATCTCCGCGTGCACGCGGGCGATCTTGGCGCCCAAAATCGCGCCGTCCCGGACCGCTATGTCCATGCGGCGGCCGCGAAAAGTCAGTTCGCCATCGATATTCTCGATTTTGGGCCAGCCGGTCGCATAATCCAGCACGCCGTCCAGCACGTGTGCCGTCACCTGAAACGTGCCGCCCTTGCCTTCAGGGAACGGAAATTCGTTCAGGTTGCCCTTCAAGCGCAGTTTGACGTCGTTCGACGTGCCCCCGAGAAACGCCGTGGCCATCCACTGGCGCCCGCGGTCGCCGACCTGTAATGGCACGTAACGGCCGACGCTGCGGACATCGGCGCGCGTAGCATGCGCGGTCAAATCGATCACGCCGCGGCCGCCGGCCACAGTCTGGTATACGCCCGATACGCTGGCGGCCATGTCGCGGTTCGCGAATGAAATGTCGTTAAGCCGTATTTCGTATTGCTCGCCCGTGCGTTGCCAGCCGGCTTGGGCCGTGAATGTGTCGAAGCGAAACTTTTCCTCGAATACCAGCGGGAAATCCACCGCTGTGTTCTGCGTGCTCAACATCAGCGTCCCGCCACGCTCGGTGCCATCGATACTGCCGCTTACGCCGGCGAGTCCGGGCAGCCTGCCCACCGCATTGAGGCCCAGATTGGTGAACCGCGCCTTCACGCCATATTGCTCCGGGCGCGGCCAGCTGCCGGTCCATTTGACCGCCACGTCGTAGAAGCTGCCGCGCGGCGCGTACGCCTCGAATTCCTTGCGCACTTCGGCTTCGAACGGCAAATGGTCGGCCAGCGCGATCAGCGGTCCGACGTCGAGCGCGTTCGCCTGCAATTCGCCGTGCGGCGCGCGCTTGCCGCTTGCGCGGTGATAGCGCAGCAGGAAATCGGTCGGCTGCAGGTTGTGCTCGTGGGTGGACAGGCTAAGCCGCGTCGTCGAAACTTCATAGCCGTCCTCGAGCAGCTTCCATCCCACGCGACCTTTGAGTTCCGCGAGATCGAGATCCGGTAATTCTGCGCCCAACCGGGTCGTGACCTGGGATAACTGAACGTCAGCCGTAATTTGCGCAACTTCGCCGTCTTTCAGGCCCACCCACGCGCGCACTGCGCCCACGCCATGCGGAAAATAGACGGGAAACGTCACCCACGCGCGCCATGCGGCGATGTCCGTGTATTCGAGCTGGGCGAACACCTGACCGTTCCACTGGGCGAGCGCCGTAACCGTTCTGCCGGTGAAATCGCCGCGCACGTCCAGCGGCGTCGCCAGCGCGACCGGCGGTACCGCGCGCAGGCCAAAACGATGGTGGTTGCCGTCGTTCTCGAAACGAAAATCCACGTGCTCCAGCGCTAATTGGGGCGCCGCGCGCAGCTCGTCGTTCCACGTAATCGACGCGTCCCGAATGCTGATCTCGTTCTGGCGCAGCAGCCAGTCCGAAATCCCGCCGCCGTCGGTGTTCGCGTTGAGCTCAATGCCGGCGACGGAAAAAACCCCGCGCGCGTCGCGCCTCACATCAAGCTGCGGGCGCCGGATCTCGATCGAATCGAACCGCGGCTCGCCGAGCACCAGCGACCACCATGACAACGTGCTGTCGACGCGCTGCAAAGTCAGCGCAGGCCGGTTCGCGCTGTCGTACACGAGGACGTCGCCCAGCGTCAATTGCAGATTGAGCCCGCTCCAGCGGCCGTCCAGCTTGCCGATGGTCACCTTCTGACGCGTCGCCTCGCTCAGCTGTTTTGCGATCGGTTCCCGGTAGTCGCCCATATGGGGCAGCACCCAGAAACGCACCAGTAATATGACGAGCGCAAAAGCAAATGCGCAGCCCAGTATTACCCAGGTTATCGCGCGATAACACCAGAGCGAGCTGACGTGCAGCATCCGGAAAATGGATTTAGCCGGCACGATCTCAGTCAAACATCATAGAATACTAGCAAGGCAATGATTTCAAAACTAATTGTAACCCGAACGCTGTGACTATACCTAGCGCCCTCGCGCACGCAAACGATGACGCGTTAGTCGCTCGCACCATCGCTTTGTCCCGCTATGCGCGGCGCCTGCTCGCCGCCGAGCCCGGGCTCATGTCGGCGGCGGCGATCGCGACGCCATTCGGGGCCGACGAAATGCGCAGGCGGCTCGCCGCCGCCGGCGCGACCGACGACGCTTCGCTGATGCGCGCGCTGCGCGATTTGCGCAAGCGCGTCATGCTGCGCCTGATCGCCCGCGACTTGAACGGGCTGGCGACGCTCGACGAAGTCATGGCGACGATAACGACGCTCGCCGACATCGCTCTCACGGTTGCGGTGGACCATCTGCAACGCGAATTCGCGCTACCTCACGGCGAACCGACGGCGGCCAATGACGGCAGCGTGCAGGTCCTGCATGTCGTCGCGATGGGCAAGTTAGGCGGCGAGGAACTCAATGTCTCGTCCGACATCGACTTGGTGTTCGTGTATCCGGAGGACGGGGAGACGCGCGGCCCGCGCCCATTGAGCAATCATGAATATTTCATCCGCTTCGCGCGGCGCCTGATCGCACTGCTCAACGAGATGACCGCCGATGGCTATGTATTCAGAGTCGACATGCGGTTGCGGCCGCTCGGCAGCGACGGACCGCTCGCCGTGAGCTTCGGCATGCTCGAAAACTATTTCATCACCCAGGGGCGTGAATGGGAACGCTACGCATGGATCAAGGCGCGAGTCGTGTGCGGCGACCGCGCGCAGGAACTCGCCGATCTCGTGCGTCCGTTCGTCTTCCGCCGCCATCTCGACTACAGCGCGTTCGAATCCATGCGCGGCCTGCACGCGGAGATCCGGCGCGAGGTCGAGCGGCGCGACATACTCGACAACGTCAAGCTCGGCCCCGGCGGCATTCGCGAAATCGAATTTATCGTGCAACTGTTTCAACTGGTCCGCGGCGGTCACGATGCCCCGCTGCGCCAGCCGCCCACGCTTGCCGTGCTGCCGTTGCTGGCCGAGCGCAACCTACTGCCGGCGGCGGCAGTAAGCGAGCTCACCGCCGCGTACGTGTTCCTGCGCAATCTCGAGCACCGGCTCCAGTATCTCGACGACAGGCAGACCCAGGCGCTGCCGACGAATGAGGAAGATCAAGCTCTGATCGCCGCCGCGACGGGTCACGCCGATTTCGCGCAACTGCGCGCCGAACTCGAGCAGCATCGCAGCCGCGTCACGCAGCATTTCGAAAATATTTTCGCGACGTCCGGGCCGGACGCGCATCCGCTCGAGGTGCTGTGGGACGGCGCGGGCACGGACGCGCCGCAGAAGATGTTGCGCGAACTCAGATTTGCCGAGCCCGCGCGGGCGCTGGAGCGCATCGTCGCGCTGCGCGACAGCAGCCGCGTACGTCAGATGCCGCAGGCGAGCCACGCACGGATGCGGCAACTCGTGCCGCGCGTGATCGCCGAGGTTGCCAGGCTGCCCAATCCCGACGCGACGCTCGAGCGCATGCTGACGCTGCTTGAGAGCATCAGCCGGCGCGAAGCCTATCTCGCGCTGCTGCTCCAGTATCCGCAAACAATCGAGCGCGGCGCGCGCCTTGCAAGCGCCAGCCCGTGGGCCGCGCAATACCTCGCCCGCTATCCGATCCTGCTCGACGAACTGCTAGACGCGCGCACGCTGCACACGCCGCCCGCGTGGGCGCAACTGCGCGCGCAGTTGCGCAACCGGCTTGACCAGGCCGGCGACGACAGCGAAGCGCAAATGAACGCCCTGCGCCATTTCAAGCATGCGCAGACGCTGCACCTGCTCGCACAGGACCTGGCGGGCGAGCTGCCGCTGGAAAAACTGTCCGATCACCTGAGCGAACTCGCCGACGTAATCCTGGCCGAAGTGCTGCGCGTCATATGGCGGGGCTTGCGCACGCGTCATCGCGACGAGCCGGCATTCTCGATCATTGCTTACGGCAAGCTCGGCGGCAAAGAGCTCGGCTACGCGTCGGACCTGGATCTTATTTTTCTTTACGACGATCCGGCGCCCGAGGCGCCGGAAAATTACGCGCGGCTCGCGCAACGCATCAATCACTGGCTGACGAGCATGACCGCGGCCGGCGCTTTATACGAAACCGACCTGCGCCTGCGTCCCGACGGCGCGAGCGGTCTGCTGGTCAGCCCGTTCGAAGGCTTCGCCGATTATCAGCGCACTCACGCGTGGGTATGGGAGCACCAGGCACTGACGCGTGCGCGCGGCGTCGCCGGCGACACCGGCATTGCGCGCCGGTTCGAAGAGATCCGCGCCGAGGTGCTGCGCCGGCCGCGCGCGCTGCCGGCGCTGCGCGATGAAGTCGTCAAGATGCGCGACACCATGCTCGCCGCCCACCCCAATCCGAGCGGGCGCTTCGACATCAAGCACGACCGCGGCGGCCTGATCGACGTCGAGTTCATCGTTCAGTACCTGATTCTCGGCCATTCGCACCGCCATCCCGAGCTGATTGCGAATATCGGTAACCTGGCGCTACTCAAGCTCGCGGCGCGTCTCGAGCTGATCCCCGCCGACATCGCGCTGGCGGTGCACGATGCGTACCGGAGGTTCCGCCAGCTGCAGCACGCATTGCGCCTGCAGGGGGACAAGTACGCGCGTGTCGATCATGCAATGCTCGCGCCGGAAATCGCAGCGGTAAAACAATTGTGGGATGCCGTGCTGGGAGCGGCGCCCGCACCGCGATAAAAGCGGCGGATCGGTTTTATGCGACTTCGGCCTGCGTTGCGGCAACTTCCGGCAGCCGCGCAATCAACCGATACGCGATAATCTGACGCTGGCCTTTGACGATGAGCGGTTCGGGGCCCTCGAACTCGTAAAGTCCGCGCAGCCGGCGATACGTCATGGCATCGACCAGAATGCCGCCCGAAGTTGCCTCCGAGGTCAGGCGTGCCGCCTGATTGACGGCGTTCCCCCACAAATCGTAAATGAACTTCTTGACGCCGATCACACCGGCTACCACTGGACCGCTGGCGATCCCAATGTGGATGCCGAGCGAATCGCCGGCCTCCGTTTTGAGCTCGGCGAGCTTGTCGCGCGCATCGAGCGCCATGTTGACGATGGCCTCCGTATACCGGGCGTCATGCTCGAGCAGTCCGCCGGCAACCATGTAGGCGTCGCCTATCGTCTTGATTTTCTCGACGTCGTACTTTTCGGCCAGCGCATCGAACCAGGAAAATACTTCGTTCAGCATCGCGACCATGTCGCGCGGCGGTAATTCCTCGGTGAGCCGCGTGAAATCCGTCAGATCGGCGAACATCACCGTGCAATCGGCGATGCCATCGGCGATTACGCTCGGATCGCGCTTCAGGCGTTCGGCGATGTGCGGCGGCAGCACGTTGAGCAGCAGCCGCTCCGAGCGGTCCTGCTCGACTTGCAGCAAACTGTGCTGGCGGTCGAGCGCCTCCTTGAGGCGGTCTTTCTGGCGCACGAAATAAACGACCAGCAGGTAGACGATGGTCGACATCGCGGCAAAATTGAGCACGAAGAACACCGCGATCGTCTGCAGCGGCATGCCGGTCGTCTTTTCGGTTCCGTAGGCGAGGTAGTAATCGAAAAATCCCGATACCGCCGTCATAACGAGATAGGCAAAGAACCACGGTACCGATTCCTTCGGCCCCTGAAAGACCATCACGCCGATCGGTGCCAGCAGCGCCCACAGCATGACGCCCGATGAAGTGACATAGCTGCCGATCGACCATTGCATGATGAACGGCACGAACAGGTACAGGCTGGTCTGTGCAAAGCGGAAGAAATCGAAATTGAGATTCCACAGATAGATCGCGAGCGTCGCAGCCGAGACCCCGAGATAAATCAGCGGCACGGTGGCGGAATACCGGATGCCCATCGCGTGGTAAATCACGAGCCACAGCATCGCCGCGAATCCCATCAGGCCGCACGCAAAGATCAGCAGCGTTTTCTGCAGCTTCTGCTCATCCGTGTCACTCTCGTTGATAACGCGCCGGCTTAATTTGCTGAGCGTCGCGCTGAGGGGATTCGGCATTCCTGGGAAAACTCCGCTTTATCGTTATGATCCAGTGGCTTATGCGCGTCCGATTACGTGCGTGACTGGTTTGTTGCGCGCCACTTTTGTTTGATAATTCTGATATTCACATCAATCAATTTTTCGGTCAAGGAAAGTTGCCTTTTAATGCCTCGGCGGAGCGCGCCGCCAACGCGCATGCGCGCGTCGTCCGTGACGCTCGCGGGGATGGCGCAAGTTGGCTAAAATGCGCCCTTTGCATGGAGCATAAATATGTCGATGGCTGATCGCGACGGGCACATCTGGTATGACGGCAAGCTGGTGCCCTGGCGCGACGCGAACACGCACGTGCTGACCCATTCGCTGCACTACGGGCTCGCCGTTTTCGAGGGGTTGCGCGCCTACCACACGAGCCGGGGCACCGCGATTTTCCGCTTGCAAGAGCACACCGAGCGGCTCTTCAACTCCGCCCACATCTACATGATGAAACTCCCGTACGACCGCGCGACCATCATGGCGGCGCACAAGGAAGTGGTGCGCGCCAACAAGCTCGAATCGTGCTACATCCGGCCGATCGCGTTTTACGGCTCCGAAAAAATGGGCGTCTCGCCAAAGGGCGCGACGGTGCACGTCGCCATCGCCGCGTGGCCGTGGGGCGCTTATCTGGGACCGGAAGCGCTCGAGAAAGGCATCCGCGTCAAAACGTCATCGTTTGCGCGCCATCACGTGAACGTTTCGATGTGCCGCGCAAAATACTCGGGCACGTATGCCAATTCGATATTGGCAAATCTCGAAGCAACCGAGCACGGCTACGACGAGGGCCTGCTGCTCGACGTAGACGGCTTCGTGGCCGAAGGCTCCGGCGAGAATCTCTTCATGGTGAAAGACGGCGAGATATTCGAGCCGGAACTCACGAGCGCGCTGATTGGAATCACGCGCCGGTCGATCATCACGCTCGCGGCGGAGATGGGCTATACCGTTACCGCGCGCCGCATCACGCGCGACGATCTCTACATCGCAGACGAGGCGTTCTTCACCGGCACCGCCGCTGAAGTCACGCCGATCCGCGAAGTCGACAGCCGCGTGATCGGCTCGGGCAAGACGGGCCCCATCACCGCAAAACTGCAAAAGGCATTCTTCGATATCGTCAACGGCAGGAACGACAAGTATCGCGACTGGTTAGCACCGGTCGCCGCGTGAGCGCCATGACCCAGACCGAAAACAAACAACGCCACATCGAGATCACCGCGGCCGACCTGCCGCTGCACTGCCCGACGCCGGCGATGGTGCTGTGGAACGCGCATCCGCGGGTCTTCCTGCCCATCGAAAAGTCCGGCACCGCGCTGTGCCCGTACTGCGGCACGCAATATACGCTCAAAGGCGGGGCCGTCGCCGGCCACTAAAGCGCAAGGATGAAGGCGCAAGGATAAAGACGGAAGGAAAGAACAGCATGCTGCGTGCAGCGTTTTTTTCATCCTCTATCCTTTATCCTTCGTCCTTATGCCAAAAATCCTCGTCGTAGCCCCGTCCTGGGTCGGCGACGCGGTACTCGCGCAGCCATTGTTCGCGCGGCTGTACGCCCGCCATCCTCAGCTCGAACTCGTCGTGCTCGCGCCGCCGTGGACACACGCGCTGTTCTCGCGCATGCCCGAGGTGCGGTCCGTCATCGCAAGCCCGTTCGGGCATGGCGAACTCGCGCTGATGCGGCGTTACCGGCTCGCGCGTGAACTCGCGGCGCGGCGCTACGATCAGGCGATCGTGCTGCCCAATTCGTTCAAGTCCGCGCTGATTCCGTGGCTCGCCGCGATACCACTGCGCACCGGATACGTCGGCGAAGCGCGCCGCGGTGTGCTCAACGACGCGCGCCGGCTCGATGAAACGGGTTTGCCGTTGATGGTCGAGCGCTTTGCCGCGCTCGCCGAGCCGCGCGGGCAGGACCTGCCGCGTCCGCTGCCGCCGCCGCGGTTGGCGATCGACAATGCGCAACGCGACGTCACCCTGGCGCGTCTCGGCCTGACCTTGGAACGCCCCGTCGCCGTGCTGTGCCACGGCGCCGAATACGGTCCCGCCAAGCGCTGGCCCGCGGAATATTTTGCAGAACTTGCGCGCCGCCTCACTGATGCCGGCTACGCCGTCTGGCTTGCGGGTTCCGCTAACGATGCGGCAATCGGCGACGATATCGTGCGCCTCTCCGAGCGTCCCTGCGTCAATTTGAGCGGCCGCACGACGCTCGCGGAAGCCATCGATGTCATGTCGTGCGCGTCCCTCGTCGTCAGCAACGATTCGGGGTTGATGCATATAGCCGCCGCGCTGGACAAACCGCTCGTCGCGATTTTCGGCTCGAGCAGCCCGGCCTTTACCCCGCCGGCCTCGCCGCAGGCCCGCATCGTCAGGCTCGGCCTGCCCTGCAGTCCGTGCTTCCAGCGCGTATGCCCGCTCGGTCACTTCAACTGCATGCTGCAACTGAAACCCGACCTCGTTTGGGACCAGATCGATTTTGCTAAACTTCAACGGCCATGAAGCGCGATCTGTTCACTACGCCGCAGGAAGCCGAGGCGGCCTTTTACGAAGCCTTCGAAAAAGGCGATCTCGATGCGATGATGGGCGTGTGGGCGGATGACGACGATATCGTGTGCGTGCATCCCGGCGGCCAGCGCCTGACCGGGACGGAGCAGATACGCGAAGCGTGGCGCCAGATATTCGCCGCCGGCCAGACGCTGCGGTTTCGCCTGCGCAACCAGCAGTCGCTCAACGGCATGACGCTGGTCGTGCACAGCGTGTACGAGCAAATCACGTCGGCGGGCGAAGCACGCACGCGTCAGCCGGTTATCGCGACCAACGTCTACATGCGCACCGAGAATGGCTGGCGTATGGTCGTGCACCACGCTTCCCCGGCCCCCGCCGCGCCCGAAAACACCGACAAGCGCGCCCCCAAAACGCTGCATTAAACGCGCTCTGACGGTATAATCGGACCGTCCCGTTCTGAACGAAACCAACCGGCGTAATTCCCGTGCATCCAGCGCGGCACGCGGCATGCGCGACCGGCTCTTTCGCCCCGGAATTCAATCGGAAATTCACATCGAGGTAAGCAATGAGCACTGTTGATTTTGGCAATCCGGACATCATCGTAATCGGCGCTGGCAATGCGGCATGCTGCGCGGCGCTCGCGGCGCGCGAATCCGGCGCCAAGGTGATCATGCTCGAGGCGGCGCCGCTCGACGATTGCGGCGGCAATAGCCGCTACACCGCGGGCGCGGTGCGCATCGTGTTCAACGGCCCGGACGACCTGGCCCAGTTGTTCGACATCACGGACGATGAGCGCAAAACCTGCGATTACGGCACTTACACCGAAGACCAGTACTTCGACGACATGGGCCGCATCACCAATTACCGCACCGATCCCGACCTCTGCGAAATCCTCGTCCGCCGCAGTTTCGAAACGATGGTTTGGATGCGCAAGAAGGGCGTTAAGTTTCAGGCACCCTACGGACGGCAGGCGTTCAAGGTCGACGGCAAATTCAAGTTCTGGGGCGGCCTCGCGTGCGAAACCTGGGGCGGCGGCCCGGGCCTGATCGAGCTCGAGCACAAAGCATGCGAGCGCGAAGGCATTCCGATTCATTACGAGACGCCGGCGATCGGCCTCATCACCGACGACAGCGGCGTCAAAGGCGTGCGCGCGAAAAGCCAGGGGCGCACGGTTGAGATCCGTGCGAAGGCGGTCGTGCTCGCCTGCGGCGGTTTCGAGTCTAACGCGGAAATGCGCGCGCGCTATCTCGGACCTAACTGGGACCTCGCCAAAGTGCGCGGCACGCGCTACAACACCGGCGTCGGCATTCGCTCGGCCATCGAGGCCGGCGCGCTGCCGTTCGGCCACTGGTCGGGCTGCCATGCGGTGGGCTGGGACCAGAACGCGCCGCCGTTCGGCGATCTCGCGGTCGGCGATAATTTCCAGAAGCACAGCTATCCGCTGGGCGTCATGGTCAACGCGAACGGCGAGCGCTTCGTCGACGAGGGCGCGGATTTCC
>Ga0207675_100003678_pt1 | contig 14949 bp, 10 predicted proteins | sample KBSSwiS42_FD_184305 | JGI IMG/M metagenome (GOLD analysis project Ga0207675, IMG submission 184305) | Switchgrass rhizosphere microbial communities from Kellogg Biological Station, Michigan, USA - KBS Switchgrass S4-2 (SPAdes) (version 2) | ecosystem: Host-associated > Plants > Roots >... | reverse complement strand
GTTACTGGTATTGCCACCGGGAAATGGGAGAAATGGGCCGATGCAAAAAAAGTATCGACAAAGAAAGAATTACTTGAGCTATGGGACCGGGCCACAGAAGACATTGATCGTATCTGGTTAACAATACCGCCGCACCGGTTCGAGGAAAAAGATATTGCCTTTGGACAATGGCCGGGCACAGGCACTTCATTTCTTTTATACTTCATCGATAATGAAATTCATCATCGCGGCCAGGCATATGTTTATCTCCGTTCATTAGGAATAGAGCCTCCTCCATTTTGGGATAGACAATAGGGATCAGGAAATGATATTGTTGCCGGGAGAGTAAGCATTTTAAGTTAGTATCTTCCGGCAATATTTATTGATATGAAAACATTTATCACAATTGTCTTGCTAATTATCTTTTCCCCTTCTTACACTTATTCACAACAAAAAGCAACGCTGAATCATATTGCTGTTTATGTGGTCGATCTTAAAATAAGCTCTGCTTTTTATAAAGACATCGTTGGTCTTGACACCATTCCGGAACCTTTTCATGATGGCAGGCATACATGGTTCAGTGTAGGCGTGAAAAGCCATTTGCATGTGATATCCGGCGCTACTTCAAAAACAGAGCATGATAAGAATGCTCATTTGTGTTTTTCCGTTCCTTCTGTTACTGACTTCATCAAAGTCCTGGATAAAAATAAAGTTGAATATGAGAATTGGGCCGGTCAAAAAATGGCAGTCACTAATCGTGTTGACGGGGTAAAACAGATCTACTTCAAAGACCCGGATGGCTACTGGATCGAGATCAATGATGCAAAGGAATAATGATAATAATAGTTGATAACTGGTAATGATCAACTAACTACAACTATCCTCTGTTATCTATCACCTAATCAACTATCTTTGCCCTCCTCAAAAAGTGAAGTATGAAATGAGCTATAAAATTTTCGAGCTATCATATCAAACAGCGATGAAAATTTTATAGCGAATTCCATTTGACCTTATACAACAATTAAAAAGATTCAAATGAAGTTTTATAATTTGCTGATAAAATACCGCCTGCAGATAGGAATAGCATTATTGGTGATCGGTGGTATTACAAATTACCTTTCAGGTTTCTGGCCTGCATTTCCTCTATATTTTGTTGGTCTTATTCTCGTATTAGGTCATTTCTTTTTCGGACCACTTCGTCTTATCCAGGAATATTTGGAAGCCGGTGATATGGAAGGAGCAGAAAAGATCTTGAATTCAATAAAGTTCCCCGGTCTTTTATATAAACCAATTCGTTCTGCTTATTATACATTAAGAGGTAACGTAGCCATGATGAAACAGGATTATGATGGTGCAGAAAAAATGATGAAGAAAGGTTTGGATCTTGGAATGCCAATGAAAGAAGCAGAAGGGGCAAGCATGTTGCAAGTGGGAATGCTGGCAATGCAAAAGAATGATTTGAGACAAGCAGAAAGTTATATCCGCCAGGCGATCCGCAAAGGGTTACCCGACAAAGAAAATTCTGCTGCTGCTTATTTACAGATGTGCAGCATTATGATGAACAAAAGAGAATTTCGTGCTGCTAAAGATTTTTTCAGGAAAGCAAAAGCATTAAAGCCAACGACTCCCCAGATCGTTGATGAGATAAAGAAGCTGGAGAAATATATTATGAGAATGCCGGGGTAATATTAATAGGCCCTGATAAAAAAGGCCGGAAGAATCTCTTCCGGCCTTTTTTATTTATTGATTTTATCAATTCAGTTTTTCAAAATGCGGAACCAGTTTCTTATCCTTTTTATAATAATCAAGTAGCAAAACCTGGCCTTGTTTGCCCGGCAGAACAATAGATCGGGTTGCATCAGATTTTGTATTGATCTTATCGGTTGTTATTTTACCATCATTACAGCTAATTGAATTAAAAGTTGCTCCTTTATATCCTTTTTCTTTTACATAATCACTGTAGCAAACCGTGAAGGAACTAAAGTCTTTATTGGTTTGTGTGTAGGCGTAATCGAATCCGCCATAGTAATATTTAACCATTTTGCCGATCAGGGGTGTGCTCACAAATTCATAACCACTTTGCAGTTCGTAGGTATTAGAATTCTTGTCATAAATAGTTGCATCTTTTACATTAAAACCCTGGTCGAATTTTATAAGTATCATATCAGTCACTTTGATCTTAACAGTACTAATTCCTCCTCTGCCTCCCGATAATACTTTTGAAGCTATACCTAAAGCACTTGCCACCTTTTTATATCCTTCGCCAATTGCATAAATATTTCCATCGGAAGTTTGTACCATATTGTGCAAATACATAAAGCCAAAATCATCGATCTTTCCTTTAGAATTTACATTAAGATGTTTACCAAGCTCCAGATCCCATGAACAATATTTTTCTGAAACTATTTTTCCTTTTTCATCAACATTCCAGAATCCAAACCCTTTTGATTTATCTTTCGCAATATTATCATTGAGATCAAAGTACTCACCATATATATAGGCTTTACCACCATTTAATACCGACATACTTGCAGGATAAAAACGGTATTTAGCATCTGTTTCAATTTCAAAAACCTGTTTTCCCGTTTCCAGTGACAGTCCTAAAATTGTTGACTCTGGTTTATGATCAAAAGCACCACCGTATTTCAATACTTCAAAATATACCACGCCATTAGAATAGCCCAGGTATTCTCCTACGAATTTTTTTGCTCCTTCAGTAGGTATATATGTCCATTGTTTCTTTTTTTCCGTTGAAAAGAAATCAACCTGGAAAGTATAGTCTCTGTCTTCGCGGCTTGGCATGTTTGAAATAAATCCAAGCCCTTCAACAGGATAAAGGCCTTTATAACTGTTTTCATCATCATTGATGAGCAGGTAAGTTTGAGCTAAGTATCTTTTCTCTTTATTTGACAATTGCCTGTTGTAACTAAATTTCTTTTTACCGTCAGCGCCGTAAACCTGGTAATCAAAGGTCTTTTCATCTGAATTATAAAAAAGAAAGATCAGGTCTGTTCCGTTAAAAGATGATTCAAGAAGGCTGACATGCTTTGAATCAACAAATTTTACATCTTTTAAAACGTTAAGGTTATCGTCACTGATCCGCAAGGTATACTCATAGTTGTCCTTATCCACTTTATCGCTTGCATAAAAGAAATAATATCCTTTTACTTCTGTTCCTTCTTTAATTGCATCTGAATTTTTGAAATTGATCTTGTAAATATTATCGATCTGGCTTTGTGCATTTGAAATAATGACACCAAGCACGGTGGTGATCAGGATCAAAAAAAATGGCTTTTTCATGTTAGTGTGTTTAAATTATTAGGTTTAGTATAGTGATTTATTTTTTCTTGCTTTTTGCAATTCTTCATTAAAGCCTTTATATAACGATAGCTGTCCTTCATATTTTATACAAAAATTATAATTCAGATTTGCGATCTCCTCCAGTCTCAGCTTGTCAAGCATCCGTAATAATAAATTATAATCTTCCGGGTATCCTCTTGTTTCCTTATCGGTTACCGTACCCACCTGGTGATCCTTTTGACTATCATAAATGTAATTCAGGCATCGGGCAATTGACAAAACTGCAAATGGAGTGTTCTCGCCGCTTTGTAATATTTGCAGGCTATAATATAAATTTCTGCTCATGTTTTTTCTATCAAATTGTTCTTCTGTCAATTCAATAAAAAAATCTTTTTTTAGTTTTTGAAAAAGTGTTTCATCAACAATAAATTTCTTACCCACATTTTCTTTGCTGATCTGATCTTTAAGCTTTGCTATCCTTATAGAGCAATCCGGGTGTGTTTTCAAAGAATCCTTTTCCTTTTTTGTCAAAGGAGATTCATCATTCTTCATCGCACTAAAAATTGAAGATTCTTTTTGTATCCATTTCTTTTTAAAAGGATAAGCGCTGAAATTAAAAGCCTGTTCAACATCAACTGGTTTATAAAGAAATTTTTCATCAATACTATCCAGTAATTGTAAACATGTTGTGATCGCATTACAATCATAACCGGTTTTTTTCATAAAAATAAATGCTTGCATATCTGCCTCTGATTCATTTTCCCTGCTATGTTGTCTGCTGCTAAATGCGAACTTTTTCAACATGGCTTCTAATTGCTTGTTGGCACCATACTCTTGCTTTGACAAACGTTTCAGTTCCTCCTGGAATGCCGGGCTATTATAAGTTTCTACATTTTTTTTAATCGCCCTATCGCTATGTTCAAGATAATAGTGCGACAATTCATGACAGATAACATATACAAGTTCCGCTTCATTGTCAAGAAACACCATTAGCCCTGCATTCACTGTTAATGTTCCTTCCCCCATGCTATAAGCATTTGGCCACCAGTCCCGGGAAAAGATAAGTCGCACTTCTTTAGCTTTTAGTTCGGGATTTGCCTCTACAATTTTTTTCAGAACGGCTTGCAAATAATTATGAGCCTGCTGGTCTGTAACTGAGCGACTGCTTTGTAACAGATCAGCAACTTCTTTAAATCTGGCATTATAAATTTCCTGGTAATCTTTTTTATACTCCTTTAAAGAGCTGATCAGCTTATTTTTATTTTCCAAAGCCTGGCCATAATATGCTTTTTTTAAAACAGAATCGTCTTTTTGGAAATCATAAACTGTCTTTAATTGTGAGAAGGAAGAAAAATAAAGCAAAGTAGAGATGAGAAAGAATATTGGCTTAATGGCGGTCGTCATTATGATAAAGATAATTAGCCCGGATTAAAAATGGAAATTACCGATGATCAATATATATCCACAGCACACTCCTGCCCTTGCCATTTTCCAAATATCTCCTCCACTTTTTGAAATCGATATTTGAAGATCTTTCTTAATTGTCTTTTTACAAATAATGAGTTGGCTATTTCACCGATAAACCCTAACGGATTTTTGTAATGAACGATGTCCGTCATTTCAACGCCACCTTCTATTTCTTTAAAATGATGTTGATGATGCCATAAAGCAAAAGGGCCTTTGCGTTGTTCATCGATAAAATATTCTTTGTCCTTTACATGAGTGATCTCTGTCATCCAATAGAGTGGTATTTTAAGGATCGGGCTTACTTTATATTCTATTAACTGCCCGGCATAAAGCTTTTCACCATGATGTTTTGAAATGACCTTAAAACTCACATCTAAAGGTGTAATTGTTTGCAGGTTGTCATGACCTGAAAAAAATTCCCACACTTTTTCAAGCGAAGAAGGTATTTTTTGAACAGATTTTATATTGTGTACCGCCATGCAGATTATTGAGTTAAATTCGTTTGAATAACATTTTATAAAAAGAAAAGTTCGGGAGAATATGTCATTTACGAGGGAAAGATTGGAAAATAAATTTCGTGAGGAATACGAAAGACTGAATGAAAAACAACGGCTGGCTGTTGATACTATTGACGGACCTGTAATGGTGATCGCAGGCCCAGGAACAGGTAAAACACAAATACTGGCGAGCCGGGTTGGAAAGATATTGTTAGACACAGATGCATTGCCTGAAAACATACTTTGTCTTACTTATACGGATGCCGGTGTAGTCGCTATGCGTAAAAGGTTATTGCAATTCATCGGTGCTGATGCATATAAAGTCAATATTTATACTTTTCATGCTTTTTGCAATGACGTGATCCAGGAAAATCTTTCTTTGTTTGAGAAGACTGCACTTGATCCTATTTCTGATCTCGAAAGAATTGAATTGTTCAAAGAGCTGATCGATTCATTTCCAAAAAATCATCCGCTGAAGCGTTATCGTGGTGATGTTTATTTTGAGATCAACAACCTGCAACAACTTTTCAGTACAATGAAAAGAGAAGGCTGGACACCAGCTTATATTAATAAAAAGATCGATGAATATATTGCAGATCTTCCCAACCGTGATGAGTTTATTTATAAAAGAAAATTCAAAGAGTTTAATTCCGGCGATCTGAAAAGAGATAAGATCGAAGAGGAAAAAGAGAAGAAAGAAAAGTTGCGGGCAGCTGTGAGTGAATTTGATCGTTTTCAGCAAATGATGCGTAAACGCAATCGCTATGATTTTGATGATATGATCAATTGGGTCATCAAAGCTTTTGAAGAGAATAAAAACTTATTGGCAACTTACCAGGAAAGGTTTCTTTACATACTTGTTGACGAATTCCAGGATACAAGCGGTACTCAAAACAAGATCGTTGAACTGCTCATCAATTATTGGGAAAAACCAAATGTGTTTGTTGTAGGAGATGACGATCAAAGCATCTATCGTTTCCAGGGTGCCAACGTAGAGAACATGCTGAGCTTTGCGGACAGTTATAAAGAACACCTGATGACAGTTGTTCTTACCAATAATTATCGTTCTACACAACCTATTCTTGATATTTCAAAAACACTCATTGATAAAAATGCGGAGAGATTGGTAAAGCAATTACCTGATCTCAGCAAAGAATTACGATCATCACATCATCTTATCAGCACATTAACTCATACCCCGATCATTAAAGAATATGAAACGCAGCGACAGGAAATGATCCACATTACAATTCAAGTTCAAAAATTATTGGCTGAGGGAATTTTGCCGGGACGAATTGGTGTTATTTATAAAGAGAATAAATATGGCGAAGAATTGGCTCAATATTTCAAACTGAGAAATATTCCTGTTTATACAAAAAGGAATTTCAATATTCTTGAATTGCCTTTAGCGCAGAAAATAATTCTCATTATTAAATATATAGCAGCCGAGCATGATGTTCCGTATGGTGGTGATGAAATGTTATTTGAGATCTTACATTTTGACTGGTTTAAGATACCACCTGTAGAAATTGCAAAGATCACTGTTGAAGCTTCCGAACAAAGAAGTGAAGAAAAAACTTCATTAAGAAGATTGCTGCATGAAAGATCGATCGCTGTTCCAAAAGATCTTTTTAGTAAAACCATACATGATGGCTTGAAGAATGCTTCTTTTATTTTAGAAAAGCTTATAGCTGATGTTCCTAATGTTACGCTTCAGCAATTATTTGAAAATATAATTCGTGAGGCTGGGGTTCTCAGTTATATTATGCAAAGCCCGGATAAACATTGGCAATTGCAGATATTAACTGGCTTATTTGATTTTGTAAAAGAAGAAACCCGTCGCAATGGATCAATGAAATTGCAAAAGCTGGTAAGCATTATTGACCTGATGGAAAAAGAGGAACTCTCATTGCCATTGATACAGGTAAGTGGAAGTGACAAAGGAATTAATTTGTTGACAGCACATGGTTCAAAGGGTTTGGAATTCGAATATGTATTCTTTGCTGGCTGCAATGCATCATTTTGGGAAAAGAAAAGAAGACCCGGTGGAGGATATAGTTTACCTGATACGATCTTTTCATCACTCCCAAAACATAAAGACGATGAAGAGTTGCGCCGTTTATTTTATGTAGCATTGACAAGAGCCGAGAAACATCTCTTTATTTCTTATAGCCGTTTTAAAAATGATGGGAAAGATCTTGAGCCCTCAATGTTCATTGCCGAAATACTGGATCGTCATCTATTGCCATCAGAAAAAGTTTTTATTATTGATGAGGTGTTGTCTGAATTCAGCGCTTTACAATTTGGAGAGTCGGAAGCACCGGAGATCGAACAATTAGAAAGAGACCTTATCGATCGTTTGCTTGATAAGTTTGTAATGAATGTAACGGCTCTCAATAATTATTTGAACTGTCCTTTGCAATTCTATTTTCAAAATTTGATCCGTATTCCTTCCCCAAAAAATGAAGCTACTGAATTTGGTTCTGCTGTTCACTATGCATTGGAACAGTTATTCAGAAAAATGTTGGGACCAGATAATATGGGAGGAAAGAATGGGCAGTTCCCAACTAAAGAAGTTTTTATAGCCGATTTCGAATGGTATATGAATCGTCATCGTGAAAGTTTTACGCAAGAACAATTTGATCGCCGGCTTGAATACGGACAGCAGGTGTTGAATAATTATTATGATACCCGCATTAATGGCTTTAATAGGATTGTAGCTATTGAAAGGAACATTCGTAATGTAGTTGTAAAAGGTGTGCCAATAAAAGGCAAATTGGATAAGCTGGAGTTTGATGGCAAATCAGTTAATGTGGTCGATTATAAAACAGGTGACCCTGATAAAGCAGTTTCAAAAATAAAAGGTCCATCAGAAAAAGATCCTAATGGTGGTGATTACTGGCGACAAGGTGTTTTTTATAAAATACTTGTCGATAATTATGCTCAAAAAGATTGGAGAGTGATCAGCACTGAGTTTGATTTTATCGAACCTGATAAAAAGAAATCATACCGAAAAGAGAAACTGGTCATCACTCCGGCGGATATTGAGACAGTATCTCAACAAATTACTTCTGTTTGGCAAAAGATACAGGATCGCGACTTCTATATTGGCTGTGGCAAGCCCGATTGTCATTGGTGCAATTTTGTGAAGACGAATAACCTGGCGGTAGCGCTACATGAATTAGAGGAAGAAGAACCATGATTAACATGATTTTTGAGGATTATTAGGAAAATCAGAACAGTTATCAGTAGCAAACTTGTTAAGTTTGCGGCCGCTTTATGAATGGAAGAATTTTAATAAAAGTTGTTTCTCCTTTTCTCCTCTTGATCCTTTTCATCTCGAAAATCGTGGTTCTTTCAGGCTGCGCAAACATCATTCCTCCCACGGGTGGACCAAGAGACTCACTTCCCCCAATGCTGCTTAAAGTAACTCCACCTGATTCAAGCAAAGGATTTAATACCAAAACCATCACTTTCACTTTCGATGAATATATCGATCAGCCACAGGACATCTTTCGTAATCTCATAATATCGCCTACACCAATTATTTCACCAGTAGTTGAATCTAAACTAAGGACTCTTACTGTTAAGATAAAAGACACATTAGAACCAAATACAACTTATTATTACAACTTCGGCGATGCAATAAAAGATATCAATGAAGGAAATGTGCTCCGCAATTTCACTTACATCTTTACAACAGGTAACACGATTGATAGTTTACAACTCGGGGGCAAAGTAATACTTGCTGAAACCGGGGGGGTCGACACCACCTTAATTGTCATGCTTCATCGCAGCGGTGAGGATTCAGCAGTTATTAACGAAAGGCCACGTTATATTACAAAACTTGATGGCAAGGGAAATTTTCTTTTTCGATATCTACCTGAAGGAAAGTATTATTTATATGCAATAAAAGATGAAAGTGGTGCGAGAAGATATTCTGATAAATCCCTTTTCGCCTTTGCAGATAGTGCAGTACAAATAAAACCCGGTGCATCGTCTGTAACGCTTTATGCATTTATAGAAAGCCCACAACAGCCTGGAAGTGCTACAATAAATTTTACAGGGAATAAAGGACCGGGTACAAGACCTGAAGACAGGCGACTAAGATTTTCTACCAATATTAGTGGTAACACTCAAGATCTGCTGAGCGAATTGACCTTAAGTTTTGATCAACCTCTAAGAAATATTGATACAACCAAACTTCAATTAAGTACTGATTCTACATTCATTCCTGCTTCCGGTTCGTGGCAAATTGATAGTTTAAAAAAGAAACTGACATTAAAAACAAGCTGGAAAGAAAATACTTTATACAACCTGATCCTTGATAAAGAATTTGCAGAAGATACCCTGGGAAAAAAATTATTGAAAACCGACACCCTGCATTTCACCACTAAAAAACAAAGTGATTACGGTTCTCTGAAAGTCAGTTTTACTAATATCGATCTTTCACAAAACCCCGTATTGCAGTTCTCACAAAATAACCAGGTTGTAAAAACATTTACATTGGCTTCAAATGAGATTTACCAGTCATTGTTCAATCCCGGAGATTATGACCTCAGCATTCTTTTTGATAAAAATAAAAACGGTAAATGGGACCCGGGGCAGTTCTTCGGAGCAAGAAGACAGCCCGAGCTTGTTCGGCCGTTGAATAAAAAGATCACTGTCCGTGCAAATTGGGATAATGAATATGAAATAACATTGTGAGTTGTCAGTGGTTAGTTGTGAGTATGGCAACTTTAAGCGGCCCACTCACCATTCACAACTCACCACTCACTATCTTTGCTCAATGCAATTCTCCTCTCAACTTCTTGAAAATGCAGTGAACGAATTTGCCAAACTTCCGGGTATTGGTAAAAAAACTGCATTGCGGCTGGTGCTTCATTTATTAAAACAGCAGGAGAATGATGTACAGCAATTTAGTGAAGTAGTTGCTAAAATGCGCAATGAAATAAAATTTTGCCAACGTTGTTTCAATGTTGCTGATGGAGATATTTGCTCAATATGTGCCAATAGCATGCGTAAGCAAGAGATCATTTGTGTAGTTGAAAACATCCGTGATGTGATCGCTATTGAAAGTACACAACAATTCAATGGTACTTATCATGTCCTTGGAGGTATTATCTCTCCGCTTGATGGCATTGGTCCCGATCAACTCAATATTGAATCACTCATTCATCGCATACAAAAAGAAAAAACCGAAGAGATCATTTTTGCACTAAATCCAAATATCCAGGGCGACACAACTATTTATTACATTCAAAAGAAATTACAGAATTCAGATCTCCGCATCACAACTATAGCAAGAGGCATTGCATTTGGCGGTGAGCTTGAGTATGCCGATGAAATGACATTGGCTCGTAGCCTTCAGAACCGCTTGCCAGTGGATAAATATGTCGCCAATAAATAGCTTTTGCCTTTTAACTTATAACTTTTAACTTTGCTTGCAAAGGCGGATTTGTTTATTGTTCGGCCTTATACGGAACTAATAAACGCAAAGAAACTTCACTACTGTTTCCCAACGTTTATATAGTTCGTTAATTAAGATCATGTAGTCAGCTGTATTGCTACTATTGAGCTTTTGTTGCGACGCTCCGTTCATCTATAACAATTCTATTGAACCAGCTCGTAACTAATAGCTCAAAGCTCGCAGCGCAAAATTCTTAACTATGGATATTAAAAAGGAACTCGAAAAACGCATTCTCATCATCGATGGTGCTATGGGCACCATGATTCAGCGTTATAAATTAAATGAAGCAGATTATCGTGGCGAACGATTCAAAGATTGGCCTTCTGATCTCAAAGGCAATAATGACCTGCTTTCAATCACACAACCACAGATCGTAAAAGAGATACACAAACAATATCTCGAAGCCGGAGCTGATATCATTGAAACAAACACGTTCAATGCTCAAAGAATTTCATTAGCCGATTATGGAATGCAGTCGTTAGCTTATGAGATGAATTTAGCCGCGACTAAATGTGCAAGAGAAGCAGTAAATGAATTCTTAGCTGCATCAAATTTTCCTAAAGGTCATGCAGGTCCATGGGTGGCTGGAGCATTTGGCCCTTTAAATAAAACTTTATCACTATCACCTGATGTAAACAACCCCGGTTATAGGGCACTAACATTTGATGAAGCTGTTGATGCTTATTATGAACAAACAAAGGGATTGGTAGAAGGTGGGGTAGATATTTTATTGATCGAAACGATCTTTGATACATTAAATGCAAAAGCGGCCATCTTTGCTGTGAAAAAATATTTCAGAGATACAAAGAAAGCTCCGTTGCCGATCATGATTAGCGGAACAATCACTGATGCATCGGGAAGAACATTAAGCGGACAAACACTGGAAGCATTTTATAATTCAGTGATGCATTCAAAACCATTGAGCATTGGGTTGAATTGTGCATTAGGTGCAAAAGAAATGCGGCCTCATATCGAAGAGTTGAGTCATATCTCATCATGCTATGTATCGGCTTATCCCAACGCAGGTTTACCAAATGCTATGGGAGAATACGACGAAAAACCCGAAGACACAGCTCATTATTTGGAAGATTGGGCCAAAGAAGGATTTGTAAATATTGTCGGTGGTTGCTGTGGCACCACACCCGATCATATACAACATATTGCAAAACACGTTAAAAACATAACCCCCAGAAAATTACCGGAAAATAGTAAGGAGTTGGCGATTTAGGTATTATTTTAGCTGATATTTGGACAGGATGGAAAAAACCCTATTGATAGTAGCTATATTGATTCTGATCGTGAACAACTTCTCTGTGATCCGGAATTTGCTGGTAAAGAGGAATTCTTAGATGCCGGAACAAATCGTTATTCAACCTTACTTACGTCTTTCAGGTTTAGAGCCGCTGGTCGTTCGGCCAGAAACCAATTTTGTAAATATTGGGGAAAGAACCAATGTAACAGGTTCAAAAAAGTTTGCACGCCTTATCAAAGAAAACAAATATGAAGAGGCATTGAGTGTAGCTCGTCAGCAAGTAGAGAATGGCGCTCAGGTACTTGATGTAAATATGGATGATGCTTTGCTTGATGGTGTAAAGGCTATGACCACCTTTATCAATCTTGTGCAAAGTGAACCTGATATTGCGAAGATCCCCATTATGCTCGATAGCTCGAAATTTGAGATCATCGAAGCAGGATTAAAATGTGTGCAGGGAAAATCTATCGTGAATTCCATTTCAATGAAAGAAGGTGAAGAGAAATTCATACAACAAGCTGAAACATGTTTGATGTATGGAGCATCTGTTATTGTAATGGCATTTGATGAAAAAGGACAAGCAGATACAAAAGACAGGAAGATTGAAATATGTCACAGGGCTTATAAAATACTTACTGAACAAGTTGGTTTTGATCCGCAGGATATAATTTTTGATCCAAATATTTTTGCGATCGCTACCGGTTTGGAAGAGCATAACAACTATGCTGTTGATTTTATTGAAGCAACCAAAGAAATAAAAAGATTGATGCCACTAACCAAAGTAAGTGGTGGCGTTAGTAATCTTTCCTTTTCATTTCGCGGAAATGATCATGTTCGTGAAGCAATGCATTCCGTATTCCTTTATTATGCTATCAAAGCAGGAATGGATATGGGAATTGTGAATGCAGGACAGCTGGTTGTGTATGATGAAATAGAACCTGGATTAAGAAAGCTGTGCGAAGATGTAATTCTTAATCGCAACAACGATAACAATGAAGCAACAGAAAAGCTAATCGCCTTTGCCGAAACAGTAAAAGCAAAAGGTAAGGTTGAGGTAAAGGATGAAGCGTGGAGAAATGCTCCCGTTGAAGAAAGATTGAAACATGCTTTGGTAAATGGCATTACTGATTATATCGATGCAGACACTGAAGAAGCCAGAATAAAATATCCGAAACCATTGGATGTTATCGAAGGCCCTTTAATGGATGGAATGAATGTAGTCGGCGATCTTTTTGGCAGTGGTAAAATGTTTTTACCGCAGGTTGTAAAGAGTGCAAGAGTGATGAAAAAATCAGTGGCGATCTTAACTCCTTATATCGAAGAAGAAAAAGAACAAAGAAAGCAAGCTCATTTAGCAGCAGGTACCGAGAATAAAGAGTCTGCAAGTGCGCCAAAGATCTTGCTCGCAACAGTAAAAGGCGATGTGCATGACATTGGAAAAAATATCGTTGGCGTTGTTCTTGGTTGTAACGGCTATGATGTGATCGACCTTGGTGTGATGGTGCCAGCAGATAAAATTCTGGATACAGCAGAAAAAGAAAAAGCAGATATCGTTGGCTTAAGTGGATTGATCACTCCTTCATTGGATGAAATGGTGCATGTGGCACATGAAATGAAACGCAGGGGAATGAAACAACCTTTATTGATCGGCGGTGCTACAACTTCAAGAACACATACTGCAGTAAAAATTGCCCCACAATATGATAATGGAGTTCTTCATGTGTTAGATGCAAGCCGGAGTGTAACTGCTGTAAGCTCATTATTGAGTAATGAACAAAAGAAATCATTTCTTGCTGATACAAAAAAAGAATACGATCATCTCAGAGAGCAGTTCTTAAATAAGAACAAAACAAAATCTCTTATTCCCTACTCTGAAGCCGTGATCACAAAAGAATATTTTGATTGGAAAAATTATAAACCTGTTAAACCGGCAGTTAAAGGTGTGAAAGTGTTGAAAGAATATGATCTCGGAACAATTGCAAAATATATTGATTGGGGGCCATTCTTTATTGCATGGGAAATGCCTGGTCGTTTTCCTGAAGTTTTATCAGATAAAATTTTTGGTGCAGAGGCAACAAGAATTTATGAGGATGCACAAAAGTTAGTGAAGAAGATCGTTGATGAAAAATGGTTCACAGCAAATGGAGTGATCGGTTTCTGGCCGGCAACAAGTAACAATGCTGACACAATTACATTGCAAACAGAAAACGGTGAAGTAAAATTGGAATCACTTCGCCAGCAATTGAAAAAAGCTGTGGGGCAACCGAGCTATTCACTTGCTGATTTCATTTGTCCCGCCGAGCTCGGCAAGGATTTTATGGGGGCATTTTCAGTAAGTGTGTTTGGTGCAAGCAAATGGGTTAAAAAATTCGCTGATGAACATGATGAGTATAATAAGATAATGGTGCAGATATTGGGAGATCGTTTTGTTGAAGCATTTGCTGAATGCTTGCATGAAAAAACAAGAAAAGAATACTGGGGCTATGCTAAAGATGAAACATTGTCTAATACAGAATTGATCAAGGAAGAGTATAAAGGAATTCGTCCAGCTCCCGGTTATCCCGCTTGCCCTGATCATACGGAAAAAATAAAATTGTTTGACCTGCTCAATGCACAAGAAAATATAGGAGTTGAATTGACAGAAAGTCTTGCTATGAATCCACCGGCATCTGTTTGCGGTTGGTATATTGCTCATCCGCAAAGTCATTATTTCGGGGTTGGCAAAATAATGCAGGATCAATTAGAAGATTATGCAAAAAGAAAAGGGATGAGTATTGAAGAAGCTACCAAATGGTTGAGGCCGGTTTTAGAATAATTAGCACATTCAAAAAAGTTAAAGGAGTTTTTTTCTTTAATTCTTTATCCCCTATTTTTATAAAAAACTACTATGAGAAAATTCTTGAGCATTTCATTTGTTTTTATCCTGTTATCAATAGTTTCTATTTCATGGACAAGCAAGAAACCTAATGTCACCAAATATATGA
>Ga0207675_100003677_pt1 | contig 14950 bp, 14 predicted proteins | sample KBSSwiS42_FD_184305 | JGI IMG/M metagenome (GOLD analysis project Ga0207675, IMG submission 184305) | Switchgrass rhizosphere microbial communities from Kellogg Biological Station, Michigan, USA - KBS Switchgrass S4-2 (SPAdes) (version 2) | ecosystem: Host-associated > Plants > Roots >... | reverse complement strand
ACCCGAGCCTCTCGGAGGCGACCAAGGAAGCGGCGCTCGCGGTCGACAAGCGAGCGCTGAACTTCTAGCGCAGGCCCGCCGCGCCAAGTCCACGGTGGGGGTCCGCCAGCTCTACGAGCAGACGCTCGCCGAACGCGGCTACCGCAGCGACCCGGCGCAACTGCGCGCGCTCGATTCGCTCGAGCGTTGCGAGCGCGAGTGGGAGGACTACAAGGCGCGTCGTTCGAACGCGCTCGCCAAGCTGATCGCGCGGCCGCCGATCCCGCGCGGCGTCTACCTCTGGGGCGGCGTCGGTCGCGGCAAGAGCTTCCTGATGGACTGCTTCTTCACCGCGCTGCCGCTGCAGAGAAAGACCCGGCTGCACTTCCACGAGTTCATGCGCGAAGTCCACCGCGAGCTCGCCGAGATGCAGGGGACGAGCGACCCGCTGCTGCATCTCGGCGCGACCATCGCGCGGCGCTTTCGTCTGATCTGCCTCGACGAGTTCCACGTCGCCGACATCACCGACGCGATGATCCTGCATCGCCTGCTCGAGTCGCTGTTCGAGAACCGGGTGAGCATCGTGACGACGTCGAACTTCCCGCCCGATGGCCTCTATCCGAACGGGCTGCATCGCGATCGCATGCTGCCCGCGATCGAGCTGCTGAAGGAGCGGCTCGAGGTCGTCAGCGTCGACGGCGCCACCGATTACCGGCAGGCGACCCTGCAGGCGGTCGAGCTCTACCACACGCCGCTCGGGCCGGAGGCCGATGCGGCGATGAACGACGCCTTCGAGCGCCTCGCCGAGGCCAAGGACGAGAGCCCGATCCTGAAGATCGAGCACCGCGAGATCCGGGCGCGGCGGCGCGCCGGCGGCGTCGTCTGGTTCGACTTCCGTCAGCTCTGCGGCGGCCCGCGGTCGCAGAACGACTACCTCGAGATCGCAACCCAGTTCCACACGCTGCTGCTCTCGGGCGTGCCGCAGATGTCGCCGCGGCTCGCGTCGGAGTCGCGACGCTTCACGTGGCTCATCGACGTCCTCTACGACCGCCGCGTCAAGCTGATCATGTCGGCTGCCGTCGAGCCCGAGGCGTTGTATACCGAGGGGCCGCTCGTCCACGAGTTCCCGCGCACCGTCTCGCGGCTGCGCGAGATGCGCTCAGCGGGGTTCCTTGCCGAGGCGAGGCGAAGCGTCGACACGTCGCTGACATGAAGATCCACCTGATCCGCGCCCGCGCGCTGGCGTCGTTCGCCCTCGCGGCGGCAGCGCTCGTCCCGGTGCACGCCGCCGACGGCGACGAGCGCGCGCGCATCGCCAGCGAGCGTGCCGAGGTCGAGAAGCGCTATGCCGAACGCGAGCGCGAGTGCCGCGAGCGGTTCGTCGTCACCCCGTGCGTCGAGGATGCCAAGCGTGAGCGCCGCAAGAGCCTCGACGCGCTGCGGGCCCGCGAGCTGAAGCTCGACGAGGAGGGACGGCGCGCGCGCACCGAGGCGCGTCGCGCCGAGCTCGCGGCCAAGGCCGCAGAGGACGCGCGTCGCGACCAGGATCGAGCGCGCGCGGCATCGGCGCCGGCGCGGTCCGGCAAGCCCTTCGAGACGCATCCTGCGACGAGCGCCATCGGGCGATCGGAGCACGGGCCGCGCGATCGGCCGCCCACCGCCGCCGAGCGGCTCGGCATCCACCCGACCGAGCGCGGCAGCGAGGCCGAGCGACGGGAGCGCGAGGCGGCCAGCCGGGCGAGCTACGAAGCCAAACAGCGCCAGGCGGCCGAGCACCGCCGCGAGGTCGAGGAGAGGAACGCCAAGCGGCTGCAGGAGCATCCGGCAGCGCGGTCGTTGCCGACGCCCGCAACCTCGGCGCCCCGCTGACGCCGGTTCAGGTCAGCTGCTCGACGCGGACGAGCGCCAGCGAGAGGTTGTCGCCCGATCCGCGCGCACGCTGGCGCGCCTTGCCGACGAGCATCTCGGTCGCCTCGCGCGGCGGCAGTGCGTGGACGATCGCGCCGAGCTCGCGCGGGGTGAAGTAGTGCCAGAGGCCGTCGCTGCACGACAGCACGCTGTCGCCGATCTCGAGGCGGTCGATGTGCTTCTGCGACAGCGGCGGATCCTGGAAGGTGCCGAGGCAGCCGGTGAGCAGGTTCGACTGCGGGTGGCTGTTGGCCTCTTCCTCGCTGATCTGCCGCTCGTCGACGAGGCGCTGGACGTACGAGTGGTCGATCGAGCGGCTGACCATCTCGGCCTGGCGGAAGTGGTAGATCCGGGAGTCGCCGGCGTGGACGTACTCGCACTCGCGCGTCGGGCTGATCAGGAACGCGGCGATCGTGCTGTGCGGCTCCTCCTCGGAGGTGATCGCCGTCAGCTTGATCATGAGGTGCGCCTCGAGGACGAGCTGCTTGAGCGCCTCGGCAGGGTCGTCGCGCGTCGGCGAGTAGCGCTCGAAGAGCTGCTGCGCCGTCAGGATCACCTGGTCGGCGGCCTTGCGACCGCCGCTCTTGCCGCCCATCCCGTCGGCCAGCACGCCCATGAGGCAGCCGGGGACTCGGGCGTGTGGGAGGATCTGGACCTGGTCTTGCTGGTACGCGCGGTCGCCGCGGTGGATCCCGGTCGTCGCGGACAGCCGGTAACCGAGGCTCGAGGTACTCATGGCCAAAAACTATAATCGGTTTGATACTGCGCCAAGGGTCCAAAACCGCGAACTAGTCGCGAGTCGGAGCTGTCCATGGACGACGATTTGCATTCCCTGCCGCGCCTGCTGATCGAACTCCGAATGGAGCATGCAGATCTCGACGATCTGATCGATCGTGCATTGCTGGACGCGACCACCGACGACCTCACGCTGCGACGACTGAAGAAACGAAGGCTGATCCTGCGCGACAAGATCACCCGCATCGAATCGGAGCTCGAGCCGCTGCGGCCTGCATGACGTCGCCGGCGGCTGCGCAGCAACCGTCGTCGTCGTCGTTGCAGGAGACGGTCGGGCACGCGCTCGGCAGCGCGGGCGCGCTCGCCGCGGCCGACCCGAGCCACGCCGAGCGCGCCGTGCAGCGCGACATGGCGCTCGCCGTCGCGAATGCGATCGAAGAGCGCAGCGCGCTCGTCGTCGAGGCCGGCACCGGCGTCGGCAAGACCTTCGCGTACCTCGTTCCCGCGCTCCTCAGCGGCGCGCGCACGCTGCTCAGCACTGCGACCAAGACGCTGCAGGACCAGCTCTTCGTCCGCGATTTGCCGCGCTTGCGCAGCGCGCTCGAGCTGCCGGTCTCGGTCGCACTGCTGAAGGGCCGGTCGAGCTATCTCTGCCTGCACCGGCTCGCGCTTGCGCGCCACGACGCGCAGCTGCCCGACCGCACTTCCGTGCGCGCGCTCGCCAAGGTCGAGGCGTGGGCGCAGTCGACGGCGAGCGGTGATCTCGCCGAGCTGCCGGGGCTCGACGAGCGCAGCAGCATCATCCCGCTGGTGACGTCGTCGCGCGAGAACTGCCTCGGCACCGAGTGTCCCGAGCACCGCCGCTGCCACGTCATGAAGGCGCGCCGCGAGGCGATGCTCGCCGACATCGTCGTCGTCAACCATCACCTCTTCTTCGCCGACATGGCGCTGCGCGACAGCGGAGTCGCCGAGCTGCTGCCGAGCGTCGAGGTCGCGATCTTCGACGAGGCGCACCAGCTCGCGGAAGCCGGCATCCAGTTCCTCGGCACGACGCTCGGCTCCGCGCAGCTGATCGACTTCGCGCGCGACATGCTCGCTGCCGGGCTGCAGCAGGCGCGCGGCCTGCAGGATTGGGCCGAGCTCGCCGCGGCGTGCGACCACGCCGCGCGCGAGCTGCGGATCGCTGCGCACGGCGACGTTCGCTTGGGTCCCGGCAGCCTCAAGCTGCGCTGGGCCGAGCGCCGCGGCGCGGCGACCTTCGTCGCGGCGCTCGAACGCGTCGCGACGGCATGCAGCGCCGCCGCCGACGCGCTGGCGACGGTGAGCGAGCTCGCGCCCGACTTCGGCCGCCTGCACGAGCGCGCGCTTCGCCTCGCCGAGCTCGCGGCGCGCTTCGGCGAGCGTCCGGTCCCGGGGCAGATCCGCTGGATCGACCTTCTCGCGCACCAGGTCCGCCTCGTCGAATCGCCGCTCGACATCCGCGAGGCGCTCGGCGAGCAGATGTCGAACAGCGCCAAGGCGTGGATCTTCACCTCGGCGACGCTCGGCGACGACGAGCGCCTGACGTGGTTCACCGAGCCGGCCGGGCTCGACGAGGCGCGCGTCGTCCGCCTCGGCAGCCCGTTCGACTACCGCGCGAACGCCCGCGTGTTCGTGCCGCGCGCGTTCCCGAAGCCGAGCGATCCCGACCACGCGCCCGCAGTCGGGCGCATCGCCGCGCGCTGTGCGACCGCGCTCGGCGGCCGCACCTTCGTGCTGACGACGACGCTGCGCTCGCTGCAGGCGGTCGGTGCGCAGCTGCGCTCGCTCTTCGCCGATGCCGGCGATGCGATCGAGGTCCTCGTCCAGGGCGAGGCGTCGAAGCGCCAGCTGATGCAGCGCTTCCTCGACTCCGCGAGCGCCGTGCTCGTCGGCTCGCAAAGCTTCTGGGAAGGCGTCGATGTGCCCGGCGCGGCGCTGCAGTGCGTCGTCATCGACAAGCTGCCGTTCCCGCCGCCGAACGATCCGCTCGTCGAAGCGCGCGTGCAGCGCCTCGAGGCCGACGGCCGCAATGCGTTTTCCGACTACTTCGTTGCCGAGGCGGCGGTGGCGCTGAAGCAGGGTGCCGGGCGCCTCATCCGCAGCGAAACCGACCGCGGGCTGCTCGTCGTCTGCGACCCGCGGATGGCGACGATGGCGTACGGCAGGCGTCTCTTCGCGGCGCTGCCGCCGATGAAGCGCGTCGAGTCGGAAGACGAAGCGATCGCCTGGCTGGACGAGCTCGCGGCAGACAAGGTCGCCGGCTAGCGTCCGGCGCCGTTCACCAGAGCTGCCACCACGGCGTCTTGCGCCGGCCCATCAGGTCGACGTTCATCGTCGCGCTCGGGAAGTTGGTCTGCAAGACGCGCACCGCGTCGTCGCGCAGCTCGGTCATGCCGAGCTTGTCGTAGCTTTGCGCGAGGATGATGAGCGCTTCCTCGGTCGAGGGTGAGCGCTGGAATTCCTGCACCGCCTGCTGGGCGCGGTTGGCGGCGGCGACGTACGCACCGCGTCGCAGGTAATAGCGCGCCACGTGGACCTCGTACGCCGCCAGCGAGTTGACGATGTAGTTCATCCGCTGCCGCGCGTCCTCTGCGTAGGGCGACTGCGGGAACTGCTCGGTGAGCGCGCGAAACGACTGGTACGAGTCGCGCGATGCCTGCTGGTCGCGCTCGGAGAGGTCCTGGCTTGCGAGGCTGCCGAGGAGGCCGAGGTTGTCGTTGAAGTTGACGAGCCCCTGGAGGTAGTACGCGTAGTCGATCGCCGGGCTGGTCGGGTGCAGCTTGATGAAGCGCTCGAGTCCCGCCAGCGCCTGCGCCTTCTCGCCGCTCTTCCAGAGGTAGTACGCGCGCTCGATCTCGGCCTGCTGCGCGAGCATCGAGCCGGCGGCGCGGCCTTCGAGGCGCTCGAGCAGCTTGACCGCCTTCTCGTAGTTGCCCGCAGCGGCTTCCTCCTTCGCCTCGCTGTAGAGACGTTCCGGAGTCCAGCGCGAGGTGTCGTCGCGGCCGCCCGATTCGCAGCCGGCGAGCAGGGCGGCGGCGATCGAGATCGCCGACACTGCGATCCGCAGACGTGCGGACGTTCGATTCGTCGTCATCCAGCCAATCTTATATGGCCGACGCATCCCTTCCCGGACCCGGTGCGATCATCGCCGGCGAGGCCGATGGCGACGACGGCGACGACGCCGTCGTCGAGGAGCGCGTCGCGACGGTCGCCGCCGCGCAGCACGGCGAGCGGCTCGACAAGGCGATCGTCGCGTTCGTCGACGAGTTCTCGCGCAACCACCTGCAGCATCTGGTCCGCAGCGGCGACGTCGTCGTCGACGGCACGCCGGCGACGAGCCCGGCGCAGCGCGTTCGTGCCGGTCAACGCATCGCGGTTCGCCTGCATCCGACCGCCGAGAGTCGCGCCTACGTCGCCGAAGCGCTGCCGCTCGCGGTCGTCCACGAGGACCGCGACCTCCTCGTCCTCGACAAGGCGGCGGGGATGGTCGTTCATCCCGCGGCGGGCAACTGGACGGGGACGCTCCTCAACGCGCTGCTCGCGCGCGACCCGGCGAGCGCCGCGCTGCCGCGCGCCGGCATCGTCCATCGTCTCGACAAGGACACCTCGGGCCTGATGGTCGTCGGCCGCACGCTCGTCGCGGTGACCGCGCTCGTGCGCGCGATCGCCGCGCGTGAGGTGCAGCGCCGTTACCTCGCGATCGCGCACGGGACAGCACCCGGCGAGCGCTGGAGCGTCGACGCGCCGATCGGCCGCGATCCGCGGACCCGCACCAAGATGGCGGTCCTCGCCTCCGGCAAGCCGGCGCGGACCGACTTCGAGCGCATCGCCGAACGCGACCGCGCCGCGGCGTTGCGCTGCACCTTGCACAGCGGTCGCACCCACCAGATCCGCGTCCACCTCGCGCACGTCGGCATGCCGTTGGTCGGTGACCGTCTGTACGGTGGCGCGGCGGGGTTCGGCCTTGAACGACAGGCGCTGCACGCGAGCGAGCTCGCGTTCGCCCACCCGGTCTCGGGCAAGGCGATGGCGTTCCAATCCGAGCCGCCGAGCGACTTCGCTCACGCCTGGCGACAGGTCGTCGACTCCTGAGGCTTTCCGCAGGCATCCCGACAGCCGCTACAATCGGGCATTCCCTTTCGATGCGAGCGGCCCAGCGGCGCAAAACGCCCGGCCGGGCCGTCCGGCGAGACCATCGAGACGTGACCGCACCCGAGGGTGCAACCAACCAAGGCAGGAGTTCCTGCCAGACCCGCGGCGCATCCGGCGATGCGCCAAGAGCCGCCGCGATGCGGCCGACGAATTCATGACGACATGAAGACCCTGGATGCCAAGCGCGTCCTCGAGGCGGCGCTCATCTGCTCGAGCCAACCGATGGCGTTGCGCGAGATGAACGCGCTGTTCGCGGGCGAGGTCGGCAACGACACGCTGCGCACGCTCCTCGGCGAGCTCGCCGACGAGTGCAAGGACCGGGCGATCGAGCTGGTCGCGGTCGCGAGCGGCTGGCGCTACCAGAGCCGCGCCGAGATGGCGCCGTTCCTGGCCCGCCTCGACCCCGAGCGCGCCCCGCGCTATTCGCGCGCAGTGCTCGAGACGCTGGCGATCATCGCGTATCGGCAGCCGGTGACGCGCGGCGACATCGAGGACATCCGCGGCGTCGCTGTCGCGAGCTCGGTGATGAAGCAGCTCGAGGACCGCGGCTGGATCGAGGCGATCGGCTACCGCGAGGCGCCCGGCCGACCGGCGCTGCTCGCGACGACGAAGCAATTCCTCGACGACCTCGGCATCGCCTCGCTCGCGCAGCTGCCGATCCTCGACGGCGCCGACGGCGAGCCGATCGCGACGATCGTCGACGGCATCTCGCAAGGCTCGCTGTCGTTCGCCGAGTCTGTCGCCGACACCGCCGGCGATGAACCCTCTCCCGAAGCTCCCCCCGCCGCCCATCCCCCGGCCGACGCCGACGCCCTGGAACCGCACGCATGAACGCTCCAGCCGATCCATCGCAGTCCTTCGACACCGCCGACGCCGTCGAGTCCACGCCGGCATCGCCGACCGCCGACGCTGCGGGCGCAGAGCCCGGCGCAGGCGCTGACGGCGCCGGCGCCGCGGCACCGCACGGCGAGCGCAGCGGCCGGCGTCGGAACCGCCGCGACCGCCGCCGCGGCGGCGATCGCAACGACGATCGTGGACCGCGCGCGCTGCCGCCCAACTTCGAAGGGCCGCTGCCGCGCGATCTGCAGCCGGTCGAGCCGGTCGAGGCGACGGAGGTCTTCGCGCAGGTGCTCTCCGGCGAGTTCGACGATGCCGTCGCCGAAGCAGCCGAGGCCGAAGCGCCCGAGGAAGACACCAGCAAACGCGTCCTCGCCCCCGAGCCCGATGCGCCGAAGCTCCACAAGGTGCTCGCGCAGGCCGGCATCGGCTCGCGGCGCGACATGGAAGAGCTGATCGCCGACGGCAAGATCACCGTCAACGGCGAGCCCGCGCACACCGGGCAGCGCGTCTCGTTCGGCGATCGCGTCGAGGTCAACGGCAAGCCGGTGCGCCTGCGCATCGTGCCGCCGCCGGCGCGGATCGTCGCGTACCACAAGCCGGCGGGCGAGATCGTCACCCACGACGACCCGCAGCACCGGCCGACGGTGTTTCGCCGCCTGCCGCGCCTGCAGCAGGGCAAGTGGCAGTCGGTCGGCAGGCTCGACATCAACACCGAGGGCCTTCTCCTCTTCACGACCTCGGGCGGTCTTGCCAACCAGCTGATGCATCCGCGCTTCGGCGTCGAGCGCGAGTACGCGGTGCGCGTCATGGGCGAGCTCGGTGAGGAGGCACGGGCGAAGCTGCTCGAGGGCGTCGAGATCGACGGCCAGCGCGCGGCGTTCAAGTCGATCGAGAACGGCGGCGGCGGCGAAGGCCTCAACCAGTGGTACCGCGTCGTCATCACCGAAGGCCGCAACCGCGAGGTGCGAAGGCTCTTCGACGCCGTCGGCCTCACCGTCAGCCGATTGATCCGGATCCGCTACGGCACCGTCGTCCTGCCGCACGGCCTCAGGCGCGGCGCCTGGGTCGAGCTCGACGACAACGACGTCCGCGCGATCCGACGCCTGGCGAGCGGCAACGCGAATGGCAATGCGACTGGCGAGCGCAGCGACGATCGCGGCGACGGCGCCGGCAAGCGGCGCGACGACCAGGCTCCGCGCGGCCGCGGCAACGATCGCCAGCGGCCGCCGCGGCGCGACGAGCAGCGCGTCGAGCCCCGTGCCGAGCAGCGTGTTCCCGCTGAGCGCGGCGAAGAGCGAGACGACGAGGAAGAAGACTTCGATCCGAGCCGGATCCCGAATCCGCTCCAGCAGACCTTCGACCATCGCTTCGTCCAGGGGCGGCGGATCGGTCCGAACAGCGGCTTCGGCGCGGGAGGCAGTGCACCGCGTGCGCCGGCCGGCAACAAGGGAGATCCCAAGCAGCCCGATCCGTTGCAGACCTCGGTCGGCTACATCGGTGCCGACGCCTTCCACCGCAAGAACCGCGGCCGCGGTGGCGGCGGCGGAGGCGGTGGTGGCGGCTACGGCGGTGGCGGCCGGCGCGGCCGCTGACCGCACACGCAGTCGGGGGCGGTCGGCCCTCTACAATCGAAGGCTTTGCCCGAGGGCTCCGGAGAACAAGCCATGGCGGTGGAACGCACCCTTTCGATCATCAAGCCCGATGCGGTCGCGAAGAACGTCATCGGGCAGATCTACTCGCGCTTCGAAGCGGCGGGTCTGAAGATCGTCGCCGCGAAGATGATGCACCTGTCGCGCGGCGAGGCCGAGGCGTTCTACGCGGTCCACCGCGCGCGCCCGTTCTTCGGCGATCTCGTCTCGTTCATGATGTCCGGGCCGGTGATGGTCCAGGTCCTCGAAGGCGAGTCGGCGATCGCGAAGAACCGCGAGCTGATGGGCGCCACCGATCCGAAGAAGGCCGACCGCGGAACGATCCGCGCCGACTTCGCCGCGAGCATCGATGCCAACGCCGTGCACGGGTCGGACGCTGCCGAGACGGCGGCGACGGAGGTCGCGTTCTTCTTCCCCGGCATGGACCTGCACAGCCGCTGACGGGCATCGCGATGGTCAACCTCCTCCAGTTCGACCGCGACGCACTCGGCGACTGGTGCGAGCAGCAGGGCGAGCAGCCGTTTCGCGCGACGCAGCTGTTTCGCTGGATCCACCAGCGCGGCGCGCGCGACTTCGCGGCGATGACCGATCTCGCGAAATCGTTTCGCGAAAAGCTCGTCGCCGGCGCCGAAGTCGCTGGGCTTGCGGTCGCGAGCGAGCAGGTCGCCGAGGACGGCACGATCAAGTGGCTGTTCGACGTCGGCGGCGGCGATGCCGTCGAGACCGTCTTCATCCCCGAGGCCGGTCGTGGCACGCTCTGCATCTCGTCGCAGGCGGGCTGCGCCGTCAACTGCCGCTTCTGCGCGACCGGCCACCAGGGCTTCAGCCGCAACCTGACGACCGCCGAGATCGTCGCCCAGCTCTGGCACGCCGAGTTCGAGCTGCGCCGCCGCCTCGCGCTCGGCGAAGGCGAACGCGCGATCACCAACGTCGTGATGATGGGGATGGGCGAGCCGCTGCAGAACTACGCCGCGCTCGTTCCGGCGCTCAAGGTGATGCTCGACGACCACGGCTACGGCCTGTCGCGCCGCCGCGTCACGGTCTCGACGTCGGGCGTCGTGCCGATGATCGATCGCCTGCGCGACGACTGCCCGGTGGCGCTCGCGGTCTCGCTGCATGCGCCCGACGACGCGCTGCGCGACGAGCTGGTGCCGCTCAACCGCAAGTACCCGATCGCCGAGCTGCTCGCTGCGGCGCGAGGCTACCTCTCTCGCGCGCCGCGCGACTTCATCACGATCGAATACTGCATGCTCGACAACGTCAACGACTCGCCGGCGCAGGCGCGGGCGCTGCTCGCGCTGCTGCGCGGCGACGGCAGCGCGGCGAACCCGGGCCTGTCGAGCAAGGTGAACCTGATTCCCTTCAATCCGTTCGCCGCGTCGGGGCTCGAGCGCTCGCCGTCCGAGCGCGTCGCCGCCTTCGCCAAGGTGCTGCAAGACGGTGGCATCGTGACGACGATCCGCAAGACCCGCGGCGACGACATCGCAGCGGCGTGCGGCCAGCTCGCCGGCGAGGTGCAGGACCGGACGCGCGTCGCCGAGCGGCGCGCGCGCGCCGCGGCGGTGCGCGTCGCGGCGCCTGCGTCGCGCCGCGGCGGCGCGGTTGCGGCCGAGCGAGGTCATCGGGCATGAGCGAGCCGTTCTTTCGCGCATCGGGCACACGCGCAGCCGCGCTCGCGATCGTCCTCGCCGCGGTTCACGTCGCGTGCACGACGCAGAACACGGTCGTGCCGGTCGCCGGCGCGCCCGACCGCATCAGCTCGTCCGACGAAGGCGACGCCAAGAAGCGATCGCGCGCACGCCTCGAGCTCGCCTCGGCGTACTTCGGCCGCGGCGAAACGAAGACCGCGCTCGAGCAGGTCAAGGTCTCGCTCGCCGCCGATCCGAACTACGGCGACGCGTACAACCTGCAGGGCCTGATCTACGCGGCGATCGGCGAGCAGGCGCTTGCCGAGAGCAGCTTTCGCCAGGCGCTGCAGATCAACGCCCGCGACGGCGACACGATGCACAACTACGGCTGGTATCTCTGCCAGCTGAAGCGCTATCCGGAGTCGAACGCGATGTTCGCGCGGGCGCTCGCCGTGCCGCAGTACAGCGGCGTGACGCGAACGCTCCTCGCGCAGGGCGTCTGTCAGGCGTATGCCGGCGAGCTCGCCGAGTCAGAGGCGACGCTCGTGCGCGCGTACCAGCTCGACTCGGCAAATCCGTTCACCGCGACGAACCTGTCGGAGGTGCTCTACCGGCGCGGCGAGTACGAACGGGCACGCTTCTACATTCGCCGCGTCAACTCGCAGCCCGATGTCGCCAACGCGCAGACGCTCTGGCTCGCGGCGCGGATCGAGAACAAGCTCGGCAACCGCCAGGGCGTGTCGGAGTTCGGCGCGCAGCTGCGCAACCGCTTCCCCGATTCGCGCGAGGCGTCGCTGTTCGCGCGTCGTGCCTTCGATGAGTGAGGTCGCCGACGCCGCCGACACGTCGGCGCCGAGCGCGGGCCGCCTGCTGCGCGAGGCACGCGAGCGCCAGGGCCTGCACATCGCCGCGCTCGCCGCGGCGATCAAGGTCGCGCCGAGGAAGCTCGAGCTGCTCGAGGCCGATCGCTTCGACGCGCTGCCCGATGCGACGTTCACGCGCGCGCTCGCGCAGACCGTCTGCCGCGCGCTGAAGATCGATCCGGCGGCGGTGCTGGTGCTGTTGCCGCCGGCGACCGCGGGACATCGCCTCGACCAGGTCGGCGGCGGATTGAATGCGCCGTTTCGCGAGCGTCCCGGCGTCGCCGGCCAGCGCGAGGCGCCGATGCCGCGGCTCGGCGCCGTGTTCTGGATCACTGCGTTGATCCTGGTGGCGGCACTCGGCCTCTACTTCGCTCCGCCGCACTGGCTGTCGCTCGCCGAGTGGCAGCCGACCGCCGCGAAGCGGCCGAGCCCGGCCGCGACGCCCGCCGTGACGGTTCCGCCCGCACCGGTGTCTGCAGTCGCGCCGCCGGACGCCACGCCGGACTCCGCGGGATCGGCGACGCCCGAGGCCGAGCCGACGCCGCCCGGCGCCGAGCCGATTCCGCGCGACGAGCTGCCAGCGGCGCCGGCGGCCGCGGCTTCGCGCTGAAGGATGGCCCCGGTGGCAGCGCTCGACGACTTCCGCTCGGTCCGCGACGACGCCGTCGTCGGCGAGCCGGTCGCGCCGGCGCGGCCGGCCGCGCGCCGCTCGCTGCAGGCGCGCGTCGTCTGGGGATCGAACGTCGTCACCATCGGCGGCGATGCGCCGGTGCGCGTGCAGTCGATGACCAACACCGACACGGTCGATGCGATCCGCACCGCGATCCAGGTCAAGGAGCTCGCGATCGCCGGCTCCGAGCTCGTCCGCATCACGGTCAACACGCCCGAGGCCGCGGCGGCGGTTCCGCACATCCGCGAGCAGCTCGACCGGATGGGCATCGACGTCCCCTTGATCGGCGACTTCCACTACAACGGGCACCGCCTGCTGAGCGACTTTCCGGCGTGCGCCGAAGCGCTCTCGAAGTACCGCATCAATCCCGGCAACGTCGGCAAGGGCGACAAGCACGACCGCCAGTTCGCGCAGATGGTCGAGGTCGCCGCGCGCCACGGCAAGCCCGTGCGCATCGGCGTCAACTGGGGCAGCCTCGACCAGGAGCTGCTCACCGCGCTGATGGACGAGAACGCGACGCGCTCCGACCCCGAGGAGCCGCAGCAGGTGATGTACCGCGCGATCCTGATGTCGGCGCTCGGCTCGGCGCGCCGCGCTGAGGAGATCGGCCTCGCGCGCGGGCAGATCATCCTGTCGTGCAAGATGTCCGGAGTGCAGGATCTGATCAGCGTCTACCGCGCGCTCGCGGCGCGCTCCGACTACGCGCTCCACCTCGGCCTCACCGAGGCGGGGATGGGCACCAAGGGCACCGTCGCATCGACGGCGGCGCTCGCGGTGCTGCTGCAGGAAGGCATCGGCGACACCATCCGCGTCTCGCTCACGCCGCAGCCGGGCGAGGCGAGGACGCAGGAGGTCGCGGTCGCGCTCGAGATCCTGCAGTCGCTCGGGCTGCGCGCGTTCAACCCGAGCGTCACCGCGTGCCCGGGCTGCGGCCGGACGACGAGCACGACGTTCCAGGAGCTCGCCAAGCAGATCGACGATCACCTGCGCGCGCAGATGCCGGTCTGGAAGGCGCGCTATCCGGGCGTCGAGACGCTCAAGGTCGCGGTGATGGGCTGCATCGTCAACGGCCCCGGCGAGAGCAAGCATGCCGACATCGGCATCAGCCTGCCGGGGACCGGCGAGGCGCCGGCGGCGCCGGTCTTCATCGACGGCGAGAAGGCGGTGACGCTGCGCGGCGATCGCATCGCGCAGGAGTTCCACGCACTCGTCGAGCGCTACATCGAGCAACGGTTCGGCGCGCACGTCGCGGGCTGACGCCGCGACGCGGACGAGACATGAGCGAGCCCCTGCGCGCAGTCAAAGGCATGAACGACATCCTGCCGCCGGAATCGGCGCGCTGGGAGTGGTTCGAGGACAAGGTGCGCGCGCTGATGCGCCGGCACGGCTACCTCAACGTGCGCACGCCCGTCGTCGAGCCGACCGCGCTCTTCGTGCGCGGCATCGGCGAAGCGACCGACATCGTCGAGAAGGAGATGTATTCCTTCGAGGACGCGATGAATGGCGACAAGCTGACGCTGCGCCCGGAGGCGACCGCCGGCATCGTGCGTGCGATGGTCGAGCACAACGCGCTCTACAACGGACCCCTGCGCGTCTGGAGCGAGATCGTGGCGTTTCGCCACGAGCGGCCGCAGAAGGGCCGCTACCGGCAGTTCCACCAGATCGACGTCGAGGCGCTCGGCCACGCCGGTCCCGACGTCGACGCCGAGCAGATCCTGATGTGCCGCGCGCTGCTTGCCGATCTCGGCCTCGCCGTCGGCAGCGACGTCCGCCTCGAGCTGAACAGCCTCGGCCAGCCCACCGAGCGCAGCGCCCACCGGGCCGCGCTGATCGCGCACCTCGAGGGCCACGCCGACGCGCTCGATGCCGACTCGAAACGCCGTCTGCACACCAACCCGCTGCGCGTCCTCGACAGCAAGAGCCCGGCACTGCAGCCGGTCATCGAAGCGGCGCCGCGCCTGATCGACTTCCTCGGCGCGGAGTCGCTCGCCCACTTCGACGCCGTGCGGCGCATCCTCGACGCCGCCGGTCTCGACTACCGCATCAATCCGCGGCTCGTGCGCGGCATGGACTATTACAACCTCACCGTCTTCGAGTGGGTCACCGACCGTCTCGGCGCGCAGGGCACGGTTTGCGGCGGCGGCCGCTACGACGGCCTCTTCGAGCAGCTCGGCGGCAAGCGCACGCCCGCGGTCGGCTGGGGCATGGGCATCGAGCGCATGCTGCTGCTGCTCGAGGCGGTCGGTGTCGCGATGCCGTCCGAGCCGGTCGACGTCTATGCGATCGTTCCCGGTCGCGAAGCGCTGCCTGTCGCGATGGTGACGTGCGAGGCGCTGCGTGCCGCCGGCCTGGCCGTGCAGATGCACGCCGCGGGCGTCGAAGGGCAGGGCAGCATGAAGGCGCAGTTCAAGAAGGCCGACGCCAGCGGCGCTCGTCACGCCCTCATCTTCGGTCCCGATGAGCTGGCGCGCGGCGAAGTGGGTCTGAAGGATCTGCGCAACCCCG
>Ga0207675_100003667_pt1 | contig 14979 bp, 11 predicted proteins | sample KBSSwiS42_FD_184305 | JGI IMG/M metagenome (GOLD analysis project Ga0207675, IMG submission 184305) | Switchgrass rhizosphere microbial communities from Kellogg Biological Station, Michigan, USA - KBS Switchgrass S4-2 (SPAdes) (version 2) | ecosystem: Host-associated > Plants > Roots >... | reverse complement strand
TCTGCGAGCCGTCGGGCCGATGCTTCACTGTACTGCTCTATTGTTTTCAGGACCGCCATTCGGCGCAGTTCATAATTGCCAATCCGGCGGTCGATTGCTTCGATCTGGGGACTAGCCTGTTTCAACGCTTGGGTCATGACGAACGATGCATCAAATCCTTTCTTCGCGAGCTTATTATCCATGATTTGCAGGGTTTCTGCATCGGCGGACCATAGTTCCGCTAGTTTGTCTGTCGTGGGAGGCATTTGAGGAATTTCAAGCAAAGATGGCCTCGCCGGTGAAAGCAGCTTGCTCTTCGATTTCAATTCCTCAAGCTTGATGATCTGCACCTTGTACTTCCTTTCCCGCCGGATCTCCCACGACAAATCCGCAAAATCTCGCGCGAGCACCCAAACAACCTCATCCCTCGGGTTGATCGCGGCCGCGATCAGCGAAAGGAGTTTTTCGTAGTCTTCGCGCTTCTCACCTCCGATGAGGGGAGGATCGTCGAAGAGAGTTTCAAGACTTGGCGGAACCTTGCCGATAGATTTTTTAACGAGCGCGCTGCCCATCGGACTCCTTCATGTTTTTGGAGTTAAGTCGGCGCAGTGATTCACCTCACCGGCCCACTCTGCGCCTTCAAGGTCGACTTGTGTCGCAACTAAGGCAGATTAAGAGTTGACTTTCTTGAACGATGGGCAAGAGCGGAAGGGGTTGTTCCACCGCACGCTCTCTCCATTGTCACTGCATCGCCGCTCGGGTCGGGTGTCCGAGAATTTCACGAAGGGTCGTTATTTAGGCTTTGGTCCCTTGTCGCTGGGCTTCCGCGCCCCCGCCATTTTCGTCGATGAACTCGACTCCGGCACGAACCAACACACTTCGGATGAGTGCAACCGTTTCGGGATCCCCCTCGGCGCGACCGCGACAGCGGAACCGTGCGGCACGCCAACGAACGTCCTCTTCGCCGCAGCCTTCGGGTGGGGTCTTGGGTGAAGGATATTGAGCTACAGACCTGACACTGAGCCCCGGGGAACCAGGTAGCTGTGTATATCGGGGATATCGCCGGATTGGTCCGGTAATGGCTTATGGGTATTAAACGGCGCACAGCCGATTCGCGCAGTCGTTGGGGTACTGACGCTCCTGGGTGTGCAGTTAATAAAATGTAACCGCTTTTAGTTCGCGATTTTTAACTCAATTCAATGAGTTCCGTGTTTGCTGCGTCCGGAGCAGATTATTATGCTGCGAACCGGCGCGCAAGACTGCGCTCGCATACACGAATGTTTCGGGTCGGTTGGCTACGCCTACGGCTTTGGCAGGGTGACTTAGACGCCGCTGGAATGTTAGGGGTTGGGAGTGCTCAATTTCTGGGTGAGATAATTAGTGGGCCGGTATCGATTCGAAACAGGAATGCAACAGACCGAACGCGACGTCAGTAATGAATATTTTCCCCTATCCCAAGCGCAGCTCAGCGTTTGGCTGGTTCAGATGCTCGATAGAGATGATCCTTGCTACAATATTGCCGAAAGCATTGAAATCTTGGGCGCCGTCAATGAGCGCTGCTTCGAAGAAGCGCTATGGGAAGTATTTGCGCAAAACGACGCCTGGCATATCAGAATCACCGAGGACGAAAACGGACCGCGCCAATACTTTCACTTCGATCCGCATCAGCAACTCGAAGTTATTGATTTCTCCGACGACACATCACCCAGGGCCGCTGCCCAGGCCTGGATGGAAAAGGACAGACGCAAACCATTCAGGTTGGAGCGTGGGCCATTATATCGCTTCGCCCTGCTCAAGATCTCGCCCGATCTCTACTGCTGGTATGCGATCGCGCACCACCTGATCATTGACGGCTTCGGATGGCTTCTTTTTCTTAAGCGCGTTGCCACCGCGTACACTGCCAAGCTCGCGCACAAGCCGGTCGAGGTCGCCGAAGGCGGGTCTTGGCGAGAGTTACTCGCCGAACAGCTGAACTATAGGCGCTCTGATCGATTCGAGCGCGACCGCAGGTTCTGGTCAAGCAAGTTCACTGATCGGCCTGAGCGCGTGACCCTGTCCGGCAAGCCCCCGCGCTGGCCGCAAAACTTTTTGAAGGCTTCTGAATGGGTCCCTCGCACGATTGATCTGGACGGTTTTGCACAGCGGCATGCCTCGAGCGTAACAGCAGTGCTCGTGGCTACAACTGCGATTTACCTGCATCGCATGACTGGCGCAGGCGAGTTGCTGATCGGATTGCCGGTGCACGCGCGGATGGGGCCGAGGATGCGTTCCATCGTCGGGATGGCCGTCAATGCCATCACGCTTCGGGTTCTCGTTGACCCCCGGGATTCCCTGGCCGACGTCGTAGCCCGGGCCACCCGAAGCCTTCGTGAAGCTCTGCGACACCAACAATATCGATATGAGGATGTGCGGCGAGATCTCGGACTGGGTCTGCGCGACGGTGAGCTGGCTGGCATGATTGTCAACTACACTACTCGCGACGATGACATCAAGTTCGGGACGGCGCCTGTATCCGAAAACCCGCTCGGCAATTGGTGGGTTGAGGATTTTCAGATCGTCTTCTATGGCGGTAAAGACCCGCGAGGGGCGCGACTGGATGCGATATGTAACCCCCTGAACTATGACCGTGAAGAACTCGATCTTCACTTGCACCGGTTTATCGGCCTGCTGACACAGGTTGTGCTTGAGCCTCCTGAAACAGCCGTCGGGAGTCTCGAAGGTTTATCTGCGCAGGAGCGTTGCCGAATTGATGTTTGGAGCTCCGGACCGGCAATAACCCTCGCTTCTGCAAGCGTCGCCGATCTCTTTGAAAGTCGGGTGGCACTGACGCCCACGGCCTTGGCGGTGGTACACGGCGATCAACACCTGACCTACGCGGCGCTCGATCGTGTTGCGAACACGTTTGCCGTCGATCTCGTGGGCTGTGGAATTGGACCCGGAGACAGAGTTGCAATTGCGATACCACGCTCGATCGATACTGTCGTGGCCGTTCTTGCCGTCCTGAAGTCTGGCGCCGCGTTTGTTCCGATCGACACGGACTATCCAGAGGCGCGGATCGTCAACATGCTTCGTGACGCCCAGCCGTCGGTCCTGCTGGCCACCACGGAAACAGAACATCTGACAGCGGCGGACTGCCGCTTGATCCACGTCGATTGGAAAAGGGCCGCCCGCACCAAAGCGAACCAGAGCGCTGGTTATCAGCGTCCTCGACCGGTGAGCGCGGATGATCCTGCGTACGTCATTTATACATCCGGATCGACTGGCCAGCCCAAGGGAGTAGTCGGCCTCCAACGCGGCCTGGTCAACCGTCTGACGTGGATGGCTACAACGTTCCCGTTCGAAAAGGCCGGCCCAGCGCTCCTTAAGACGTCGCTTGCCTTCATCGACGGCACCACCGAGCTGCTGGGCCCGCTGGTGTCCGGTGGGACCATCGTGCTCGCCGACCCCGAAGACGGTCGCAACCCCACGGCCATTGTAGAGCTCGTGGAGCGGTATGCGATAGGCCGCTTGACCGTCGTGCCTGATGTCCTTGCGTCGATTCTCGATGTGGCTGATCCAGCCCGGCTCGCGACGTGCAAGCTCTGGGTCACGAGCGGCGCTGCACTCCCACGTAGCCTCGCCCAACGTTTCTCCGAATTGCTGCCCCATGCACAGCTTCTCAACCTTTACGGGACCTCCGAAGCTAGCGGGGACAGCCTGTTCTCAGTTGCTTCACCGGACGACGTGACAATCGGCCGGCCAATCTGGAACACGCGGGTGTACGTACTTGACCCCGCACTGAAGCCGGTCCCCATCGGGGTTGCCGGCACTCTTTATCTCGCCGGTGACGGTCTGGCCGCCGGCTACCACGGCCGGCCAGATCTCACGGCAGAAGTCTTTCTGCCTGATCCATTCGGATTGCCCGGCACCAGGATGTACCGCACAGGCGATTTGGCGCGATGGCGGCCTAACGGGACGCTCGAGTTTCTCGGCAGGCGGGACGACCAGGTCAAGCTGAATGGCGTGCGCATCGAACTTGGAGAAATCGACGCGGCATTGCGTGCTGTGGCCGGCTTGCGCGACGCAGCGGTGATGGCGAGCGATGATGCGGCAGGCAGCAGGCGCCTCGTCGCATTCATCGTTCCCGATCCCTCTGCTCCGCCGCCGGAAAAGTCCGCTATCCGGAGCGACCTTGCGCGACAGCTCCCCGATGCTTTCATACCCTCGTCATTCGTCATGCTAACGGAATTGCCGCGGCTGCCGAACGGCAAGCTCGACCGCCTTGCTCTGACCACTTCCGAAATTGCCCCTGCGGATGGTGAAAGAGAGCCGGTGCCGTTACGCACGTCTACGGAATTCGCTGTCGCCGAGATCTGGTCCGACATTTTGCGGCGGCCCGTGAACGACCGGGAGGGTGATTACTTCGAGCTCGGCGGAGACTCCTTGCGCGCGACTGTCCTGATCGCCCGGTTGCGTGGAATTTTCGGGGTCGAACTGCCGCTCAAAACAGTGTTCGAAATCCCGACCTTGCATGCCCTTGCCGCGCACATCGACACGTTGGCCGGTGATGGCCGGCGTGAAACAATGCCTGCAATCGAGCGTCTAACCGGTGCGGGGCCCATGCCTCTATCGTTCTCGCAGCGTCGGATGTGGCTTATCCAGTCCCTGGATACGAAAAACACCGCCTACAACATGGCTGGCGCGACGCGACTGACCGGGCCGATTGATGTCGCAGCACTTTCGCTGGCGATCGACGAGGTGCGTCGTCGGCATGACATTCTTCGCACGACCTATGAGATGGTCGATGGGGAGGTCGTCCAGCAGGTACACGAGTGGCAGAGCCAGCCGATCAGTTTCATCGACCTCACTAAACAGAGCGAAGATCCCGAGACCGCAATGTTATGCCGGGTCAACGCCGAAGCTCGAAAGCCGTTCGACCTGAGCAAGGCGCCGATTCTGAACTGCATTCTGATGCGCGTCGGGCAGAACAGTCACGTCCTGTTTACTTCCATCCACCATATCGCCGGCGATCAGTGGTCGTTTGGATTGCTTGGGCGAGAAATCTCGGCACTCTACGCTGCGGCCCGGACTGGACGGACTGCTGAGCTTCCGTCTGCCCCGATCAACTATCGTGATTTCGCTGCCTGGCAACAGAAATTTCTACATGGCCCGGCGCTGCGCGCGCAACTGCAGCACTGGAAGGATGTTCTGCGGGATGTGCCGTTCCTTGAGCTTCCGACGGACCACCGGCGCCCACCCGTTCAGACATTGAACGGAAGCAATTTGCACACGCAGATTCCGGAGACGCTCCTGGAAGATCTCGAGCGACTCGGGCATCGCGAATCGACAACCCTGTTCATGACGCTGTTTGCGGGCTTTGCCGCCCTTCTGCATCGCCTGACGGGCCAGACGGACATATCCATCGGCGTGCCGATTGCCAACCGCACCCACAGTGCGGTCGAACTCGTCGTAGGCACGTTCGTCAATACGCTCGCGCTCCGCGCCGACCTCTCGGGCGATCCGACATTCGGCGAACTGCTTGGTCGCGTACGAGAACTGGCCCTCGACGCCTTCGCCAATCAAGATGTCCCCTACGACAAGCTCGTGCAGGAAATCCCGCAGAAAAGGGATGCCAGCAGAGGGCCGCTGACCCAGGTGCTTTTCAACATGTTGAACGCGCCAATGCATGGAATCGAGATCGAGGGGATTGATTGGGAGCCGATCGTCATCGACAGGGGAGGAGCACAGTTCGAACTCAGCCTGTCCATCGAACGCCAGATCACGAAATCAATTGTCGTTGAGTACAATACGGACCTGTTCGAGCGCTCCAGCATAGAGCGGCTTGTCCAGCGCTACCTGCGCATCTTGCAAAGCGCGGCGGCGACACCCGACAAGCGGATCTCGCAGCTGGAGGTATTGCCTGACGACGAAAGATTGCGCGTCGTGAGAACCTGGAACGCTACGACCGCCCCGCTGCCTGCCCGGCCGTTCATACGAATGTTCGAGGAAAAGGTTGCGGCTCAACCCGATACACTGGCGGCAAGCTTCGAAGGCGCGACACTCAGTTACGGCAATCTCAATACGCGTGCGAATATTTTGGCAAACAGGCTAATCCGGCTCGGCGCTGGGCGCGGCACTTTCATCGGCATAAGCCTCGAAAGAGGGCTGGACCTGATGGTGGCGCTGCTCGCCGTGCAAAAGGCCGGGAGCGCGTATGTGCCACTCGATCCTGGACTTCCCGAGGTCCGGCTGAAATTTATGATCCAGGACAGCGGGGTGGCGTTGCTTGTTTCGTCAGGGGCGGTCGCAGACAAACTCGACCTCCCCGAAGGCGTGCAGTGTCTTGACATCGACGACGTTGAGTTCGATTGCACCGGCGCAACAGCCGACTCCGACAGCGGTCCCGCCATCTCTGATGCCGCCTACATGATCTATACGTCGGGCTCCACGGGTGTTCCCAAAGGCGTCGTAATATCGCACGGCGCGCTCGCGAACTTCCTCTGCTCAATGCTGGAAGAACCTGGCCTAGGAGAAGCCGATGTGCTTGCGGCCGAGACAACGATCTCGTTCGACATCGCAGGCCTTGAGCTTTATCTTCCGCTCTTGGCCGGCGCACGCATCGAGCTCATAGGATCTTCGACGGCGGGGAACGGGTATGCGTTAGCAGAAGCACTTCGACGATGCGGCGCTACCGTGATGCAGGCCACGCCAGCCACGTGGCAGCTGCTCCTGGACGCCGGCTGGCAAGGCGAGAAATCGTTCCGTGCTTTCTGCGGTGGGGAGGCACTTCCCCCCCCACTTGCGGGGCGGCTGCTTGATCGGATTGGAGAACTTTGGAATCTCTATGGTCCGACCGAGACGACGATCTGGTCGACTGCAGGCCGCGTCGATCGCAGCGACGAATCCATCAGCATTGGTCGGCCGATAAACAACACGCGAATCTACGTTCTCAACGGTGATACTCCTGCGCCGATAGGTGTTGCCGGAGAGATTTGCATTGGCGGAGCCGGCGTTGCGATCGGCTACCACGAACGTCCGGATTTGACGGAAGACCGCTTCAGATCCGATCCGTTCACGGACCGTGCGGGCGAACGCATCTATCGTACAGGCGATCTTGGGCGCTGGGGCGCTGATGGCCGCCTTTACCACCTCGGCCGGATGGATCACCAGGTGAAGGTCAGAGGCTATCGTATCGAGCTCGGGGAGATCGAAACCGTACTCAATGCTCACCCCGCCGTTCGCCAGGCCATTGTCGCAGCGCACCGAGCGGGTCCGGCCGACACAAGACTGGCGGCCCACATCGTGTATCATCCGGGCCAAGAACTTACGACGACTGAGCTGCGGCGCTGGGCGCGTGAGCGACTGCCCGAGTACATGGTCCCGTCAATCGCCATCAGTCTTGAACGATTGCCGCTCACCCCCAATGGCAAGTTGGATCGCAACGGTCTTGTCTATCAGTTCGATAACGCCCTCCGTCTTGATGCAGTCGTCGAGCCCCCTGCTCCGGGTACCGAAACACTGGTAGCCGGAATCTGGAAGCAACTGTTGAAAGTCGATACGATTGCGGCTGACGATAATTTTTTTGACCTCGGCGGCCATTCCCTGCTGGCGCTCGGCGTTGTGGTGGAGATTGAAAAGAGAACAGGCGCGCGTCTCGACCCGCGATCCCTGTTCTTCCAGACCTTGCGCCACTTCTCGGCAGCGGTGGACGATGCCATGGGCGGCAACCGATGATCCCGTTCTACTTCGGAGCTGACGATCAGCGGCTGTATGGCGTTTACGAGGCGGCCCTCGATAGCGGCGCAGGCAGCCGAGCTGTCGTGTTATGCAATGCGGTCGGAAACGAGTATATCCACGCCCATAGGACCATGCGCAATCTTTCCTCCCGGCTGTCCAAGGCCGGGTTCCACGTCCTGAGATTCGATTACTACGGAACGGGAGATTCATCCGGAGGCAGCGACGAGGTCAGTCCGCAAAGATGCTGCGAGAACATCAAGGCCGCCATGGTGGAGCTGCAGGAAATGACCGGTGTCGCTCGGATGTCATTGATCGGATTGCGGTTCGGAGCGAACCTTGCCGCTCGGGTCGCGGCGCGACCGCCGATGGTGATCAACAGCCTTGCGCTCTGGGAGCCCTTGGTCGACAATGAAGCTATTGCTCAGTTCACGGATCATGGCGCTACTGCATTAGCCGAATTCCTGACCCAGGAATCGGTCGGGGTCCTCCCGGCTCGCACGCTGATCTTGATGACGGCACAAGAACCAGGCCCTACCGACTGGAATGCGGTTGACGTCAAGTATGTACCGAGCCCATCGCCATGGCTTGACGGTTTCTTCGAGCCCAAGGTTATTCCGGTTGATGCGTTGGCTTACATCGTCGAATGGTTGAAGGCATGACACCGTATTACGAACAGATCGCGAGATTCGGTATCAGGCAAAACCTCAACGGCATATTTGCCGAGCCACGTGGCGGCAGACATACGGACAAGCCGGCGATCGTCATTCTGAATTCAGGTGTCGTTCACAGGATCGGGCATCACCGAATGTACGTCACCATGGCTCGCATGCTCGCTGCAGCCGGGTATCCTGTCTTGCGGTTTGATTTCTCCGGGATCGGCGACAGCGCAAGCAGGAGCGAAAGTCTGGAACCGGACGCGGCGGCTATGGCTGACATTGTATCCGCTGTTGATTGGCTATCGGAGACGCGCGGGATCAAGACTGCCGTTCTTCTTGGTCTGTGCTCGGGCGCCGACATCGCGCTCAAGTATGGTCATACTGATGATCGGATCGTAGCTCTAGTGCTGCTTGACCCAACGATTCCTCCCACCTGGAAGTTCTACCTGCATTATCTCAGCCAGCGCGCGACCAACATGCGCAGCTGGCAAACATTCCTCGGTGGCCGCGGCCGGATCTGGGGAGATCTCATCATGCGCATGATCGCGGCGACCGGCGTTCCATTGATGGAGGCGCGGAGACGCCTGGTCGATCCGCAGAGCCGCAGGGTCCTGGAGGCACAGTTCAAGCATTCGCTCGAGCGTAATCTCAAGCTTCTGGTCGTCTTTACGGGAGGAAGGGCAGAATACCGGGAGCAACTACTGGACGCCTTCCCTTCGCTTAGCTTCGGCAATATGCTGACGTTGGAGTATTTCAGCGACTGCGATCACATTTTCACATTGGCCAGACATCGTGAAAGGCTCAATCAACTGGTCCTGAGGTCGTTGCAGGACTTGCGTCGCGCCGAGCGTAGGGAAGCCTTTCCGTCTGCGTCCGCCAACTGATTGAGCTGGTCTAGTCCCAGACAGTTAGCCCCGGCCGTGCCGCAAGCCATCGAAACGTAATCAGCCGAAGTTCACTTTGGCCGCTGCGAACTCGAGCAAGTGTTTCCATATGGTACTCGGCGAGGCTTCAGGGTCCTTCACCTTTTATTCTTGAGCACGACGTATCTGGTAGCCTGGGCCACTCTGCACACCTCGCTCCACATCGGGTGGGAACTGATGTAGAGACCAAGGATCCATCCAAGGCCTGCCGTCAGGATCGCCGCGCCGCTGAGCAGCGGGGTCATGTCCTGGACTGCGAGGAAGATCGCAAGCGGACCGACGATTGCAAGAAGCGTCACCACGACACTCAGCGCCAGGCTGGCAACAAGGTCGCCCCAGTCAAATTTGATCCTGCTGCGGACCACGAGAAGCGACAGAAGCCCGCCAATGGCAAACACGGGATACATGCTCCATGCAACAACCTCCAGCCCATGTCGGGCCATCAGCACAAGCACGGAGATCATGAGGGCGGATTGCAGGCCAATCAATCGAGGGAGAATTTTTATGCCACCAACTGCTGAAAGCACAGCGTACTGAAGGCCGATTGGAACAGCAAATATCGACGCCGGGCAGTAAATGCGTATCAAGGGTATGGCGTCCAGCCATTGATGTCCCATCACGACCAGGACGATTGGCCGGGCAAGCAGGGCAATCATGATCATGCCCGGCCAATGAACGACACTTATGAGAGTAAGTGCACGCAGATACGAAAACTTCAGGTCGTGCCCCTCGCGCGCCTGGCGTGAAAATTCCGGCAGGGCAACCGCGAGAACCGGGCCAAAGACAATACGCTCAGCGACACCGCTGACCAACACAGCCCGACTCGCGATGGCTAACTCCGCAGGGGTCCAGATCTTGCCGAAGACAAAAACAGGGACGACTTCGGCAATTCTGGAAATAATTGCCGTTACTCCATTGTGAAGGCCGAAGCTCAGCACGCTACGCCAGCTCCGCAGCGACGGCCTGTAGATCGCGATGTCCTGACGTACAGCCATGCAAAGCACCGCGCCAACAGTGGACATGGCTACGGTGCCCCACGCAAAGCTAAGCGCGGCAAATTCATGATAAGCAAGCACAACGGAAACCAGACTTCCTGCAAGCGTCATTGCGGAGCTGATCAATCCCAGTTTTCCGAAAGTTTGCTCCCGACTCATCAGCGCTTGCTGAGGATATAAAATCGCACCCAGGACGAACGCGCTGCTAACCACATACAGGAACCTTTCCAGATCTGGGACCGCAAAGTAGCGCGCGAGAGGGCCTGCCAGCAGGAGCAGCCCGGCAGTGACAACGGAAGTGATAAGGACGTTTATCGTCACCGACGTTCTTTTGGTATCACTGTTCAATTCGCCTTCGCGTATCAGAAATGATCCGCTTGCGAATTCCCGAAGCGATTCCACCGAACCTAATACGGCCCAGCCGAGAACCGAAATCCCGAATTCAGCGGGGGTGAGCAGTCGAGACAGCAGCCAGGTGCTGGCGATCCCAACCGCCAGATTGATGTATTGACTGATGGAAACCCAAAGGATGGAGCGACGAATATCTGGCACGCGTCCCGATCTTGTTCAGTTGCCCAGCAATTCAGATGTATCTAGCTCAGGTGAGCGGGATACACTAGCACGGTTGTGAAGGCGGACGCATGCGCTGCTCGCGAGCTGGAGATGACCGCCCGACGAATTTTTGCCTGACGCACTACGCCTTCGTGATCATTATACACGATTTAGTGTTTGAGCGCTTTGAGACTGTCAGGTGCGTGCACTCATGTTTGCCGCGAAGCCTGGCTCGTGGCAACCCGTCAGATATCGCGGCTCGAAGTGAAGCCCGCTGGTGTCGCGCGACAAGAGGGCGGCGCGCAAATCTATTTCCATGCTGATCGGTCGCATTGATGGTCCACGTCGCATGGGCTTGCGCACCCAGCGGCTGTCAGACCCCTTCGGCTTCGTTTCCGGAAACGGCTCACCGGTGACAAAGGCCTCACCGACTTCGCATAGACTCTTGAACTGCAGACTGGTTTGCGGGCCTAGCGGGGAACATCGACGACACACTGGACAGCCATCGGGATTCCTGAAGCGGCAGCACCTTCAATTTTCGACACGAGAATCTCGCGCAGCTGGAGCGTTACGAACGCCGCGCGTTCTCACGGCGCAAGCGTGCTCTGCTCGCAATGAGCAAACGATAAGCACACCTTTTGTCGTTTGTGAATGGGCAAATCGCAGCCACGGAGCAGGAGGACAAATTGCCTTTCTCAAAACGGGGCGGGCGCCACGTCGGTTCACCACCCGAACCTTATTGCTGCTGCTGTCGCTGCATGAGTGCATGCTTGAGCAAAACCGTTAGTTTGCGATCCAGTATCTCCAGTTTGTCGGTCGTGGCGTCCAACTTGTACAGCTCGTCCGTTAGGAGCCGTCTAATGATCCCTTGCGCAGCGAGGACCAGCACGTAGCAGCAGATTGCCGCGAGGATGGTCCAAGCAAATATGGGACGGAGATCTGGTGCACCGTTCCAGAAAAATAGGCCGACAATCGCAACGGCAAGGCCAGTGGCGAGAGTACGGAAGCTTTTCATGGCGGACTGCAATTCGCGCTCGAGCGGGATCGCGGTGCCACCGTAGACTTGAACCGGGCAATGGAATTAACGCACGAGCGGCCAGCCGCTGAGTCAAGAAACAGCCCCGCCGAAGATGTCCGAGCAGTGCTAGGAACAGTTGCGCTCGCAATGAATCTTACTTGAGCTTCCGGGAAATGCCCCCTCGGAAGTATGCGGCCCCGGCTTCACCCGGCGTCTTCCTATTGGTCGGGGTCGCTTCCCTGTCAGCAAGTCAGGCGGGAGGTGAACGAATATGGAAATCGTCACATCCGATCAGACGCTTATGGAATGGATTTTGGCCTGCGCGATCTTAAAAGCGCGATGGCATTAGGTTGATAGCCTGAATTTTTGAGATAATTGGCGCATTCTTCGGGTGTGAAGGCTTGCAGAACTTCGCCGATGGCGGCGCAGACCGCATCGACGGTTCGCGCGGCGGCCTTTCGGAGCAGATGTTTAAGCTTGGAGAAGACCTGTTCGATGGGGTTCAGGTCGGGCGAGTATTTTGGCAGGAAGAAGAGCTTGGCACCGGCGGAGCGAATGAGCTGACGCACGATCTTGCCTTTGTGGCTGCCGAGATTGTCCATGACGACGATATCGCCGGGCCGTAGGGTCGCCAGAAGAACCTTCTCGACATAGGTTCGAAAGCTCTCGCCATCGATCGGCCCCTCGATGAACCATGGCGCATCGATCCGGTCATGGCGCAAGGCCGCCAGGAAAGTCATGGTCTTCCAGCGGCCGTGGGGAACCTTGGCGGGAAGTCTCTGCCCACGCGGCGCCCATCCCCGCAAGGGAGCCATATCGGTCCTGGTCCAGGTCTCGTCGATGAAGACCAGCCGCTCAGGTTCGACGCGGCCCTGGTACTTTGTCCATTGGACGCGCCGCCGCGCCACGTCGGGACGGTCGCGTTCGCCAGCCACCACGCTTTTTTTTGAAGCTGAGCTTCTCGGCATGCACGAAATCCCACACCGAGTGGTAGTCGACCTTCAGCCCGCGCCCGGCGAGTTCAGTCACCAGCCCGCGCAGGGTGAAATCGTCGGTCCTGATCCGCTGCGATAGCCAGACCGCGTGCTCCCCGGAAATCGCCTTCGGCTTGTGACCGCCCATCTGGCCCGGTGCGACGCTGCCGGTCTCATCGACCCGCTTCATCCAGTTGATTGCCGTGCTGATCGCGACCCCAAACTGCTTGGCTGCCTGATTGCGCGACATTCCGCCCTCAATCGCCGCCACGACACGCTTGCGAAGATCCACAGAGTAGGGTTTGCCCATCCATGCTGGCCTCCTTCCCAGCCAGCATGGCGAATCAGAAACCAACTGATTTGGGAATCCCAAATCGATTCAAGCTAACGCCATCCCGCTCTAGCTCGCTGCCACCATCCGGCGCAGCTGGAAGGGCAGCACCCCTGCTAAAATTTAGCATTAAGCATTCTGTGCGCCCGACACGTCTTAAACCTTAGATATTATAGCGACTTGATCGAACTCGAGAGAGTCTTCGAGCATTCGGATAACAGGGTTGAACCGGGGTTTAATAGGTCTCGAACAGGCGAGGAACAAGTTCGAAATTGCTCCATCCACCATGTAGTTCCATTATCTTCATTCTGAGCATCCCCGACCGGCGAGTGGCATTTGTCCGAAGTCAGTAACGCTGAGGTCCTTGGCGCTTTGAGGACATTAAATCGCTCATTGAAAGCAGTACGATTGAATAGCTGGGAGGACTGGCCGGCGGAATCGATGGCCGCCTCCCTCTGCGGCAACGGAAATTTATGATCGCAGCCGGAAAACTGGCGACGGGCTCGCCCAATGGAAATCGCCTCCTCTTCGTAAACTCCCGCAGATGGCAAGACGACGCCGTCAAATGCGCCCCGCTTCGCAAATTCAGCCGCGACATTTGAAACTTTGGTGAAACTTTGGGCGAGGTTCGGGCAGCTGAGAGCCGCTTCCTGAGGTAGAGAGCGCCGCAAATATCTTAATAATTTCAAGACGCATTCAAGAAGCGGCAATCGGCTATCCGTCAGGCAGACCAGGGAAGACCCTTTGCTCGAGTCTGTTTCCTGGAAGCGTTCCGTGAGATTCTCGAGATCGGGAATCAAAAGTCTTTGGCGGGGACCTGAAATCATTGATGAAATGATGGAGATCGCCGCCAATGCGATCGGCCGGATTGATCCCCCACGCCGATTGTTTCGAAGCAGTCAATTTCATCGGGAAGTCGCCGATTTCTATTTTTAGACCGTCAGAGCTCTACGCTCTTGCCTTGTTTGGGTTTGCGCTAACAAGTTTTCTCCACAGCAAAATACGAAACAAGGCGAAATCTGGTTTATTTATTGACGGAACGGCGAGCCCATGTGTATGATTTACGATAAGTTAATTTCAAAGAGAGTCAGTTCACATGTCCAAGATGAAGATTGCGACAGCTTTGCTTGGAGGTTTGTTGACTTCGGTTTGCGGCGGTGGCGCCCAAGCAGTCCAGATCACTTATGCGGATTTCGGCGGCGGATCGAGTCTGTCAACGCCAAACTTCAATGTCACGGCCACGGGCGGCAATTTTGAACAAAAGACCGTTGGCGGATCATCTGGGGTGGGTGTCGGCTCGGAAAGCAATTCGGTCGTCGCAGGCGAAATCGACGGCGGCCTTCAAGGTGGGCCTGAGTCTATAAGCTTTACAGCGGTCGGCCAACAGCGTCTGAATTCGTTCACCGTGGCTTTTCTTTATCCGACCGGTGTATTCGGTGACGGCCCAAATGAGACTGCACGCATCATAATCAACGGAACCACCTACACACTCACCGTCGAGGACAGCGATACTGCCACGTTTAGCTCGGGCTTGGGGTCGGTGAGCTCCGACAACCCCGGTGGTGGGCAGTGGACGGTCAGCTTCCTAAACCCATTCCTGCTGCAGAGCATAGTGTTCGCACCCGGGAATGGAGGGCCAGTTGCAGCAGATGGCGATTTTGCGTTCAATCAGCTGACCACTTCGCCCGTCCCGGGCCCGATCGTTGGAGCCGGATTGCCTGGCCTTATGATGGCCTTGGGTGGTCTGGTTGTCTTGGCGCGACGTCGCCGCAACCAAGCTTGCGTCTGACGACTAGACTAGCCCCCCTCCGTCGATCATCCGCGCAGCACAGAGA
>Ga0207675_100003665_pt1 | contig 14982 bp, 16 predicted proteins | sample KBSSwiS42_FD_184305 | JGI IMG/M metagenome (GOLD analysis project Ga0207675, IMG submission 184305) | Switchgrass rhizosphere microbial communities from Kellogg Biological Station, Michigan, USA - KBS Switchgrass S4-2 (SPAdes) (version 2) | ecosystem: Host-associated > Plants > Roots >... | reverse complement strand
CCGTCAACGTCGTCTTCCCATGATCCACGTGACCAATCGTCCCCACGTTCACGTGCGGCTTCGTCCGTTCAAATTTCTGCTTCGACATCCTGTCCTCCGGGCTTACGCAATCCCCCGGACTCTGGACACGAGCTGACTCTCCAGAGCTTCCGGGAGGGGTTCATAACGTGAAAATTGCATGGTGAACACGCCGCGCCCCTGGGTGAGAGAGCGCAAACGATTCACATAACCAAACATCTCTGAAAGCGGCACGGCGGCCGCGATGACCTGCGCATCCGAGCGCACGAACATGCCCACGATGCGCCCGCGCTTGGCATTCAAATCGCCGAGCACGTCGCCCAGGTAGTCCTCGGGCACCACCACTTCCACATCCATGATGGGTTCCAGAAGCTTGGGCCCGGCCTTCTCGGCACCCTGGCGCATGGCCATGGAGCCGGCCACGCGAAACGCAATTTCCGACGAATCGACGTCGTGAAAAGAACCATCGAGCAGCGTGGCCTTGATGCCCACCATCGGGTACCCGGCCAGCACACCGCTCTCCATCGCTTCGCGCAGTCCGCGCTCCACCGACGGAATGAATTCGCGGGGAACAGCGCCGCCGACGATCTTGTTTTCGAACTCGAATCCCGACGCGATCGGCTCCAGCCGGACTTCCACGTCCCCATACTGTCCCTTCCCACCCGTCTGGCGAATGAAGCGCGCGCGCTCCACCACTTTCCTGGTGATCGTTTCGCGATACGCGACTTGCGGTTTGCCCACGTTGGCATCGACGTTGAACTCGCGGCGCATCCGCTCTACCAGGATCTCCAAATGAAGCTCGCCCATCCCCTGGATGAGCGTTTGTCCCGTTTCCTCGTTCACGCGAACGTGGAATGTGGGATCTTCCTCGCTCAACTTCGTGAGCGCTTTCTGCAAGTTGTCTTCGTCGGCCTTGGACCGGGGCTCGATGGCCACCGACATGACCGGTTCCGGAAAGTGCATGGTCTCGAGCAAGAACGGATGCGATTTCTCGGTCAGCGTGTCGCCGGTGGTGACGCGCTTCATGCCCACCGCGGCGGCAATGTCGCCTGCCCGCACTTCATCCAGGTCCTCACGCTTGTCCGCGTGCATGGCCACGATCTGCCCGATGCGCTCGGTGGTGCCGCGGGTTGCATTCAACACTTGCGATCCCTTCTCGAGCGTTCCCGAGTAGACGCGGAAGAAGGTGAGCTTCCCGACGTACTTGTCGGTCATGACCTTGAACGCCAACGCGGCGAAGGGCGCATCGTCCTTGGCCGGGAGCGAGACCAGCTCGCCATCCTCATGCGCCGGCGTGGGCGGTACGTCCAAGGGTGACGGCAGATAATCGAGCACGCCATCCAACAGCAACTTCACGCCTTTGTTCTTGAACGCCGAACCGGCGAACACCGGCACTAATTTCCCGGAGAGCGTGCCCTTGCGAAGGGCGCGTTTCACGTCCGCCTCGGTGAAGGCGGAGCTTTCGAGATACTGGTGCGCAAAATCGTCATCCACGTCCGCCGCCGCTTCCAGGAGCTTGCCCCGCGCTTCCGCGGCGCGCTCGGCCAGATCGCGCGGAATCGGCAGCTCTTCGGGTTGCGTGTCCGGCGTCTCGCCCGGATAAAAGAAATAGACCTCACGAATGAGGTCGATGACACCTTGAAACGTTTCGTCGAGCTTGACCGGGATCTGCACCGGAACCGGTCGGGCCCCGAGTCGTTCGCGCATCATTTGCACGGCGTTCTCGAAATCCGAGCCCACGCGATCCATCTTGTTGACGAACGCGATGCGGGGCACGCTGTACTTGTCTGCTTGCCGCCACACCGTTTCCGATTGCGGCTCCACACCACCCACACCACAGAACACGGCAATCGCGCCGTCCAGAACTCGGAGCGACCGTTCCACCTCGACGGTGAAGTCCACGTGACCCGGCGTGTCGATGATGTTGATCCGGTGTTCTTTCCAGAAACAGGTCGTCGCGGCGGACGTAATCGTGATCCCCCGCTCCCGCTCCTGGTCCATCCAGTCCATGGTGGCGGCACCTTCGTGCACTTCCCCCATGCGATGAATGCGACCGGTGTAGTAGAGAATGCGCTCGGTGAGCGTGGTCTTACCGGCATCGATGTGGGCCATGATGCCGATGTTCCTCACCCGCTCGAGCGGCGTGGCGCGACCCATGGTATGTGCCTTCTCTTCCTCCCGATCGAGTACGGCGGAGGCCAAAGCCATATCCGTCTCGTTACCAGCGATAGTGCGCGAACGCCTTGTTGGCGTCGGCCATCTTGTGAGTGTCTTCGCGCTTCTTGATCGCGCCGCCTTCTTGTTTGGAGGCGGCAATCAGTTCCGAAGCCAGACGCTCGGCCATTGTTTTTTCCGGACGCGACGAGGCGTAAAGAATTGCCCAGCGAAGCGCGAGGGCAGTGCGGCGCTCCGGCCGGACTTCCACCGGAACCTGGTACGTGGCGCCACCGACGCGGCGGCTCTTCACTTCCACGACCGGTTTGATGTTGTTGATCGCCTGCTTCACCACGGAAAGCCCGTCTTCCCCGGTCCGCTTTCCAATGACCTCGATCGCGTCGTACATGATCCCTTCCGCCACCGCCTTCTTACCCTTGCGCATGAGCGCGTTGACGAAGCGACTGACCAACAGGCTGTTGTACTTGGGATCGGGACGCACTTCCCGAGTGGGCGTAAACCCTCTGCGCGGCATGATCCTTCCTGCCTCTCTTCCGGACGTAACAAACCCGCAAAGGGGCGCACGCCCCCCACGGGAAAAGTTGAGGTCAGACCCGCTACGTGAGGTGACCCTCACCACGAATCTTTAAGGACGAATCGCCTATTGGCGATCCAACGTTTTTGCGCCGAACCGAGGAGCCAGTCCGGCGGTGGACATCGCCCAGGCCAAGCGGCCCGAACACGCCCGCCTTCCCGTTACCGGGAAGGGTTACTTCTTGGGTTTCTTGGCTCCGTACTTGGAGCGACCGTTCTTACGGCCTTCCACCCCGCTCGCATCCAGGGTTCCGCGGATGATGTGGTAGCGCACGCCGGGGAGATCTTTCACACGGCCCCCGCGAATGAGCACAATCGAGTGCTCCTGCAGGTTGTGACCCTCTCCCGGAATGTACGCGGTCACCTCGATGTTGTTGGTGAGCCGCACACGCGCAACCTTGCGAAGGGCGGAATTCGGCTTCTTCGGAGTCGTGGTGTACACGCGTGTGCACACCCCCCGCTTTTGCGGGCAACCCTTAAGCGCCGGCGCCGTTCCCTTCTTGACCTCCCGCATTCGCCCTTTGCGAATGAGTTGATTGACCGTCGGCAAGAAATTCTCCTTCTTTCCCCGGACCCGACAACTCTCCCTTGTGGAGAGCCGACCGGGATCCCATTCAAGCCCTTAATTCGTTGTCAGACAATAGGTTGAGCAAAAAGGCCGACAAGGACTTCCAGGGCACAAGAGGAGCTACATTACGCACCTGTTTGGGACCTGTCAAGCCCTTTCGGGCCCTGTACTTCCGCCGCATTTGGCCGGGGCGTTTTGGCCGCTCCAAGCGCCCCCGGGCACTTGGGAGTCAGGTCTTCCGGGCCCCTTTTGGGGCGCTTGGGCCCTTTGGGGCGCCTTATTTTTGGAGAAGGTAGGCGAAACGAGAGAGGCGGCGTTCCCTGGAAACGCGGTGCACCATGTCGAAGAACCGTTGAAGACCCTCGAAGCGCTCTTCCCCTTCGATCTGGATGAGCGCCGCTTTGTCTTCCGCGCGCGCATCGTGCCAGCGTTTTGAAACGTTGGCCGCGCTCTCGGTCACGTCTTCGCGCTTTAGGAGCTTGAACCCAGCCGCCTCGATGAGGCGCTCATACACGCCGGGGGGCGCGAAAACAAAGATGCCGATCGAACTCCGCTCCGAAAGCTCCTCGTTCGAAACCAGCCCCGTTACTACCACGGGATCGGTGACCAGCACCTTTCCTTGCGGCTTGAGGACACGCCGCCAATCGTTCAGGACCTGAAGGCGCTCCGGAAAGTGATGCACGGCATCGATGCATAGGAGGGCGTCGAAGGTGTCACTCGCGAACGGCAGCGGCTCATCCGCATTGGCCTCTGAGAATGTAACCCGGGAATCGAGCCCCATAGCTCGCGCTTGTTCGTTTGCCCTCGCAACGCCCAGGCTGTTGATATCCACACCGTGAACGCGACAGCCGACGTCTTGGGCCAGGAAGAGCGCGGGCCCGCCTGAGCCGCTGGCGACTTCAAGCACTGTCGAGCTTTGGTTTAGGCCCAGCGCTTTTGCCCATCCGCGGTATTCCTCCGCGGTGGTCCAGCTGTTTTGGCCAATCTCCTCTCCGAACGTCTTCTTGCGAACTCGCGCGTTGACTTCGGCCTCAAACTCGCCGTAGTTGCTGTAGAGATCAACCTGTTTACTCATGACCCCTTGCTGGTTGGCTCCCAAAGCTCGACCTTGTTTCCGTCCGGATCCATGATCCATGCGAACTTGCCGTTCTCGTCCGATTGGGGCTCGTCGACGAGTTGTACGTCACTCGCGCGGAGTTGCGACAAGAGCTCGTCGAGGTTATCCACCCGGTAGTTGATCATGAAGGCGGCGTCGCTTGGACTGAACCACTTGCTGTCGTTCTTGGCGGTACTCCAGACAGTGAGGCCTTTGTCCGTTTGTTTGTCTTCCGGCCATTTGAGGATGGCTCCGCCCCAGTCTTCCAGCTTCAGGCCCAAATGTTGTTGATACCACGCCGCCAATGACTTGCCGTCGCCTTTGCTCTTGAAGAAAACGCCGCCAATTCCCGTAACTCTTGCCATCGTTTACTCCTTCTCCGCCAACGCAAGCGCCTGCTCTCGTGTCACAGTGACGCCGTGCTTTTCCTTCGCGTGCGCTTGCGCGTTCGTGACGATCTCGTCCTCAGTCTTGCCTTTGACGTCGGTGCCGCAGTCGCACCGAATGACCCATTCCATGCGCCTAGTCTCCTTTTGAATCGGAGGTCGGGCGTCTTCGAAGCGCCGACCATTTGGATTGTAATGCCAGATAGTGATGGATCTCTTTGATCGCGCCTGATCCTTCACCTACCGAAGACGCAACACGTTTCATCGAGCGAGACCGCAAATCTCCCACCGCGAACACTCCGGGGACACTCGTTTCGAACGGACGCGGCGAGCGCGGCAGAAGCCAGTTCTCGAGTCGGTCATCATGAGTGAGATCGAATCCCGTTATGACGAATCCGTGTTTGTCCCGGGCGACCTCGGCCGGCATCCAGTCCGTGAACGGCCTTGCGCCGATGAACACGAACAGAGCCTCGGCATCGACCACCGCGTTTTGACCCGTCGCATCGTCAGCCAGGGTTAAGGTTTCGAGCTTATCCTCACCGGAGCCGTCGATGACTCGCGTTTCGAGGCGGACCTTGATGTTGGCGGTCGATGTGATCTCGTCGACCAAGTACTTGGACATGCTGTCCTCGATGCTGTTCCCGCGCACGACAAGGGTTGTCTCTGCCGCCCATTTCGCGAGATGGGTGGCCGCTTGTCCCGCGGAATTTCCGGCTCCGACCAAGTACACCCGCTTGCCCGCGAAATGCTTCGCCTCACCGGGCGACGCGCCGTAATAGACACCCTTTCCGACCAGACGCTCTAACGCAAGTACGTCCAGACGATGATAGCTGACACCGGTCGCGAGGATGACGGTACGGGTATGAATCTGATACCCCTCGGGCGTGGTGAGTACATGGGCGTCATCACCACACAAGAGCCCGTTCACCTCATGGCCGATGAAAAAACGGGTGCCGAAGATCCAGGCTTGTTCGTAAGCCTGCCTGGCTAGTTCTGCTCCTCCGATGCCGCGCGCAAACCCCAAATAATTCCGGATCATCGAGCTCGATCCTGCTTGCCCGCCGATCGCGCCGCGTTCGATCACGATCGTCTCGAGACCTTCGGACGAGCCATACACGGCGGCGGCCAAACCCGCTGGACCTGCTCCCACAATGGCAACGTCGAACCTCCCCGATCCGTTTCGGGGGACGGGTTGGCCAAGCCCCGCCTGGTCGCGCACCTTGAGTTCATAATCCGAACCTTCTTCCGACGCCGTCCAGTCGTAAAGAAACTCGCTGACCGAGTGGTGAAAGATCTCGTCGCCCTGCTGTTGGGGCTTGGACAGGTAATTGTCGGCACAGCCGTTGGCGATGGACTCGCGAATGACGTCCGCCGTTTTTTCACGACCCCAGTCGGAGGAAGAAATAAGGAGTGCACGCTTGGCTCGCGGATGGAGCGCTCGTGTTCTGGACAAGAGATCTGAGCCGCTCATCTCCCCCATCCACTGGCTCGCCAGCACCAAGGCGATTCGCTGGCCCCCCTGCCGGGCTGCCTCCAGAGATTGCAGTGTCTCTTCGGACGAAGACCCCGCCAACACGCCGTACGCGCTGCTGTAGCGGCTTTCGATTTCGGTGCGGAGCAGGGCGAGATCATGAGGGTGATCGTCCACTACGACGATCAGGGGCTTATGTGTACGCGCATCATTACTCACGATCCGGTTTCCTCATACGAACTGCCGCAGTGATCACGACCTCGCGCTTGCCTTGCTGCCATAGATCGAGGGCCGCCTCGTCCGAGTAGCCGGCCATGCGCCCCAGAATAAGGAAGGCGGCTTGTGCATGTCCCTCGCTCTTCCACCGCGCCATTTCGGCGAGCGGAGGGATCCCCTGCTTTCGAATCGCGTCCAGGGATTCCGGATCCCGATTCCGCGTCAGCGCAGCCAACGCACCGGAGGCCTTGTTCCGGTCCGTCCACACCGGCGAGTAGAGAAGCGCGAGGAAAGGATCCAAGGGGATGTGCGGAACTGGCTTATTGGAACTGGGTGCCATATCCGCAATAACGAGCAACGCCCGCATGGCGTTGTTACGAACACCTTCAGATGAATCACCCATGGCGTAGACTAAGTCGCCGACCACTGCTGACTTGTCGGGGGCATACCCCAGCACCTCGGCCGCTAACGCGCGCTCGGCGGCATCGGATGATGCGCCGAGGACGTGACGCAACTCGGCGTGATCTCGTTTCGCGTAGATAAGAAAGCGATCCTGAATGGCGCGCACCGCAGGGTCGTGGGCCAGAGAGTGTCCTTGCGATCGATCTTCGCCGGCGTCGCCGCGCTCTACGGCTGCCATCCAAGCCTTTTCGAGTTCAGCGCCGGCTTGGGTAATGTCGCTTGCGAGCCGCGAGTCGCCCCGGGGGGCGGGACGAAAGGACACTGTTTTCGCGTCACGCTCTTGGATGCCGACATAGGCGATCGCGCGCCCGTTGTCACAGCAAACCAGACTGATGCGGGCATGTGAGACTCCGGGTAGCGCCGTCAATCGCGCCTCCGATGTCGCCATGAACGCCGGCCGGTCATCGCTGGAGAATGAAATGGTGTCGCCTTCGCTGAAGGTCAACGCAGCTCGGGCGACCTCGGGAGATAACTGCTTCAGGCCATAGAAGTCGATGATACCGATCACCATTGCCTGATCCGATGCTTGGCCCATGACCACGGACGGGCAAAGGGCAAACGCCAAGGCGAATGAAATGGTTACGATGCGACTCCTGCCCATTACGCACTCCAGATCGAGCATCTAGTCTTCTTGCAGTCTCGCCCGCGCTAGCGCTCGGGCTTTGCTTCGATTTGTTTCAGGCCAATTGACAACCCGAGAACCCCGCGAGCTGTACCACTTGAGCGGGTAATATGGGTGACCGATCGTAGCCAGGTAGAGCCGATGACTCCGCTCATAAAATCCCACCGTGTGAAACGTGTTCTTGAAGTCGAGCAGCGTGACATCCAAGTGATGCATCACTTCATGACAAAGGGTCGAAAGAATCGTGCGGGACGATGTCCACTTCTTCATCAGGGGTGTGCGGGTCCATAGCCGGATGCTTTGATCGTTCAAATCATAGTCCCCGAACAACTCCTGCGAAAGCCGGCCTTCGTGCGTCTTATGGGGACGCGGGCCAAGCAAGCGCACTGCAGGGGCCGACACTTCATAGAAGTCCGACACGAGGTTCAGGAACTCCAGGCACGCGAGCTCGAGCTCCGGAATCGACTCAGCTTCTGACGCTCTCGCGAAGGCCTGAGCTAACGACAAGAGATCCCTGGAAGCCGGCACGCGGATGTCTTTGTGAGCATCACTCGCTTCGAACTGGCGAAGAAGCGCCGCCCTGCGTGGCCGGTTGTCGGTTTGCATCGCTCTTTGCCTGGTCTCCTACGACGCTCCATCTGCCGCCCGGGAAAGGTCCCATACGACGATGACCCACTCTTCCTGACCATCCGAGTAGGTTGAAATGGTTTTGAAACCCATCCTCTCGTGCGCGCGTACCGAGACAACGTTTCGGGTCGCTATCTCGGTAACACATAGATCACAGCGAAATGGCAGGGACGCGCGGACCTGCTCGTAAAGCCGTGCCAGAAGTCCCTTGCCCCTGTGGTCCCGATCCACGCACACTTGCCCGCCAACAATCAAACTGTACTCGCAAAGCGGTCGTTCCCTGTAGACGCAGCGATCGAATTCTTCAAACATCGGGCGCAGAATCGGCAGCTCTCCCCGCATCGCAAGAGGCAGTGAAAGGCAGTAGCCAATCACCCGGCCGCCTAATATCGCGATGGCCTGCGGTGCTTGCGCCGCCATGCGCCGCAACAGGGGCAGTGTGTGTTCCGCAAAGACGAAACCCTCGAGAGCCTGTTGCTCTTCCGAGAGGGCGCCCACCAGGTAGCGTCTCTGCAGCCCCAATATCCCTTCAAAGTGCTGATCTGTGGAGGCTATGGTGAGGGTAGGGCTAACGTCTCGGCTCATACCGCATCGCCACCGCGCCCGAGCCAAACTCCAGCCGGCTCACCAGCTTCAAATCCAGAGGCTTCGATACTCCAGCAAATAACGTTGGCCCGTGGCCCACTACCCTGGGGTGCACGACAAACTCGTACTCATCAATGATTCCCAACTCCGTTAACGCTTGTGCGAGCGTTGCGCCGCCCACGAACAATCCATTCCCTGGCACCTGCTTGAGCTTGTGAACCGCCGTCTCCAGATCCCCCTCTACGATCTCCGCATTCCAATCGACGCTACGCAACGTCTTCGACACGACGTACTTCTTTGCCGTGTGGATCGCATTAGCGAACGGCTCCATCCAGGGTTCCATCCACTCAGGCCTCACTCCGGCAGGCGAGGGTCGCCACGCTGCCTCCATCATCTGGTAGGTCACCCGGCCAAAGAGAAGGGCATCGGCTTCTGCGATGATTTCGGCGGCGTGACGATGCAAATCTTCATCCGCGATCCCTTCACGATGATCGAAGCAGCCGTCCAGCGTGACGTTGATGGAGAATCGAAGGGGTCGCATCACTTCTTCGACGAGGGCAGGGAATTTCGTAACGTTCGGAGCACCGTGCTGGCCTCTTCAGCGCCCGCCTTTTCTCCGCTGTTCGTCACGAGGTAATAAAAGACCCGGTCAATGGGGCGCCATACAAATGCGGAGAAGAAGACCCCATCGGAACCCGTGTGGCTGATCTGTTCGACCGTACCGTTTTCGTCCGTGCGAAGAAACCAGCCATAGCCGTACTTTGCGCCGTCATCGCGCTCTACATACGGGGTGGTCAGCATGTTGCGCAGTGTGTCGGGAACGACGGAACTTGAGGACAGTGCCCGATACCAGGCGTACATGTCTTCGACTGACGCTTGCATCCCGCCGTTGCCCTTGAGATTCCAGAAATCGGGACGGAGTGTCTGAAGTCGATCGGACATGGGAGCCTGAAGGGTGTCGTTGTCGTATCCACAGGCCAAGCGATCGTGAAGCGATGGACTGAAGAAGTAACCGGTTCGTGCCATGTGCAGAGGTTGGAAGAACCGCACCGCCAGGTACATTTCAAGAGACTGGCCCGAAACGGTTTCAACCACAGCCGCCAGCAAGCTGTAGCCGAAGTTGGAGTACGAGAACTTTCCTGGAGGCGATACATCCATGCCGGCGAGGCAACGCTGCGTTAAGTCTTCGCGACTCACTAGGTCGAAATCATCACCACAGTCATCCGGGAGCCCAGCCGTGTGAGTGAGAAGCTGATGAATCGTGATGCTCGATGCCTTCGCGGGCACGTCTTTCAGGTACGTGGACACAGGATCCGAGAGGGTCAGCTTCCCCTGGAGCGCAAGATCCACGACTGCCGTCGCCGTGAACTGCTTGGTCAACGATCCCACTTGAGCGATGGTGGATGGGGTGAAGGCGATGTGCCGTTCCCGATCGGCCCAGCCGTAGCCTGATTTCAGGATGACGTTGCCATCCCGCTCTACGATGATCGCTCCGCCGAATCCGGCGGGGACGCGCTGTGTAAGCTCCGTGTGGATCGTGGCCGCGGTGGTGCCCTGGTTCACCTCGGCATGAACGGCCGGAGCGCTTGAGCGGTCCTCGGCAATCGCAGTAGCGCTGGTGGTCATGAGCAAGACGAGCAGAAATGCGGTGAGTGGCATCGGGATCTAGTGTACGTGTCGAAGACCACGCCGTGTTAGCGCATAGTTCACCGGCCACGCGGCCAAGAAGCCTGCCACCAACGCGAGCAGCATGCCGAACCAGTAGAACGGCTGGAATACCGTCGCTGCCATGAGACCCGGTGTGAATATTTCGATCAAAGCTTCCGCTGTTTCCATGACCACAATGCTGAGACCTTCCGTAATAGCAACCTGGCGTATTGCGGCCGGCCACGCGACGCTTCGTCTGCGGTACGGGCGAACACCCAACGCGAAGCCGCCGATCAGGCCGGCAGCCAATGCCAGCGCAATCGTTCCTGCATTAGAAAAATTCAACAAGGTCCCAATGGTGTCCCCGAGCACCTCGCCAATGCCGCACCCGATGAGGCAGTGCAACGTCGCGCTAGTCGCAAATCGCAGGGTCGATCCATAGACCTTAGGGCCGTGATGAGCGGGCATGGGTAGCCTCCGCGATCCATTGCTTGGCCAGGTTGTGGTAAGCGCGCCATGCGCCCCAAGTTGATTCTGCCCATTCTCGCACCCGGCGAACATGCTCCTGTGGATCATTGGCTTCGTGAACATGGACCACCGTGAGCGCTCCGCGTTCCAGTGGAGAAGGGTGGTCCGGGCGCGTCAAGGTTTTCGGACCGTTCAGCCATTCTTGGACAGCTCGGTTTGTGAAGAAGCTCACGTCGTCTTCAAGCACCGCATACATGCCGGTCAGGTGAGCGGCATACGATTTGGCGGAGCGCATGTATTCGGTGGGATGCTGAAGCGCGTACACGTCGACGGTCAGGCGATGTGTTCGCCCATACCGGTAATCGCTGAACTCTCTGGCCAGGATCTCGTCGAAAAGCTGTTGGCACCCAGCCCGCCCGTCAGTTCTCGCGCCGCATTCCGGGCACATAGCTATCTCGGCTTTTTCCTATCCCTTTTTCCGCGATTCGATCCAGTTCAGGAGCGTGGGAAGGTAGTCAGGCGCACTCGAGGGCCACCCACTTGGCCCCGGCGGCAATCGAAACGTGTGATCCGCTCCAGGGAAAATCTTCACCGTAACGTTGCCATTCGGCGTGTTGCGAAGTATAGCGCCACGAATGCGGGCAGCGCTCTCCAGAGCAGGTACACGCTGGTCCTTAGAACCATAAAGGAGGAGGACAGGAACGTGTACGCGGCCCCACCATTCTAGTGGATCGTATCGGCCGAACGACTTAGAGAACAACCAATATGAGTCACTGGCGGGCGGTGAAGCGAAGAACCAGGGGCGATCTTTTAAGGCCGTGGCGAGGGAGTCGAGTCCCGCTCGGGGGCGATCGTGATACGCCACGGCGACTAGCTCGCTCACATAGGTCCGCGCCATTGCAGAATCTTCCGCCGTGGCTGCTTTTGGGTAGATCGAATTCAAGATGCTGAACATTTCTGTGGAATCCGTGGGCACACCGGCAGCGGCCGAGCCAATCACGAACGCGACGTGATGCGATCGCGCTGCAACAAGTGGAGCAAGCGTGCCTCCTTGGCTGTGTCCATGGATGCCGATCCGGTGATGATCAATGCGCGGCTCCTGGACCAATCGTTCGACGGCGGCACGACCATCCTTCGCTAAGTCCTCGAGGGTCGCTTCACGCCAGTCACCGCCGGACTCACCAACGCCACGTTTGTCGAAGATGAGAGCGGCGATCCCGTGGCTCGCGAGCTGGGTAGCCAGAAATCTTGAGGCCCACCGCCCTTCAGCCCCTGAGCCTTGCAGAAATACGACGGCAGGAAGTGCGTTGCCGGTCAGGGGAAGGATTAGTGACCCAGCCAGTTTGACTGAACCATTGGCGAACGTAACTTCCTGTTCTTGGAATCGCGGCGCTACTGCGGGTGTGCGAACAAATGCGAACGCGCCTTGTCCTTCACCCTCGCGGAACTGCCCGGATAAAGAATCGGCACGTAATGTTCCGGTGAACCTCGACGTCGTGCGGTCACCGCGAAGAACCATTGTGACATTGCAACAACCTTCGACTCGTACGCTATCGAACGGGATCCCACTGACCCGCAATCGGTCGGAATCGAATGTCGCCGCCAAATTCCCGGCGCCAGCTCCGGGCTTGATATGCATCGTCACAGCCATGGTGTCGCCGGCCTGGGTCCAGTACCCACGCCAATCGCCACTCAATCGGTCCTGCGCGAACACGACCGTGCTCGATATTATTAATAGGAAGAGGAGACAAGTTGGGAGACGCACCGCCGCGTTAGCGTCACATCCTAACCGGTGCTTATTTGCGATTGTCGACCATCACCGGCGAGTTGAGAAAGTCGATCGTGGGTGATGAACCGAACTTCTTCTCGACGATCCCCCTCCAATCCCCGCTATAGAGCCGGTCGGCATCCGCGCGCGAGGCCCACACGTAGATCCCGCCGGCACGGCGGCCGTCCTCGCTTACGTAGAAGTACTTAGTTAACAGGCCGGGGACGTTCCGGTACATCGGCGACGCTGCCTCGAACGGAGCAGACATCTCCTCCGCCGTGGTGCTCTTCGGCATCTGGAACGTGACGATGGCGACGACCATGATGACCTCCTCACGGGTATGGCTGACCCAGGCCGGGGGCCGGCCTGCCTTCTGCCAATACGGTCTGGGGGCGAATGTGTGACAAACGGGGAGTTTACTCTCCCGGGCGAGGAAGCCGGGCAGAAAACGGCCGGAGCGGCCTAGACCGTAATGTCGGCTTAGATTGAGTCAAGTAACCGTACTTCGCGCCATAAATTCTGATATTTCACGAGCGCGTCACTGACCGACGCAGGTACGTTCTCCCAATCGACGGTCACCTGGCGTTCTCCCCATCCAACTTGCAGTATCCGGCGGTCGCCCGCGAAACGGAAAACCAGATCGCGTCGGATGAATAAAAAGTGGCCAACCCACGGGTGCTGCACGCGAAATATTGCTGAAGCACGAACCCCATCTAGGCTGACGAGGTCCATGGTCCCGGGCAGCTGGCGTAGCCCGAATTTGGAAGCGAATTCGAAGGACGGAACGTCGTATGATTGCGTCAATCCTGTCTGTGATCCGCCTTCATCCGTTGAAAACTCCACCGCCAATTGGCCGACTTCGATTCCTTTATCGTCCCAATTAGGCCGCAGTACACGTGGGGAATAGGCGTTATCATCCCCTTCGTCGAACCGGACTTCAAACCTGCGACTCCATGGCATCTCTCCGGCGAATACGTCACGGATGGTGGGGAGCTCAGGAAAGAAGGCGCTTCCTAGATAATCGCGACCTTCTATCATCTTGAGCGCTGGAGCCACGTCGCCTGAATTCAACAAAAGTGTGTGAAAGAACCCCCAAACCCGACGCCCATCACGGCGATGTTCCAGAAAACCTTCAATCAACAGCCAGCTACCATCAGCGCCAAATAGATTGTCGGGTGACCACAGGCTGGTCGGCATCGTCACAGCACCCTTTCCGAGCCACGACTCATCGTTAATTGATCCGGCCGGTGCCCACTCTGGAAGTGCGATGGGTGCAACCGGTGGCTCATCGGGGAAGGACGGATCAATGTCGGCCGAAACGTTCCGTCCGCCGCCAACCCACTGGTCTCGGCTCTGCCCGGCATCATTGAGGCGACCAATCAACTCATAATAAGCAACCCATCCATACTTCTTGCCATAACGCTCCACCTTGCCCTTGCCCCCAAATCGGGTGCTCGCATTGGCAATCTCCCGATCGACGTCACCAAATAGTGAAGCACGCCATCCAAGGTCCCAGACACGCGCCATCACCTCACCGAGGGCGCGGCGGAAACCCTCATGCTTGAAGTCGTAACTCCTTCTTCCAATGATGGCAGGGCCAATGACATAGTTCTGGAAGTCGATGTGAAGTGTGCTCGCGCACTCCTTAGCGCTGGGGTCGGTGTCGGCCATTATCCCTGCGGGTGACTGCATTGCAAACTCCAAGGCATGAGGATCGACCCTGCCTGGCACGGTAACTTTGTGAAGCGTTCCTGCCAGCTCGAACGTGGTCCGCACATAGCTTCGTAGCAGCTCATGAGAGGTTGGTGATGATCCTCCCTTTAAGAAGCGGCCAGACAGCTGGACAAGCCACTGTGAGAGGGCACGCTCGAATATTCCGCCTGGATTTGGCATCTGATGAGCACTCGCTGCGCCGAACGCTGCACCGACCACGCGCTCCACGACATAGAGATCGTCAACCTCGAGCATCCGGGTAGCGATTTCAAACAGCCGCTTCGGCTCCGGCCGGCCAAAACGCTCCAATGCCTTGGTAGCGAGATCACGTATCTCCTCACTTGTGGACGTGAGCAGCCACGAAATCGCGAGCGCATTGAGATCGTCCTCCTTTACCCGACTTAGATCGCGACTCCAAGACTCGATCAGAGTCTTCAGTTCATCAAGGATCTGGTCTCCGGACCGATAACGAACCCATTCGCTCCAGGTTCGGTCACGTTCAGGCAGTGGCATAAGGCGAAGAATCCGGTGAAGGAAGTCAGCGTTCAGATGGTGAGCAGGGGACGTCCGAACTTCCCAAAGGCGAT
>Ga0207675_100003664_pt1 | contig 14984 bp, 13 predicted proteins | sample KBSSwiS42_FD_184305 | JGI IMG/M metagenome (GOLD analysis project Ga0207675, IMG submission 184305) | Switchgrass rhizosphere microbial communities from Kellogg Biological Station, Michigan, USA - KBS Switchgrass S4-2 (SPAdes) (version 2) | ecosystem: Host-associated > Plants > Roots >... | reverse complement strand
GCGCGGGGCCCCAGCCCCGCTGCATCCTGACCTGACACGGCTGACTGAAAGGAATCCAAGGAGCGTAGTGGCCGACTTCGTCACCATCATCGGGGCGGGCCTGGCGGGCTCGGAGGCGGCGTTGCAGCTCGCGGCTCGCGGCTATCGGGTGCGCCTGCTGGAGCAGAAGCCGCTACGGCGGACGCCGGCGCAGACCAGCGATGCCTTCTGTGAGCTCGTGTGCTCGAACTCGTTTCGAGGCGCCGCGCTCAGCAACGCCGTCGGCTTGCTGAAGCAGGAGATGCGCTGGCTAGGCTCCTTCGTGATGCGCGCAGCAGACGCCACGCGGGTGCCGGCGGGTGGCGCGCTGGCTGTCGATCGCGATGCGTTCTCCGAGACCATGACGCGCTGGGTGCGCGAGTCGAGCTCGATCGAGGTCGTCGCCGGCACGGTCGAACAGCTGCCTGCCGAGCGACCGCTGCTGGTCGCAACGGGGCCGCTCACGGGAGACGCGCTGGCACGCGACATTGCGCAGACCGTGGGTACGGATCAGCTCGCCTACTACGATGCCATCGCGCCGATCATCACGGCGGACTCCATCGATTGGTCGAAGGTGTTCATGGCGTCGCGCTGGGACAAGGGCGAGAGCGCCGAGGAACAACGGGCTTACGTCAACTGTCCGCTCGATCGAGCAGCGTACGAGGCGTTTGTCGATGCCCTGCTCGCCGGGCAAAAGGTGGAGCCGAAGAGCTTCGAAGAAGTGCGCTATTTCGAGGGCTGCTTGCCGATCGAGGTGATGGCGGAGCGCGGCCGTCGCACGCTGGCGTTTGGCCCCATGAAACCCGTGGGGCTGACCGATCCGCGCACCGGGCGCTGGCCGCACGCCGTGGTGCAACTGCGCAGCGAGGACGTGGCGCAGACGGCGTACAACATGGTGGGCTTCCAGACGCGCCTGACCTGGGGCGAACAGCAGCGCATTTTTCGCAGCCTGCCCGGTCTGGAGCAGGCGGAGTTTGCCCGCTTTGGCGCCATTCATCGCAACACGTTCCTGAACGCGCCGCGGCTGCTGGATGAGACGATGCAACTTCGGCCCGCGCCAGGGGTGTACTTTGCCGGCCAGATCACCGGCAGCGAGGGCTATGTCGAAGGGGCGGCCAGCGGCTGGCTCGCGGCCTGGTTCATCGCAGCGGCGCTGGCCGGGCAGCGCGCGAGCGCGCCGCCAGCGAGCAGCGCGCACGGCGGGTTGCTGACCCAGCTCGCGCGCAACGCGGACGACTATCAGCCGTCCAACATCACGTTTTCCCATCTGCCTCCCTGGCAGGGGCCGCGACTGCAAAAACGCCCGAGGTACGAGGCGCTCGCTGCGCGCGCCCTGTCGGACCTGAGAGGCTGGATGCTGAGTCAGGGTCTCGGCGATCCCATTCCCGGAGGCGTCATTCCGGGAGGCGTCATTCCGGGAGGCGTCATTCCGGGAGGCGTCATTCCGGGAGGCGTCATTCCGGGAGGCCTCGTCCCGGGAGGCCCTGAGGCGAGCGGCAGTGACTCCAGCGCCAGCTGCGGCGCCGGCGATGCAGCGGCAGCGCCGGCGCCCGTTGCTTCCGCGGCGCCGGACTGAGCACGAATCGAGCTGCTGCTGAATCGAGCTACTGTGGCTGCTGGATTTGCTTCTCCAGCTGGTCGAGCTCTTTCTGCAGATTGCTGCTGCTGGTGATCTGCTTCTCCACCGCGTCCTCGAAGTCTTCTTCCGTCGGTACTTCCACGCCTTCGTCGACGGAGCCCGCCCGCGGCGGTTTGCGTGGTTCAGGCTTGGCAGAGGCGGGCTTGGCCTCCGTCTTGGTCTCCGCCGGCGGCGTGTCCTTGTGGCAAGCGGACGCACCCAGCAAAGCGGCGAGCGCGGCGAACACCAGCGCAGCGCGATACGGGTTACGAGCGGTCATTTCGATTCCTCCGCGGGGGCAGGGGCGGCGGGCTGCTCGGGCGCAGGCGCCGTCAGGGTGGGCGGCGTAGCGGAGCTCGGCGCTGCGGCTGCGGCTGCGGCTGCGGCTGGAGCGACGCGGGTCTGAATGGCCTTCATGTGCAGCTCATGCCGGTCTTCTTCCTTGCTCAGCAGGTCCTTGGCGCGCTTGGCCAGCGGATCGTCCTTGGACTTTTCCATGGCCAGACTGCGAATGCGCTTCAGCTTCGCCACGCGCTCGGCGTGCACCTTCAGCTCGGCGACGGCCTCTGGATCGCGGAGCGTGGCACCGCCCCAGCGCCGGTTCAGGTGCGAGCGGCGCAGCTGGTGACGGCGTTGCCGCGCATACTCCGGCGTGCGCTCTCCACCCGGCGCCGCCTCTGCGTCGAGGTTCTTGGCGCGCTCCTCCATGCGGTTGGCTTGCTCTTCGAAGCGCGTCGCTTGCTCCTCCAGGCTCCGGGGGGGGCGCTTGCTGTTGGCCGGCTGCGGCGCTTCTTTTTCCCCGGCGGCGATGCGCTTGCGTAGCTCTGCCGCCCGATCGCGCAGCCGCTGCGCGCCTTGCAAGAGCCGCTCTTTGCGCTTCGCGAGCCGGTCGGTTTGGTCGGGGTCGCTGCCGGAGCTGCTGTTCGCCGCCGAGCTGGCTGCTCCGCTGGGCGCCGAAGATTTCGCTGAGGAGCTATTGGAAGTGCTCGCAGCCGTGGCCGGCGTGCTCGGTTTGGTTTGGGCGGACGCGGGCTCGGCAGTGGCCCATCCCACCGTAAAGACAGCGAGGGCCGCCAGAGACTGCGCGCGTCTGGCCAAGCGTGTTTTCATCACCATCATCGAACTTCCCATGGGTTGTGATTTAGCCTGGTAGCTCCACCGTAGTCCACGGGTCTGTGTCGTGCAATCCATGGCGACGGCGGCGCAGCGCGCACGCCTGGGGCGGCGCTGCTCGATCGGGGAGTCAGTGGCGGACGGGTCGCTCTGACCCACCATCACCCACTCTACCCGCTGCGGGCCGAGGCTATTCCCGGCAGGGGCGTCCGAGCCAGCAGCGGAGCGTTACCACGCTATTCCCGGGGCGATAGCAATTCGCGGAGCGGCGTCCGCCTCGTTGTTCCCCGAGCGGCATCCGCTCGGGAGGGCCTGCCGCGGCAGACCTCAGGACCGGCTCAGCTTGCGGCCGGGATGGGTGAACAGGCAATCCTGAAACAGGCTGCAGCCGAGCGTGTGCAAGCGATTGCGCTCGTCGTCGCGTTCCACCCCTTCGATCACCAGATCGCGACCACGTGCCTCGCACCACTGCGCGGCGTGCTCGAGCGCCTGGCGCTGCAGCGCAGGTTGGTTCGCGACGTCCCCGCGCGACACATCCACCTTGACGATGTCCGGCTCGAGTATATCGTAGCGAGAGAGGTCCCAGAAGGCGGCGGAGCTCGCGCTCACGGCGATGTGATAGCCGAGCCCCTTGAGCTGTCGTACGCGATCTCCGAGCTCGACGATGTTCAGCGCGGCGGCGCTACCGGGCAAATCCAAGGTGACCCGCCCCGCCACGGCACCGAGCGGGGTGCTCGCCGAGTACAGATCGGAGTCGCGCAGATCGGTTGCGCTCGAGTTGACCAGCACGCGCGTGCCGGAGGGCAGACCGCGCGCTGTCTTGGCGACGCTGCGGCGTACGGCGCGGCTCAGCTCCCGGCCACGCCCCAGCCGCTCCGCCGCGCTCAGCAGAGCGGAGGGCAAGGCGAGCGATGGCTCGTCGGAGCGCACTAGCGCCTGGTAGCCGTAGATGGCGCGACCCGGCCAGCGGATGATGGGCTGGTAGGCGATCCAGAGCGGCTCGAGGGCGCGCTCGAACGCGCGCGACAGCTCCGCCTCGCCGTTGGACCCGAAGGCGTGCGTCTTGGTCAACGCTTCTTCCCGTAGGCGCGCGACCTGGCGAGTGCGTTGCGCCTGGGCGATGCAGCCGATCAGGCGATCGTTCGAGACCGGCTTGACCAGGTAGCGGAAGGCGCCGAGCGCGACGGCGTCGATGGCGCTGTCCAGATTGGGCATGCCAGTGACCAGCACCATGGGCAGATCGGGATCGGAGTTACGCACGTGGCGCAGCAGATCGAGGCCGCTGTGATCGGGCAGCATGATGTCGCTCACGATCACGTCGTAGCTGCGGGCCCGGAGCTCGCTCAGGGCGGAGGTGGCGTCGCCCACCCAGGTGGGTTCGAGCCCGTGTAGCCTGAGTGTGCGCGAGTAGGCTCGCGCCAGCGCCTGCTCGTCTTCGACCAGCAGGATATTGCCTGGTACGGTCCCGCCCTCCCAGACCAGCGGGTCGCGCGGCGGCGGCTGGCTCACGGCGAAATCCGCGTCCGGAGTCAGGCTGTCAGGACCGTTGCTGGTCGGAATGGACAGCCCGGGAGCCGTGTGCCGGAGCCCCGCCAGGCGACGGTGCATGACGGCACGGTACAACTCGAGCTCGGTACCGTCAGGCCGGTGCGGCGCATTCGACACGTCAGCGTCCCCCGAAAGGTGCCCCGGAGGGCCCCCCCGAAACTACGGAATGGGGTGCGAAACGAGCAACCTCGGAACAGCTCATGAGCGTGATCGGAACTAGGGGATTCAACATGATACTGAGCGGCGGAAAACGCGCCGCCTGGAGCGCCGACGCTACAAAGGCGTATCGAAGCAGGTCACGAACGACGTGCTGCGTGCGGCGGGCGAGACGGAGTCCCCGCCGGTGCTGCGCCTCCTGGTAGCAGCGGCCGGGTTCCCGAGCCGTGCTGGGTCAGCCGCTCCGCTTCGATGCAACGCAGCTTTAATGCTGAGAAACCGCCTCCAGGTGCGCTGCACGGATATTTATGTGCACAAAACTTGCCCAGATGTGTCCGAGATGGGTTTCCGTCGCGGGCCCGACTTGATACATCGCGGGGATCAGTCGTTGTGCGTGGCGGCGGGCGCTGCCCAGCGTGGGTAGGGCCCGTGGCGGCGCGTCCAGTGTTTGGACGGTTGGGCTTCCGGGCGATTGCCGGCCGGGTCCCGAGGAGTGGCGCTGCCAGAATGTGGGAGCTGCGAAATAGCTCGGAGAACGTATGACCCTCGCTGAGATCTTGCTCGCCATCGCGCTCAGTCTCCCGACACCCTGGTACCAGTCCGGCAAAAATCCGGAGACGGAGCTGCAGTACCGAGAGCGCCTGCAGACGATCGCCACGGCCATTGCGCTGGAGGCGCAGGCCAACGAAGACTGGCAGTGGGATCCGACGAGCTTGGCGGCGACCACGTTCGTCACCTGGTATTCAGAGTCGCGCTTCGCGTTGGAGGTGCACGACGGCTCGGGCCAGAGTCGTTTCGGTGAGGACGCGGGCCGGGCACGCTGCCTGGGTCAGTTGCACAAGACCGGTTGGGTACCGAAGTCGGAGTGGCAACGGTTGACTGGCATCGATCTGGAGTCGACGCGGCGCTGCGCGCGGGCCACCATGAAAGTACTGGCCAAGCAGGGCAAGCGCTGCAAGATGAAGGACACGCCGAATCTGTGGGCGGTCGCTCGTCTGGAGGCGGCCTACGCTCACGGCATGAGTTGTTCGCCGACCAAGAACTCCACCGCGCGGGCTCGGCGCTGGGCCAAGCTCATGGATCGCATCGAGGCGATGACGAGCGAGCGCGAGGCTGCGTTGCTGCAGGCGCCGCCGAAGAGTTGAGCGGTCTCAGAGCGCAGCGCGCGCGCCCGGTCCCGAAGCATTCGCCGGGCTGAATTCCGGGTCGGAGGCGCAGCGCAAACCCACGCCGTGCGAGTAGGAGTCGCCCGGCATGGCAAAGCGCAGGGCCGGGTCGCTGAACTCGGGCGTGCCGCTGTTGAAGCTCCCGCCGCGAATCACGTACGAGCCGCTGTTGCTGGGACCTTTCGGGTTCACGCGCGGCGCATGCTCGTAGGCGTACAGGCCGCTCGAGGTCCACTCGAACACGTTGCCGATCAGGTCCAGCACGCCGTCGCTGCTGGCGCCGAGCGGGTACGAGCCTACGGGAGCGGTGCCGGCATAGCCGTCGTCCTCGTCGTACATGAGCCCGTGCAGCTCCGAGCCGAGCCCCACCTGCTCGTGCCAGCGCGCGCACTCCTTGCCGCAGGCGTTCACGTGGTCGGCGGTGGGCTGGGTGTTTCCCCAGGGAAACAGCCGATTGCTCTCGCCGCGTGCGGCAAACTCCCATTCGGCTTCCGTCGCGAGGCGCCCCGCTCGGAAGGCGCAGTAGCTCGCCGCCTGGGGGTGGGAGACGCAGTTGATGGGGTCGTTTTCGCGGCCCGGCTTGCCGACGTTGCACTGTTCATCGTGCCGGCTCCGAGAGGCGCTCGACACGACGTGCTCGCTGTCGGATGACCCGAGATCGCTGGTCTGGTGGGCGGGCTCGCAGGTTCCACCCGCGACGCACTCGTCATACTGTTGCACGGTGACCTCCTGCGTACCCAAGCAGAAGCTGTCCACGGTCACGGAGTGAGCCGGGCGCGCGGATTGCAACGCCGGGTGGCTCGAGTCCGAGCCCATGAAGAAGCGGCCGCCCCGGATCAGGACCATGCCGGAGGGGCAGAGCGTGGCGGCGGCGACGTGGATCGAGGTCGCTGCCAGCGCGGCAACGGGCGAGGCGGAGCCCGCTTCGCCCCGGTGCTCGACAGCGTCCGCGTAGGCGATCGCCGTCACGGCACCCAGGCTCGAGCAAAGCAGTGCGCCGCTCGCGAGCACCCAGAGCGGCGGGCGCTCGCGCTCGGGTTTCGGCGTTCCCCCGAGGGGGCGATAGCTCATGGCCAGGGCGCCCGTTCCGGACGAGAGCGACGACTTCGACTCGGCGAAGGGTCGCGAGTGGCTGGACAGCACGCCTTGCTCCAGGAAGCGCGCCGAGATCTCGAGCACCTCATGCTCGGGCTGCTCGGTGGCAGAGGCTACCTGCGCGAGCGAGCGCGTGCCGTCGAACAGGCTGAGCACCGCCAGCTCCTCTGGGCCGAGATCGCGGGCATGCCGCGCGGCCACGCTCGACACGACCGCCAGGACGCGCGTCGGATCGCCGCAGCGCTGCAGAGCAGACACGCGACGATCGCGCTGCGCGGCGGCCTCGAGCAGCAGCTCGGGCGTGCCCGACGAGATGCGGCGCGGGCGCTCGCAGGAGCCGAAGTCTGCGACCAGGCTGCCCTGATCCAGGCTCAGGACGCGATACAGCGCGGCCTCGCCCGTGAGGCTGCCGCTCTCGGCGTCGATGATTTCGCCGTCCCGGCACCAGACGTAGCTGTGCCCAGCACCGTGGGAGATGGTGATCTTCGCGTCCTTGCGCCCGAGCTGGATGGTCTGCACCAGATCGGCCACATCCAGGTCTCCCAGCTCGCCCGAGAATTCGGGGCGCGTGAGCTGCTCGATGTCGAGCCCTTGCAGCGAAAGCGTACTGCGTAGCTGGCGATCCAGAGCTTGTCGGACCGAGCGCCGGAAAATGCCCACCCAGTCTTTGATCTGGTCCACGGACAGGCCATACTTTGAGCAGGCCCTTTCGAGAGTCAGACCTCCGGAGACGATTTGCTGGACGAGCGCCGCTTTTTGGGAATCGCTCCAGGGGGAGGACGGAATGACCATGTGGGCTGTACTTCGTTCCAGAACGCGTGAAGCGTTCGTTCGACGGGAACGGCGGTTCGCTTTGCAGCCTGAAGGTTAAACGCCGTTACCCTTTGGCCGTAGCGGCCCGATCTGATACGCCCTACAAAAAGCGCTGATGTGACGGCAAGTTGCGTGGTTCACATCGGTGCGCCCCGCTGCGCTGGTGGGGGCACCCCACGGGGCGACGGCGCGGCGCTCCGAGGGTGATTACGAGCCGGCCAGCGCGGAACCGCCGGAAGACGGGCCGCGTGACGCACCGCGTGTTGCAGGGCCGCGAGTTGCAGGGCCGCGAGTTGCAGAGCCGCGTGTTGCAGCCTGGCCTCTGGCGGCGCGTTTCACGCGCGCTCCCTGCGGCGGCGGCGCCAGCGGAGCGCGCGGAGCAAACCCGCGCGCGGCTCCGTTGTTGCGCTCTGGCGGCGCGGCAGGGCCGCGCGACGCTGCGCCCTCGAGCGTGATGTGCACGTTGCGATCGCGCGCATCTGGCTTGCGGCAGCGGCGCTCGAACTCGGCGGCAAACTCGTCGCTCACCTCGACGCTGCTGGTCTCTTCACCGATGTCGATGGCGCCGATCGCGTGGCGATCGATCCCGCCCCGGCGGCACACGTGCGACATGCAGCGTGCCGCGTTGGCGCCCTGCCGCGAGCCCCAGCTGATCGAGAAACGCGTGAAGCCGTTGGGCGCGCCCGAGCGGGCTCGGGGACGCGGCGCCGCGCTGGGGCGCACAGCGCCTGCCGCGGGCTCCCAGGCTCGTGGCTCCGTCGGTGGCACCTCGCTCGGCTCGCGCGGCAAGGCGGGCTCGGCCATGCGCAAGAGCAGCGCGAGCGCGCGCTCGGGCGCTTGCTTCTCCAGTAGATTCTTGGCGTACAGCAGCTCCGCCTCGCTGAACTCGGCGCTCGCCAGCCGTTCGTAGAACACCCGACGCGTGGCCTTGGTGACACCCTGACGGATCTTCTTCGGGCTCGGCACGGGCTCCCAGCGCGCCGTGACCCGGGCCTCGCGAAACATGCGGTGCATGCGCGCCTGCGCATTCAGCGGCACGATGCTGAGGCTCCTGCCGGTCTTGCCGGCGCGCCCCGTGCGGCCGCTGCGGTGGGTGTAGATGTCCGTATCCTTGGCGAGGTCGGCGTGAATCACCGTGGCAATGTCCGGGACGTCGATGCCGCGAGCGGCGACATCGGTGGCGACGAGCACCCGGATGATGCCGTTGCGAAACGCATCCAGCGTGCGCGTCCGCTGTGCCTGAGCGAGCTCTCCGCTGAATGGCAAGGCCCCGAAGCCGTCGCCCGCGAGTGCTTCACACAGCTCGGCCGTGTCGGCGCGCGTGCGCACGAAGATCAAGCAACGTTCGCCCCAGTTCTCCAGCAGCAGATTGACGACGGCGTCGTAGGTCTGGCGCGGCCGGATCAGATAGGCGATGTGCTCGATGTCGGCGTTGGCCTGACCGAGCGCCGTGCCTTCGATTTGCAGCGCGTCGCGCTGAAAGCTCTTGGCCAGCGCCTGGACGGCCGCAGGAAAGGTTGCCGACACCAGGTGACTGCGGCGCTCCGCCGGCAGCTGGCTCACGATCGCGTCCAGCTCGTCGCGGAAGCCCATCTCGAGCATCTGGTCCGCTTCGTCCAGCACCACCTCGCGCACGCCGCTCACGTTCAGCGAGCGACTGCGGATGTGATCGAGCAGGCGTCCGGGCGTGCCGACCAGGATGCTGGCGCGTGCGCGCAGCCGGCGCTGTTCAGCGCGCACATCTGTGCCCCCGGTCACCACGTCGACACGTACGTTGCTGGCCGCCTCGAACAGCCAGCCGAGCTCCGACTGCACCTGAGCCGCCAGCTCGCGCGTCGGTGTGATGATCAAGGCGAGCGGGCCCGGCGCGTCGGCGGGAGGCTCGAGCAGACGCGCGGCCAGAGCGATGCCCAGCGCGATGGTCTTGCCGGAGCCCGTCTGCGAGGAGATGCGCAGGTTGCGGTTTTCGTCCTGGCCCTCGACGACACTGCTCAGCACCGCTGACTGCACCGCAGTGAGCTGCGAAAAGCCGCGCTTTTCCAGGGCGCGACGCAGCACCTCCGGCACGCCGACGAAGGGGTCTGGAGCTGTCACGAGATCGGGAGAAGCCACGAGCATGGGGTAGGGACCGCTCGGCTAGGTAGTCGGCTTCCTGCCGATCGGCAAGCGAATGCGCACGCGGCCGCCTCGGAACGGCACGCGGCGCGCCGATTTCCTGCACGCGTGCGCCACGCTGGAGCGATTATGGTAGGGTCTCTGGGCCCGTTTGGCCTGCCGGCTCGGGACTGACACGCCCGCCATGTACAAGATCACGACCGGAATTCACATTCACTTTGCCCACCACGTTCGCGGGCACGCGGGGCCTTGTGTCTCGATTCACGGCCATACCTGGAAGTTCGAAGTCACGCTGACCGCAGCCGAGCTCGACGCGCAGGGCTTTGTCATCGACTTCGACGATCTCTACGAGCAAGTCCTCACGCCTTGCCATCGGCTCCTCGATCACTCGCTGGCCATGGGTGAGTCGAGCTTTGCCGAGAATCATCAGGCGTTGGCGCAGCTCGGGCAGTCGCTGCTGGAAGCACGGCGCGAGACGCTCGGTCACCTGGGTTCACCTCAGGTCGGACTGGACGACGTGCTCGGCGGCGCGCGCAACGAGCGTCCGGGCGGCATCAAGGTGTCGGTGTTCCCGTTCTCACCGACCTCGGAGCGTCTCGCGCGCTGGCTTTATGATATCGCACATACGCGCGTGGGCAACGAGCGCGTACGCATCGCCAGCGCTCGCGTCTTCGAAACGTTGCACCCCGTCGATGCCATCGCCGAGTACGCGCCGCCGCGAGACTGACGAGCCTCAGCGCTCGAGGGTTTCGAGCTCGTCGTCGAGGCGCGCGTCGTAGTCCTCGTTCGTCGGCTGACCAGCGGCGGGAGTCTTGGGCTCCGCGCCGTCCAACGAGGTGCCCTTCTCGGAGCTGGCCTGCTCGGGCCGCGGCGGCTTGACGAGGCGACGCAGGATCAGCACCAGCGCCCCGATGGCGAGCAAGCTCGAGCCAACGGGCAACACCCAGCCGAGCCGATTCGGCGGCACGCCCATCAGGTTGTGCTCGGGCGCCCGATCGTGAAGACGCTTTCGGATCTCGTCGGGCTCCACGCCTTCCGTCACCCACCTGCGGATGTCCTCACGCCAGGGGCCGGCGACGGGACACGCCGACACTGTCCGCCCGGGGCAGAACGGGCTCATGACGCTACGGGCGATCGCCTCCGCCTCCCGTTCCTGCTCGTCCGTGGTCTGCACCAGCGCCGAATTGGCCGGCTTGGCTTCATCCGCGCGCGCGCCAGCGCTCAGGGTGCTCGCGGCCATCAGACTGAGGCCTGCCAGACTGAGCAGCGTGACGAGCTTGCGAAGCGCGCGCTTCCGCAGCTCGGACGGCGACCTCGGCTTTGAGGCCGAGCTGGCTCGCGAATGCCCAGGGCAGATGATCATGCTGCTCACGCTACCAGCTCGTTCGACATCACACTAGCGTCGACAATCCCCAGGTCCCCGTTCCCCGGCGTCAGCTCGCAGCGCGTCGACGGCCGCTTTCTGGCCGTGCACCGGCGCTTTCGGCTAATCAGTCGGAGAGCGAATCAACGACGGAGCAACCAGCATGGAGCGAAAGAAGCAGAAACGAGCGGGTGCCGGGCGTTTGCCCCGTTCGACGGTGGCTGCCGCGCCGGCCGTCGCGGCCCCGAGCGCGAAAGAAATCCCGAGCGTGCCCCCGGAGTTCTGGGAGCGGCTCGAGCGCGAGGGCGTGCGCTGGGCAAAGATCGGCGGTTTCGACATCGATGGCGTGCTGCGCGGCAAGTACGTGGGTCTCGACAAGCTGCGCTCCGCGCTCGAGAAGGGCTTCGGCTTCTGCGACGTGATCTTCGGCTGGGACATGGCCGACAGCCTGTATGACAACTCGCGCGTGACGGGCTGGCACACCGGCTACCCAGACACGCTATCGGTGCTCGATCCGAGCACGCTCCGGCGCGTGCCGTGGGAGCCGGGAGTCGCGGCGATGCTGTGCGACTTTCGCGATCGCGCGGGCAACCCGCATCCGGCCTGCCCGCGCTCGCTCTTGAAGCGCGTCAAGGCGCGCGCGGAGGGCCTCGGCTACCAGGCGCGCTTTGCCGCGGAGTTCGAGTTCTTCTTCTTCCGCGAAACACGCGACGAGCTGGCGCAGAAGGGCTACACCAACCTGCGGCCCCTCGACCCCGGGATGATGGGCTACAGCTGGCTGCGCACCGGACAGGACGCGGAGCTGGTGCGCGACATCCTCGACAACCTGGCAGCTCACGACGTGGAGATCGAGGGGTTTCACACCGAGACGGGGCCCGGCGTGTATGAGGCGGCGATCCGCCATGATGACGTGCTGGTCGCTGCGGACAAGGCCGCGCTGTTCAAGACGGCGATGAAGCAGCTGGCGCCGCGCCACGGGCTGTCGGTGACGTTCATGGCCAAGAACAACGTGAAGCTGCCGGGTTCGAGCGGGCACCTGCACCAGAGCCTGTGGCGGGGCAAGAGCAACGTCTTTGCCGAGACCAAGGGGCGCGACATCGCGCCGACGCTGCGCGCCTATCTCGGCGGGCAGATGGCCCTGATGCGCGAGTTCACGGCGCTGATCTCCCCCACCATCAACACCTACAAGCGCTACGTGCCCGGGCTGTGGGCGCCGCTGTCGCCCTCCTGGGGCATCGACAACCGCACCTGCGCGCTGCGCGTGATCGATCCGAGCAGCCCCAGCGCCGCGCGCGTCGAGTGCCGTCAAGGGGCCGCCGACATCAACCCCTATATTGCCATGGCCGCGTGTCTGGGCGCCGGGCTCTGGGGCATCGAGCACCAGCTCGACCCCGGAGCGCCCAGCGTGGGGGACGCCGGCATCGGTGCCGAGCGGCTGCCAACCACGCTCAAAGAGGCCACGGCACTGCTCGCCCAAAGTGCCGCCGCGGCGGAGATTCTGGGCGCGGAGTTCGTCGACCACTATGTGCGGACGCGCACCTGGGAGGTCGCCGAGTTCGAGCGCGCGGTCACCGACTGGGAGTCCCGACGCTACTTTGAAATGGTGTAGGCCGGTACTGTCCGGCTCGGGGCGGGCCGTTATACTCCTGGCACATGGCTACCTCCATCTGGTCCTACCCCACCCGCATCCTGTTCGGCGCTGGTAGCGCGAAGTCCTGTGGCTCGGAGGCGAAAGCCCTCGGGCTCGACCGCGTCTTGCTGGTGACCGATGACGGCGTGCTCAACGCCGGTCTCACCAAATCCATCGCAGCGGCGCTCGCGGCCGAGGGCATCCACGTCGATGTGTTCTCCCAGCTCTCCAGCAACCCCACCGAGGCCGAGGTGGAAGCGGGAGCCGCGGCGTACCGCGCCAGCGGCGCGCGCGGTGCCATCGCCGTGGGCGGCGGAGCTCCGATGGACGTCGCCAAGCTCATCGTCTTGCGCTCGAAGGTCGCCAACAGCTTCGAAGAGCTGGACGACAACAAGGGTGGCGATCGCTTCATCCCGCGCGACCTGCCCGCGGTGATCACCGTGCCCACGACGGCGGGCACCGGCAGCGAAATCGGGCGCGCCGCGGTGCTCACCGTGAAATCGACGGGCACCAAGACCGTCGTGTTTGCGCCCTCGATGCTACCGCGCGTCGCGATCCTCGATCCGGAGCTCACGCTCTCCCTGCCCAAAGGGCCCACCGCGGCGACCGGCTTCGACGCACTGACTCACTGCCTCGAGGCCTATCTCGCGAAGGGCGATCACCCGCTCGCGGACAGCATTGCGCTCGGCGGGCTGGAGCTCATCGCGCGGCACCTGCCGCGCGTGATCCAGAACGGCAATGACGTCGAGTCACGCGGCGCCATGCTCAAGGCGGCGATGATGGGCGCGGCGGCGTTTCAGAAAGGCCTGGGCGCCTGTCACTCCCTCTCCCATCCCCTCTCCGCGGAGCTCGGCCTGCACCACGGGCTCGCCAACGCACTGTGCCTGCCGGCGGTCATCGACTTCAACGAAGCCGCGGTGCCGGAGCGCGTGCGGCGCATCGGCGGCATCTTCGGTGCGGCTCCGGAGCCTGGCGCCTGCGCCCGGCGCATCAAAGAGCTGCGCGAGCAAGTGGGCATCAGCGGCGGGCTGGCTCAGGCGGGCGTCAGCAAGGAGCGCTTGCCCCGCCTCGCGCAACTGGCGGTGCAAGACGGCTGCCACGGAGGCAACCCGCGACCGTGTCGCGAGGAAGACTTCCGCGCCATGTATACAGCTTCGCTCTGAGCGGTAGCCGCTCAGCGCACCGGGGCGGGCGGACGCGCGGGCGGGCGCTCGCTCATCCGGGCTTGGCGCCAGCTGAGCGCGCCAGCGTAAAAGCTGCGCAGAGTGTTGCGGCCGCAATAGGGGCACAACCAGGCCACCTGGAACTGCTCCTGGTCAGCGCCGATGCTGTGGGCAGCGCACGGCTCCTGCCGCTTGCGGCGCAGGTCCGTGGCCCAACCCGCCGTGACGAGGCGTTGTTGGTTCAGAGAAGCCCAAAGGCAGGCCTGACACTCGCACCTGGACTGAATCGTTGCCTGGTTCATGCGCTTGCTCGAGGCGCGGGCCGCTCTCCGGGGGTGGTCGCAGGGGATCGAAAGGGGTGGGCCGTCGCGTCGGCTCAGCTCTTATCGACCGCGTGCCGTCGGGTCAAGTTTGGTCTTTTGCGCGGCCACGGAGAAGGCTAGAGTCCGCGGCCCGCGCGGGAGTAGCTCAGTTGGTAGAGCACAAGCTTCCCAAGCTTGGGGTCGCGGGTTCGAATCCCGTCTCCCGCTCGAAGAAATCAAGGGGAATTTGATTCCAGGGCAGTCTGAGGGGGCTGCCTAGGGCAGGCTTGGCCACGGGCCGATTCCCAACTCCGGTCAGTTGGTGAGCACCGTCTTGTAGGTGTTCCCGTCCTTCAGCTGTACGCGCTGCATGAGAATGCCGCCCTCGGGATCGTCATAGCTACCGGTTGCCCACATTACGGACGTCGTGAGGTGGTACGCGATATCTGATGTGCTCGACCCCTGAAAACAGAACGGACCGGAACCGTGGTAGCTCCGGTCCGTGTATCATTGGTGCAACAATTAGTCTGGCTCGTCCGCCGGCATGCCGGCGCAATCGTAGGCAGTGCGCGGCTCCCCCGGGCCCAAACACCACCAACGTCCCCCGTCCGGGTCCGGACCGGCATCAGCGAACGGCTCATGCCTCCAGTGTCGCACGCGACGAGTTGTCATACGCTGTATCGTCAACGTATGACGATGCTCAGCTTCCGTGTTCCCGACGACGAGGCGGGCGAGGCACAACGATGGGCTGACTCACTGGGCGTCGATCGCTCGGAACTCTTGCGCGAAGCCCTGCGACGCCATCTCGTCCGGCTCCGCAGCGAGGTCGATGCGGTGACCTGGGACCGGATCCCGGCCACCGACTCGGAGCTCGCGCTCGCATC
>Ga0207675_100003662_pt1 | contig 14985 bp, 15 predicted proteins | sample KBSSwiS42_FD_184305 | JGI IMG/M metagenome (GOLD analysis project Ga0207675, IMG submission 184305) | Switchgrass rhizosphere microbial communities from Kellogg Biological Station, Michigan, USA - KBS Switchgrass S4-2 (SPAdes) (version 2) | ecosystem: Host-associated > Plants > Roots >... | reverse complement strand
CGCAGCTCCTTGAGCCGCAGCAGCATGGTGAGCATTCGTTCGAGCTTGCGGTCGAGATGCACCTCGTAACGACCAAGCCGCTCCAGCCTGTCTGGGTCGGTCCGCTGCGCGCGGCAACGGAGCGATTTGGAGCAAAGCTGGACGCCCTCCATAAAGACCACAAAGCCGAGATCATCCGGCTCAAATTACAGCGATAGCGAAGCTGGGCTCCCGTTAATACTACTATCCAACCGCTCGAATACGCTGGCGCGGTCCCGGCCAACAACAGCTCAGTAACACCACGGTCACCGGGACCGTCAGTGGTAGCAACGCAATTGTACAAAGCACGCTCAATAGTCTGAACACGCTCTCGACGACATTGAGCGGAATGAGCCGAGCTCCTCTGGCCATCAGCGTCGCCAATAACGCCACGCAGACGATCGACGCTTCAAGTGGCACCTTGAACGGCGGCCTCCGGGTGTTCACAGTCAGTTCCTTGAGTTTCGTCAACGGGGCGACCCGCGCGCTGTGCAACCAGCAAGCGTTTATCGGCATCGAAAAATCCCAGCTGACCCTTCGTCGCCTCTACGAATCAAAATCTCACGCATCAGATTCGCGCAGCTCGGGAGAAGCAGCTATTTTGCGAGGTGCCCCACTACAACTAGGTTCACCCCCACAAGGCACTCGGATATCGTTCTTCCCGTGAGTTCGCGCAGCTCGCGGAAGCTCGTGACTGCGTCCGGTCGTTCGGGGGCTAACACACATGACCTGTTCAACGTTCACTGCGTTGTAAGAGATGCAGCCTTCAGAATGGGGGACCAGCGGGCGATTTCCGCCTTTACTAGGCGAGTGAAACTCGCGGGTGTTCTCTCCTGCTTGGCGGGAATCGATCCGCCCAGGTCGGCGAGGCGCTTTCGGACCGACGGATCATCAAGCGCCTTATCCAATGCGCTCGATAGCTTGGTGACGATTTCCTTGGGCGTGCCCTTCGGCGCAAAAATTCCCGCCCAGATGCTCATCTGATAGTTAATCCCGCCCTCTTTCGCAGAAGGAACGTCTGGCAGCGCAGCCAAACGTTGATTGGCGGAGACCACATAGCCCCGCACCGTGCCCGCCTTGATTTGCTCCGCTACACTGACCGACTGTTCGCACAGAAAATCGACGTGCCCGCCAATCAGATCGTTCATCGCAGGAGCAGTCCCGCGATACGCCACCAAAGTTGGCCTGATGTCCAACACTCGGTTGAACAGCAAGCAGGCCATGTGAGAGGATGCACCGACCCCGCCGTGTGCCTCCTTTACTTTGTCGCCGTTCTGTTTCAGGTACGACACAAACTCGTTTAGGTTCGTCGCAGGAAAATCTTTGCGGGCCACGATGACGGCAGGCGAGTGCGCGGTGAGACCAATAGGCTCGAAGTCGCGTTCGGAGTCATACTTGACGTTTGGCGTGAGCACCGGCGCAGCGACATGCGATCCCATGCTACCAGCCAGCAAAGTATAGCCATCCGGCTGCGCGGCGGCGACGCGCGCGCTGCCCAACGTGCCACCTGCACCACCAACGTTCTCAATGACCATCTGTTGGCGAAGCGTTCGGCTCATATGCTCGGTCACAATACGCGCCACGACATCACTCGGGCCGCCGGCCGGGAATGGGACAACCACAGTGACGGGCTTGGCAGGATAAGTCTGTGCAAGGCCAGGGTGCGGCATCCCGCTCAATCCAAAAACAGCGAAGGTCATCAAACTGGTGATCAAAGTACGCATCCGGGAGTTGCTCCTCTTACGCACTGTCCTAATTCTCTGCCCTGACTAGTGATTAACGTGAGATACTCAGCGTGATGGGTGGCATCACCGTCTTCGCCCACCCTGCTGCGCGCGCCATTCCATGAATTGGCGGAACAAAGCCTCACGATCGGCTTGGCTTTGTGGCGCAGCGCTTCCGATGCGATTCAAGAACGCCGCGAAATCGCGGCTGGTATCTTCTTGAGTTGATGCGGCAGGGCCATAAAAGCGCCCCAGCATTTGCTCGGCTATCGTATGTCGTGTCCAGCCCGGAACAGTTGCACTTAGATTGACATCCCGCCACTTGGGATGTCGGGGCGGAACCAAGAACTGATCCCACTGAGCGAAGAGACGCTCTGCGAAACGCTCGATGCGGCGGTATCGATCGCTACCTCTCGGCCAATTAAATACGGAAAGAACCGCGGGCACGGCGATCGTATCGATCTTCTCGTTTGCCGCAAGGAGGGAGGGATAGTCTTTCGATTCAAATTCGCCCGCGGTGTAGTAGTCTTCGAATGTTTTCGTGAACGGGATCGGGACGAGGTGAAGGCCCGAGTTGGGTGGGATTCTGGTGAAGAAGTCAACCGGCTTCCCGACCACCCGCACCAGCGCCGCAACTTCACCGGATTGCAGTTTTTGCAATGCGCTCTGCTGGTCGATCAAAATTTGTTCAACCTGTACGCCCAGCCGCTGGAACACGATTGTTCCCGTCAGACTGGACCCACTTCCGGCAGGCCCAAAATTGACTCTCCTGCCACGCAGATCTTCGAGCGAGCGAATGTCGGTCTTTGCCAGGATGTGCAGCTCCGCGATCGGGAGACGCAGAAGGTAGCGAACCCTGTTCTGCAGGTTCGGCGTCTTGCGCTCGGTCCTGAAGTATTCGAACACATCGGACTGGGTGACGGCGAGATCAACGCCCCGCAGATACAGCAGATCGTCAAGGTTGGAGGCGGCCCCATACGATACCATCGGCAGAATGCGCAGATTGTCGCCATCGTCGAGGACCTTGGCCAGTTCATCGGCAAAACGCATGTAGGTGCCGTCGATAAGCCCGCCGGCAATGCCCACGGTCCAGGCATTCTTGCGTTCCCTGATGACCCCCTCGCTACCACCTTGCTGAATCGACTTTGGTATTACCTGTGCACTGGCGAAATCCATTTGAAAGAAAGAGATCAAGGCGGCAATAAACAGGAAACCACTGAGCTTAGGGTACATCTGCACAATCCCCAATGGCCAGAGGTTGAAGTCGCCGTTTCTCAGCGTGTGCCCGTCTCTTTAGTCAGCATTTCTAGCCGCCGTGGCGCCGCTAGCGAACCAAGCTCGGTCGCCTTTTCGTACCAAACGCGTGCCATGGCGGCATCTGGCATAAAGCCATACACTTTGAGTTCTCGCAGAACGATAGGATCGTAGGTCGCGGCTAGTCCTAACGCCGCCTCAGCATCATTCGCCTCAGCGGCTTTTCGCAGCACAATGCGCGCTGCTGCGATGTCGCCGGCTGCAATAAGGTCCTTCCCCCGTTTTAGAAGCAACACAATCTCTTGTGCATCGAGTTGACGCTTCAAAAAGGAAGCAGATGAGTCCGCTGGTGCCGTCTCGTCCCGATCTGACTTAAGCTGCGCGGGCTCTGGCAAGATTGCGGGCATCGCACCGATTTCGCTTGGATCAAGTCGGCGCGGCGTAGCCGCTAGTATTTCTGTCGGCCCCGCCTCACCCCGATTGCGTTGAAGCTGAACCGGCGCAGGCGAGATCGACGCCACCGCAATCTCCTTCCCATCAATTTGCCCCCGTGCAATGACGGGTTTCTGTGACGCTACCACCTCATCTCGATCGGTTTGGGGCTGAATGGGCTCCGGTGGGATCGATTGCAGGGCTGCACGTTCTTCGAGTTGGTGCTGCACGGGCGTCGGTCTCTGCAACTCCCATTCGAAGTATACTGCTTGCCGATCGGCAATCCTGCTATCGGGAAGGCGCAGCTCGGCAACAAGTTTGGCAGTACCAACGAAGCCCTGCGGGGGAGCGATCCAAACATTGCCGAGCCCGGTTGCGGGAATCTCCCAAGCATCCGAGCCGACTCGGTTCCCCCATGACAACTCCATCCCAGGCATCAAGCCCTTGATATAGACGACAGCGTGCTCGGCCGGCCCTTTAACCGCCAATCCGAGGGGCGTGGGTTCATCTGAGTTCCCTCGCCATGACTGAACGATCAATCTGGCACTCGTCCGGTCGGGTGTTATTGCCGTCACCAGATTTGAGATGACGACCGGTAATGAAGCGACTTCGATTACGTCGTTCCTTGTCAGGATATCGGTAGGAAGCTGTCCGGTGAATATGAGGGCAGTAATCGCCGCCACCGCCAGTGTGATCACGAGTCCGGTGAATATCGCCAGCTTCGAACGGCTTCGAACGTGTGTTGCGAGATGATCAGCCGGATTGAACGAGTCATCGTTTCGCACGGATAACGAGGTCGAGTTGACTGCAGCACTGGGTTCGGTCGAAATCTTAGAGACGCCTACGCTTTCAATAGGCAGCTCTGGCACCCGCGTACCTGCGAGTGCGGTGGCTGCTTCTGATACCTGTCCGAGCCAAAGGGCTCGGGATTCTATGTTAAAGTAAGCAGCACGATCAGAGGCGCCCGCCTCGGGGTGCACGCCAGCATGGCGCGCGACCGCTGTCTCAATCGCCGCAGCCAAGCTTGGAACTGCATCGGACTTCGTCATTTCTTCCAGCCACCATAATTATCGCCTCCCCGCGGCTTCCCGGCCCACGCTAGGTCCATTTAGGTTCGGCGTGCGCGCGAACGTTAATGTTCTCGCCGCGTGATATTCGCGATCAGTACGGCCTTATCGACGATACCCATCAAAGTACGCCATTCCGTTGCAACCCTCAAACTGTTTGTTCAAAAAAATAAGAAGATAAAAAAATAAAAAATAAAAAATAGCTCTTTGGTACGCTGCAGGCTCCCGATCCTGCAGCCGCAACGCCTCATCACTCCGCAACTCCGCCTCCACAAACCGCAACTCCAGCTGCAGCCGCTCACGCCGTCCCTCCAACTCAGCACGCGACTCAGCAGTCAGCCGCTTCATAACAGCACCTCCCTAGGCAGCTCGCGCACGCACAGCCGTGTGCCTTGGCCGCCAAAAACAAATGTTTGGCGGACAGTAACAAGCCCCGCACCAGCGCAAAGCCTACTGATGCAGCGGGGGGCTTGCTGATCACCTTCGCGGAGTGGTTACAACCTCTGCGAAGACCCGAGCGGGGCAAGCTCCCTCCCCCCAGTCCGCGGGTGCGGTGACTGTCGCGGCCGACTAACCGGCGCGAGTCTCTCGTGCGCCGTGCAACCGCCTGTGGTATTGTATCGGTGGATTTGCCGCCCTCTGGGCAAGCCCTCATGCGTTGACTTAGCCCCGCTCCGGCGGGGCTTTTTCGTGCGAGCGTCTCCCCTGCGCCGCTGTGCAACCACTCTGCGGCTCGGTGTTGAGTCGGCGGGTTTGCCGCCTTCTGGGGGCTCCTGGGCAACGGAACCGGGCGTGTTCAAGGCCCTTCCGCAGACCGGTAAACCGGACTCGACCAAACCGCGCCGGTGGACTCCCATTAGTCATGGCGGGCCAACGAAGTCGATGAACTCGACCCTGAGGTCGGTTGCGTCGCCCGCCATCCCCCCACAGGAACGCCGATTTGGCGAACGTCTCGCGGCGCTTTGGCTCATTGGCCTGCTGCAAGACGTTGAGCGGCGGCTGGGATGGCGATGGTAGGCGACGTTGAGTCGGGGTTACCCAAAGATTCGCAACGAGCGAGCAACGCGCGTCAATCATAATTATGGTGGCGCTATGGGCAAAAAGGCATTCTTCCAAGAAATGTCAATTAGAACAATGCTTCGCCGCGGACAGAATATCCCAGACCACCATGAACATCGCCGCGATCAACGGGCCCAGGACAATTCCATTCATGCCGAAGATCTCGATGCCGCCGAGCGTGGACAGCAGCACCACGTAGTCGGGCATCTTGATGTCGGTGCCGACCAGGATCGGGCGCAGTAGGTTGTCTACCAGGCCGATGACGAGGACGCCGTACGCGATGAGAACGAGCCCCTGCCAGACGGCGCCGGTCGCCAGGAGATAGAGCGCGACCGGGAACCAGACCAGGGCGGCGCCGACCGCGGGCAGCAGCGACAGCAACGCCATCAGTGCGGCCCATAACAGCGCCGCGCGGATCCCCAGGAGCCAGAACATCAGGCCGCCGAGCGCGCCCTGCAGGATGGCCACGACGATCGTGCCTTTGACCGTGGCGCGCACGACGGTGGCGAACTTGCTGAAGATCACGCGCTGCTGTTCGGCCCGCAGCGGCACCGCATCCTTGATGACTCGGAACAGCTCCTCCCCGTCGCGCAGCAGGAAGAACAGCAGGTAGAGCATGACGAACAGTCTGACCACGAGCTCGAACGTGGCCTGACCGACATTGAGGGCCTGGGTGGCGATGAGCTGGCTGGCCCTCCCCAGAATAGTCGACAACACCTCCTGTATCCCGGCCAGGTCGGTCAGTCCGAAGCGGTCCAGCAGGCCGACTGCCCATGCCGGCAAGGCATCCAGCACGTGCTGAAAGCTGCCGGCGAGATTCACTTCTCCGGACTTGAACATCGCGTAGACGCTGGAGGCTTCCCGCACCAGGGAGGCCATGACCAGCGTCGACGGCAGGATCACGATGAGCACGATAACCGCCACCGTGGCGAGCGCGGCCAGGGTCGGCCGCATCGAGGCGCAGAATCGCCGGTACAGCGGGGCGAACACGATCGCCAGAACCGTTCCCCACAATACCGCGCCGTAGAACGGCCAGAGGATCCACGCGAACGCCAGCGATATCGCGATGACCAGCCATATGAAGGTTTTGTCTTCGAGGGTGCTCAAGTCGATCCTCATCCCGGCACGCCGGAGCCTTTGCGCCCCACGGTATAACGCGTGTGGCCACGACAAGCTGTGCTCAAGGGGGATTCATCCACGCGGATCTGCAGGGAGGTGCGACCGTTTGCAGCGGGCCGCCCGCTGCGTGGGGAAGGCGCCCTCGCCGGCTGTCAGCCAATCCTTGGGAAGACAAATGGGCGCAAGACCTCTCTCCCGGATTGACCGAGAGGAAGCATCGCGTGCCCGCGGAGTGCGTTGGCCGGCCCTCACCTCAACCGGTCACGCGACCCGTCGAGAAAATAGTGCTGGAGCTGCTGGCGATCACCGAGCCGGCCCCCGACATCGAAAGGCGCAGCGTTGTAACCGCTGATCAAGCCATCCTGCGCCAAGGCCGGCGTACGTTGCGGCGACTGCGCGATGGCGCCGCCGATCGCACCCACGCCGACCGCCGACAAGGCGACCGCGACCGCCACTCCGGTGATCAACTGCCTGACTGCGCTTCGCATGTTCGTCTCCCATCCATCATGACGAAACCGTAGAAGCCAAAGCCGGTGGCATCTGTGACGCGGGTCACTCCTGGTCGATTCGGACGTTTGCTCGCGCGCGGCACGTCGGTGGGCCGGACAGACCAACCGCCCCGGAAACCGGCTGAAAACCCGGAGGAAAGCGCAAAACTGTGATGGCCATCACAGTTTTTGCTCGAACCGGGACGCCACAACATGCGTAGTCGGGGTCAATGGCGGAGCTTGCGCCCGAGGGAGACTGTCATGATCAGGATTCGCACCGCACCGTTCGCCGGGCTCGCCCTGCTTCTATGCGCGCTTCCGACCGCGGCGCCTGCCAGCGTCAGCAAACCCACCGCGGAGGAACGCGGCGCCTGCATGGGTGACGCGATCAGCCTGTGCCTCGCGGCGATCCCGAACAAAGCGCGTATCGCGTCCTGCCTGGCGTCCAAGATGTCCCAACTCAGCCCGCGCTGCCGGTCGCAGTTCGAAAAAGCGGCCATCAGCCGGCAATAACCGAGCCGGAACGAACGGATCTGGCTGTCCGGAGCTGCGCCGCGCAACGCTTCTGCCCTTGAACGGCCTGGGTCGCGCTTCGGGCCTTCTGATCCCGCCCTTTTCGACCCGTTCTCGCGCGTTCTTTGACTTGTCGCTGTCGGTCAGGCAGCGCTGCGGCGCCGCTGGCGGACAGGCCGTTCCTGCCATAACCTCCCGGCGCTTGAACCAAATCACCGCTCGATTGTTGAACGATGGAATCAATACAGAGGACATGTCCATGAATGAAGATCGCGTGGTCGGCACCGCCAGGAATGTCGGCGGCCAGCTGGAAGAAGGCTTTGGACGCGTGACCGGCGACGTCAAAAGCCAGGTGGAAGGCAAGATCAAGCAGGCCACGGGCGCGGCCCAGGACCTTTACGGGCAGGCGCGGGATGCGGCCGGCGATGCGGCCAAGGCCGTGCAGGAGCGCGCCGCTCCGCTGGAAGAGGCGCTGCGCAACACGATCGAGAACCGGCCCTACACCGCGGTTGCGGTCGCACTGGCGATCGGCTGGTTCGTCGGCCGCATGAGCCGCATGGACTGACGGGCGGATCAGGCCCGGCGTCGACGAGACGGCCGCAAGCTGACGGCTCAGCGCGCGGCCCTCCTCCTTTGCCCACCGCAAAACGATTCCAGTTGATCGAACAAGGAGCTAGCCGCCGCTGCGGACGTAAGCCCACAACAGCTTGAGATCGTCGTCGCTGATCTTGTCCCGCCACGGCGGCATGGCGGGCGGCTTGCCATTGAGCACGGCGTTCTGGAAGCGATCGAAATCGTCCTTGGGAAACTTACGCAGGTCGAAAGTGACTCCGCCCGGATTGACCATGTCGCGGCCGTGACAGCTCACGCAGAAATCGCCGTAGACGTCGCGCCCGAGGTCGGCGTCGTCCGCCTGCGCGCCGGCGCAGAGAGCAGCCCAAATGGCGAGCGCCGGGAAGACCCGGCGCCGCACACCATTGCGATCTTGCGCGCACGGCGCAGATCGCACGCTAGTGTGGCGCATTTGACGTTCCTATCAGTACTTGCTGCAAGTCATTCATAGGAACGTCAAATGCAAAGCCACACTAAAATCATAGACTTGCTAGTGTCCATTTGTTTCCGACGTTCGTGAATGTGCGTCCTGCGAGATGATACGAACGTCGGAAACGGGACACTAGACCTTCTTCTGCCGCAGCGACGCCACCTGGATCGGCGGGACCCAGGGCTTGTCGGCCCAGGCCACGCCTTTGCGGGCCACCTGCGCGTCGATGAGATAGGGCTTGCCCTCGACCGTGTGCTTGCGCGCACGTACCAGCGCCTCGCGCAACTGCCCCGGACTCTCGACCACCTCGCCGTCGACACCGAAGCCCTTGGCAATCGCCGCCATGTTCATGTCGGGCTGGCCCAGATAGTCGTGGACGAACTGCCCGGTCTGCATCATGCGTCCGCCCGGCACATTGGCGATCACGCGCGAGTGCGGCCCGCCATAAGCGTGGTTGTTGTAGACGACGGTGATCACGGGCAGTTCGAGCCGCGCCATGTTCCACAGCGCGGTCGGACCGAAGATGAAGGAGCCGTCGCCGACGAGACAGATCACCTGCTGGTTGGGGCGCGCGAGCTTCACGCCCGCAGCGGTGCCGACGCCGGAGCCGAGATGGGCGCCGTAATAGAAGAACAGTTCGCGTCCGCCGATCGGATTGAAATCGAACGAGTGCAGCGCGACCGAGCCCGCCTCGTGCACGATGATGGCGTCGGGATCGGCAAACTGCGCGATCTCCCAGGTGAGGCGGTCGGCGATGATCGGGCTCTGGTCCCAGTCCGGATTGTTCACCACCTGGGCACGCGCGGACTTCGCCCATTCGCTGAACTTGCGCACATCGCCGGTGCGCTCGACCGCTTTCTGCCGCAGCGCCGGCGTGAGCAACTGCTCCACCGCCGCCATCAGGTCGTCGAGCCCATAGCCGACGTCGCAGACCAGCGGCACCTCGGTGAGCATCACGTTGCCCATGCTGCCGTGATCGATGCGCATGTCGATGAATTTCGGCCCGCGCGGCACGATCGGGGTCGGACCATTGTGCTGGAACTTGTTGCCGACATTGATGATCACGTCGGCGCTCTTCGGGTAGTTGAGCGAGTTGAGGCTGTTGCCGGCGAGACTCCCGACCCAGAGCGGATGCGTCTCCGGGAAGTTGGCATAGAGCTGGCGCACCTGCGTCACCGGCATGCCGAGCATCTCGGCCAGCTTCACCGCCTTGGCCACCGCCTTCGCCTTGTAGATCTCGTCACCGACGACCATGAGCGGCATCCGCGCATCGACCAGGAGCTTGGCGGCGCGCTGCACTTCGTCGGGATTGGGCCGCACCCGCATGCGCGGATCCATCAGCTCCTGCGCGATGATCTCGGTGCGAACGCGCTCGTCATTGAAGTCGGAGTGCCACGAGATGTAAGCGGGGCCGTAGGGCGGCGTCCATGCCGCCTTGAAGCCGCGGCGGATGGTTTCCGGAATCATGTCGGCTCTGCGCGCGAGCCAGCTGTACTTGGTGATCGGCTGGACGATCTGTTCCTGGTTGGGCACCTCCTCGAACCCGTCGCGGCCCGCGCGCCGGGTCTGGTCGGTGCGGTAGGAGTAGACGACCAGCGGCGTCTGCTCCTTGAAGGCGTTGAACATCTGCCCGATGGCGTTGGCCATGCCGACGACCGCGGCCTGCATGACGATGGCGGGCTCGCCCGACGCCTTGATGTAGCCGGCCGCCATCGCGGCGCCGGGTCCTTCATGCGGCGTGAGGATGTATTTGAGCTGCGGCCGGTCGACGAGCGCTTCGTAGAACTGCGCATCCTCGCTAGCGGAATTGCCGAACACATATTTGACGCCGCAGGCGATGAGCTGGTCGGCGAAGGCGGCGCCGCCGGGACCCTGAAACGGCTTCACGCCGGCGACGACCGATGCGGCGGGAGCGCTCGCCGCCGGCGCGGCCGCGGGAGCCGCCGCCGCTGGAGGCGGGTTGGGCTGCGGACCGGCGCCCTGCGCGTAGCTGACCGATGTCACCGCGGTCAGGACCGACTGAGCGGCGGTTGCCGTCAGGCCGGCCTTGGTCAGGCCGCCGACGAACCGACGCCGCGATATCGAATGCGACAGGTATTGCGCGACCAGCTCTCTCATCGTTCGCTCCCTCAGCTCTCAGCTTCGCTTGACGCGCGCCGGATCATCTCGTCTGGGTGGCAGGCTTGGCGTTCGGCCCGAAATCGGTGCCGAGGTAGTCGGCCATCAGCATGATCTCTTCCTTCGTCCACAACCCGCCGCGCCCAATCATGCGGTAGATCGCCGCCTCCCATCCTCGGCGATCCTGCCGCTGATCGCGGAACATCGCGTCGGTATGGCACTGGAAGCACTTGCTCATCACCACGCTGCGCCCGGGATGTTGCGGGCCCGGGGTGCTCTCCTGGGTTTGCGCGGGAGCGGGCAGCCACGACAGCGCGCATGCAAGCGCACAAGCGAGATTTCGCCAGACGATCATCGCGTTTCTCTCCGAACGTTTTTTCTCGAGCGCAATCGCTTCAGATCGAATCGCGATCTCGCGCCACGCGTTTGTTAGGTCCGTTTGTCAGGTCGATGCAGATGGGCTGCGTCGGCCGCTGTGCGGGACCGAATCTTATTCCACGGTGCGCCCCGACGCCAGTGCGAGCGGCAGCCGTCACGCCCGCACGGATTTCGATGCGGGCCGGCGGTCGCCATCCCGCGGTTGAAAGCGTCAGGCCTGCTGCGCCAACGCCGCGTCGAGGAGCCGGCGGCACTCCGTCAGGTCGTGGAGCGCAGCCTGCAGTTTCTGCGCGTCGGCCCGGGTGAGGCCGGCCACAGGCGCCGGCGCAACCAGCGGGGCGGGTTCGGATCCGTGCGCGCGCGTCCCGTCAACGGGCGCACGCAACGGCGGCGGCGCCGCTTCGGCGCGCTCATCAGCGACGTCCTGCTCGGACGGCTCATCCTCCTCGGCCGGCTGGTGGACCGGCTGCGGCGCGCCCGGCTGCCAGACGTTCTGCACGAAGCGCACGCCCTGCTCGCGCAGGAGCCGCTGGACTCCGCGAATGGTGTAGCCCTCGCCGTAGAGCAGGTGGCGGATGCCGCGCAGCAGGTCGAGGTCGTCCGGCCGATAGTACCGGCGCCCGCCCCCGCGTTTCATCGGCTTGATCTCGCGGAAGCGGCTCTCCCAGAACCGCAGCACGTGCTGCGGAACGTCGAGTTCCTGCGCCACTTCGCTGATGGTCCGAAATGCGTCGGGCGCCTTTTCCACCGCCGCCCTACTCCCTCAGCCCCTGGGTCAAACCGCTATTTCCCCTCGGGATCGCCGTTGATGCGCTGCTTGAGAATCGCCGACGGCTTGAACACCATCACCCGGCGCGGCGAAATCGGTACTTCCTTGCCGGTCTTGGGGTTACGCCCGACCCGCTGGCCCTTCTTGCGCACCACGAACGAACCGAACGAAGACAATTTCACCGTCTCGCCGCGCTCGAGGCAGTCGGTGATTTCCTTCAGAACCAGCTCGACGAGCGTGGCCGATTCGGTGCGCGACAATCCTACCTTCTGGTAGACTGCCTCGCACAAATCCGCGCGTGTGACTGTTTTTCCCGTCATCGCCAGCCCCGCCTTCGGCGATCAAGATATCTCTCTGAATTATCTGACGATATTCGGTCGGACCGGGGCGGTCAACGGGGCCTGATGGGAAGATTTGAGCGGCACCGCTCACCACCGCAGCAGGGTCGATCCCCAGGTGAAGCCGCCGCCCATGGCTTCCAACATGACCAGATCGCCGCGTTTGATCCGCCCGTCCGCGACCGCGGCCGTGAGCGCCAGTGGAATCGAGGCCGCCGACGTATTGCCGTGCTTATCCACGGTGGTCACCACCTTCTCCGGCGCAATTCCGAGCTTTCGCGCGCTGTCGTCGATGATCCGCTTGTTGGCCTGGTGCGGCACGAACCAGTCAACGTCGTCAGCGGTATAGCCGGTTGTCTTAAAGGCTTGCTCGATCACGTCGGTGATCATCGCCACAGCGTGCTTGAAGACCGCGCGGCCTTCCATCCGCAGATGCCCGACGGTCTGGGTGGAGGACGGTCCGCCGTCGACGTAGAGCTTGGCCTTGTGGCGGCCATCCGAGCGCAGGTGCGAGGTGAGGATGCCGCGATCCTCGCGCGTGCCAGGCATCTGCTGCGCGTCCAGCACGACGGCGCCGGCGCCATCGCCGAACAGCACGCAGGTGGTACGGTCGTTCCAGTCGAGGATGCGAGAGAACGTCTCCGCGCCGATCACCAGCGCCCGCTTGAAGGCGCCGGTCTTGAGCAGCCCGTCGGCGGTCGCGAGGCCGAACACGAAGCCCGAGCACACCGCCTGCAGGTCGAAGGCAGCGCCGTGGTTGATGCCGAGGCCGGCCTGGACCGAAACGGCGGCGGCCGGAAAAGTATTGTCGGGCGTGGACGTCGCGAGCACGATCAGGTCGATCGATTGCGCGTCGACCCCGGCAGCGGCCAGCGCCTCGCGCGCCGCGGCGATCGCCATGTCGGACGTGTTCTCTCCTTCCGCCGCGATATGGCGCTCGCGGATGCCGGTGCGCTGGATGATCCATTCGTCGGAGGTATCCACCATCCGCGACAGTTCGGAGTTGGGGAGGACGCGGCGCGGCAGATAACTGCCGCAGCCCAGGACCACCGACCGCAGCATGGTCACGAGGCTGCTCCCCCGACGGCGCGGGGTGGAACCGCCTCGCGCTGGTGGCGCGTGAGGCTGCGGCCGATCTTGGCGAGCAATTCGCGTCGCACCATGTCGTAGCCCAGGTCGACGGCGCAGGCGAAACCTTCCGCATCCGTGTCGCCGTGGCTCTTGATGACGATGCCATTGAGACCGAGGAAAACGCCGCCGTTCGACTTGCGCGGATCCATCTTCTGGTTGAGCGCGCGGAACGCGCCGCGCGCCAGCAGGTAGCCGAGCTTCCTGATCGGCGAGCGGTTCAGCTCGTGCTTGAGCAATTGGCCGAGCTGCCGTGCGGTGCCCTCGGCCGCCTTGAGCGCGATATTTCCGGAAAACCCCTCGGTCACCACCACGTCCACCGTCCCCTTGCCGATATCGCTGCCCTCGACGAAGCCGAGATACTCGAACTGCGGCCATTGTCCGGCGCGCAGGATCTGCCCGGCCTCGCGGACGTCCTCGAGCCCCTTCACCTCCTCCACGCCGATATTGAGCAGCCCGACCGTCGGCCGGTCGAGACCGAATAGCACTCCCGCCATGGCGCTGCCCATAGCGGCCATGTCGACCAGATTCCCGGCATCGGCGCCAATCGAGGCGCCGAGGTCGAGCACGATCGAGCGCCCCCTCAGTGTCGGCCAGATGGCCGCAATGGCCGGCCGTTCGATCCCTGCCATGGTCCGCAGGTCGATCTTGGCCATCGCCATCAACGCACCGGTATTGCCGGCGGAGACCGCCACGTCCGCTTCGCCCTTCTTCACGGCATCGACGGCGAGCCACATGGAGGATCTTCGTCGTCCCTTGCGCAGTGCCTGGCTGGGCTTGTCATGCATCTGCACCACGACATCGGTGTGCACCAGGTCCGAAGCGGCCTTCAGATTCGGGCGGGCAACGAGCAACGGCTCGAGTTCGGCGCGGTCGCCGAACAGCAAAAACTCGATGTCGGGATGACGCTGGAGGGACAGTTCCGCTCCGGGAACCACAACCGCTGCCCCATGGTCACCCCCCATGGCGTCGAGCGCGATACGGACTTTATGGGGCATGGCGCGACCATACCGTGTCGGTGGGAGACGCAACAGGGGGCCGGATACTCACGCTATTTGCCGCCCCGCCCTTTCTTGAGCTCGGCTAGTGCGGCGAACGGATGCGCCGCCTCCTCGCCGGACGGTGGCAGTTCCAAGACCGCATCCGGCTTGCGCGGATAGGGGTCGAGGCCCAGCACCAGGAATTCGGTCGCAATCGCGCCTAGGTCGATCGCCCCGCCGACCAGCGGCTCCGGCGCGTCCTCGAGCGGCACCTCGACCTCTCCGACGTGTTCGTCGAAGGACGACACGGCGGCGGGGACGAAGGCGATGTCGATGTCTTCGTCGACCTCGTTCTCAAGTGGTTCGAGTGTGACCACGCAGGTCTGCAGCACGGTTGCCGACACGCGGCCGGCCACATGCAGACCGCTGCGGCCGCGGCGCGTCACGTCGAAACTGGCCTCGAGGCGCGACAGGCCGGCAAGCCCGGCGAGCGTCGCGACCGCCGCGCGCGTCTGCGCATCGGCGACGAGATCGAGATGGCGTCCGGCTTCGGAGACC
>Ga0207675_100003661_pt1 | contig 14986 bp, 12 predicted proteins | sample KBSSwiS42_FD_184305 | JGI IMG/M metagenome (GOLD analysis project Ga0207675, IMG submission 184305) | Switchgrass rhizosphere microbial communities from Kellogg Biological Station, Michigan, USA - KBS Switchgrass S4-2 (SPAdes) (version 2) | ecosystem: Host-associated > Plants > Roots >... | reverse complement strand
CGGACACGGAGGCGACTGGGAAGGCATACATGTTGTCCTTGATGATTGCCTTCGGCCAGTGCAGGTCAACCTGATGGGCCACACCGGTATTGAACGCGTACCGTGGGAGCAAATGAACAAAGAGGGAAATCATCCCAAGGTACGGTCTGAAGCCGGCGGTCATGCAAGTCACAATTTCATTCCTATTCCATTTCCGCTTCCGATCGTCGTCAGCTACACGCAACAGCAAACCTGGACTGGCGGGAACGTCGTCTGGCACAACGGCACGATCACTGCCGGCGGAAGATTGCTCAACATCGGTGAAAAGATGTCGCCATTGAATGGTCAGTTCTTCATTCGTTACTCGGGTATCTGGGGAAGTCCCGGCTGGTTTTATGAAACTTCAGGATATTGGGATCCCGCGTACAACGAGACTATGAAAGGCGGTGACAATTTCATAGAAGCATGGTGCACGGGCCGCGCAGCCGATATACCGCGCGAGGAGTGCTACCCGAGATTCACAAGCAGATGAGCCATTCTTAACACTATCGACTTATGATCAAGTTAACGCTTTGTAGAATTCGATTGCTCGCCTGTTGTGCCGTCGCGATTAGCGCGGCGTCTTTCACTTGTCTCGAATCAACCACGAGTACAGTACTGAACGGCCCTGCGAGCCCTGTGTTTGTTGGCGAACGAATTTTTGTTGCCAACAGTGAATCAGCGAACCTCAGTTTGTTGCGCACAACGCAGTGTTTGCCTGCCGATAATGGCAGAGTGGCGGTCGGCAATGGTCCAACTGGAGTAGCCGTTAGCCCAAACGGAACGAGGGTGTACGTGACGAATTATGATGACAACAGTGTTTCCGTTTTAGACCCCTCGACGAACTCTGTTGTCGGTACTGTCCCAGTAGGATCCAAACCATTCGGCATCGCAATAAATTCCGCCGGCACTCGGGCCTACGTCACGAACTCCGGCGCTAATAGCGTGTCAGTATTGGATCTGACAAACAACAGTTCGCTCACGACAATCACGGTGGGGGCGTCTCCTTTTGGAATCGCTATTGCTCCCGATGGCATGCGTGCTTACGTCACAAATTTCCGAGACGGCACTCTCTCCGTGCTGAGTACTTCCACGAATACTGCAATAGGAACTGTCTCAGGTTTGCAGGCGCCGTTTGGAATTGCCATCGCTGCGGCGGGAACGAGAGCGTACGTTGTCGAAACTGGTCGAAACCGCGTAGCAATCATTGATACTGCCACTAACACCATCGGTGCGAGTGTACCTGTAGGTAATGCGCCGTTGAGACTCGCCATCGACTCCAGCGGCAGCAGGGCCTACGTTATCAACGCGGGCAGTAGCAGTATGAGCGTAATTGACTTAGCCACTAACACCGTAGTCGCGACCGTGCCTCTGGGGAAGAGTCCTTCAGACGTAGTCGTGGACCGCACGACGTCGAGAGCCTACATAACGAATTACGGTGACGACACGCTGTCGGTGATCGACACTTCCACGAATCAACTCATCGGCAACGTACCAGTTGGAAACAAACCTCGAAGTCTGGCTTTAAACTAAGTATCGACGGCTGTGGCCTCCGCGATCCGTCGATGGCTTCAAGTGAAGCCTTAGCGAAAGTGTCAGTTCTAAAAGAACAACGCTCTTTCAAGGTGAAAAGAAACTCCACCGAGATCCGAGCCGGAACATGGGCAGGTCTCGATCTGGCACCTTCCCAGAACATCACAACAATCCCTAACGCAAGCACCCGTGCCGCCCCCGGTGGGCCATCTCAGTTCTGTGCACGCTCCACAGCCGCTAATGGGCAGACTCGGCACCACGCTTGCGCGATTAGCGTATTCGCCGTTAGTCAAGCGTCCCTTGTGCGAGCCGTAAGTGTCACGAGTTCGGCCAAGCGATGCCTCGGCGTCAAATCCCGGCAGATTCATGATGCGCCTCCTAACTCCTAATACCCATAGACAACATTCGAACCCTTGCCCCTGCAAGCAAAACAACGTTGACAGGCCCATATGTTGCTTGGCGAACACTCTTGGCAGTGAAGCCAGCACGGATAGTGAACAGAAGCCTTTACACTGCCTGCTTCCGCAGAAACAGTCATCGCGAACTTAACCTGAAACTGTGCACGGGTCTCGTTGAGCGAGGCCTCGGCTGTAAAGCCCGGCATTTTCATGTCAATCGTCTCCCTACGTTTGTACTTCCTCTCCAGCGGACACTCTTAGAGGAAGGTATCCTGACTTTACTCCCAGATCTGTTGCTACCGACGTTTACAAAACCGGTTCTTAGAAAAACGCAGTTGTCGGTGGCTTGGTTGGGGGATTCGGATTAGTCGTCGGAGGCAAACACGTACATGTGTTTGGTCCAGCGGCGCAAACTGGGCAAGTACATGTCGAAGTTCCATCGGTACTCGTACAGGTTGCGCTAAGCCCCCCGATATTTCGTAAAGCGGCCTGAAGTCCTGCGCTACTTCCTCCTGCATTCGCCGACTGCCAGTATTGTCCTTTGGATCGGTTGAGTGAAGTTTCTGCCGTGAAGCCCGGTAACTTGTTTGGTGTATCGTTCATTGCACTCTCTCCTCGCTTTCAAACATTCATAGCTGTCATCGGTCGAAATACGGTGACATCTTAGTCACCAGAAACGGAAATTCCTCGGTCACGTCTACGCGCGTAAAAAACTTCTCTTCAACATCGGTTGTGCGGTTGGTGAATGAAAAAATCACATCGACAACTTTGCGCACCCCACTGAGCGGTGAGAGTTGTACGTCAACCGCAGTCAACGACGCGTTGCGTGCAAACGCATCGGCCGCCGTCGCGTATATGGCCGGGTAGCGAACCGCCAGATAGTTCAACGCGCGATACTCGTCCGTTGAGCCGGCATTGTCCGTGGCAAGCATGATCCGATCGAATAACTCTTCTGCCGCGGGCGCAAACTCCTTCGCACTCGTTTTCTCCGGGCGAGGTATCGCTTTGATGAGCGCGTCGCGACCGAAGGAGTAGATTTGATCGAAGGCAACGATTGGAACCATTAAACCGTTGCACATTTCCGGTGGCGCAATTGAACCACGGATGCCGACGACCACGTCGAGATCGAGAGGTGTCGGACGCGGCCGGACAGCATCCAGCAACTGGCTATAATCTGCCGGGTCGCGCGGGACCAGGATGTAGGTTTCCAATCCCTCGATGGTCAGGATCCAACAGAGCTGCCGCAGAAGATAGCGATTAGCCGGTTCAGAAAGAACGGTTTGAGATGCAGCACGGTCGGGCATTCCCGTCGTATTTGCACGTCCTGTTGCCTGCGCGAACTCCTTTTCCACGGAGAGAGTAGGAAAACGCATCTCCACTCTGCCGATCGCAAAAACATAGGAAGGCGCAAGACCATTCCCGTTGGAATTTGCCACGGCTCCGCAATTAGCGCAGGTTGCAGGACTCACCGATTGCGAAAGAGACACACTACTGTTTCCGTTGCTGCGTGGAATTGCGTGAGCTGGGCCGGTAGCGTCTGCCTGGGTTGGTGATTGCTCGTTCAATTCAGTTTGTTCCATTGCAATTCTCTCCTCTCGCATAGCGAGCGTGTTTCACAACGTTCTAGCGCTTGCCGGAAAAAGTCATCCAGCGGTTAAGGACCTCAGCGCGACGAGTACAGCCGCTACAGGGTTTTATTCCCACGGCATAAGTTGCACGTTTCACAACGTCGCCGAGTCCAATGTCCTTCTCGCTAATAAAACCGGGAAGGCGCACGCGATAAGGCGTACGTTCATGCTTGTCTGGTTCATGCTTTTCTGAAGTCTTTTTCTTTTCTCTCATGGTAGTTCGTTGGGCGCAGTTGATGACGCGAGGATCTCGTATGCCGCCCACGCATCCAACAGGGGCGGCACAATGGATGGCCGGCGAAGCAGATGTGCTCGCGTCACGGCGGCTTTGAGCTGAGCCGTTGTGGCTCTCTGAAATATTGAACGCAGGAGCGCTATCGTCCCCGTGACAAACGGCGCCGCCGCGCTTGTCCCGCCGAATCTGAGTGATTTATCGCCCGCCGCGAGACTCGTGATGCCCTCTCCTGGTGCGGTCAGTCCTCTTCGGCCGATTGAATTGCCAAAGTTTGAGTAGCCACTTGGTCTTCCCTGAAGATCGCAGGCAACAACCGGAATGACCCACGGATGGCGAGTAATCGGAGAGGCGCCAACAGTTCCCTGATTTCCCGCGGCCCCGACAACGACAACATTCCGCTTTGCGGAATAATCAAGTGCGTCTTCCAATATGAATGCGCTCCTCGCGGCCGGACTGACAAGAGACGCACTGAGGTTAATCACGTTGGCGCCACCTTCAATGCAATCGATGATCGCTGTCGCCAACTCTTCGGGAGTTGCGCTTGGCAGGTCACCGTTTAGCGTTGCGTTCTCCTGGAAAATCGGCCGGACGAGTAAAGTGCAGTCGGGAGCAATCGATGGGGCCTGTGAACCGCGTCTGCCGCTCAATATCCCCGCGACAAAAGTTCCGTGCACGCAAGCGGCGCTGCTCGCTCTCCCACACGTACCTCGAAGTCTTCCCGGGATTTCACGAATGTTACTGCTGATGAGATCTCTATGGTCAGTTACAACAGGGCCATCGATCAGCCCGATCGTTACTTCCGGCCGACCACTACTAAGTTGCATTAGCGGTCTAAGATTAACGAGGTCTAAACCGTTGTGATTTGACGTGCTGAAGGATAGTTGAGCACCAACCTGATATTGGTGAGAGTTTAACGCGGGCACGATGGTAGTAAAACGATGCACGGCGAGATGACCGAAAAGCCACTGCGGCTAAAGAAGCACGGTCGAGTGCTGTTGAAGGTTGCGCGAGGTCCTTACTCTTTCGAGAACGCACAATAAACTGGTTCTGTTTATGTGAGTCCGGGGGTTTGAGCAGCGTATTTATAAACCTGCTTCTCTCACATGTCAATGAATTCTGCCGAACGTTAGCAGTGGAAGTTCTTCACAGTCACTAGTGATGCGCCGGTTTGAAACTCTCGAGCGCCACTGCTTCATCTTTGTAAGTGTCGAAAACAGTTACCAACTTTGTCATCACCATCAGATCTTCTAAACGGTCACTTAATTGCACGAGCTTCAGATCGCCACCGCATTTCTGAACAGCCGTGTAGACAGCAACCAAACTTCCGAGCCCGCTCGAATCCACCTGGTGCACGCCTCCCAGATGCAGGAGCACGCGCTTACGATCGTTGTCAATCAAGTCCTTGATCTTGGCGCGCAAGGTTTCGCTTGCGTCGCCAATCGTGATTTGACCCCAACAATCTAAAACCGTGACTTCACCAACTTGTCGCTCCGCAATCTGTAATGCTGCCATTTGAGTCTCCTCCGGGGCCGTATTGTACCAGTGGTGTTCCGTTCCACCGCTGCGAACATCTACGGAATAGATGCAAGCCCTGAAAGGGCGGCAGACACGAGCGTGTTGCGACTCGCTAGCGCTTGGAAAGGCGGCGCAATTCAGACTGCGCGAGCGTGTATTCGATGAAATCTCGATTGCCGTTTTTGACAACCCACTGAAGGTGAGGGCGCGCTGTATCAACATGGCTTTCTAAAACGAGATTCATTCCTAGATACGCGCGCGCCTCGGTCATCTTGTCATTGTCGATCGCCAACGCCAACAGATCCTTCTCTTTCAGTTCACGTCGCAGATACTTGATGATCGACGCAGGCCAGGTCTTCGGATCCGTACGTGTGGCTGCTTCAGACAAAACTTTCTGCGCCTCCTCGTCACGTCCCGCCTTCCTGTTACCGAAATAACACATGAGCGCCGCGTAAGGCGCGCTCGGGTCTGACCAGGTCTGGAGCTCGATGTATTTTCGCACCGCTTCAGCAGCAACGTCACCACGGCCCACGTTGAGATTGGCCTCAGCCATTGAGAAGTAGAGTGCCGGCAAAAGCGCCGGATCCGTATCAGATTCGAACTGAAATTGCTTCGGTCTCTTCGCGTATTCGATTCCCTTTTCGTACGTCGCGATCGCTTCTGCATGTTTGCCCATCCTGTTGTACGTTATGCCGAGTGCAAGAAGCGCGTCGATCTGAAACCGGTGCGATGAAACTCTAATCGACTCGTTGTAATACTCGATAGCTTTGTCGTACTGACGCAACGCAGCGTAAGCGTCGCCGAGCGCCCGATTGGATCTGTAGTCGTAAGGCTGCAACGCCAGTGCGCGTTTCGCGCTCACGACGGCATTCTCATACTGCTTGAGACCGTTATACGCCTCCGCCAAACCAGCCTCTGTCCACACATGTCCCGGTAGAAGTTCCTGAGCCTGACGATAGGCCTCGACCGCTTCCTGGTACTTCCGGGTGCGCAGGTATGCTTCACCGAGACTGTAGTAGTCTTCGTGCTCTATCTCGCTTTTCGGCGTGAGGCGTATACCTTCCTTCAATGGACCAATCGCATCGCTATGTTGAAACAACCTCACCAACGTCTTGCCGAGATCAGACTGCGCTTTGCCCAGATTAGGATCGAAACGAACGGCATCTTTGTAGAAGTTCAGAGCTTTCGCATCATCTCCCGCTCTCGTGTACGCCTGGCCCATGCCCCAGTGAGCTTCAGCATCGTTTGGCGCCACGCGCAGGACTTCCCTGAACGAGTTGTAGGCGGCTTCGTACTCGTCGAGAAACAGCAACGAGTTACCAATTGCCTTATGAGCTTCGATGTCTTTAGGGTTCTGCTGAAGTTTCTCTTTGTTTCTAGCGACAGTCTGTTCAGCCTCCGCGCGTTTGCGCATCATTTCGGGGCTGTACTTCTGGATGGGTGTCGCTATCGAATTGGTGCGGGCAAAACTCACGGGCGAAAACGTGAGGAAAAAAACCGAAATCAACGTCAATTTTTTCATCCGAGGAAAAACCTCACTTTCAACGCATTCTTACTGACTAACGCGTCAACGAGTGAAGGTTTAGCTCTCGCGCAGCCGGAGGTGGCCAAACGCGAGGCTGCCGGACGAGGAGCCGTGGAAAATGTAAGGTTGGTAACCAGTTTCGTTTGCGTACTTTGCGACGACACGTTCGATCGCCTCGCGCGACGTCTCGTCGCCAAGCACCGCAACAGTTCCACCGCTGCCGCCGCCGGTGATCTTCGCGCCATACAAGCCCGCGCGTGGTCCTTCGCTGCGCACCAGATCTACCAGCAGGTCGGTCCCCGCGGAGTTCAAACCCAATGCGGTGTAACTGTCATGCGACTCGTACATCAGCTTGCCGAGCTCGGTGAAGATCAGTTTCGGCTTTTCCAAAATTTCACACTGGTTCAACAGGTCTACGAACCGCTGAACGCGTGCGTTCTCATAAATCGGATGCGCCACAGGCATCCTTACAGCTTCCGGTAGCCGGGCGAGGCAGTCGCGTTCGAATTCTGCGGGTGAAATGTTTGCAAGGTACTCTATCTCTGTTTTTAAATCCGCGAGAATCCTCCACCCCTTAAACGCACCGGCACGCACCGCGCCATAATCGGAGTCTCCAACCGAGTGACGTATTCCTGAATCAATACCCCACAGCATTAGTTGCAGTGGCAGCGGAATCATCCTTTTGACTTCAGCCGGTTGACACAGCAACAACAGCAACCGATCGCGTTCGCCAAACACGGCAGTCATCTGATCCATCACACCGCAGGGCGCACCAACGACGAGGTTTTCAACCTTCTGACACAGCAGTGCTTTGTCACGTGGTTCAATTCGGACGTTGAACGCTTTAGTGACTGCCTGCATCACCGCAACTTCCAAAGCTGCTGATGAACTCACGCCTTTTCCGGGCGGCACGCGCGATGAGATCAGAATGTTTGCGCCCAACGGGAAGCTCGCGTTCCTTTCGCGCATCAGGACCACAAACACGCCGGCAACGTATGCGGCCCAGCGATTAGCGGCGTCATGCTGAAAAAACTCTCGCGCTGTGTCGTATTCCATTGGCCCATCCAAAACTTCCAGTGGCATCGTGAACGCAGCATGGTACGGCTCATCGTGTAACAACGTAACGATGTTAAGCGTACGCTCCGCGTTCAAATGAACCGCCGCGAACGTAGCTTCCGCAAGCGGAAACTCCAGCACGTGCGAACCGGAGTAATCCGCAATGCCGCCCATCACGTCTAAACGGCCCGGCGCCCGAGCGACGATTAAATCTGTTTTCCGATCAAGGAGTTCACGAGCTGGAGAAAAGGGATGATCCGGGAGGCTGTTGAGAAGAGATATGAACTCTTGCACGTCGCGCGTCTCAGTAGGATTTCCCTCAACGACGCGCCACATTGCTAACTCCTGTCAGTCGAACCAAGTAAACCCCGTTTTTGCAACGCCGCCTTCAGGAGAGGTTCAACACTCGCGCGAACGCGCTCGTTGGCGTAACCCACCCAACTCACGTCAGGCTCAACGGCAAGAGGCGCCGTGAGTGGATCGCCATTAACATCAGTTACAACTACTCCTGCTTCACGCGCAATCAGTTCCGTGCACAAGTCGTACGGATGACAGCACAGCAGCCTCGGCAATCCGCGTTCATTCGTGATCGGGTCGAGATGCGCTCTTATGTCGGCGACGAACCGATCGTGGCCCGCCATCAACTCGTAAAGTTGTCCACCGGTGGACGTGTATTGATCCTCGAAACACAATGCTTTGCCGGGTTGGGCCGTGCCAAGCGCGCCGGCGACAATCTCATCGTCAATCGCAGCCAGCACGTCGCGCACTCCGGGAAAGAAGCGAACGACTTGCGAATAACTCTGCGCGATGTTACTTGCGGTTGACGGTTGCAGTTTCAGCGTCGGGTGCTGCCCCGTTAAACGATTGAATCGTTCAGCGTGAAATCCTTCGCCGCGAAATGCCCAAAGAACATCAGAGAGATGTTGCTTCGCGAGTGGTATTTCCGTTTGCACGGCGAGTTGGATGTCACCCAAATTCGTGTCCGGCCCGCGATTCGGCGCGATACCCGTGAGGATCCAACCGCTGCGCTTCTGGTACATCAAACCGCGCGTTCCATCGATCGGATCGACAATGATTCGCCACACCGCATCAGCCTCGGCTGTGCCGCGCGGTAGAACGATCTGACCCTCACTCAATCCCTCGGCGATGAGCACTATAGGCGCGAGCGGCGCTACCTGGCGCTCAAAGAAATCAATCAACAGCTCTTCACTAACACGATCGAGCGCGAAGATTGTGTCGCCTTCCTGCTCGCTAACGACCTTCGCCAGTTCATCCGAAGCCGCACGTTCGCAAGCGGCTACTACTGAAGCTCGAACCTCTTCGTGCAACCGGCGCACGGGATCGAGAAGCTTGTGAATGTCGGGCGCGTTTCGGTCTGTCATTTCAACGACTCTTTGTAATGGATGTTTGCTTGCGCTCGCAATTCTGCGGCTTTCTCTTCCGGTGAAGTGTCGCTGAGAAAATTGCCACCACCGACTTCCGGTCCTGCGAGAAACTTCAAGAGGTCAGGCTTGCGCAAGGGCGGATGAAACTCGATATGAAAATGAAACCCACTGTAATCGCCGCCATCGGTCGGCGCCTGATGCAACGGCATGACGTATGGAAACGACATTTGCCACAGGTTGTCGAACCGGACGAGCACGTCTTTCAGCACACTCGCAAAGTCGACAAGTTCGCGCTCGGACAGCGTCGCGATACCGGCGTGCGTCTTTTTCGGCGCCACAAAAACTTCATAAGCATAGCGCGCAAAGTAAGGCACGAACGCAATCGCCGTTTCGTTTTCCGCGATAACGCGAGCGCCTGTCTCTCGTTCTGCAGCGATGATGTCCTGAAAAAGCATGCGACCGGTTTGGTCCAAATAACTCTGACTCACACGCGCCTCAGTTTCGATCGTCTTGAAGACAAAGTTCGTCGCATAAATCTGGCAATGCGGATGCGGATTTGAAACGCCAACGACTTCGCCTTTGTTTTCGAAAATCATAACGTGTTTTATGTCCGGGCGACGACCGAGCTCCTCGTATTGTTCCTGCCATACGCACAGTAGTTGCTCAATCTCATCAACACTCAGTTCAGCCAGAGTGAGATTGTGTTTCGGACTGTAGCAAACGATGCGCGCGATTCCCTGAGCGGGACGATTTCGATAAAGGCCCGTTGGCGTGTCGAGTGACACCGGTGCATTGAGCGACACACACGGATGATCGTTATCGAAAACGTAAGTCTGCTCGTATTGCGGATTCACCGCGCCGCTGACGCGCGCGTTTCCCGGGCAGAAGTAACAATCCGGCACGTACGGCGGCAACGCGGCAGCACTCTTGTTCACCATGCTGCCAATCCACGGACGATCCTGGCGGTGTGCTGCGACGATCACCCACTCTTCTCTCAACGGATGCCATCGTTCTTCCCACGTCATCTCTGTCTCCTGCTTAGCCACAAAAAAACACAAAGCAGTTAAGGTAAAGCGTTTATGTCTCTTGTGCCTTTTTGTGGCTTAAGTTCGATGGTCGTCGTCGAACGTCCAAGCGGAATCGTAAACGCGTCTCGCTCGTTAACAAACTTTGACGGCGGTACGTAGGCGCCGGCGTTTGCAAGCCGTGCTGGTTGTTGCACACGCAGTCGAGCATTTGGCGTAAACTGATCCGCCGCGGAAAGCGTTACGCGCACAACATTCGACTTCGTGTTAAGCGCGATTGTTTCAAACGTACCTGCATCAAGAGTCAGCCACAAACCAACAGGCGCGATGTAAACGCGCTTACGAAACGAATCGAGCGGTTGAACGTTTACCCAGTTGCCGCGTACGTCGATGTTTCCACCGAACGATTGCCAGCCAAACTCAGGATGTTTGATTACGTACGTTGCAGTGTTGAATGCGTGTCCGAAGAAATTTGGTCCATAGTCGCCGCTATAAGGATCCCACTTCAGGGTTGAAGGAAACGAATGAAAGGCTACGGAAGCAAATCCTTCCCGATCGATGTTGGAGAGCGCGCCCATCGTGCCGCCGTAACCCACGCGCAGTAGATAATCATCGTCAGGATGTTCGCGATAGTGCGCGAGAACCGGAATCGCATTGAGTCCCGAACCGTAATGATGTAACTGCCGTTCGATCCTTCTGATCTTGCCGCCGTAAAGAAAGTCCCAGTAACGCCGCGCGTTGCCGTTGTAACCCCAGTGCGGGAGGGCCGGCATGTAACCGATGATCGAGTTTAGCGATACAAGCGCTTTGTCTTCGTAACCAAAGTATTTACACCACGCGTAAACTTCTTCCTGACCCGTCGAATCCCACGCCATCTCGCTGCCGAATGGATAAGGCTCCTGTTTCCAACGGTCCGTCCGTTCCTTCATCAACCCTTCGAGCGCCTGCGCCTTTTCCTGCCATGACTCTCGTTTTAAGTCATCGAGCAGCGCTACGAGAATGTCACCTTCCATTAAGCCGAGATCGACGTAGCCAACACGACGGCGTCCGTTTGCTTGTCTGCCAAACATGAATTTCGCGGTTTCGTACGCCTGGTCCAAATACCACTCCCACGGATGATTCGTAACGAGGCCTGAATAATTGCGCGCCAGGCGATACATCGACCAGTAAGCCGCAATCACGTGAGGATAGTTGTAGCCGCGGCCAATCGATTCGGCATCAGTTTTCTTCCAACTGGTCCAGGTGGTCCAATCCAGCGCCGGGTCGTATTTGAAGCCGGGCACCTCCTGCGGCGAGTAGTAGAACAGACTCTTTCTGACGCCGTATTTGTTTGGTCCATCGCTGTATTGAAGGCCGCCCCATAAAACGCGATCGATGAACTGTTCGTACTTTGCGATCTCTTCTTTTCGTGGCTGGCCAAATTCCTTCATCGCCGCCGCCAACCACGAACCCGAACCGCCTTCGTCGCCGAGTCCGGCAATCCAGACGCGACTATCCTGCGTCACGATCTTGTCTGCTTCGCGATCGTAGCTCATGACTGACGGACTGCGATGAAATGGATCGTTTGGATCGTCGAACCATTGGCGAGTGAACAGGAAGTTTCCCAGGTCCGCGACTGCCTGCGAAGGCGGCTTTATGACGAAATAACTGATGGCCTGCGTGGAACCGTCCTCGTACGTGAGCGTGAGGCGCGCGCGACCCCACATCCGGCCGCGTATTCTGTAGCCTTTCCATTCCGGCGTTTTCACCGGATCTTCCAAAAACTCGAGCGCGCCCGACGGCTCGACTGCGACGCTCGTAATTCTACGTTGATGCTTGATGAAAAGACGGCCATCGGCATCCATCGGCAGGATGTAACCCGGTATTCCGATCGCAACTGGCCTGTTGTTCTGCGCGAGTGTCTTTTCAATGTTGCGAATCTCATCAGACAGCAGAAACTTGACGCCATAAGTTTTCGTCGCGCCCGGAGCGATCGTTGCCGACGTCGGCGGATTCCACGGAATGGCGTTGCGCCATTCATCTTCAGCGTAAGCCTGTGTATGGACCATCCAGGCAAACACGCCTTCGAACGTTTGACTGGGCCGCGTTGACTCAGTGAGCAGTTGATAACCCTCGAACGGCGTCTGCCCATCCGGCACGACCACCAATGAAGGTGCGGCGCCGCTTAAACGAGTTACTTGCAAGTATCCACCGTCTTGTCCGATGTAAGGATCAGAAAAGGAACACTTCTCGTGCGCTTCTTTTAGGTTGCGCCCCGTGATGATGTTGTTGAAGACCATTGGCAGGCCAAGCGCGCCGAGTTGAACAGGTTGATTGGTCCTGTTCTTGAGGTCGAAGCGCAAAACGAGCCGGCCGTTGTCGACGATCCACGAACGTGTGATTTGCAGAGGAATGTCGGCCGGAAGCGTGGGTGCGAGATTGGCCGCTGCAAGCGTTGATCCCGTTGCCGACAACGACTCAACAGGAGCGCGCGACTCCGAGGTGTCGTACTTTTGCCATGATCCGGAACTTCCGGCGCGCACGCGAAGAATCAAGTCTCCGAGGTGGTGATAACGATTCGCTGCGCGTTGTGACAAACGATCCGAAGGCGTGAAGTCAAACCCGGGAGTGCTTTTTGGTTCGAGGGCGGCGACCGTTTGCGACTCCTTTGTCAGTCGCAGTTTGAAATCGGGAGTCTCGAGATCGAGCGTCTGCGCGCTCGCGGCAGAAGCTAGCCACAAAAAGGCACAAAAGACACAAGTAATTTCACTCACTGTTTTGAGCCTTTTGTGCTTCTTTGTGGCCACTTATCTCTCGTCAGCGCGGACTACGCGGACGCCAAACACCGTCGCCGTCTCATTGCCGCCGGTTGATTGAAAACGCACGGTCACTTTCTGCTTGTCTTTGACGAGCTCGGCAGGAATCCTGTAATCGACGTCGTAGAACCGTCCGGTTGGACTGCCCGGCGGATAACGTTCGATCGTTCCATCACCGATGCGTTGTCCGTCAACGAGAACTTCAAACGATCGTTTCGCGCGTTCTTCAGTATTGAATGTAATAACTAATGCCAATGGTTTGGCCGGTGCAACCGGAAGATCATAAGAAAACCACTTCCGCGCACGACGACCCTGCCGCCCCAACACGCGATCCGGCGACGATTCCTCGCTCTTAATATTAAAGGTCTTTTCCTTTTCCGAATCTCCGGGCGACAGAAAAACTACTGTCGCTGCTTCCAGTTTTTCTTGCCGGGTCTTTTCGGTGGTCAACTCCTCAGTCTTCCTGGCCCAACTCTCGTCTGAATAAAGGTCCCAATAGATTGAGTAAGTCCTGCGGTGAAGGCGATAGAACGGAACAAATTCGACCTCGTTTGTTTGTCCATCTGTGTTGCGGCCAACGCCGGCAGTGCGAAACACACCAAGATTGTCACGCACTGGCTGTAACCATTCGGTGACCGGCTTCTCTGCTGTGACGAGCGCGGGAGATTCTGTTGGGCCACCGCGTCGTTCGGGTCCAAGGTCGGCAGCGAGCACGAGCGGTCCCCACATCAACGCGGCGCGGTGGGGGTTGTCGGCAAGTCCTTCGATGTGCAGTTTCTTCGGCAGCACAAGTGAAACGCTATCGCCGGTCTTCCACGTTCTTTTTATTTCAATATACGAGCCCGGCGAAGACAAATCCGTCATGCTCTTCCCATTCACAGTCACCGCAAACCCGTCGCCGGCCCACGACGGCCGCCGCAAAAGTAGACCGAACGACTTGGGCCGTTGCAGATCAAACTTCAACGACGCTGCATCACCATCGGGAAAAGTTGTCTCCATCGTTACCGTGGCGCCGGATGCTTTCCAGTTTGCAACCGATGGAACATACAGGTTTATCAACAGCCGGCCTTCAAAATCGTAGTAGATACCGTCGCCATGCAGTCCATGACTCTCCATCCCGCTACCAACACAACAAGTGAAACTACGAAACATGTCCTGGTATTCGTGGCGTACACCTCGACCTACCGGCACCATGTAACAAGTGCGGCCGTCTTCAGGATCCATCGAGGCGAGGATGTGATTGAACAAAGCTCGCTCTTCAAATTCCGCATATTTGATCTCGGGACGAATCGCGAAAAGACGGCGCGTCATTTTCAGCATGTTGTAGACATTGCATGTTTCGTTGGTCCTGCCATCAACGCGCTCGGCCAATTGATCCGGAGGCCCGAAGTATTCGTCTTTGCCGTGTCCGCCTGTGGCGTACGTGTGGTCGTTGACCACTGCGTCCCAGAAAAACTCCGCCGCGATGCCTGCGGAAACGTCGCCTGTGTAGATGTATTGCATCAAGACTCCGAGCATCTTCGGGACCTGTGTGTTGCCATGCTGTCCGGCGAGTTTGTCTTCCCGACGTTTTAGCGGATCGAGAAAAGCGTTGTGATCGAAGCGATGCGAAAGATTCAGCCAACGCTTTTCACCCGTATCGGCGTAGAGATCTGCGAGCACCTCGTTCATGCCGCCGAATTCTGTGTTGAGCATCTGCTGCGTTTGTTCAGGGCTCAGCTTCGTCATGATCGTTTCGGCCCACGCCGCGAACTTGATCTCGACTTCGAGTGCGGTGCGGTTGCCGGTGAACTGGTACGCATCTCTCAGACCGGCAAACGTTTTATGCAACGTGTACCACGGAGACCAAAGACCATTCAGATCGAAGAAGCTT
>Ga0207675_100003659_pt1 | contig 14989 bp, 11 predicted proteins | sample KBSSwiS42_FD_184305 | JGI IMG/M metagenome (GOLD analysis project Ga0207675, IMG submission 184305) | Switchgrass rhizosphere microbial communities from Kellogg Biological Station, Michigan, USA - KBS Switchgrass S4-2 (SPAdes) (version 2) | ecosystem: Host-associated > Plants > Roots >... | reverse complement strand
GGCTTTCGCCTTGCTGCGGCGAATGGGCGCGCCTCCTTGCGGCCGGGATCTTTGCCTTCCATAACGGCTATCTGTTGATTTCTTGACGGCAGCGCCTATTGCCGCTAGCCTTCGGGCCGTTATATAAGCGTAAATATATCGGTTCTTGTCACCGACGCTACCGAGCCGGCCTTGATTACGTCCCAGGAAGTCTTCATTCCCCTGATACTCACCCTCAAGGTCGCAGGGTGGGCTACCGTGCTTGCAACGCTTTTCGGCATTGCCATCGCGTTGGCGGTAGCGCGTCTGCGTTTTCCGGGCAGGGAAGTCCTGGACGCGATGATGACGCTGCCGATGGTTATGCCACCGACGGTACTCGGCTACTATTTGCTGGTGCTGGTGGGCCGGCGTGGCGTCATCGGTGAATGGCTCTATGACAAGTTGGGCATCTCCCTCGTGTTTACGTGGCAGGGAGCGGTGATCGCGGCGGCAGTCGTTGCCTTCCCGTTGGTCTACAAAGCCGCGCGCGCAGCCTTCGAAGGAGTCGAACGCCAGTTCGAGCAGGCCGCCCGCGTATTGGGAAAATCGGAATTCGAGGTCTTCATCCGGGTGACGTTGCCGCTAGCCTGGCGAGGTATCCTTGCAGGCGCAATGCTGTCCTTCGCCCGCGCACTAGGTGAATTTGGCGCCACGCTGATGGTGGCAGGAAGTTTGCCGGGCCGCACACAGACACTTTCCATTGCGGTGTATGAAGCCGTCCAGGCCGGCAAGGACGATGTCGCCAATTTTCTGGTCATTGTCACGTCGATCGTTTGCATTTCCATCCTGCTGGCGTCCGGCAGGCTGTTGCAACCGCGTTACGCGGTCTGAAGCGATGCGCCTGGAAATCGATATCCGCAAAACGCTGCGTTCGAACAGGCGCGATTTTACGCTGGACGTGAAGTTTGTCTGTGACGACGAACTCGGTGTGATATTCGGTCCTTCGGGCGCCGGCAAAAGCCTCACTTTGCGGGCCATCGCCGGGCTCGAAAAGCCCGACTACGGCAGGATCATCATAGGCGGCAGAGTGTTGTTCGATTCGACCGCCGGCATCGACGTCGCGGCCAGCGAACGAGCGGTGGGCTACCTGTTCCAGGACTACGCTTTGTTTCCGCATCTGACGGTCGAGGAAAACGTGGCCTTCGGGCTCAGCCGTTGGTGGCAACGCAAATTGCCGGTTGTCGCTGCGCGCCGTGTTGCGGAACTGATGGAGCTGTTTGAATTGCGCGGTTTGAACAATGCGTATCCCGCGCAGTTGTCTGGCGGCCAGCGCCAGCGCGCGGCATTGGCGCGGGCATTGATACGGCAGCCCGATGTCCTGCTTCTGGACGAGCCGTTCGCGGCGCTGGATCCGATGCTTCGCAGCCGCATGCGCCGCGAACTGGTCAATACGCGCGCGTTGTTCAAGGTTCCCATGCTGGTCATCTCCCATGACCCCGAAGACGTGGCGGTGCTGGGACAAACACTCTTGCTGCTGGATCACGGGCGTGTTGCGAAGACAGTGGACCTGAAAGTGGCTCCGTATCGGGACGGGGAGGGCAGGGCGAGCGAACGCTCGATACGCGGGTTGCTGACCAACGAGGTCGAGGAGGAGCCGCCATTGCCGCGTCCGACGATCCGGGCCGTGAAATAAAAAATTTGTCCATCGTTATATTCCTAACGATATTACGAAAAAGGGAGAACGCTATGACAATATCAAGAAAAACGGATTTCAATTTGACCAGGTACAGACAAGGAGCCGCGGCATTGGCTCTCGGGATGATGGCGCTGTCAGGTCCGGTTCATGCGGATGATCCGATCAAGCGATTGCTGGATCTGCAGTTGAAGAAAGGCATCATTACGCAGGAGGAATACGACGAATTCATGTCTACGACGGGCACTGCCGCCGAATCGGAGAAAAAGGCGGAGCCCGCGACCCCGGCCGGTCCGGCGGACACTGGAGCCGCAACCGTAGTCGCACCCGTCCCGGTCGACACGGCAACAAAGGCCGAAGCTGGGAAACAGGCGAGCTCGCCGGACAGCGCAGCAAGCAAAGGACCGGCATCAACCAGCAGCGAGGGGGGCGTGCCGGTGATCAAGACCGACAATTTCAAGGTCGAAGTATTCGGTACCCTCGATTTGTCCGTCGGCTACACAAGCCACTCTCTCGTGCAGAGCGGAGAAATGCCTACATCCATCGGTCCGTATATTTCCGGCGGAGTGAGATATCCGCGGACGACTCCCACTGGACCCAACGGCGCGCAGGTTCCCTATCCTGCTTCCAACATGTCCAGTCAGGTCGGCTTGTTCAATAGCGCGCTCTCGACATCCTCGTGGGGTATACGCGCGACCCAGAATATAGGCGCGGACGGCCTCAAGGCTTTCGTCGTTCTCGACTCTGCGATCAATCCGGCGACAGGGCAGCTGACGGACCAGTCTCACAATGAGTCGGTCAATTCCAGATATCCGACGACGGCCTATGCCACCAGTTCGTTGAATGGCCAACTGTTCTCCAAGGAGGCAGTCGGCGGGTTTTCCGGGGACAAATGGGGCCGCATCGGCTTCGGTCGTAATACAAATCTGATCAACGATGTGTTGAATACCTATGCTCCGCTGCAGAAGGCAGGCCTCTTCTCTATCTATGGAAACGGCGTTTACGGCGCAGGGGGAGGCATCTCCGAAAACGGCCGCGTCGACTCGAGCATCAAGTACCAGCACAAGTTCGGAGGCGTCAATGTCGGACTGCTGTACGGATTCGGCAGCAATGGCGGCCTGAAGAAAGGCAATCAGGGATACGCGGCCGATCTCGGTTATGAAACGGATCGTTTCGGCGTCCAGTTGGTATACGAGGAATTCAAGGATGTGCTCAAGACCTCTACGGACCTGACGCTGTCCAACGTGATCGACCTGACCGCCTATGACCAAAAAACCTTGATGCTTTCCACGAAGTTCAAACTGACCGACAAGCTGCATACGCAAATTGGCATCCAGCAGGCGCAACTGAAAGCGCCGACCCCCGATCCCAATATTCCGTTCATCAGCAATCTCTATGGTGAAAATGTCGCCAAGTCAGCGGCCTATGTCGGGGAGACCCAGAAACTAAATATTGGCCATGTCGGGTTCGACTACGACTTCACCGAAAAGCTGAACGCGAGCGCCGCCTACATGTGGGTCGGCTTGCCGAGATACAACTTTGGTACGCCCGTGGCAGGCAACTTTCCGAGTCACTATTTGGGAGGGTACATCGACGCGTGGGGCGGGCTGGTTACTTACAGATTGTATAAGGGCGTGACTCTCTATACCGGCATGATCTTCGTCCATTACTGGGGAGACGCATACGAGTCCAACAGCACGAACGTCTTTGTGCACGACATATTCACGGCTTCCACCGGCTTTCGCCTGAGGTTCTAGCACGCGGATGCCATTGTCAACCCCAAAGCGAAGGAGCGACATCGCGATGTTCCGGCCATTCATGCACGTAACGATTGCGCTGCTTGCCTTGCAGTTTGGGGCAAGTGCGATAGCCGCCGATCTGATCGTCTCGGCGGCAGCGAGCCTTACCAATGCATTTACCGACATTGGGCGCGAATTCGAGCGCGCACATCCGGATACGAAAGTCGTGTTCAACTTCGCCGGTTCGGGGCAACTTCTGCAGCAAATCGCAAAAGGTGCCCCGGTGGATGTTTTTGCGTCCGCCGATCAGGAAACGATGGATCAGGCGGAATCACAAGGTTTGATCGAAACCAGTTCACGTTTCAATTTTGTCCGCAATGCGCTGGTGGTGGTCGTCCCGATCGACTCCAAACTTTCGCTCTCCTCTCTTGAACAATTGGCGAAAAAGGAGTTTCGCCATATTGCGATTGGCAATCCGGACAGCGTTCCAGTCGGCCGTTACAGCAAATCGGTGCTTGTCGCCGCCGGACACTGGAACACCCTGGAACCCAAAATCGTCAATACGCAGAACGTGCGGCAGAGCCTCGACTATGTGGCACGGGGTGAAGTCGAAGCGGCTTTTGTCTATCGCACGGACGCCGCCATCCTGCAGGACAAAGTGCGGGTTGCCCTCGAAGTACCGACTACTAAGCCGATCCTTTATCCGATCGCAACGATCAAGGGGACGAATATTGCGGCGAAAGAATTTGTCGCTTTCGTGGGATCGGATCCCGGCAGGAAAATTTTGCAGAACTATGGTTTCGGCAAACCGTAGTGCGACGCGAGCAGCGACGGCTTCCGCCAGGGGAAAACCAAGGAGAACGAGCTTTGTGCGGTGATCTACTCGAGTAATCTGATCATCGCAACAGCCTGAAACGCCTGGTCGCGGGCTAGGTACCTGGTTCGGGTTTTGCGGGCATCACCCACGCGGTACCGGAGGCATCGCGCCGTTCGGCCCAACCACCGCCCAAGGCTCTTATCAGCGTTACGCTCGCGAGCATCTGCTGCTGCCGGATCACCAGGCGTACGCGCTCGACCTGCAATCGCGTGCGTTGTGCATCGACCAGTTCCAGGACATTGACCAATCCCGTTTTGTAGCGTGCCGTTGCAAGCTGTTCGGCCCGCTCCGCGGAATTGACCGCCCGCAACTGGCTCTCATGTTGCAATTCCAGAATGCGCAAGGCCGATAGCGTCGATTCGACCTCGCCGAAAGCAACCAACAGGCGGTCGCGGTAATTGGCCAGATTCTCGTCATATAGGGCCCGGGTACGGTCGACGTTGGAGCGCAGACGCCCGCCGTCAAACAAAGGTTGGGTCAAGGAGACGCCAAGAGACCAGATAGCGCTATCGGGATTCAGCAGGTCGGACAGCTCGGCACTTTCAAAACCGAGCCCGCCTGTCAGCTTGATCGACGGGAACAGGGCCGCCTGGGCAATGCCGATTTCGGCATTGCGTGCCGACAACAGACGTTCAGCCTCGGCGATGTCAGGCCGGCGCTCGAGCAAGTCCGCCGGCATTCCAACCGGAATCACCGGCGGTTGCGGCACAAACGGCTGGACATCGAGTTCGACCGGTCCAGGCGAGGCCCCCGTCAGGACCGCCAGCGCATGCCGCAGATCATTTCTGCGGCGCAACGCGGCCTGTGCGTCGGCCTGCGTGACGGCAAGCTCGGTTTCCAGGCGTGCAAGGTCGAGTTCGCTTGCCAGACCACCGCGTTTGCGCGCAGAAACCAGATCGCGCGCGCGCTCCCGCAGTTCAATGCTACGTCCCAGCAGGACAAGCTCCTCGTCTGCAGCGCGCAACTGGAAATAGGTTTGCGCGAGATCGCTTTGCAGGGTCAGCAAAACACCGTAGTAGGCGGCAACGCTGGCTTCCATCCGACGGCTTGCCGATTCCTCGAGGCGGGAATACTTGCCCCAGAAATCGATTTCATAAGACGCGTAAAGAGGCAGACGGAAGCGGTTCGTCGTGTATTCGTGATTGCCCGGTACTTTTTCCGGCTGGTCGGGACGATTGCCCGATACGCGATAACGCGACGCGTCTGGAGAAAAATCGAGGGTGGGATAAGCCCCTGCCTGGTTGAAACCCAGCACGGCGCGAGCCTGCGCCACTCTCGCCGCGGCTGCTTGCACGCGAGGGCTAGACGACCTGGCTTGCTCTTCCAGCCTGTTGAGTACCGGATCGGCATAAATTTCCCACCATTTTCCGCGAATGGATTCATCGCTCGGCGTGGCCTCCTTCCACGGCCCGGGCTCAATGAACGCGGGTGGAAATGTGGCTTTCGGACGTACGTAGTCGGGGCCGACGTGCGTGCAACCCGTAACGAGCATTGCAAAAGCGATCGCAGCTACACGGCGCGTTCCCATCACGGCGGGTCAGGATTTGGATTTTTCGGTAGCGGGAGCAGCCGTCGGCGGTGCCGGTGCTTTCTTCTCCCCATGAACCTGCATTTCCGTTGCGCGTACCTTCATGCCTTCGAGGAGGTGGTCGCGCGGATTGTTGATTACGCGGTCGTTGTCCGCCAGGCCGGTCAGGATTTCCACCTCCTTGCCAAAGTCTCTACCGAGCTTGACCGGCTTTATGTGGATTACACCGCTGGTATCCACAACCGCGACGCGAGTGCCGTCTCCCCCGATCATCAGCGCATTGATCGGAATCTGCAAATTGGGCTCGGCATTGACAAGGCTCACCTTCGCCTGTGCGTACATGCCTGGCAACAGCGGCCCGTCGCGATTTGGAATATGCATTTCGACCACCATCGTTCGCGTGGCCGCATCGAAAGCGCCCGCGTTGCGCATCACCTTTGCCGCGAAGGCACGTTCGCCGAGTTCGGGTACAACCACGTCAACGGTCATGCCGGGTTTGATCATGCGCATGCTGCTCTGTGGAACGGCTGCATGCACCCGAATCGTGTCCGTTTGCGAAAGTTTGAATAACCAGCCAGAAGATGAGGCGCTGCCGGCCTGGATCAATGAACCGACATCGACATTGCGTGCGACGATGGTCCCGGAGAAAGGTGCAGTGACGCGCTGGAACGATTTCATTTGTTCCAACCGCCGCAGATTGGCTTCCGCGGCGGCATAGTCAGCCTTACGCGCCTGGTGAACGCCGTATTTCTCGTCGACCTCCTGCGGCGAAACAGCTTCCTCCTTTAGCAGCGACCCATAGCGCTCCGCGGTGACTCGCGCAAGATCGAGATTGGCCTTGGCTTGCGCACGAGCGGCATGCGACTGGTCCAACTCGCGATCGACTTCCGGCGCCTCGATCTCGGCCAGCACCTGTCCGGCCTTGACCTGATCGCCGATGTCGACCAGCCAGCGCTTTAGATAACCGTTCGTTCGCGCATAGATAGTCGTTTCCTGCATTGCGATGAGGCTTGCGGGCAGCACGATGTCGGACTTCTGGCCTCCGCGCTTGGCGGCCACATACATCACGGCCGGAAGGTCATCCTTTCCGGCTTCGGCCTGCGCGAGCTTCAACGCATTCCATTTCGGCCACAGACCGATCGCGAGAAGACCGGCCATGACAGCAGCGAGCCCAATGACAAGGGCGATACCCGAGATTTGGCCGCGCATGTTTCGAAGGCCAATGGGACGCCCATAGGAGATGTTGCAGTGTGCAAAAAGCATTCGTGAAAACGTCCTCATTTGTGCGTTCCTCCCGACAGTTTCTGTTCGGTTGCATCGCAAAATATTTCATTTTGAAATATAGGTTTCAGTTTGAAATATCTGATTTATATCAGATTTTCTTGTAACGGCCACGCATAAACTTGTAACATTAAAGTAATGTTGTTGCAACAAAACGCTGACAGGGGAGAGAGCGTTGTGGATTGTCAGGCTGGCGCTTGGCCGGCCCTATACCTTCGTGGTCATCGCGATGTTGATCGTATTGATCGGCGTCGTATCCATCCTTCGCATGCCGAAGGATATTTTTCCCGAAATCTCCGAACCGATCGTCACGTTGATCTGGCAGTACGTCGGCATCCCACCCGATGCTTTCGAGAAGCAGATCACGATTTTTTCAGAGCAGCAGATCAGCACGACTGTCAGTAACGTCAAGCGGATCGAGTCCCACACGATCAACGGCAAGAACGTCATCCGCATCTACTTCCAGCCTTCAGTGCGGATCGACCAGGCAGTCAGTCAGATCACTGCGACTTCGCAGACGATCATCCGGCGCATGCCGCCTGGCCAGCAACCACCACAGATCGTGCAGTACGACGCGTCGAGCGTTCCGATCATGCAGATCGCGTTGGGCAGCGACACGCTGAGCGAACAGCAGCTTTACGATCAGGGCTTGTGGCTGGTCCGCAACGAGGTGGTACCGGTTCCCGGGGCGACTGTGCCCCTGCCATATGGCGGACGCCCCAGACTGGTGATGATCGATGCCGACCCGGTGCGCATGCACGCCAAGGGCCTCACGGTCAAGGACATCAACGACGCGCTCAACAGGCAGAACGTAAACCTGCCGACCGGCAGTACGCAGATCGGTTCGCGCGACTACATCCTGAGCATCAACAACAGCCCCGAAAAGATCAGCGAACTCGGATTGCTGCCAGTGAAAAGCGTCGGCGGCACCATGGTCTACATCAACGACGTCGCTGATGTGCGGGATGGTTACAACGAGCAGACCAGTCTAGTACGCCATGACGGTCGCAAGTCTGCGCTGATCACGGTACTCAAGAGCGGCGGTGCATCCACTCTCGATATCATTCGTGAAGTCCGTCAGCGCTTGTCCAATGTGACGCTGCCGGAAGGCTTGTCGCTGTCTTTCCTGTTCGATCAGTCCGTATTTGTCGCCAATGCCATGCATGCGGTCGTGGTCGAAGGATTGATGGCGGCAGCCTTGACCGGTCTGTTGATTCTGCTGTTCCTCGGCAGCTGGCGTTCCACGGTAGTGGTGGTCACATCGATTCCGCTGGCGATCCTGTTTTCGATCACCATGCTCTCCGCGCTGGGCTATTCGCTCAATTTGATGACGTTGGGTGGTCTGGCGCTGGCGGTCGGCATTCTTGTCGACGATGCAACCGTTACGATCGAAAACATCCATCGTCACATGGCAATGGGCAAGGGAATCAAGCAGGCAATTCTCGACGGTTCGCAGCAAATCGTGGTGCCCGCCCTGGTATCGATGCTGTGCATCTGCATTGTGTTCCTGCCCGTGCTGTTGCTCACCGGCGCCGCGAAATTCCTGTTCACGCCGATGGCGCTGGCAGTTGTATTTTCGATCCTGGCATCGTATGGATTGTCGCGCACGCTGGTGCCGGTCATGGCGCGCTATTTGTTGCTGGAGGACGAACACGGCAGCGGCCGGAGCGCGATGGCTCGATTGCACACTTTCGTCGAGACCAATTTCGAGCGTCTGCGCAACAGGTATCTGACGGTACTGCGCTGGACGCTGGTCAGCCGGGTCACCGTGTTTGCGCTGTTTATCGTCCTCGTGGTCGGTTCGGTTGGCGCGGTCCTGTTCATCGGCTGGGAATTTTTCCCGGTAGTGGATGCCGGACAAATCCGCCTGCATGTGAACGGGCCCGCGGGAACGCGCATCGAAGATACCGGCGCGATTTTTTCCCGAGTCGAGGATGAAATCCGGCGCACGATCGATCCACGGGACATCGACGTGGTCATCGACAACATCGGCATCCCACCGTCGACCAATCTTGCGTACAGCGACAACGTCACGTTGTCTTCAGGCGACGGTGAAATCCTGGTTTCGCTCAAACCCGAGCACAAGGTCGCGACCAGGGAATACCTGCGGCGCCTGCGACAGGTGCTTCCCGAGAAATTTCCGGAATGCACGTTCTATTTCCAGCCCGGCGACATGATGAACCAGATCCTGAACTTCGGGCTCCCAGCGCCGATCGACGTCAAGATCATCGGCGGCGACTACAAGAATTTCCAGCTGGCGAAGCAGATCGAAGCGCGCATCAAGCGCATTGCCGGCGCCGTTGACGTACATGTGCATCAGATCATGAACCAGCCGGCCTTGCGCGTCGAAGTGGATCGCACTCGGGCCGCACAACTCGGGGTCTCGCAACGCGAGATCGCGGAAAACTTCCTGATCTCGTCTTCGTCGAGCGTTGTCGTAACGCCAAACTACTGGAACGACCCGAAGACCGGGCGGCCCTATCAGGTGGTCGTGGTTCAACCGCACGAGACGGCACTCAATTCGGTCGAAGCCGTGCTGAACATCCCGCTGTCCGGCAAAGGCCAGTCGCCAACGCAGACATTGGGCAACGTCGCGACCGTCAGACATGTGGAACTGCCCGCGATTATCAATCACGTCAACACCGAACTCGCGTTCGATGTGTATGCCAACGTGCAGGGCAGGGATCTCGGCGCGGTGGCGTCCGATGTCCGCAAGGTGGTGAACGAGTTCATCCCCAAAGCCCGCGAACAGAAGAACAACACGCGCATCGAAATCGCCGGCCAGGCGGAAAGCATGTACGACGCTTTCACGCGCATGGGCATCGGCCTGATTGCCGCTGTGCTGCTGGTGTATTTCATCATGGTCATCAATTTTCAGTCCTGGACCGATCCATTCATCATCATCACGGCGCTGCCCGGCGCTTTCTGCGGAATCATCTGGATGCTGTTCCTGACCGGCACCAGTTTCAGCGTGCCGTCCCTCATGGGCGCGATCATGAGTGTGGGTGTCGCCACTGCAAACAGCATCTTGATGGTGTCGTTCGCCAACGAGCAACTACGCAACGGAATGAGCCCGATCGATGCCGCGCTGGAGGCCGGAGCCACGCGGCTGCGTCCCGTGCTGATGACCGCGGCGGCCATGGTGATCGGAATGGCGCCGATGGCAAGCGGACTCGGCGAAGGCGGCGAGCAAAACGCGCCGCTGGGCCGAGCCGTTATTGGCGGCCTGATTCTGGCAACGGTTGCCACGCTGTTCTTTGTACCCGTCGTGTTCAGCCTGTTGCGGCGCCATGGTGTGCCGAAGGCGAGATTTGCCGATGACGACGGGGTAATTGCTACGGAGGGTGCGCGGCGATAAAGATTTTAGGTGCTGTCAAGTTTAGGCAATCTGCAATCGATTTTTCACAAAGGAGCAATCATGAAAAACATATTTCTGCTGTGCCTTGCACTGGCAATGGGCGCATGTGCGCACACTCCTCGTCTTACCACCGATCAGCAATTCGAGGCGTATCGGATGCAGTTAAGGGCAGAGCGCGATACGGGCAAGATTACCGTGGTGGAAGAGCAGCAAAAACTGCGTGATCATTTTTGGCAGGTGTATGGCAAGGACCCCAACAGCACCGGTCATTTCGCTTTTTCCGTCTCGCTGATGCGCAGCGTCCAGGCTGGGAGTTTTCCGCTGGAGGATGCCGATGCTTTGATAGCAGCCAAGGAAGCTGACATTTTTGCGACAAAGATCGCTTCGCGGCAACGCGACTGCACCTACGATTGTCCATGGCATTGAACCAATCCCGGATTATCATTTGCCATTCGAGGCCTTGGGGAATGGCAAATGGGAGGATCCGGTTTTTTGGCGGTCGGGATCGGCGCCGCGGTTGGCGCATGGCTGCGCTGGTGGCTGGGGGCGGCGCTTAACGCAGTCAATCCCAATCTGCCTTATGGCACGCTGGCCGCCAATCTGATCGGCGGGTATCTGGTGGGAGTCGCCGTCGAGTATTTCTCCCAGCAGGGGGGGGTTCCGCTCGAAGTGCGTCTTTTGGTCATTACCGGCTTCTTGGGAGGCCTGACGACCTTTTCCTCTTTCTCGGCCGAAGCGGTCGGATTGCTCATGCAGAGTCGCTATGGATGGGCCACCGCTTTGATCACGACCCATCTATTCGGTTCGATCCTCATGACAATCCTTGGTATTTTCTCCGTGCGCGCGGTGAGCATGTAAGCCCACCAAGCCCTGGTTTGACTTGCGGCCCGCAGCCGGATACTTCGAGCTGCACTAGCGCGCGGTCAAATCACAGATCAGCCGAACCGGTCGTCTGAACGAGCTTGCCTTATTCGGCTCAACCGGCCGCCGAACCAGCCGATACGCACGTTATCGGGCGCATCGAATTGCGGCACGTAAGGCTTCAGGTCAAGCAGCGGCGTGCCGTCCAGGATATCCACGTTTTCAATATCGAGACTGGCTTCGTTCCGCGCGACCAGTCTGACCACGGACAATCCGATCGGATTCGGCCGCTTCGGTGCGCGGGTTGCGAATATGCCGTGTTCATCATCATCGAGAAATGGCTTGACCGACAGCGAGAACTCGCGCACCAGGTGCAGGTGGTAGATCAGAATCAGGTGGGAGAACCCTTCGATGTCCCGCAGACCGGCGGCGAACTCGCTGTTCAGAACGACAGAGCCGCGCACGCCTTGCGCCGCAGTAGGCTGGATCGGCATTCCCGAGATTTCCGTGAACGGGCTGTGCACCAGGCCGATGGGCGTGTAGTGAACGACATTCATGGCATGGGCCCCTCGCTTGGTTCGTGGTGTTGATTGCAACGCTCTGATCGGCTGTTTTTGCGGCCTGGCCGTCAGGAGTGCGCCTCGTTGAGTAGTCCGCGGGCTGCGTCCGTAACCTCGGAAGCAGTCAGGCCGGCGGGACCGATGCCGGCGGCAACCAAACGATCCGCGGCCAAGCCGTGCAGGTGTACGCCGGCAAGCAATGCGAGATCCGGATCGCCGCTTTGCGCAATCAGCGAAGCAATGATTCCGGTCAGCACATCTCCCATTCCCGCCGAGGCCATTCCTGGATTACCGCTGGTATTCACGAACCAGTTGCCATTTTTCAGGGTGCAGAGGCTGCCGTTGCCTTTCAGCACCACGGCTGACTTGAATCGCGCGGACAAAGCGCATGCGGCGGCGATTCGGTCGTGCTGGATTTCTTGCGTGGTGATGGCAAGCAACCGGGCTGCTTCCGCAGGATGTGGCGTGAGAATCGAAGCAGCGGTCCTTGCGGCGATCTTTTTTTGCAGTTCGGGGTGCGCAGCGAGCAGATTCAATGCATCAGCATCGAGCACCAAAGGCGCTTGATGCGACAGTGCCGCAGCCAGCGCATGTTTTGCCGTCTCGGATTCGCCCAACCCCGGGCCGATGGCAATGCAGTTCAATCCGTCCATCTTGAGCACGTCCTGCGCGGGACGAAGCATCAACTCCGGTTGCACAGGATCAACCGAAGGCGAATCGGCAAACAAACCAACGAAAACGCGTCCCGCGCCCATTTTCAGCGCGGCCCGTCCCGCCAATAAAGCAGCGCCGACCATTCCGTTCGCGCCGCCGATAACGCCGACGTTGCCGAACGTACCTTTGTGACTGTTGTGCCGTCGTCGCGGCAGAAACGTCGCGAGCAGCGCGGATTCAATGCGCCCGCCGTGCGGTGAAGTGGTTTCAGGAAGTTCCACGCCGATTGTGTCGACATGAATCTCGCCGGCATGGTCGGGACCGTCGAGGGTCAGCAGACCCGGCTTCAGCGCTATGAATGTAAGCGTATTGCGGGCCTGGATCGCGCTGCCGAGCACGCGCCCGGTGTCGGCATGCAGGCCGCTGGGAATATCGATAGCCAGAATGGGAATGCCCGAACCATTGCTCCAGTTCACCAACTGGCCGTGCGTGTCGTCCAACGACCGTTGAAGGCCGATGCCGAACAGGCCATCGATAATCAAATCCCAGCGACGGCCGGAGGGAATCGATGCCTTCGGCATTTCTGCCGTCGCCCGCCAATCCGCGAAGGCGGATTGGGCATCGGACGAAAGGTTGGTTTCCTGGCCCGTGAACACAACGGTGACGTCATACCACCATTGTTTCAATTGACGTGCGGCAACGAAGGCATCGCCCCCGTTGTTGCCCGGCCCGGCCAGCACCAGCACGCGTTTGCCGCGATCTCCGAGCATTTCGCGCGCAAGTTCGGCCACCGCAAATCCCGCGCGCAGCATCAGAGGCGGCGCCGGCGTTTGAGACAGCACCGCCTGCTCGATCTGCCGTACTTCGCGGACAAGCAAGACGGGGGTAATTGCATTGCGCATGAGTGAGATTAAACCACACCACAGTAAGGCTATAATCCTGCTTTAACGACTCGCCGATCTCGAAATGCCAGATTTTCTGACGCTGCGCGGGCGCAATGCCCTGTCGGAATTCCGCCTCAAGAAGCTGACTCAAGCCCTCAAGCGTACCGCCCCTTCGATTGCGACCATCACCGCGGAATACTGGCACTTCGCTGCGCTGAATGCTCCGCTGGCGCCGCCACAGCGCAAGATTCTCGAACGCATCCTGACGTACGGCCCCGCAACGGCACAGATTTCGGAGCAAGGACGTATGTTGCTGGTGGTGCCGCGGCTGGGCACGATTTCTCCCTGGGCGTCCAAGGCCACCGACATCGCGCACTCCTGTGGGCTCGATGCCATCGAACGCATCGAGCGGGGCGTGGCCTTCTACGTCGGAATCAAAACAGGACGACGTCTCGATGCGGGTCAGGTGAAGGCGATGTTGCCGTTGATCCACGATCGCATGACCGAAACGGTGCTCGATTCGCTCGATGAGGCCGCGCAGTTGTTTCAGCACTTTGCTCCCCAGCCCTTGTCCACCATCGACCTGTTGTCCGGCGGACGCGAAGCGCTGGAGCGTGCCAACCGCAAAATGGGACTGGCCCTCTCGTCGGACGAAATTGACTATCTGCTGGAAAATTTCCAGCGCATGGGACGCAATCCGACCGACGTCGAGTTGATGATGTTCGCACAGGCTAATTCCGAGCATTGCCGCCACAAAATTTTCAACGCCGCCTGGATCGTCGATGGCAACAAGAAAGACAAGTCGCTATTCGGAATGATCCGCCATACACATGCCGCGAATCCGGCGGGAACTGTGGTGGCGTACGCCGACAACGCCTCGATCATGGAGGGCGCCGAGATCGAACGCTTTTATCCGGATGCCTCGGGGACCTACCGGTATTCCATCGAGCGCACGAATGTCCTGATGAAAGTGGAAACCCACAATCATCCGACGGCAATAGCGCCGTTTGCCGGCGCGGCGACAGGTTCCGGCGGTGAAATCCGCGACGAGGGCGCGACCGGTCGCGGGGCCAAACCGAAAGCCGGGTTGACCGGATTCTCCGTTTCGCATTTGCGCATTCCCGGTTTCGCGCAGCCATGGGAAAAGAACGGCATCGGCAAGCCGGATCGCATTGCCTCCGCGCTGCAGATCATGCTGGAGGGACCGATCGGCGCGGCGTCGTTCAACAACGAATTCGGCCGCCCGAATCTTTGCGGCTATTTCCGTACGTTCGAATTGTGTGCCGGCAGCGAAGTACGTGGTTATCACAAGCCGATCATGCTGGCCGGCGGGGTTGGTTCGATCCCCGCCATGCAGTCGTTCAAGTCCGGCGTGCCGGCTGGCTCGCTGCTGGTACAGATCGGCGGTCCCGGCATGCTGATCGGCATGGGGGGCGGAGCCGCGTCGAGCATGAATACCGGTGCAAATACCGCCGACCTCGATTTCGACTCCGTGCAGCGCGGCAACGCCGAGATCCAGCGCCGGGCGCAGGAAGTCATCGACCGCTGCTGGTCGATGGGCGAGGCGAATCCGATCCTGTCGATCCATGACGTGGG
>Ga0207675_100003658_pt1 | contig 14990 bp, 14 predicted proteins | sample KBSSwiS42_FD_184305 | JGI IMG/M metagenome (GOLD analysis project Ga0207675, IMG submission 184305) | Switchgrass rhizosphere microbial communities from Kellogg Biological Station, Michigan, USA - KBS Switchgrass S4-2 (SPAdes) (version 2) | ecosystem: Host-associated > Plants > Roots >... | reverse complement strand
GAGGGCGCGTGGCGGCCAAGCCCCGGCTCGGTCTACCCCGCGCTCCAGCAGCTCGAGGACGAGGGCCTGATCCGCGCCGAGGTCCAGGACGGGAGCCGGCAGTTCGCGCTCACGGACGAGGGCCGCGCCCACGTCGAGGCGCAGGGCGACGCCCTGAAGGATCCCTGGCGTGCGGCGAGCGACGAGGCCGGCGACGGCATCCGAGACCTGCGCAGGCTGATCGGCCAGGTCGCCGCGGCCGCGATGCAGGTCGGGCTCGCCGGGTCGGCGAGCCAGCAGGCCGAGGCCGGCAGGATCCTCGCCGACACGCGCAAGGCGCTCTACCGGATCCTCGCCGAGGACGAGCCCGACGACGACGAGGACGACCTCCCCGGCGACGCCGGGCCGGACGACGACGAGGGCCCCGCGCAGGTCTGAGCCTGTGCGGTGATCGCAGCGGGCGGGCGCCCGCGCCGGCCGGTTCGCTCCCCGCGCGCCGGCGCCCCGCCCGCCCGCCGGCCCGACCCGCTGCCCCCGGCTCGATGCGTGGCCGGGACTGCGGGAATCGACTAAGGCATCCCGTCGTCCGGACTAAGGACCCCCACGGCACGGCGAGGCGCGAACGCCCGATGTAGGCCCCGCGTCTCAGCCGTACCGTCGGTTCCAGTCGCAAGCCGTCCATCGTCCGGAGGCCAGGATGCACACCCAGCTTCACCTCATGCTCGTGCAGCAAGCCCAGGCCGGCACGCAGCGCAGCCGGCCCGCCGAGCGCCCCAGCCGCGCGTCGCGCCGGGGCATCCGCGGGCGCGGGCGCGCCCGTGCAGCGGCGCCGGGCCTTCCCCCCCGCGCCGCGCCGGGCACGTAGTCGCCCGCCCGTTCGGTCGCCCCTCATGCCGCGCGACGCGCGGCCGCGGCCGTCCCGCTCCCCGGTCGCCCTCCCCTTCGCGGCCGGCCGCCTCCCCGGCGGCGCCCGGCACCCGCCGGGCGCCGCCGCGGAGAGGCGTCGTGGCGTCGGTCAGCGGGCGCCGACGCGCTCGCGCAGGAGCGGCAGCACGACGCGTGCGAACAGGTCGAGCGCGCGGCGCTGGTCGTCGCCGGGGAAGTGGAAGTTCAGCTCGGTGAAGCCGAGGTCGAGGTAGTCGCCGACCCGCGCGGCGACCTCCGCGGGATCGGCGGAGACGATGAAGCGGGAGGAGGCGCGCTCGCGGTTCGCGTCGGCCAGGCGCTCCATCTCGATCGGGTCGTCCACGCCGGCCTTCTCGTCGCCGGAGAGCGCGAGCGCCGCCCACCAGCCGCAGTCGTGCTCGGCCCGCTCGGCGTCCGTGTCGTAGGACACCTTGATCTCGATCATGTGGGCGATCGCCTCCGCATCGCGATCGGCCTCGGCGGCGCCCTCGCGCACCTTCTCGAGCAGCGTCTCGTACAGCTCGGCGCCCTTGCCGCTCGTGCAGATGAAGCCGTCGCCGACGCGGCCCGCCAGCTTGGCGGCGAGCGGCCCCGAGGCCGCCACGTAGATCGGCACGGGCTCGGCGGGCCGGTCGTAGACCGTCGCGCGCGCCGTCCGGTACCACGTGCCCTCGAAGTCCACGCGCTCGTCCGTCCACAGGGCGCGGATGAGGCGGATGGCCTCCGCAAGCCGCAGCCGCCGCTCCTTGATCGGCGGCCATTCGTCGCCGGTGACGGGGGTCTCGTTCATCGCCTCCCCCGTGCCGACGCCGAGGAACACCCGGCCGGGGCTCAGGCAGGCGAGCGTCGCGAAGGCCTGCGCGATCACGGCCGGCTGGTAGCGGAGCGTCGGGGTGAGCACGCTCGTGCCCATGTACACCCGCTCGGTGCGCGCGCCGAGCGCCCCCATCCACGGCAGCACGGCCGGCGAGTGCCCGCCGTGGTGGCGCCAGGGCTGGAAGTGGTCCGAGACGGCGACGGCGTCGAAGCCGTGGGCCTCGGCGTGCACGGAGAAGTCGAGCAGCTCGGTCGGGCCGAACTGCTCGGCGGACGCCTTGTAGCCGAACCGGATGGGGTGGTCGCCGGGCATGACGGCGGATCGTAGACCAGGCGCGGCGCGGTCCCGCGCGCCGGCGCGTCTACCCTTGAGGCATGGCGACCGAGATCACGAAGACGGACGCGGAGTGGCGCGCGGAGCTCACGCCGGAGCAGTACGACGTGCTGCGCCGCGGCGGGACGGAACGCGCGTTCACGGGCCGCTACTGGGACGCCCACGACGACGGCATCTATCGCTGCGCGGGCTGCGGCGCCGAGCTCTTCGACGCCACGACGAAGTTCGAGTCCGGCACGGGCTGGCCGAGCTTCACGGAGCCGAAGATCGCCGACGCGGTGGAGACCCGCGAGGACACCGCGTACGGCATGCGGCGCACGGAGGTCGTCTGCAAGCGCTGCGGCGGCCACCTCGGGCACGTGTTCGACGACGGCCCGCGCGACCAGGGCGGGCTGCGCTACTGCATCAATTCCTGCTCGCTCGACCTCGAGCCACGCGGGTAGCGGCAGCTCCGGCGCTCGTCGTCGCTTGCAGCCGCCGTTGGCGGCCGTACGATTAAGGTCGGTCGGCTGATACAGCCGACCGGCTCTGGGGCCTGCCCTTCGCCTATCCAAGACTCCGGGCAGGCTCCCGGAGGGGTCTGCTTGCTACCGGCTGATGCGCCCAAGGATGCGCGGGCCCGTCCGGTGTTCCACGGTGACCGCTTCACGGTTCCCTGAGGTTTCGCTCGTACCGTGCCGCGGGTGTCCGTGGTGGAGGCCCGGGGGCTGGTCAAGACGTTCGGGGAGGGGCGCGCCGCGCGGCGCGTGCTCGACGGCGCGGATCTCGACGTGGGCGCCGGGGAGATCGTCGCCGTGCTCGGGCGCTCGGGGAGCGGCAAGTCGACGCTCCTGCACGTGCTCGGCGGGCTCGACCGCCCCGAGGCGGGCACCGTCCGCGTGGCCGGCGAGCCGGTGACGGGCGCGACGGAGCGCCGCCTCAGCGACCTGCGCCACCGCCGCATCGGCTTCGTCTTCCAGTTCTTCCATCTGCTGCCCGAGCTGAGCGGGGAGGACAACGTGCTGCTGGCCGGGCGCGTGCGCGGTGCCGACGCCGCCGCGGTGGCGCGCGGGCGCGAGCTCGTCGACCGCCTCGGGCTTCGCGACGTCGCCGACTCCCTCCCCCACCAGTTGTCGGGCGGCGAGCAGCAGCGCTTCGCGATCGCCCGCGCGCTGGTCAACGATCCGGCGCTGCTGCTCGCCGACGAGCCGACCGGCAACCTCGACGCGCAGGCGGGCAGGCACGTGCTGGCCCTGCTGCGCGGGCTCGCGGCCGACGGTCGCGCGATCGTCCTCGTCACGCACGAGGAGGGCGCCGCGCGGATCGCCCACCGGGTGCTGCGGCTCGAGGGCGGGAAGCTCGTCGGATGACGCCCCGGCGCCGCACGCTGCTGGCCGCGGCGGGGGTGTTCGCCGCCTCGGTGGTGGTCGGGACGGGCGCCACGGTCGGCTACGGGCTCGCGACGGGGTTCGACCGGGCGGCCGAGCGGGCGGACCTGCCGGACGTGATCGCGCGCTTCGACACGGAGGGGCGCGGCCGCGTCGACGCGCGCGTCCGGGCGCTCCCGAACCTCGCCGCGCGCTCCTACCGGCGGGAGGTCAAGCAGGTGCCGCTGGCCGCCCCCGGCCACGCCACGAACCGCGGCATCGCCCAGATCGTGCTCGGCGGCCGGCGCGGCTACGCGATCACGGAGGGCCACGACGTGCGGCGGCGCGAGGTGGTGATCGAGCGCGGCCTGGCCCGGGCGTGGGATCTCCATCCGGGCGACCTGCTCGAGATCGCCGGGGCGCGGCTGCCGATCGCCGGCATCGCGCTGTCGCCGGACAACGTCGCCTTCCCCCTCACCGTCACGCCGCGCGTCTACCTCGACGCGGCCACGGTGCCGCCCGGCTTCCGGGACCCGAACCTCGCGCTGCTGTGGCTCGCCGACCCGGGCCGCGCGGACATCACGCTGACGCAGGCGCGGGCGACGTCGTTCGGCATCGGCCACCTCGAGTTCATCACGCGCGACGGCGTGCGCGTGCTGCTCGGGCAGGCGGCGGGCATCGTCATCTCGCTGCTGGTCGCCTTCTCGCTCGTCGCGCTGGCGGCGGCGGGGACGATGCTCGCCGCGAGCGCGCACGCGGACGTCCAGCGGCGGCTGCCCTCCTTCGGCGTCCGGCGCGCGCTCGGCTTCACGCCCGGCGCGCTGGTGCTCGCCCAGGCCGCGGCGGCGGCGCGCGTGGCGGTGCCGGCGGCGGCCGCCGGGCTCGCGGTCGGCGCACTCGCCGTCGCCGGGCCGACGCGCAACCTGCTCGCCCAGCTCAACGAAGAGGCGCCCGGCGTCGCGCTCGTGCCCGTCCTCCTCGCCTGTCTCGCCGGCGTCTCGCTGCTCGTCTGCGCTGCGAGCGCGTGGCCCGCGTGGCGGGCCGCGCGGCGGCCGCCGGCGGAGGTGCTGCGCGGCGCGGACCTCGCGCCGCCCCGCCGGCGCCGCGGCGCCGGCCGCCTGCGCGCCGGGCTGCTCGGCACGGGCGCGCGCTTCGCGCTCGCGGCCCGGGCGCGGTGGGCCGCCTCCGTGGCCACCGTGGCGATGTGCGCGGGCGTCGTCGGGCTGATGTTCGCGCTCGCCTCGCTGCTCGTGCGACTGCGCGACGACCCCGGCACGGTCGGCAAGCGCTACGAGCTCGTCGCGCGGCTGCCGCCGGAGGACGCCGGCGCGGTGCGCGCGATCCCCGGCGTGGCGGACGCGGCGCCGCGCTACGTGACGGACGCCGCCGACTCGTTCCGGCTCGGCGAGCCGCTGCGGCTGATCGCCTATCCGGGCGACCACACGCGCTTCGAGGCGCCGCCGCTCGCGGATGGCCGGCGGCTGCGGACGGACGGCGAGGCGGAGGTCGGCGTCGGGCTCGCCGACGCGCTCGGCCTGCGGCCCGGGGCGACGCTCGCCGTCCAGGTGCCGGGCGGCAGCGAGGTGCGCTTCCGCGTGTCGGGCGTGGTGCGGGCGCTGGAGAACGACGGGCGGCTCGCCTACGTGCGCCCCGCCCGCCTCCTCGCCGCCGACCCGGTGCTCGGCTCCGAGCTCGCGGTCCGCCTCTCGCCGGGTGCCGATCGCGACCGGGTGGCCGACGGGCTGAGCCGGCTCGGCGCGCCGCCGCCGCGGCCGGCGGGCGCGGCGACCACCCGCGACGCCGGCTTCCTCGGCGTGCTCGCCGGCGTGCTGCGCGGCGTCGGCCTCGCGGTCGGGCTCGTCTGCCTCTACGCGCTCGTGCAGGCGCTCGCCATGACGGCGCGCGAGCGGCGCGGCGCGGTCGCGCTGCTGCGCGCGTGCGGGGGCGGGGACGGCGCGGTCGCGGCGGTGCTGGCGGGAGCGGCGCTCGCCGTCGTCGTGCCGGCGGCGGTCGCCGGGATCGCCCTGCAGCGCTTCGTCCTCGGCCCGCTGGTCAGCCGCTGGGCCGCCGGCTTCGCCGACCTCCCCTTGAACCCGGGCGTGGGTCAGGTGGTGCTCGTGGCCGGCGGGCTGGCGGCGCTCACGGCGGCGGCCACCGCCGTGGTCGCGCGGCGTGCCATGCGCGAGTCGGTCGTCGCGGGGCTGCGGGAGGAATGAGAATGGGACGCGGCAGCGGCCCGCGCGGACGGATGGCCCTCGCCCTGGCGGCGCTGACGGCGGCCGCGGTGGCGCTCGCCGCCCCCGGCTGCGGCGCCACGCGAGGCGCCCCGGCGGCCGCCGCGCCCTCCACGCTGCAGGCGACGCTCGTCGACCCCGACGGCGACGGGCGCCTCGAGCGCGGGCCGGGCGAGCCGCTGCGCGACCGCTCCGACCTGGGCGGCGGCGGGCGACCGGGGGCCGTCCTCGCGACCTTCGCCCAGCTGACCGACACCCACGTGCGCGACGAGGAGTCGCCGGCCCGCGTGCCGTTCCTCGACCGCATGGGCGGCGCGTTCTCCTCCACTTTCCGGCCGCAGGAGGCGCTGAGCACGCAGGTGCTGGCCGCGGCCGTGCGCGCCGTGAACCGCGCGCGGCCGGACGTCGTGCTGGTCACCGGCGACATCGTCGACTCGGCGGCGGAGGACGAGCTCGACCAGGCGCTCGCGGTGCTCGACGGCGGGCGGGTCGATCCCGACACGGGCGCCCGCGGCTACGACGGCGTGCAGCAGGCGAGCGACCCCGACCCGTTCTTCTACCGCCCGGACCTCGACGCGCCGCGCTACCCGCACCTGCTGCGGGACGCCGAGCGCCCGTTCACCTCGCCGGGCCTCGCCGCCCCGTGGCTGCCGGCGATCGGCAACCACGACGTGCTCGTGCAGGGCGAGGTGCCGCCCACGCGCCGGATCGACGCGCTGGCCACGGGCACGCGGATGGTCGTGGGGCTGGACCCGGCGCTCGTGCCGCGCCGGCCCGTGGACAGCGCCGCGGCGGTCGACCGGCTGCTCGCCGAGAGCGCGCCGGGCCGGGCGCTGCGGGTGCCCGCCGACCCGCGCCGGCGGTCGCTGCGGCCCGCGGAGCTGCTCGCGCGGCTGACCGGCCGGCGCGCGGCTCCGGCCGCGCTGCGCGCCGCGGCGGGGCGCCCGACGCTCGACTACACCGCCGACCTGGGGCCGGCGGTGCGGGTGATCGTGCTCGACACGGCGAACCGGGCCGGCGGCTCGCGCGGCCTATTGCGGCCCGCGCAGCTCACGTGGCTGCGCGAGGCGCTCCGGCGCGCGGCGGGCCGCGCCATCGTCGTCGCGACCCACAACCCGCTGGACGGCACGGACGGCGGCGCGGCGGCGCTCGCGGCGCTCGACGCCACCCCGGGCGTCGTCGCCGTCGTCTCCGGCAACGGTCACCGCAACCGCATCCGCCCGCACCGCACGGCCGCCGGCGGCTACTGGCTCATCGCCACCTCCTCGCTGGCGGACTTCCCGCAGCAGGCGCGGATGTTCCGGCTGCGCCGCGCAGCGGGCGGCTACGCGCTGGAGACGTGGATGGTCGACCACGACGGCGCGGGCGTGGCCGGGCCGGCCCGCGAGCTCGCCTTCCTCGACGCCCAGGGCGGGCGCCCGCAGGGGTTCGCCGGCACGCGGGCGGATCGCAACGCGCGGCTGTTCGTGCCGGCGGGCGGATGACGAGCGGCGGGCGCTGCCCGCGACGCACATCCGCGCGACGGACGGCCGACCGGCCATGATGCCGCCCGTGCCGCGTCCCCACCTCCCCGTCGCCGTGACGTTCTGCGCGGCCGGCGCGCTCCACTTCCTCTTCCCCCGCCCCTACGAGCGCATCATGCCGGCGCCGCTGCCGGCCCACCGGCCGCTGGTCTACGCGAGCGGCGCGGCGGAGATCGCCGGCGGGCTCGGCGCGCTGCATCCGCGCACGCGCCGCGCCGCGGGCTGGTGGCTCGCCGCGACGCTCGCGGCGATCTTCCCGGCCAACGTGAACATGGCCGTCAACGCGGCGCGCTTCCCCGCCGTCCCGGCACCGCTGCTGTGGCTGCGCCTGCCGCTGCAGGCGGTGCTCGTCGGCTGGGTGCTGCGGGCTACCAGCCCCCGTCGTCCTCGACGGCGGCGGCGATGGCGTTGATCAGCGCGATGCCGCTGAAGGGCTTCGTGAGGTAGGTCGCGTCCAGGGCGCGGCCCGCCGCGATGTCGGACTCCTCGACGCGGCCGCTGAGGAACACGGCGGGCAGAGCCTCGAGGCCGTCGCGGGAGCGCATGGCGGGGAGCAGCTCGAGGCCGGTCATGCCCGGCATGGTGACGTCGAGCACGGCGACGTCCGGCGCCCCACGGGACTCCACGAGCTCCAGGGCCTCGGCGGCGGACTCGGCGCAGAGCACGCGGTGGCCGGCCTTGCGGAGGCGGATGGAGACCAGATCGCGCATGTTGGGGTCGTCATCGACGACGAGGACGCGAGGCACGGGGGGTGAGCCTTTCCCGAGAGGAGTTGACTGGCCGAGGTGATCGGCCCGGTCCCGGCCCGCGCGTACCCGTCTGGACGGATGACCGACTCGCGGCGGCGCCGGCTCAAGGTCGGGCGGTGGCCGGCCACGGCTCGGTGCGCACGGCGCGCGAAAGCCGTCACGCCGCCGGCGCGACGGCTCGTTCCGCGCGATCGATCAGAAGTTCGACTGCGAGTAGCTCGTGCTGCTGCTGCGGCGCGCCGCGTCGTGCCGGTGGCACACGTGGCCGTTCTTGACGAACGGGGTGCCCTTGGCGGTGTGCGACTGCATGCCGCTGCCGATCGCGGCCTCCTGGTTGCTGCCGGTCAGCGCGGAGGCACCGGCCGCGAGCACGCCCGCGGCGATGATCCACGCGGAGAGGGCGACCGCCATGCGGCGGCGCAGGCTGGGCGGGCGCCGGGGAGGCTCGGGGTCCTCCATCCAGCGGATGTCGACGTCGTCGAAGCGGCCGGGCTCCATGGCCGAATCCTACCCCGAGGAGCGCCACGGCGCACCTCCGTCCGGTCCGACCGCGCGCGCGAGGCGGGGACCGTGGCGCGGAGGCGCTCGCAGCGGCTCCGCACGGTCCCCGCGGCGGTGCACCGCAGGGACCGTGGAGGAGCGCTCAGGCGGCGGCCGGCGCGGGCTCGAGCTCGCCCGCGCGAGCGGCCGCGGCATGCTCGCGGCTCGCCTGCGAGGAGATCAGCACGGCGGCGAGGATCGCGCCGAGCACGGCGAAGCCGATGCCGACCGTGAAGGCCGCCCGGAAGCCCTCGGTGAGCGCGCCGGGCAGCGCGGAGGGCGCGCCGCCGGCGGCGGTCATGACGCTGTCGGTCTTGCTCGTCGCGACGGAGACGAGGATCGCCAGCCCGAGCGCCCCGCCGACCTGCTGCGAGGTGTTGATCAGCCCGGACGCGAGCCCGGCCTGCTGCGGGCCGACGCCGGCGACCGCCGCGATGGTCATGGACACGAAGGCGAACCCGAGCCCGACGGCGGCGATGAGCGACGGCAGCAGGATGTCGGAGACGTAGGCGCCGTGCACGCTGACCTGCGCGAACCACGCGAGCCCGATCGCCGTCAGCACCAGCCCGCTGACGAACACCGGCTTGAAGCCGATCCGCGTCACGAGCTGGGACGCGACGCCGGCCGACACGATGATGCCGCCGGCCAGCGGCAGGTACGCGAGGCCCGCCTTCAGCGCGTCGTAGCCGAGCACCTGCTGCATGTAGAGCGAGATGAAGAAGAACATCGAGAACAGCGCGGCGGCGACGAGCAGGGCCACCACGTTGGTCGCGGTCAGCGTGCGCATGCGGAAGATCGAGAAGTCGACCAGCGGCGCGGCCGAGCGCAGCTCGATGACGACGAAGACGGCGAGGAGCGCGAACGCGACGGCGCCGAGGCCGAGCGTCTGCGTCGAGAGCCAGCCCGCGCCGTTCGCGTCGACGAGCGTGTAGACGAGCAGGGAGAGGCCCGCGGTGACGGTGACGGCGCCCGCGACGTCGAAGCGGCGCGGTCCGTCCGTGCGGCTCTCCGGCAGCAGCCGCGTCGCGAGCAGCGCCGCGCCGATGGTGATCGGCGTGTTGACGAAGAGAACCCACTCCCAGCCGGCGTACTCGGTGAGCAGGCCGCCGAGCAGCACGCCCGCGGCTCCACCCGAGCCGGCCACGGCGCCCCACACGCCGAGCGCCTTGTTGCGCGCGGCGCCCTCCGCGAACAGCACGGTGAGCATCGAGAGCGCGGCCGGGGAGAGGAGCGCGCCGCCGAGGCCCTGCACGGCACGAGCGGCGATCAGCATCCCGGGGCTCGTGGCGAGACCGCCGGCGAGCGAGGCGAGCCCGAACACCACCAGCCCGACGATGAAGATGCGGCGACGACCGAGCAGGTCGGCGAGGCGCCCGCCGAGCAGCAGGAAGCCGCCGAACACGAGCACATAGGCGTTGACGACCCAGGAGAGGTCGCCCTGGTCGAAGCCGAGGTCGCGGCCGATGGACGGCAGCGCCACGTTGACGATGGAGGCGTCGAGGACGACGACGAACTGCGCGGCCGCCAGGAGGGCGAGCGCGAGGCCCAGCCGGCGGCGGTCGGTCTGTGCGGTCAAGAGGACTCCTCGTTACGGGGCACGAACGGAACCGGACGGGGGGAACTGGAACTTGAGCTCCGGTTACGGTTGGACAGGATACGGAACGCCGGTTCCGGTCGCCGTGCGGCTATCCTCACCCCATGCGACGTGGCACCGCGACCGTTGTCCCGGACCCGGAGACGGCGCTCGCACGGCCGCTGCGCGCTGACGCGCGGCGCAACCGCGAGCGCATCCTGAAGGCCGCGCGCAGCGTCTTCGCGGACCAGGGCTCCGACGCGCAGATCGACGACGTCGCCCGCCGGGCGAAGGTCGGCGTCGGGACCGTGTATCGCCACTTCCCGACGAAGGACGCGCTGCTCGACGCGCTCGTGCGCGAGCGCTTCGACGAGATCTGCGTGCTCGCCGACGAGGCGCTCGCGCGGGACGACGCGTGGGAGGGCTTCCGCGACCTCGTCTGGCGCTCGGCCGAGCTGAACGCCCGCGACCGCGGCTTCTGCGACGCCATCGCGTACCACGACCAGACCGCCGTGGTGGTGGACTGCGGGCTGATGGGCCGCGTCGAGCAGCTGATGCGGCGCGCGCAGGCCCAGGGCGCGCTGCGGGCCGACGCGACGACGGACGACATCAGCCTGATGATGTGCGGGCTGGGCTCGGTCGTACGGACGATCCCCTCGCCCGACGTGTGGCGCCGCTACGTGGCGCTCATGCTGGACGGGCTCCGCGCCACGTAGAGTTCGCGCGCATGGCCGCTCCCGAACTCGCCCCGGACTCCGATCTCGCACGCGTCGAGTGGAACCTCGATCCCCTGCTGAACGGCCGCGGGGACGGGGCAGCGGGCGTCGACGCCCTGCTGGACGACGCGCTCGGCCGCGCCGACGCGTTCGCGGCGACCTACGCCGGCCGCGTCGGCGAGCTGGACGGGCCCGGGCTCGTCACCGCCATGACCGAGCTCGCCGAGCTGCAGGACGTGATCGGCCGCGCCGGCTCCTATGCGGCCCTGAACTTCTCCACGGCGACCGCCGATCCCGAGCGCGGCGCTCTCCTGCAGAAGGTGCAGGAGCGCGGCACGCAGCTCGAGACGCGGCTGCTGTTCTTCGAGCTCGAGTGGGCGGCGGTCGAGGACGAGCAGGCCGAGCGGCTGCTCGCCGCCGACGGGCTGGAGTTCGCGCGCCACCACCTCCGCACGGCGCGCCGCTATCGGCCGCACCTGCTCTCGGAGCCGGAGGAGAAGATCCTCGCCGAGAAGTCGCTCACCAGCCACAGCGCGTGGACGCGGCTGTTCGAGGAGCAGGCGGCGGCCATCGAGGTGGACCTCTCCCCCGACGGCGACCAGGCCGACGGCGGGCCGGTCGCGCTCGAGGTCGCGCTCTCGCGGCTGTTCTCGCCCGAGCGCGAGGTCCGCCGGTTCGCCGCCGAGCGGGTCACCGCGGCGCTGGAGCCGGGCCTGCGCGTGCGCGCCTACGTGCTCAACACGCTGATGGCCGACAAGATGGTGGACGACCGGCTGCGCAACTACCCGCACTGGCTGGCGAGCCGCAACCTCGCCAACGAGGCGTCGGACGAGTCGGTGGCCGCGCTGATCGAGGCCGTCCGCGCGCGCTACGAGCTGCCGCGCCGCTGGTATCGCCTCAAGGCCCGCCTCCTGGGGCTCGACCGGCTGGCGGACTACGACCGCATGGCCGCCGTGACCAGCGAGGCCGACTCCATCCCGTGGTCCGAGGCGCGCGACCTGGTGCTCGACTCCTACGGGAGCTTCTCCCCCGAGCTCGCCGCGACGGCGCGCGAGTTCTTCGACGGCGCCTACATCGACGCGCCGGTCCGCCCCGGCAAGCGCGGCGGCGCGTTCTGCGCCTACACCGTGCCGTCGGCGCACCCCTACGTGATGCTCAACTACACGGCGCGGCGGCGCGACGTGCTCACGCTGGCGCACGAGCTCGGCCACGGTGTGCACGCCTCGCTGGCGCGGCCGCAGGGGGTCTTCCACTTCGCGACGCCGCTGACCATGGCGGAGACGGCGAGCGTGTTCGGCGAGACGATCGTCTTCGGCCGCCTGCTGGCCCAGGCCCCGACGCCCGAGTCGCGGCTGTCCCTGCTGGCGGAGAGCATCGAGGGGTCGATCGCGACCGTCTTCCGGCAGGTGGCGATGAACCGGTTCGAGGATCTCGCGCACACCACGCGGCGCGCCGACGGTGAGCTCTCGCTCGATCGCATCAACGGCTTGTGGGCGCAGTCGCAGGAGGAGCTCCTGGGCGACGCCGTCGAGATCACCGACGGCTATCGAACCTGGTGGTCCTACGTGCCGCACTTCATCAACACGCCGGGATACGTGTACGCGTACGCCTACGGCCAGCTGCTCGCCCTCGCCGTCTACGCGAAGTACGAGGAGCAGGGCGAGGCCTTCGTGCCCGCCTACCTCGAGCTGCTCGCCGCGGGCGGCTCCCGGCCGCCCGAGGAGCTCGGGCAGATCGTCGGCGTCGACCTCACCGACCCCGGCTTCTGGGACACCGGGCTCAACCTCGTCGAGCGGCAGCTCGACGCCGCCGAGAACGCCGCGCGCGACGCCGGACGGCTGGATTAGCGCGCGCCGCGCGCGACGCCGGACGGCCGGATTGACGACGGCCCGGCGCGCGCCCGCCGGCGCCGCGGCTCAGCGGGCGAGGCGGCCGCGCGGGTCGTGGTCGTCGTTGACGACGTCGAGGAGCGCGCGGATCGTGCCCGCGAGCCGTGCCTGCTCGGTCACGCCGGCGAGGCCGGAGCCGCGCGCGGCGGCGAGCTGGCGCTGGTAGGTGTGCAACATGGTCGTGGCGGTGGGCATCGCGGTCTTTCCTGGGATCGTGTGCTCGATGGCCGTCGTGCTGCAGAGGCTCTAGCCCCCCGCCGTGATACGGGTTACGACGCGTCAGGGGGCCTTCCCCCCGACCGGGTGGTGCCGCGGTCCGGTCGCCGACCTCGCGCCGGGCGGCCGGGAGCATGGGCGGCGGGCGCCGGAGCCGCGGCACGCCGGAGCGGCGGGCCGGAGTAGGGTCGGCCGCGAGACGAGTCCCCCCGACCTCGTGAGGAGGAGCGCATGCCCGCCGAAGCATCCGGCCTGGCCGTCTTCGCGGCCCCCGGCCGCTACATCCAGGGCCGCAACGCCCTGTCGTCGCTCGGCGCCGAGCTCGAGCGGCTGAAGGCGACCAAGCCGCTCGTGCTGCTCGACCCGGCGGTGCGGGAGGTGGTCGGGCCCGCCGTCGAGTCGGTCGGCGGCGCGCACGTCGTCGAGTTCCGCGGCGAGTGCTCGCCCGGCGAGATCGACCGCGTCGCCGCCGAGGCGTCGGAGAACGGCGCCGACGCGATCGTCGCCGTCGGGGGCGGCAAGGCGATCGACACGGCCAAGGCGGTCGCCCATCCCGCGGAGCTGCCGCTCGTGATCGCCCCGACGATCGCCTCGACCGACGCGCCGACGAGCGCCGTGTCCGTGGTCTACGACGACGACGGGGCCTTCCTGGAGTACCGCTTCTGGCGCGGCAACCCCGACTGCGTGCTGGTCGACACGCACGTGATCGCCCACGCGCCGGTCCGCTTCCTGATAGCGGGCATCGGCGACGGCCTCTCGACGTGGTTCGAGGCCGACGCGTCCTCCACCACGCGCGCGGCCGCGATGGCCGGCGGCGCCCCGCTGCAGGCCGCCCTCACGCTCGCGCGCCTCTGCTACGACACCCTGCTCGCCGACGGCGTGGCCGCCCGCCAGGCGTGCGAGCGCAAGGTCGTCACCCCGGCGCTCGAGCGGGTCGTGGAGGCCAACACGCTGCTGTCCGGCCTGGGCTTCGAGTCGGGCGGGCTGGCCGCCGCGCACTCGATCCACAACGGGCTCACCGCGCTGCACGAGACGCACGAGTTCTGGCACGGCGAGAAGGTCTCCTTCGGCGTGGTGGCCATGCTCGTGCTGGAGGGCCGGCCGACGGCCGTGCTCGACGAGGTCGTCGACTTCTGCCTCGACGTCGGCCTGCCGGTGACGCTCGGCGACGTGGGTGTGGATGCGGACACGGCCGATCTCGACGCGGTGGCCGCGGCCGCCTGCGCCGAGGGGGAGACGATCCACAACCTGCCGTTCGCGGTGAACCCCGCCATGGTCGTCGACGCCATGCTCGCCGCCGACGCCTACGGGCACGAGCGGCGCGCCCTGCGCGAGCGCAGCCGCCCGCTGCCCGCCGTCGCGAGCTGACGGCGCCACCCGCGCCGGCCCGTCGAGGGACGGGCCGGCGCGGCGGGTGGTCCGCTGCTCAGAAGGCGGTGGTCAGCGCGAGCGGGAACACCGCCGCGGCGCCGCGGCGGCGCAGCTGGCCGGCCACCATGGCCTGCGTCCAGCCGCTGAAGCGGACGTCGTCGACGAGCAGGCCGGCGCCGTCCGGCACGGGCGCGACGACGCCGAAGGCGCCCCGCACGTTGGCCACCTGCTGCGCGGAGTTGGCCATCTCGCGCTGCGGCGGGCGGTCGTCGACGCGCTCGACGAGCGGGGCGAACGGGAGGCCGGCCGCGGTTGCCAGCCGGCGCGCGAAGTCCGTCACCGGGTCGCCCGGCCGGCGCGAGGGGATGGCGGCGATCCAGGCGACCGCCGGGCGCCACTCGCGCAGCAGCGCCGCGGCCGCGTCGACCACCTCGTCGCCGAGGCGCCCGGCCCGCAGCCCGGTCTGCACCGCCGGGTCCCAGCCGCCGTCGCCGAGCCGCGCCAGCGCGCGGCCCTCCTCCGCGCGGACGTCGTCGGGCAGCTTGCGCATCGCGCCGTCCTCGGCGGGCGCCATCCTCTTCGGCTCGAGCACGAGCGGCCGCGAGCGCAGCAGCAGCTCCGCCTCCCGCACGAGCGCCGGATCGAGCGGCCCGTCGAGGCGCGCGCCCGCGCACACCGCGCAGCGGCCGCAGTCGGCCGGCTCGGGGTCGTCGAGCTCCTCCTGCAGCGCGCGCATGAGACAGCGGCCGTCGGCGCCGAAGGCGGCCATCGCCTCCTGCTCGCGCCGGCGCAGGGCCG
>Ga0207675_100003657_pt1 | contig 14990 bp, 14 predicted proteins | sample KBSSwiS42_FD_184305 | JGI IMG/M metagenome (GOLD analysis project Ga0207675, IMG submission 184305) | Switchgrass rhizosphere microbial communities from Kellogg Biological Station, Michigan, USA - KBS Switchgrass S4-2 (SPAdes) (version 2) | ecosystem: Host-associated > Plants > Roots >... | reverse complement strand
GGCCCTGATTCGGACGACTGCCGACCTGTTGAGCGCCGATCCGGCCTTCAAAGGGATTGCCGTCGAGATCGAAGGCGCCCCGCCGGCACTGGCGGCCGACGCCGAGCTGCTGAAGATCGTCTTTCAGAACCTGCTCATGAACGCCGCACAGGCGATGCAGGGGCGAGGAGCCGTGCAGGTGATGCTCGAGCCCCTGGACGGGGTGTGCCGCGTGACGGTTCGCGATTCAGGTCCGGGTATTCCGGCCGATGTCCGCGAGAGAATCTTCACGCCGTTTTTCACGACCAAGGCCAGGGGCACGGGTCTCGGCTTGCCAACCGCGAAACGGATTGTCGAGGCCCACGGCGGTTCGATCGGCGTTTACTGTCCGCCAGGCGGCGGAACGACGGTGGAGGTCAGACTGCCATTGTTACCCGTGGACGGCAACCGGCGATCCGAACATCGGTAGCGCAGACCTCACGAAACCCGCAGCCGCCGTACTTTCCGGGCGGCGCCGCCCTGCGCAGCTGCCGGAACGCAGGTCGTCATCAGGAGGTGAATGATGGATCGGGCATGGTGACGGATGGAGACATCCTGGAGGCGCTGCGCACCGTCATCGACCCCGAGCTCGGCGTCAGCATCGTCGATCTCGGGCTGGTCTACCACGTCGAGATCGATGGCGCGCGCGTTCGCGTCGAGATGACGATGACGAGCCCGGCCTGCCCCCTGCGCGACTACATCAAGGATCTCGTGGTCACGGCGATCGCTGAGCGGGCCGCCGAGCTCGAGGACATCGAGATCGTGATCGTGACGGAGCCGCCGTGGACGCCGGACATGATGTCCGACGCTGCGCGGCGTCAGTTGGGCGGCGACGGGTGACGATCGGCCGCACCGCGTGGCGGATGCCGCTGCTCGCCGCCGGCCTGGCGTCGATGGCCTGCGGCATCTGGCTGGGTCTGGTTCGACTCGGCTGGTCGTTGCCACTGCCGTGGCCGGATCAGCTCATCGCGCACGGACCACTGATGGTCTGCGGCTTCGTCGGGACGCTCGTCGGCGTGGAGCGGGCGGTCGGGTTCGGATCGCGCTGGGCCTATGCGGCGCCGGCGTTGACCGCGTCGGGCGCGATGACGATCGCCCTTCATCGGGTCGGACCGTTCGGTCCCTGGCTGATCACCGCGGGCAGTGCCGTCATGGTGGTGATCTTCGCCGCGATCTGCCGCCGTCAGCCGTCGCTCTTCGCGCTCACGATGGCGGTAGGCGCAGTGGCGTGGGCGGTCGGAAACGTGCAGTGGGCGGCCGGCGCGTCGATCTACCAGGTGGTGTTCTGCTGGGTGGCGTTCCTCGTGCTCACGATCGCCGGTGAGCGGCTGGAGTTGAATCGCGTCCTCCGGCCGACGGCCCTGGCGCAGGGGACGTTCGTCGCCGCGATGACGATCGTTGTCGCCGGAGTCGCGGCGGCGGCGTGGTGGCCCGAGCCCGGCGTCCGGCTGCTCGGTGCCGGCCTGATCGCCGCCACTGCGTGGCTGGCGCGCAACGATGTCGCGCGCCGGACGATCCGCCAGCGCGGCGTGACCCGCTTCATGGCCATCTGTCTGCTCGGCGGCTATGCATGGCTGGGAGCGGGCGGCGCCATGGCGGCGGTGTTCGCGGCGGCGACGCCCGGCGTCCTGTACGACGCCACGCTCCACGCGGTGTTTCTCGGCTTCGTCATGTCGATGATCTTCGCGCACGCGCCGGTGATCTTTCCCGCGGTGCTCGGCGTCTCGTTCACGTTCCGTCCGATCTCCTACGCGCACGTCGCCGTGCTGCACCTCTCGTTGATGTTTCGCGTCGTCGGGGATCTCGTCGACGTCCTGGGACGCTGGCGTGTCTGGGGCGGGCTGCTCAATGCGGCGGCCGTGCTCCTGTTCCTGATCAGTACGGTCTCGTCCATCAACTTCGCCGCCATGAGGACATCCCATCCGCGAACCAGCGGCACGCCTTGACCGGGCGAGCGCGATTCAAGATGCTGCGGGACGATGATCCGCCAGGCGTGATGAAGGCATGGCGCAGGATCCGCGCGACGTTCACCGAGTCGAGCAGCGTCGCGGCCAGCAGGCTCCACCCCGCCGCGCGCACGAATGGGACGGCGTCAAAGGCAAGGCCGCCGGCCAGCGCCGGTACGCCAAACAACCACAGCACGAACACGAGCTCCTGTCCGGCGCGCCAGCTCATCTGGTGTTGCGACGTCACCGTCCCCTTGAAGCCGCTGTTCGCATACGCCCAATACCAGGCAAACACCGGCAGCAGCCGGCCTTCCATTCCCACGACGATTTGCGCCAGGAAGCCAACGAGGCCGAACACGCCGTACGCCGCCGCGATGCGCAGCGTCGACGGCGAGAGCTCCGCGATGGTCAGCCAGACGCCAAGCACACAGGCGATCGCCAGGCAGGCGAACGCCGAGCCGGCGTGGAGAGCGGCCGGATCGGGCGACCGCAATCCGGGCGGGCGAGGACGCGGGTGGCGCAGCATCCAGACGACGTGCGCCAGGAACGCGGCGAACCCGGCGACGATCGTCAACGCGAACGCCCAGGCGAACGGCGCGCGAATCAGCAACGTCACGAAGAGGCCGGAGACACCGGCCTGCAGCAGGATCGCGCTCGCCCACACTCGCGGACCGCTCGGCATTCCCGACGGCAGCACCATCGGCAACAACCGGTAGGCGACGCCGACGACCATCATCGACGCCCAGCCGATCGCGGCGAGGTGGGCATGCGCGAACACATTCGAGAGCACGAACCCGCCGAGGAAGTGGTAGACCTTGTCGAATCCGATGAGGATCCCCATCACCGCTGCACCCAGCACGTTGACGAAGGCGAGCGCCATGTGCGCGGTCACCGCATGGGGCAGCTGCGCCCCGCGGAGGCGCCGCGCGACGTGCACCCCGACCGCGATGATCCCGGTGGTCACCGTCGCCGCCGACCACGCCATGCCGGAATAGCTTTCCAGCCAGAAGTGGGCGACCATGCCGACGATGCCGGTGACGACGAGCGCGAACGCGACATAGTCGAGCCAGCCGGCCGGCAGCCACATGCGTAACGCGATCGGGCCGACGATATAGAGGGACCCGAGAATCGAGGCGGTGATCCAGCCGAGCGTGACCAGATGGACGATGCCCAGCATGCGCGCGTGGTAGAAGAACCCGGAAACGCCGCGCGGATCAACGGCGATCGCCGCGAAGGCGAGCGCGAGCGCGACGTGCGCGACAGCAAAGTAGAGGACCGGCAGCAGCCGCGGCGGCAGGCGGTCGTGAAGCGTCGTAGAGCTCACGGCGGTGTTCGCACCGGAGACCGATCCTAGCGTGAAGAGGTCGGGTTGCGCCGGCCTGCTCTTTCCCTCCTTGAATCGAGTCGAAGGCAGTCTGACGGCGGATGCCGGCGGCGCCTATGACGGCGGTCATACGAATCGCGTGTCGAGCGTAGACAACAAAAGACATCGCGCATGACGCCGGTCATAGGGACCGGCGTGCGCCCGCCTTACAGTTCCGCCATGAGGATTCATTCCGCTCATTGGAGGCGCTGATGACACGCCACATTCTTCGCGCCGGGATCGGGGCCGTGATTCTGGTGTCTGCCGCCGCAGCGCTGCCGGCCTGCTCATCGAAGACGGCCCCCGGCGGCTCGTCGCTGGCGCCGCCATTTCTCGACACGCCAGTCGCGCCGCGGCCCGCGGCGACGGTGGCGACGATCGCGCAGGGCAAGCGGCTGTATGAGGTGAACTGCATCCAGTGTCATGGCGCGGAGGGCAAGGGCGACGGCTACGGCGCGCCGTTCCTGGTGCCGCCGCCGCGCGATCTCACGAGCGGCCAGTTCAAGTTCAGGACCACGGCGGGAGGCCAGCTGCCGACCGACGACGACCTGTTCCGGACGATCTCACGCGGCGCGAACGGCACGGGAATGCCGCCGTGGAAGTACCTGCTCAACGACGAGGAGCGGTGGGCGCTGGTCGAGTACATCAAGACGTTCGACCCGCGATTCGCCAGCGCTCGTGCGCTCAAGCCGATGCCGCTGCCCGATGCTCCCGGCACGTCGCGGGACCCGGCGCACGGCAAGGCCGTGTATCTGAAAATGCAGTGCGAGAAGTGCCACGGGGAAGATGGCCGCGGCGTCGGGCCGTCATCGAATGCGATGGTCGACGGCAAAGGGCGGCATGTCAACGCGCTCAACTTCACGCAGCCGGCCGCGTTCCGCACCGGCTGGACCGAGCGCGAGGTCATCCGCACCCTCGAAACCGGGATGAACGGCGTGCCGATGCCGTCGTACTCGGGGGTCATGTCGAAGCAGGACGAGTTCGACCTGGTCGCCCACATCATGAGCATCGCCGGCCCGGGTTCCGGCAATCAGAAGCGTCAGCTCGCCCAGAGCATGGCCGGCCTGGGCGCCCCCGACCGGGTGATCACGCTGCGCGAGCACGCCTGGAAGTACGAGCCGTCGGAGATTCGCGTCAAGCGCGGTGACGTGGTCAAGATCGAGTTCTCCGTCACCGACAACGGCCTGGGCGCCGGACACGGCTTCGCGCTCGACGGGCTCGATCAAAGTGTGTTCATCAATGGCGCGATGGTCGGCGCCCCGCTGTCGGTGACGTTCAAGGTCGATACGCCCGGCCGCTACAGCTTCTACTGCGCGACCCAGTGCAGCACGACCGAGCTGCATCCCAAGATGCACGGTGTCCTGATCGTTGAATGAGGGCTTTCGATATGAAACATCATCCATTTCTTCTCGTTGTCGCCACCGTGGTCGCGACGCTCACCGCCGTACACACGATGGGCTGCGGCGCGTCGCGTTCGGCGCGGTCGCTGGCCGCCGAACAGGTGTATGTCGCGCCCGGGGAGCTCGACAAGTACTACGCGTTCCTCTCCGGCGGCCAGAGCGGATCGGTGTTCGTGGTCGGGATCCCGTCGGGCCGTCTGATTCGCGAAATCCCGGTGTTCGAGCCGCGGGCGGCGTACGGCTACGCCATGAACGACAACGACCCGCGCCGGCAGGAGCTCGTCGCGACCGGCGGCGTCTGGGCCGACACCCATCATCCGGTGCTGTCGGAAACCGACGGCATGCCGAATGGGAAGTACCTCTGGATCAACGATCTCGCCAACGGCCGGCTCGCGCGCATCCGGCTCGACTACTTCGAGACCGATCGGATCGTGAAGATTCCGAACCTGCAGGGCGCGCACGGCATTGCCGTCGTCTCGCCCAACACCAAGTACATCGTCGTCAACGGCGAGTTCGAGCAGCCGACCGACGGCCTGTTGACGAATCCGGCGCCCTACACCTCCGTGGTCGCCTTCGTCGATCCCGACAGCATGGAGGTCAAGTTCGAGGTGCGGGTCAACGGCAACATCGACATCGCCGACACGTCGAAGGACGGCCGCTACTCGTTTTCGACGGTCTACAACCTCGAGCAGGGCAAGGACATGGGGTCGATGATTCAGTACGATCGCGACGCGGTCGCGGCGATCGACATTCCGGCGGCGGAGAAAGCCGTCGCCGCGGGACGGGGCGAGATGCGCCACGGCGTGCCGATTCTCGACCCCGAGAGCAATCCGGGCGTGCTGACGCTGATTCCGGTCCCCAAGAACCCCCACGGCATCAACGTGACGCCGGATGGCCGCTATGCCATCGCCGCCGGGAAGCTGTCGCCGACGGTCACGATCATCGACGCGCACACCCTGAAGATCGTCGCCGAGCCGGAGGTGGGCCTCGGTCCGCTGCACACGACCTTCGATAACCGCGGCAATGCCTTCACGTCGCTGTTCCTCGACAGCCAGGTCGTCAAGTGGAACATCGACAAGGCGGTCGCGGGCGCGCCGGATTACATCGTCGACCGCATCAACGTCCACTACAACATCGGCCACCTGCAAGCGGTGGGCGGTGACCACACGCACCCGGCCGGCGACTACCTGATCGCGCTCAACAAGCTGTCGAAGGACATGTATGTCCCGGTTGGGCCCGACCTGCCGGAAAACCAGGAAATCATCGACATCTCCGGCGAGAAGATGCGGCTGCTGGCGTCGTTCCCGACGCCGCCCGAGCCGCACGACGCGACCTTCATGGCGGTGGCGGTGCTGAAGCCGCTCGTCCACCAGACCTATACGCCGGCGGCCGACGCGGTGGTCGCGGGCCAGGAAAGGGTCGTGCGCACCGCGCCCCACGCCGTGACCGTGGACATGACGCTGATTCGAAGCGCGTATACACCGGATAGCTTCCAGGTGCGCGAAGGTGATCAGGTGACGCTGAAGGTCACCAACATCGAGACGATCCGCGACATGATTCACGGCTTCGCGCTGCCGGACCACAACCTGAACATCGCCCTCGCGCCCGGGTATACCAAGACGATGACGTTCGAGGCGAGCAAGCCGGGCGTCTATTGGTACTACTGCACCAACTTCTGCAGCGCGCTGCACCTCGAGATGCGCGGGCGGATGATGGTGCAGCCGAAAGATTCGACCGTCACGCTGGCGGACTGGCACGCGGCGGCGAACGTCCAGGGACAGGTCGTTCCCGGCGTGCCGTCCACCGGGGCCAAGCCATGAAAGCCCGGGCCCTCCACGTCGCGGCTGCCGCGCTCATGGCGGCAGCGCTGGCGTTCCCGCTGTGGGGCTTCGCGATGGCGGCGCCGCAATACCCCGACGAGACGCTGCACCTGCAGGTGACGCGGACCGGGATTGCCGGCGACGTCCTCGAAGTGTCGACGCTGCAGCATTTCATCGGGGTGCGGTTTCCGACCGACCTGCCGGAACTGAAGTGGGCGACGCGCGCGATCGTCGCCTTCGCGGCCCTCCTGTTGGTCGGCGCGTTCGTCGGCGCCGGCACCGCCGGCCGCGTGTATCGCGTGCTCTGCGCCGTCGCGCTGGTCGTGTTCCTGATCGCATCGGCGGGCGTGGTGCAGGCGCGCCTGTATCAGGTCGGGCACGATCGCGATCCGGGCTCGCCGCTGAGGGGGATGCACGATTTCACACCGCCGCTGGTCGGGCCGGCGAGGGTGGGCAACTTCACCGTGTGGTCGTTTCCGCACGCGGGCGCCGTGTTGCTGCTCGCGGCCGCCGTGCTGACCGTCGCCGGGAGCCGAAAGGCGGCGGTGTGACGAGCCGGATCGCGCTGTCGGCCGTCGTGCTGCTCCTGACCGCCGCCGGGGCGGAAGCGCGGACCTGGACCGTCGGCGGCGATGGAGCGGACTTTTCACTGATCGCGCCGGCGATCGCGGCGGCGTCGGCGGGCGACGTGATCCGCGTCCGCGGCGGCAGCTATCGCGGGGATCTGATCGTCGACAAACGGCTCACCATCGTCGGCGAGGGCGCGCCGACGCTGTCCGGCACCGGCATCGGCTCGGTCGTCACCATCCTGGCGGACGGGTGCGAGTTGAGCGGCTTCGCGATCGAAGGAAGCGGCCGCGGAACGACCAACGAGATGGATGCGGCCGTTCAGGTGCGCTCGAACGGCAATCGCATCGCCGGCAACCGCATGCGCCGCGTCTTCTACGGCGTCGTCGTCGCCGACGCGAGCCGCAACGAGATCGCCGACAACGACATTCAGGGCCTGGGCGAGCGCGCCTTCGGCCAGCGCGGCGACGGCATCTATCTGTTTCGCGCGCCCGAGAATGTCGTCGTGCGCAACCGGATCAGCGGCGAGCGTGATGCCATCTACTTTCAATACGCGCCGCGCGGCCGCGCCGTCGACAACATCGTCTCCGATTCGCGCTACGGCCTGCACGACATGTTCTCCGATGATGCGGTGATCACGCGGAACACCTTCAGCGGGTCGGCGGTCGGCGCCAACATCATGAACTCACGCCGGATTCGCGTCGAAGGGAACCGCATCTCGGGCCATCGCGGCGTGCCGGGCATCGGCCTCACCCTCAAGGACTGCGACGATTCCGTGGTCCGGGGGAATCAGATCGTCGACAACGCTCGCGGGCTGCTGCTCGACGGATCGAGTGCGAACCGCTTCCTGGACAACACGCTTCGCGCCAACGACACCGCGGTCGTGCTGTTCGCGAGCGCCGAGCGCAACAGCTTCGCCGGCAACCAGTTCGTTGACAACTGGAGCGATCTCGTCCTCAGCGGGCGCGATTCGGGCACGCGCTGGACCGTCGACGGCAGGGGCAACTTCTGGAGCCGCTATCGCGGCTTCGACTTCGACGGCGACGGCATCGGCGACGCGCCGCATCCGCTGCTCGGTGCGTTCGAGCGGCTGGAAGGCGCCAACCCGGCGGCGCGCCTGTTCCTCCAGAGCCCGGCCGCCGCCGGCCTCGAGCTGGCCGCGCGCCTCAGCGGGCGCCGTAGCACGGATGCAGTCGACGACCGCCCGCTCGTGCGGCGTCCGCCGTCGCCTGGGGGCCGCCCCGACGCCGCGGCCCGCTCCAGCCGGCGATGGCCGGAGCTGTCGCTCCTGACGGCCTTCATCGCCATGGCGTTGTACCGGAGGGGCCGATGCTGACGCTAGGTGCGATCACCAAGTCGTTCGGCCCGCGGCGCGTGCTCGACCGGCTCGACCTCGAGATCGCCGCGGGCGAGAGCGTCGCGCTGCTTGGCGCGAACGGATCCGGAAAGACGACGACGCTCCGTTGCATCGCCGGCCTGGCGCGGCCAGACGCCGGGCAGATCAGGATCGGAGGGCTCGATCTCGCGCGCGACGGCGTTCGCGCCCGGCGGCGGATCAGCTACCTGCCGCAGAAATCGGGGTTCCCACCGACGCTGACGGTTCGTGAAACCCTCATCGTCGTCGCCGACCTGCGCGGGCTGGGCTCTCGTGACGTCGATCGCGAGCTCGCCGCGTGCGACCTGTTGTCGCTTGCCGACGCCGGCGTCGGCGGGCTGTCGGGCGGCGAGCGCCAGCGTCTCGCGATGGCGGTCGCGTTCCTGCCGCTCGTCGACCTGTATCTGTTCGACGAGCCCTCGGCAAATCTCGACCCGGCGGCGTCGCGCATCCTGTTCCAGCGCGCCCGCCAGCTGGCGCGCGAAGGCCGCACGCTGCTGTTCACGACGCACGTGCCGGCCGACGTGCGCCATCTCGCGACGCGGATAGTGCTGCTGCGCAACGGCCGCGTCGAATCCGACGCGACGGGCGCGTTCGCGCTGCGCCGCTACGAGCGGATGCTCGAAGACGATATGTGGGGGGACGACCATGACGATCAAATGGCTGCCTGTCGTGCTGGCGATCGCGTCGGCGGCGAGCCTCAGCTGCGCGAGGCGGGTGCCGTCGCCGGAGCCGGTACCGCTCGATCGCGTTGAGTGCGCGCGCTGCCGGATGCTGATCTCGACCGAAAGCGGCGGCGGCCAGATTCTCTCCGCCGCGGACGAGCCGCGATTCTACGACGATATCGGCTGCCTCGCCGCAGACTGGCACGATCATGCCGCGGGCGCGCACGCGTATGTCCGCCTGGCGGCCGGGAGCTGGGTCGAGGCGGCGGCCGCAGTCTACGCGCGTCCCGCCGGCGCGCGTACCGCGATGGGCTCCGGGCTGGCGGCGTACGCTTCGCCCGAGGAGGCACGAACCGCCGACAGCGGCGGTCGCACCATGATCTTTGCTGACGTAGTACAGCTGGCCGGAGCACGGCGATGAAGATGCCACTGGCGACCATTGCGCGGCTCGAGTTGACGGCCGTCGCACGGCTGAACTGGATTCGTTGGTTGTCGGCTGCGTTCGCGCTCCTCGCGGCCGCAGCAGCGTACGCGGCCGGCGCCGCGGACGAGCTGTCCGGCGCCGACGGATTCGCTCGCACGACGATGGCGCTCGTCCCGGTCGTCCTCATCCTCGTACCGATGGCGGCCCTGATTCTGGGCGTGTCCGGTCAGGCGGCCGAGGCCGGCGAGCAGCCGTTCCTGTTCGGCCAGCCGGTGACGCGCGCGGCAGTGCTGGTCGGACGGTGGCTCGGCGAGTCGGTCGCGCTCGGCGGTGCGATCGCCGCCGGCCTCGGCGTCGGCGGCATCGTCGCCGCCTCCGGCAACGGGTTGAGCGGCGCCGGCGGCTTCGTCATGTTCGTGGTCGCGTCGGCCGCGCTCGCGGTCATCTTTCTGTCCATCGCCGCGGCCCTCGCGGCGGCCACGGCCAATCGGCTGGTGGCGCTCGGCGCTGGGACGTTCGCCTGGTTCTTCTTCGTGCTGTTGTACGACGGCGCGGTCCTGTCGGTGGCGGCATCGGCCAGCGGTGCGCTCGGCGGCCGTGTCTTGTTTGTCTCCGTGTTCGGCAATCCGGCCGATCTGATCCGCGTCGTCACGCTCTCGTTCGCCGGCACGCCGAACGTCCTCGGCGCTGCGGGCGACGCATGGCTGCGGTTTCTTGGCGGGACGGCGACCGCGGCGGCAGCGGCGATCGGGGCGCTCGTGCTGTGGACGATCGCACCGCTTGCGCTTGGCGTTCGGCTGATCGGCCGACGCGATCTCTAGCGCGAGCCCTGAACGGGCCGCCTACGACAATGACACCGTCTCGAGCGCCGCGCGATCGACGACGACGAACCCGTCCTTTTCCGTCCGCACGATGTCCTGTTTTCCCCAGCGGCTCATGATCCGGATCGACGTCTCGATCGTGGTGCCGATCATGTCGGCAAGCTCCTGGCGCGACAGCGTGAGCGGGATGAACGTGCCGTCCGGCCGTTTCTGGCCGATGTCGCCGGAGAGCTTGAGAAAAAACCGCGCGAGCCGCGGCTCGACGCGGCCTCCCGAGAGCTCCGTCAGCCGGTTCGTCAAGTCGATGAGACGATGGGTCAACCCAACGAGCAGACCGCGCACGAGCGTCGGGTAGGCCTCGAGCAGCGAGAAAAACGCCTGCCGCGGCAGCAGCAGGCACGTCGTTGGCTCGAGCGCCACGGCGCTCGCCGGATACGGGCGTGATTCGTAGACCGCGACCGCGCCCACCGGATCGCCGGGGCCGAACAGTTCGAGGATCACGTCGGTGCCTCGCGCCGTCGTCTTGAACACCTTCACGCGTCCGGTGATGACCGTGTAGAGGAATTCCGATCCGTCGCCTTCGCTGAACAACATCGCGCCCTTGTCGAAGTCGCGTGTCAAGGCGACGGCGCCGAGACGCTGGCGATCCTCGGGCGTGAGCCGCAGGAACATCGTGCTCTTCCGCAGCACGTCCTCTATTGCTGCTTGCATATGACGCGGATCATACCGTCGCGCTGCGGGTATCGCTACTCTGGGAGTGCAACCAGGAGGACTTGATGACCGAGCGAATGACCACCGCAACCGTCGGCGATATCGTGGCCAGCGATTTTCGCGCCGCGGGAGTCTTCGAACAGTTCGGCGTCGACTTCTGCTGCGGCGGCCGCCGTTCCCTGGCCGATGCATGCCTCGCGGCGACCGTCGATCCGGACGCCGTCATCCGCGCACTCGACGCGCTCCCGCCGCCGATCGGCGGAGAAGATGACATGACGCAGTGGCCCGTCGAGCATCTGATCGACCACATCGTGTCCACGCATCATGGATATGTGCGCTCGGCGCTGCCGCTGATTACGCGCTACCTCGCCAGGCTTGAAGAGGTGCACGGGGCACGGCACCCCGAGCTCACCCGGGTGCGCACCCACTTCGAGCGGATCAGCGTGGACCTGTCGCAGCACATGCTCAAAGAAGAGCGCGTCCTGTTTCCCTACATCGCCGAACTGGCGGCGCGAGACGAACATTGCGGCCGTGTGCCCAGTCCGTTCGGCACCGTCGAAAATCCGATTCGCATGATGGAGCGCGAGCACCGGGAGGCAGCCGACGAGCTGTGGGCGATCCGCGAGCTGACCCAGGGATACGCTGCTCCTGCCGACGGCTGCACCACCTACGCGGTCTGCATGGCCGAACTCACGCGCTTCGAAGCCGACCTCCACCGGCACGTCCACCTTGAAAACAATGTCCTGTTCCCCAGGGCGATCGAGCTCGAATCGGCATCCGGCTTGCGGTCGTAAGCCGGGGTCAGCGGTGCGATTGCCGGAAATCCGTCAACGACAGCCGTTCGGGAGGACATCATGACGCCCGCGAACATCGACACACCGGAACAGTTGATGGCGTGTGCCATCGAGGGACGTATCACGAAGCACGCGCTCGCGAGCCTCCTCAGTCCCGAGGCGAGGCGGGGGTTTCTCGACGCCTGCGGCGTGATTGAAAAGAGCTATACCGATGCGTGTGCGGCGGCGAAGGACCCCTGCCTGGAATCGGGCTGCTCGTGTGTCGGCGATGTCTGCCTTCAGCCGCTGCTGCGGGCCAGCTCCGAGTATCACAGCCGGTGCGGCGCCGAATGGGCGAAGCTGTTCTCCGCGCACGGCAATCGCGACGCCTCGTGGAAGCTCACGCTGGCCGCCTACGACGTGGTGTGACGGCCGCCCGCACCCCACAGCGCGCTGCCGGATCTATGACGCCGTGACCGGTACCGCGTCAGGTTCCGGTTCATACCGCGCCCGGATCGACTGCACGATATTCTCGGCGATGTCCTTCGCGTCATCGATTCCCGCGCGCTCTTCCAGGCGCCTGACGTGCGACGCGAGCGGCATGTCGCGGAAGACGTCGCTGAGCCAGCGTGAGAAGTCCTGGCGCTCGAGATGCCCCGCGATGCGACCGGCCGGGAGGACGGCGAGCAGGCCGATGAACTCCTTCAGAGTGCGCGCGCGCGGCCCCGCGCGTGACTTGTCGGAGAAGACGAACGCCTGATCGTGCGGCACCGGCACGTCGAGGTACTTCGACCGGTGACGAACGTGAGCCGTGAGGCGGGGCGCCAGCTGGAAGCGCCGGACCTGGCCATGCGACTCCTCCGGCCCAGGCAACAGCGCCGCCTCACTCATGCTGAGGTCGAGGGGTGTCGCAGCGTTCATCGGTGCTTCGCGGTGCGGCCTGCACATCTCCAGGATGGTCTTCGCTTCATGGGGATCGGTTTCACGCGTGACCAGGACGACGGCATCGGATGTCTCGCGGATCGAGGCCGCGAGTCTCGAGATCCGGTAGCTCACGAGGATATACCCGGCGAGCTCGGCGTCGATGAGTGTTCCGGTGTCCTCGCCGCCAATGTAGTAATGGGCTTCGTCGAGAAGGATCTTGTGAGGGAGTCCGGTGCGGCGTCGCAACGTATTCAGCAGTGGAAGCAACGTCCGGATGTACTCGGCCTTCTGGTGATGCGCCATCCGGGACAGATCGACGACGAGGCTGACGTCGGGATGCCGCAGCGCTTTGATGATCTCGCGCGCGCTCGGCGGCGGATCGCCGCCGCCGAGCATGATCACGCCGGGGAGCGTTTCAAGCGATCGGTAATCGCCTTCCGGGTCGATGATGCACACGCAGTAGTGCTGCAGGATGAGCTGCTCGCACACCAGTCCGGCAAGCCACGACTTACCCGTGCCGGGTTCGCCGGCAATCAGGATCGTCCGGCCGCGCACCGCCAGAGTCATCCGCTCGCCGTCGTGCTGATGCCCCAGGGACAAGGTGCGGCGCCCCATCTGGGCCGCCGAGAGGCGCGGTTGGCGCAGCAGGCGGTCGATGTACGTCGCGACCGCCGTGGGGCCTGTCCCCTCGATAACTTCGTCGGCGACGGCGCGCAACGCTGGACTCCCCCACGCGACCGCGACGCCGACTTCGCACGCATCAAGCAGATCGTGATCGTTCTCGGCATCACCGATGGCAACCGCGTTGTGGATCGAGAGGCGCAGTTCGCCGAGTGCCTGCCTGAGGCCGGTGGACTTGGACACGGCGGGCGGCAGCAGCATCAGACGTCCACGGTTGAACGCCAGGACGAGTGGCTGCTCGAGCTTACGCACGGCCTCGAGTGCCGTGGGGGCGAACGTGGCCGCCATCTCTACGAGGGTTTCGCCGAGTGTGAACGGCACCCCGAGTCGCCGGAGCTCGTCGACGAATGCGTGCCGCGGCGGACGGCCGAGCGCGACGTGGCGCCCGCTGGCAGGGAAGTGGAGGACGCCGCCGTTTTCGGCCACGACGACGTCGAAGCACGATACGTCGCCGGCAGCCCGCCGGAGATCGTCGAGACGGCGGCCGGTGACGAGCGCGACGACGACGCCCCGCCGGCGAGCGGCGCCAATCGCGCGACGCACGTCCGGATCGAACACGCCGTCAACCGCAATCGTTCCGTCGTAGTCGAGCGCAAGGGTGGAAAACTTCACGTGGTCACGGTGTCGTCATGGTGCCGGATCTTCGGCAACCAACCCGGGATGACGCAAGGAGCAGGCCGCAGGAGGCGTGCGCGGCAACGTCATAGGCACGACCATTGCTCCTGCACCGATTCGGATACCCCCATGGACAAACAACTAACGGATTGGATCCGCCTGGTACAGGCGGAGTACCAGGAGATGCCCGGTCTGAACCTCACGACGCCGCAGGTGCAGCGGCTGTGGGGGTTCGACGCGGTGACCTGCAGGGAAGTGCTCGCGACCCTGGAGTCGGAGCGGTTCCTGAGGCGCACGTCGCACGACGGGTACGTCCTCGCCCGCGAGCGCGTCTGAAGCGAGAACCCGCTGGTAAACAGGCGACTGGCTCAGGTCGCTCGCGGCCTGGGCACGACCAGCACCGGAACCTGCGCCAGGCATAACACGCGATATGCGATCGAACCGGGCCGCGGCGCCAGCAGACCGTGTTCGCCACTCAGCCCCACAACGATCAGGCCGGCGCGGCGGTCCTGCGCGATGGAGGCGATCGCATCCGCCGGCCGTCCAACCGCCACGACGGTGTCGCACCCGGTCGTGCCAGGGAGGTGCGCCGCCAACTCCTCGAGGCGTTCGCGCGCGAGCGAAGCGCGCCCGGCATCGGCGCCGCCAACGTAGGACAGCCATTGAGGGGGCACGTCGGCCGGAGTGACGACGTGGGCAAGCACGAGTGGCACCGACATCTCCCGCGCGAGATCTGCCGCCCACAGGGCTGCATCGCCGGCCGCCTCGCTGAAATCCGTCGCCATCAACATCGATGTCATGTTGAACCGCGGTCCGCCGCCATCAAAGATGAAGGTCGGGGCATTGACGAGCGGCACCGCGAGGACCGGCCTTTGGGTACGACGCAA